>Ga0308160_10005829_pt1 | contig 12735 bp, 14 predicted proteins | sample PhyFR1_FD_201036 | JGI IMG/M metagenome (GOLD analysis project Ga0308160, IMG submission 201036) | Phyllosphere microbial communities from UC Gill Tract Community Farm, Albany, California, United States - DLSLF.R1 | ecosystem: Host-associated > Plants > Phyllosphere > Unclassified | place: USA... | reverse complement strand
GCCGCTCGAGCTCCCAAGCGGACAAAACTGGAGGACCAAAAGAAAAAGTCAAAATCGCAACCTCGACTCTTTGCTCCTTTCCGAGCACTAGGCTTCATCACAAACCATGTTCCATTTGCGCTCCAAGTCAGACAAGCCAAGGGAGCGTTGGAGGGCCCAAATGTGACGATTGTGACGAGCTTGGGAAACAGCTGGGCAATGTGGGATGCTGGGAAGATGAGGCTATTATTTGTCGGTGAGCACACATAACCTGTACCCCTCGACCTGATACATGCCCAAGCTGATGAGATTCTGCATCAATGCTTCAATCCGCAGGTCCTCCTACGCCAACATCAATTACCAGCTTGGCTGTCCACGGGAACGACGTTTTCGCATCTTCTTCAAACACCATCCATCGCTACACGCGAGGCAAACTCCTCACCTCTTACAACTCCCCATCCACTTCGTCCGGCGAGATCAGTCAGATCCTTATCCTAGGGAACTCTTTGTTAGCCCTCTCCGCGTCGAACAACACACTTCAAGTGTTCAACATCGCTACGACGGAATTCGAGGGCGAGATCGCGTTCCCGAAGGGTTTCGAGCCTAGCACTATGGTTCACCCCAGTACTTACGTGAATAAGGTTTTGGTCGGTGGTAGGGATGGCAGGATGGGGATCTGGAACATCAAGACACTGTGAGTGCGACACCGTCGTCTGCCATGTTCGATCGTACAGCCATCTGACGTGGTGACGTCTTTCATGCGCTCTGTACTATTGCTTTCGTCTATGACAGTTCCTCAATTCACATCTTCCCGGCTCTCAATACTGCCTCGCCATCACCAATCACGATACTGACCCAGTCCCCTGCTATCGATGTCATCGCTGTCGGACATCTCGACGGAACTGTCAGAGTCGTCGATATTAAAGACGGAGAGGAGGTAATGAAGGTCAGGATGGAAGGGAATACGGGCGAAGGAATCGTCGGGGTTGCTTTCAGGATGGGTCAGTGCGAGGAAATACATCTGAAATTGTATTGTGATTTGGAGGCTGATAAAAGTATCGAAACAGACGGAGCTCCTATTCTGGCGACATCTTCGACAACAGGCACGATCGCGGTGTGGGATCTGAATGCAAAGGGGAAACTGCTGCACACTATCAGAGATGCACACGAGGCCGGTGTCACGGGTCTGCAATTCGTTGGGGGTCTTCTGATCAGTAGTGCAGGCGATAACGGGGTCAAGGTGAGCTTGATCAAGCCAATTGGTCTGCCTGGTTTCGTATACTGACGAATCTTCGCATCGTCACAGCAATGGGCATTCGATTCGCCTACATCAGCGCCCCGTCTTCTGAAATCCCGTACGGGTCATCACTCTCCCTTAACTTCGATCCGGTATTACGGACAGGACGGCAAGCAGATTCTCACGGCGTCTCGAGATCGGTCACTTCGATATACTTCGGTCGTCAGGGATTCGAGATCGCATGAACTGTCGCAGGGTTCGGTGGCGAAGAAGGCCAACGCATTGGGGGTTCCTGTGAAGACCTTGAAGTGGAATCCCATCGTCAGGATCAGCAGCGAAGCCACGCGGAGTAAAGACTGGGAGGATGTGATTACTATGCATGAGGGCGATGCCTATGTTAGATCTTGGAGACTGCAAGAGAAGAAGGCTGGACGTTGGGCAATGGAGATCGAGGACGGGTCCGTTTCGGTAAGTCGAGAAGCGCTATCGGGTATCTCTAAGCTTTGTAGCTCACAATTTCGAAATCTTCAAGTCGATCTGCACATCAGCATGCGGGAACTATGCGTTGGCTGGATCGTCAATCGGGCAGATACGGTCGTGGAACCTGCAGTCGGGTCAGGAGCGAAAGTCTTTCGAGGTCAAGGGTGTCGCTGCGCCAAGCAAGGGAAAGAAGACTAAAGTCGTCAAGGGGAGGAAGACCGGCAGTGCCATCACCGGCATGTGTACGGACGCACTCAACAACGTCTTGGTAGCAAGCACGCTGGATGGCAGCCTAAATGTAAGTACAGTGAATTGCTCGTCTGGTCATCAGTCCAGAGCCCATTCTTACCGCCGCGTACTGCAGTTCTTCGACTTTCATACAACGACACTGGAACACACAATGAAGTTGCCGGCCAACATCACATTCATGGATCTGCATCGAGACAGTGGACTTCTCGCGGTAGTGTGCGATGACCTTATCGTCAGGGTACTGGACATCGAAACGAGACGGATTGTGCGAGAGTTGAGTGGACCAAGACGGCCAATACTGGACATGGTAAGTGCAATGCACAGCGATCTTTCGATAATCTGCTGAAATCTCCCCTCTGCGGTAATTAGACCTTTTCTCCGGATTCTAGATGGCTAATTACTACAGCCATGGATTCGATAATACGGACGTACGACGTGCCGACCGGACAGTTAGTGGACGCCTTCCGGGCGACAAGTATTGCGACAGGCGTTACTTTTTCGCCAACAGGAGACTTCCTGGCGACGAGTCACGTTGATAGCGTCGGCGTGCACCTGTGGTGAGCTTACCATTATCCCGATCAATGAATCCCGAGGCCGCTTGCTGACTGCATTGTGCTCATCGATCGCAGGGCAAACAAAGCCCAATTCAGCGAGGTTGCTTTGCGGCATATAGACGAGAACGAGGTTACCGATGTAGCGATGCCGACCGTTCAAGGTGCTGATGACGACGACGGTATGTATATGAGTCCGATCAATCGAGCAAGTGTGGCTGATAATTCGCCGTTGACTCGCCCATTCAGATCTCGAAGGAATCGAACCGATCGGAGAGCCCGAGTTCCAGGACATCTATACTACCCCGGAGCAGCTCGGCGAGGAGCTTCTGACCTTGTCATTGATGCCTAGATCGAGATGGCAGACCCTGCTGAACCTCGATATCATTCGAGTAAGTCGCGAGCGGATGTGCGCCCACGAAGGGACTAACTAACGATGGTCTTACATCCCGCGTAATCAGGCGAGAAACAAGCCAAAAGAGGCCCCTAAGGCACCAGAACAGGCGCCGTTCTTTTTGCCCACTGTGACCAGTCTTGATGATGGACTCGGGACGCGATTCGATGTACCTGACAAGAACAAGGAGAACGGTTCGAAGGTTATGGCCAAGCCCGACTTTGGCAGCGCCTTTATCGAAAGCGATTTCACTCAGCGATTAAGCAAGGAGCGGGTTGGAGGCAATTGTGAGTTCGGCGAGGAAGTCATTCTCCATCCATCGCTGATTGGACGTGCTTTGCCAATAGACAATGCCTTTTTCGAGTACCTAAAATCCCTCACACCCGCCGCAGTCGACATGGAGATCCGGTCACTACTGTCGATCGAACACCTCGAACAATTCCTGAAAGCATTGATCGGGCGATTACGATCGCACCGGGACTTTGAAGCGATCCAAGCCGTCCTGAGCGTCTGCCTAACGGTACATAGCGATCTCTTTATCGCCAACGAGGAGCTGGGAGATGTTCTCAGGCAGCTATTGGTTGAGCAGAAGAAGGAGAGCGAGAGGTTGATGAACCTCGTCAATTATAATTTGGGAACGATGTCATTCCTGCGAGGCGCTTAGGCGGGATGTAGCGGGAAACAATGATCATATTCATATCTCCCCAACTTTGCATGTTTACACTCGGTGACATTAGGGTCACAAGCCAGTTTATCAATACAGGGTGTAACCTGTACGAATAGAAACTCAGTATCCTCGTGCCAGTGCTGTCGGCAACGAAACTCACCTCCATCGATGACCACGTCTGATCCCGTCATGAAGCCAGCCCCAGCCGCATGTTGACTCAATAAGACTGCGATAAACTTGCCGATCTCCTCAGCTGATGCGAAGCTGTAATTTTCGGGCCGTGAATTAGCCGTTACATCACGATAGAGCTGCCAGAAGGACCCAAAGACTCACCGCCCAATCGGAGTTCGATCTTCCCAGGACTTGACCCAACCTCGCGCTTGTTCGTCGGGAGGATTAGCGATCATATCCGTCGATACGTAGCCCTAATGAGCCGATTTATTTGAGCACGACGATCTTCGATGTATTACACCAGAAACGAAACAAGGGGAACGTACAGGTGAGACGGAATTGACTATCACTCCGTAAGGTGCCCACTCGGCTGCCAAACTCTATATCAATCCACACGCACCCTGCGTAAGCACATGCGACGGCATGGTCTAAGCCGACGGGACATACCTTGGCGAGCATGGTCACTCCTGCTTTACTAGCATTATAAGCCGCCTGGAATTGAGGCGTCATAGCCACCAAACCCGAGATACTGGAAACGAATAAGATCTGTTTCCCCTTGAGACTCTTGCTGGGCTTGGAGCGCTCGTCGGTGGACGATGAGATGGTAGGTTCAGAGGAAGAGAGGGGGATAGGGAGGTCGAGCCATGAGCGCATGAGCGCGCGGGAGAGGTAGTAGGGTCCGAAGGTGTTGGTCTGGAAGATGTTTTCGAATTCGCCTGGAATGTAGAAGAATGATGTCAGTCACTCACGCTGGCTGGCAACGCGAGAGTCAAGGTGAGGAATGCTCACTATCGTTCATGTGGATTGACGACTTCCACAGTGCGATACCTGGATAATCCGCGTTATCATCTCAGCATTCCATACGCCAGCAACCAGCACGAACTCCTGTGCACTCGCCAGCGTTGTTGATTCCAATATCCACCTCCTTCCCAAATGCCTTTTGGACATCCTCGACGGTCTTGTCGATCTCGGAACTCGAATTGACGTTGCACTTGAACGCCTTGACCTGAACGCCGAATTTCTTGCTGATAGAGTCGGCGGTTTCGGTAGCGTCGGTAGAGGTGTAAGTGATGGCGATATCAGCGCCGGCTGCGGATAGCAAGGTTGTTACAGGTAAGATCAAGTCTCCGCGTCAGGTACAAGATAGGTTCGAACTGACCTTCAGCAATAGCTTCGGTAATGGCGAGACCGATTCCTCGGCCGCCCCCGGTGATGAGGACCAGCTTTCCTGCAAAGTCGATAGAGAGGGGCATGTTACGCTGAGATGTTTGCGTTTGTTTTGAGGATCAGACTAGAGGTGGATAGCAGCAAAAGAAATGGAAACTGATCTGACTCTAATTGGGCGAAGAGCAAGTCGATGTGGCCAAATTCACCATTCCCCCCTATTTATCGTCCCCCGACCAACATAAAGTCGCTGTTCCCTCGGTATAAATCCGGACAACGGTCGACCGGACAGCAGCGAAATGATTCCGGTCAAAAGAGCTTTCCTTCCGCCTGAGCAATCACGTGACCATGATCTCCGCATCCCCTATTATGTCTTGCGTCATCGTTCATCGCGTCTATTTCAGCTGCTCCCGGCTGCTTAGATGGATGGAACCAGATGAGTTGCCGTCGATGTTCACCTGGTCATTGAGTATAGGCTCATAGAGGCAACGCTGCACAAACACAGACAAACTCGTATATATGTACATAAGGAACCCGCAAGCACCTGTAAAGATCCCCCTTCCGTGCTTCGATACCCATCAAATTACCTCTATAAACCAACTCACATCCAATCAAGCCAATCGTCACCCGAACCCCAATATGCTTGTTCTTCGCTCAACCTCCCGCCTCGCCGCAACCGCCTCCATTCGTCCCGTCACTCTACGATACCTCGCTCCATGCTCTTCAATCCTCCTCATCCGCTCGATCTCATCCTCTCGACCTGCACGGGCAGACCTCAGCGAGCTCGGGGATATGGCCAAGGCGTTTGCCAACTCCCCTCTGTACGATGCGATGAAGAAGAACCCGGCGACTATTTTGGCTCTCAAAGATGCAGCTCAGGCGGCTATGAAGAAGGGTATGTCTCGAGACCTAAATCTAGACCCAGTGGGGAAGAGCTGATGAGGACGATCTCGTATGCGACAGGTGTGGATGTGACCAGTCCTCCTTCGAAGATGACGATGCTTTCCCTGGCATTCGACACCGAGTTCCGGACCGCTATTGAGAAGGTCAGTACTCAGTCCCCACCACTTACACGGTTGACGAGCTGTCACTGAACCGAGGGTAAAACGTTATTTGCTATCATAGTTGATGGCAGAACTATCTAAAGCCGGGATTGACGTCACACCTTCTGTAAGCCTCTCGACCTCGCTCCTGACTTACCTGTTTGACCGTGATCGTGAACAGCAGCTAATACTACCCATCATCCTTTATACTTTTTCTCGCTCTGTTACTCGCTGGGGTCTGTTTTCATTTGCAATCCGGCGACTTTGTCAACACAGAACTTGCAGAACATGTTGAGTGCGATCAAGAACCCGAATGAGAACGAGGCGGGGGAGAAGAAGAAGGACGAGTGATTGGGACGGATGAGCGGTCAAATCCGCTGGTCCTAGGAAGACATATGCCGCGTAGTGGTAGAACCACATGGGATGGTTGAGGGTGACTGAGAATATTAGTGATGTATTTTGTAACAGGTCGAAAATGAAAATTTGAAAGCTTGAATTCCAAGATCGATCTCGCGTCTCAGAAAAGCTGGAATCGTTATTTCAATGAGTACCCAAGCGCAAATTTGGAGATCTCCTGGTTCGTGCTGAAGCCTAGCCAAATGACCGGGTATTCCTTTCTCGTTATCACGGTGTGATGTGCGGAGATCGTTTCGCCTGCGCTTCGATCCCTTTGTCCATGTATACCGGTATATCTAGCAGTGGCAAGTCAGACCAGTACCTACAAGCCCATCAGGCAGTTTTTGAATGAGTATCGTTCTTCGACATGCCGGATTCGACCCCTGATCTCACAAGACCTCGTCGGCTCAGTGCCGCTTCCCAGTATACTAACCCGGGAGATGTTACAACGAACTGTACTAGTAGTGACTTCAGTACTCAGCAAGGCCAAGCAGAGTCGTCCAATCCCAAGGGTGGCACGCGATCGCAAGCTGGAAGCAACGCGATGACAAGCATTACAAAGTTCGACGAGATTGATCGACTCGAGCAAGGGGCCAGGTCCTCCTTCGAAGAGACCATGCAGCCGATTTTGAACCGTGCACGATCATCAGAGGCTTCTTCGATGTTCGGTTGGATCAGCAGTATGTTCAAAGATGCAGCAAGCCTGAACTGCTCTGAAGAAGACCGTATCGCCGAGCAAGATCGGCACGCTCGACAGCTTGACGCAATGATCATCAAGCACAAAGAAAATCACGGAATGGGCATGAAGGACGCTCTGATCTGGTTCCAGGCTATTGTACCGATAGCATGGAAACGTCCCGACAGCGCCACCACCGAACAACGGGCCAAGGTCAAGGATTTCTTGAAGCAGGTCTTACGCAGCGGAGTCCCCATTCGAACTGGAGAAATCGATTCTGTTTTGATAGAGGTCATTGGGGCTTGCAATCTTGGACCCGATAAACACAAGTCTTTCTATCGCCTGTGTATCCTCTGGTTCGATATGTTCCTGTCAGAAGACGACGAGCAAAGCAGTCCCTTGGGTCTGAAAGTGGTCGACTTTCTTCATGGGGCAGATGCAAAAGACAAGGAAGATCTGGCAAAGCTATGGAAGTTCACGCACACATTGTATTGACATTGCTCCTACATGTGACTGCCTTTTAGAGAATTCGATTTGCATGAAAATTGAAGTTGGCGCCCAATATATCTGAACCGCTGCTGCTATAGCGCAGTGAGATCTGCGTCGAGTAGTAGTACATGAAACACCAAAAGGAATAAGGTTTAGGATGGCCCGCTCGAATAGAGAGAACATTCGAATGGGAACATAGGTTGATCAGAATGTGGATCCGACGAGGAGCACTTTCGCTTTAAGACCACGAAAGTGGGTAACGGAGAGGCGAATATCTCTCTGTCAGGGTTGACATCATGGATGAGATCATCATCCCGCAACGTCTTCCTTTCACCTCCTGACGCCCTTCGGAGCTGCAACTAAAGTACACCTTGTACTAGTGCGCGTGCACACGTACGCCTCTGTATTTATTTACCATGAGGCAAACCGACCGCTCTGCGACCTGTCAAGTTACATCGAACCGTACACATAATATCAGATCGTCTCCATCGCGCAACTTTTGTAATGCCGGCGCCGGAATCACCTAGTTCGAGAATCTGTCGATCGTCTACATTCGGTTCACAGGAGACCAAAGATGATGGAGCAAATAGCGATGCTAGTTCGATCTATTCTCAGCCTGTTACAAATGCCCTTGGGACGGCACCATCTGAATCGGATGTCAGAGCTTGAGCGCTGCTACCGTTGTGACCAGCATGATCGATCAACAGAGAGAAGGAGCAAGATCGATACTCAAGAATTTTATTCGCCCTACCTCATCATGCACATGCTCATCGAAGGCATCCATCGGGTCCAGCAAGAAGGTGGCTTCTATGATAAAGAGTTCCTTCAAAAGTGACCGACCTTCGAAGGAGGACCAACAAGCTTCTCATCTGCAGGCAGAAATAAATAATCACTGTGAAATTCACAAATTGAGCATGCTCACAATGCTGGGTTTCTTTGAGGCCATGGTCAAGCTGGCCTATCAGAGACCGGATGGAGGAACCGACAGTCAGAGAAGTCAAATCAAAGAACTCCTCCAGGAAGTTTTAAGCGCAGGTGTGCCTGTCACCACAGCCGAGATCGAGCAATGTGGAGAGGACCTCCTCGCTGCGAGGGGCAGTGACCAAGATCAATCATTCTTCCGCCTGTGCTTGCTATGGTTCGGAGAGTTTACCAATCCAGTGCCGGGAAAACAATCTCAACGTTTGTATGAAAGGGTATCAAGAGTCTGGATACCGCAGAATCAGGGATGGCAGCACGTAGAAATCCGCAGTTAGACGCAGGAAAGGCGGATCTAGCTCGACTGTGGAAATTCACGCATACCGCATACTGATCTCATTCGGTCAAGTTGCTCCCCAAGCTGTATTGAACGCAGTTTGATTAAGATAAAATCTACCATATCGAATGATGCCTTCCACGGATTTCATTTCATACCGTTCACTGATCAGAGCAACCGCGTTGAACGTTTGTTCTGAAGACTGATCATTGATCATCGGTACTGCCGAGCAGTCACTGATCACTGATCACTGATCGCTGATCAATGATCGCTGATTGATCCGATGAAACTGGGTTCCGAAACGAGACATGATGATGGTGATGATGATCAAAAGTGTTCGACAGGGGCGGAAGAAAGGCCAGCTGACTTGATCTGAATCAGGTCCATCACGTGATTGCCGCTCGACGATTGGTGGCCCTGCGGCTACGCGTGCGGGGAAGGCCAGCAGACGAGGAGAGCTCCAACGCTTCGCCCTTCCTTCCTTGTGGCGTGCCCGAAGTGGGGGAGCCGATCAATGATTGATGGCCCTCTCTCTCTGAACTGCACAGCAGCATCAGCAGACGAGCCGCGGGACTGGAAACGATGTGATCGGTGAACGGGATCGTAATCTGTATCCTTCACTTTGGCAGATGACACCTCGTTCGCTGCTCTGATCGACCATTCATCCCGAGGGTTGTCATCTATTGCGACCGTTATCCATCTTGAAGTTTGCATCTATCTTCCAAGATGTCGACCCGAACTAAACGTACTGCCGGACTTGCTGGCTTTGAATAACCTCGATAGACACGCTAGAGCAAACTATCGACATGCATCCAACACTGTACCCACCACGAGCTTCAACGCGCAAGGAAACGACATCGATCTAGGACGAAATGACGACGCGCAGCGAGGCGGTCTTCGCCGTCACGCTGGTCTTCTTCCTGTTGGCCACCGTCTTCGTCGGGATGCGGATGGTCTCGCGGCTGGCGATCGTCAAGAAAGTCGACTGGGATGATGGGCTCATGGGCGTCGCATGGGTGAGTTCAATGTCCTGGCGCGGCCCTTCCGATGCGATGCTCACTGAGGATCGGTCGACAGTGCCTCGCCTTCTGCTTGTCCTTCGCGACCATGTATGCGGCACGGCACGGTCTTGGTCTCCGGGATGTTGGTGAGTCTACTATCCAGATTTCCTTGACAGCCCGGATATTAACCAAGTCACGCGATCTCCGCAGACGTCAAGCCTGAATGGATACTACCACTTAGACGAGCAGAATATGTCTTTTCAATTAGCTACAACCCAGTCCTCATGGCCACCAAATCCTCCATCCTCATTCTCTACCTTCGCATGTCGCCGGCCAATCTCTTCTTCCGATACGCCTCGATCTTCCTCCTTATTCTCGTCAACACCGCTGGAATCGTGCTCGCGTTCCTCAATATCTTTCAATGTTCGCCCGTCTCGGCTGCTCTTCATATTGTCTCAGGGGACGAAGCCAAATGTATCAACCTCGTCTATCTCTACCTGTGCAGTGCACCAGTCAACGTCATCACAGACCTCGCCATCGTCCTCCTGCCATTGCCGATCCTTACAGGCATCCGTATGGAACGGAAACAAAAGTACGTCGTCGTTGGGACGTTCTGCACCGGTCTCTTCGTCGCTGTGGTGGACGTCATCAGGATCGCCTACCTCCAGACGGCACTATACCAGCAATACGACGCGATGGAACGTAGTGGGAGTTCTCGACCGGTCGATTTCGGATATACAGCCAGTCTGTCGTATCTTTGGAGTGCGGTCGAGGTCAACACGGGCTTGATCTGTGCTTCGGTGCTCGTTCTCAAGCCGTTGATGAAGAAGATCAATCCCAAGGCTTGGGGAGGCGCAACTTCTCATGCTTCGAACCAGGGTAGAAAGGGTTCGACAAGCGATATGGGTTCTGGTGCAGGATTGGATCTGCATATGGTGGACAGAGGTGGAGTGGTTTCGATTGGGTCTCGGCGGAGATCATCCTATGGAGAGGACAAAGAGTCTTTCTCAGGCAGGATCACTGAGCCGGATGCGGTATTGCGACGGCAGGGTGTCATGCATGACCTGAGGCCCATCGACGAAGAAACTCTCGAGCTTTGTGATGATGAGGAGATTCGAGCGGCTGCCCCTCGTAAGATGTCCGACTCCCCTTTCCATCTGGACACATTTGCGGATCCTGGACCTCCAACGCGAAAAGTCGATCTTAGCGATATGGACTTCATGGACTTTCTGGCCCTATCTGAAGCCGAGATCGATGGAATGGGAGCGTCATCACCGAATCCTATGGGCCCGGTAGATCAGCCGGATGAAGGCTATAGGATTGTCAGACAGCCCGCGGCTGTATGCTCGGACATGATGTTACAAGGACAGCCTCGACGAAATTCTCAGCGGCAGTCGCCCTTACCTCCCAGGAAGCGGCGCATGACGATCCTGACACTTGGGAGTGCGGTCAGCGGTGCCAACGAGAATCAAGCACCCGACACAGCATTCTCGGATTTCGTCAACCTGACTAGCACCAAGCCACTAACTCAACTCACTCAAAAGGAAGCGTTCTGGCCAATTCTCAGTGGTACGTGATCATTATGCGAAGAAGCCTATTCTTTGAAGCGCGACTGACAGCGCATCCCACACAGTCTCCAGTCTCTTTTTCGTTTGGGGGTTCGCCTACGGCCTTCTAGGTTCATTGAACGCTCAAATCGAAGCGATCCTCGACTTTTCAGCAGGGAAGTCACTCGGATTCTACAGTGCATACTGGGTGGGCTATCTGCTCGCACCTGCATTGCTCGGATACTGGGTGCTGTCAAGAGGGGGACCGCAGCCATTCAAGGCTACCTTCATATGCGGGCTGTGGCTGTTTGCCTGTGGCGCGATGGCCTTCTGGCCTAGCAGTGTCATTGCGTCATTTCCCGGTTAGTATTCGACTTGTCTACATCCGATTCGAATGATGGCTTACATCGATTGAGCATCCTTGCTACATCAAAGGCTTCTTCATCAGCAACATGCTCTTGGCGTCCGGTCTGGCTTGTCTCGAGGTCGCTGCCAACCTTTATGTTGCGATCGCCGGTCCGGATCACTTGAGCGAGGCCAGGCTCAACTTTGCCCAAGCGATACAAGGCATAGCTAGCGTAATTTCGCCGGTCCTGGCTAACAAGGCTCTTTTTCGCAACGTCCGTAGCCGCGATTCGTTAGTTGATACGCAATGGTGTTACTTGGCGGTCGGTATAGCCGTAATTGCGTTGAGCACCGTCTTCTACTACATACCTCTCAATGAGGCAGACGACGAATCCCTGCGCAATTTGGCAAACGAGCGTGCTCAAGTCAATGGCATCGCTCCTAACAAGAAGCTTTGCGGTATCCCGGTCAAAATGCTCATGGCCGCCGCTGGAATTATCACGATGAGCTTTTACGTCGGAGCTCAAGAGACAACTAGTTATTACTGGTTCTCTTTCACCATGGAAGTGCATAAAGGGTCAGTAATCGCACTGAAGCGGGGTGGAGCACTATCACTAACAACCGTTAATGCCTTCTAGATACGCGCTGGGAGACGCATTCGATCTCCGCTGCATCGGGCAAGGCATCTTCGCCTTCGCTCGGTTCGTTGCCGCGGGTTTGTGCTATATCGGCGTCCCCCCTCGGTTGATCCTCTTTGTCTGCACCATCGGATGCGTGCTCGGCTCAGCCTTGACCATCACTTTGCCCAACGGGCGAGCACCAGTGGCACTTGGCATCTTGGTGTTTTTCTTCGAAGCACCGATCTTCCCTACCTTATTTGCGATCACTCTGCGTGGGATGGGCGGCCGGACACGCTTGGTCTCCACCGGTCTCGTCATGGCTCTGTGCGGTGGCGGAATCTGGCCGTCCGTAGCATACGCTATTGAAACCCATCAAAGTGGAAACGCACGGGTTTCAATGTCGGTCGTGCCAGTGCTGTATGGCGTGTGTGCTCTCTATGCCCTCATGATCAACGCATCCGGCACCCTGCG
>Ga0308160_10005828_pt1 | contig 12735 bp, 15 predicted proteins | sample PhyFR1_FD_201036 | JGI IMG/M metagenome (GOLD analysis project Ga0308160, IMG submission 201036) | Phyllosphere microbial communities from UC Gill Tract Community Farm, Albany, California, United States - DLSLF.R1 | ecosystem: Host-associated > Plants > Phyllosphere > Unclassified | place: USA... | reverse complement strand
GAATGGGTGATGGGTGGTGAAGAAGCGGTGAGGAGAGGAGAGAGAGGGAAACTCTTGTACGTTCACTCTTGCCTAGCTTCTCGTGCAGGAAGCTACGAAGCCTGCTCGGTTGTCGCGTTGCGAACGTTGAGAATGCGAAGAGCGGAACTGATGATTGCGTCGAGTCGAAACAGGGACCTCAAATCAAGGGCGCCGAATTCGATCATCGCCGCTCAGCTCGACGAGCTAATACGATCGATGGAATCTGCCGGGATGTGAGAGACCACCAGGAAAATATGAAGTTAAGCGAGCGAGGATGTTTGATCGAGATCGCGACTCGAGTAGGTTCGATGTCGAGGAGGGTTTCTCTCTGCGGGGTTCTCATGTCGTACTTTCATTCAGCTGTTGTAAGAATGTCATTACTCCTCTACTCGGCGTGCTGTCTCGATCGAGGGGAGAGACCAGGTCTGCATTGGTTCGTTCGATCTCCCTTTTGCCTTTCTCCCGCATCCTCTGATACTGTACTTCGGGATGTAAATACTCGTCGATCGCGCAGAGAAGCAGGTCTGCCCGTCCTCGCGAACAACAACTCTTTTACGAAAGCTCGAACCCTTTCGAGTCTAATCCCGAGCCGTGCGCTTGAACCCTCCGTCTAATCCCGTCTGCATGTCCGTCAAGGGGAAAGCAGCAGTAGGCAGTAGTCGTCTCTCTCTTCCGCTTCTGTCACTTTCGACTCATTCCGAAGATCGCTACCTGACTCAAATCGGTACCATTACATTATCGCCTACATGAATCACCCGCAGATTGTGTCATCGAATACGAGTGACACACTTTGGAAGAGGCTCAACACTGCTCTCCGCGGTATAGAGGAGGCGATTGGACGTTACAAGCATATCATGGAAACCATAGAAGCCGATGTGGATTTCTTGAAGCCAATCTGGAACCAGCTCACGGGAGATGCACAATTCGCCATGGTCTCGAAGTTGGAGGCAGCTGCTGCGTTTGCAAAGCCGAAGGCGCGAACGTTTGTTGTCGTCAGCAGTAATTCCTAAATTGCGACTCAGCTCTGGCGGCCGGTGAGTACTCAATATCTATTTTTGCAGCCTGACATCTATGCACTAATCAAGGAGGCTCAAAGCACGCTCGAAAAGGGACAAGAATGGACGATTCCGATTCCTCTGGAAGTCTTCAAACGTGCGCTCCATGCTTTGTGGATAAGACTAATGCGAAAGAGCGAGGAGGCCATTGAGAACAGCGACATCTTCCTTCGCTGGGACGCATTCAAGCCGTCAGCACAACTTGTGATCTTGGACATCACGTACAACAAAATTGCCGGAATTGCGATAGAAACAGAAAGCGCGAGGAAGGCAAAGAAACCTAGATACCTTATACCATTCTACGTGAGTTTGGCCTTTACGCTCAAACGTTTCCAGGTCCTTCACTGAGAACCATATCTAACAAAATGCAGCCGAGCCTTGAGGAGTTCGAACAGGTGGTTAGACTCTCCAAAGTCGATGAACCCGAGAGCCACCATCCGCAACACTCCTCGACGCTCATGCGCCCTCCACCTCATCCCCCTCGGAGACCTTCAAATTCTCGTCCCGCTAGACCTACTGTGAGTTTTTGCGCTTTCTGCGACTTCTGCCGAGTCCGAGCTGACTTGCTTCGCTCGCAGTTTACTGCTTCACGCCAATTCCAAGCTCAAGCTCGTCGCTCTACCGACGAATCTTCTGATGAACCCCGCCCGGTGGTCTACGAGGGACAAGCAAGCCTCTTTCACCATGGTCGAGTCGTCGCGGTAGACCACTGGGGACCGTCTATGACTGGATTTACTCAAGCCACACGATACCCTTCTCGTGGGACTCGAGAGAATCCATTGAACATCGACTGAATCGTCCAGCGAGCTCGATGATAGAACATTTTCAGGCCGATTTGTTTCTTTTGCTTCTTTACTTTTTCGTTAAGCTACCTCTATCTTGGATACAATTTGACTGTAACGCCTCTCTCTCTGCCCCCTTCTCGATGAGAGATGCAGTTGACTCAACAATGCTCAGCCGCACTCGCCTTCCTCACCAAGCACTTCCTCGCATTTGTCGGTGAAATCAAACAAGTTCGCATCTCCTCTCTTTGCCTTTCTTCCCTTGTTTTCATTCTCAACTTTGCAAATCTTCCTCCGTCGAGTCTTCTTGAGACGCTGGGAATCGGACACAAGCGAATCGACCGAGCTGATCGAGAAAGAACAGACTCCTCATGATTCTTTGCGATCGTTTACCTCCTCCCACTCTCTGTGATCCCTCGAAAAGTAAAGTGTTTCTTCCTTTGTATTACAACAAGCAATAGCCTAGTGACATGTTACGACTGAAGACGAGAATCTGAACGAGGTATTATCTACCGACGAAGCAAATTGACTACATCTGCATCCTCAGTTTCTTCATCCTCATCCTCATCCCCTTCGTCCGCATCGAGATAGACCGTCTCATCCCCTTCTTGAGGTCCCTCATCTTCGGAAGAAGAGAGGCCGTAATCGAGTTCGAGAGGTTCCGATTCCTGTTTCACATCGTCGTAGTGTTTCCTCGGTTTCGGTCGAGGTTGAAATTGAGGCTTTGGTTTCATCGGTGACGAGATCTTCGGTTCTGTGACTTGATGTTGTGGTCGAGTAGCGATAGGTTGCGGTATACTCGAGGTTGAGGCGATTTGAGGATTCAAAGTCGAAAGCTGCGAGAAAGAGAACAGAGGAGAAACAAAAAGGGTTTACATCGTAGATCGGTTGTGAGAAGGTGAAAAGGAAGCTGATCGTTCCCCAGTCCCCTCGAGCACAGTGAGAGAAAGAGGAAACGATACCTTACCGATTTCGCTTGTTCCTCCTCATCTTCCGCCAAATCATCCGAATCGACACTGTCGGCGTCTGAACCTTCCAATTCTTGATCTTCCTCCTCTTCCCGATCCGATGACGAAGGAATGAACAATTCGACGAAATCCGATTGATCTTGCATTCCTCCTCCCGCTCCTGTTGTTGCTTTTCGTTTCTTGTTCTTGCTCGACCTTTTCCTTCCCGCCTCTCCCGAGATCCCTTCAATACTGTCTCTCTTCCTCTTGATTCCTTTCTCTTCCCTCTCCATTTCCTCCTCCGCATCAGCCTCAATCTCTTCCTGTTCACTCTCCTCACCCTCACTCTCCTCCTCGTCTTGATGAATCCTCCTCAAAACATGAGGTTCCTTACAACCCTTAACCTCACATTTCCCTGTCTCACTGAATCTCCAACACTCCCTGACATGTCTCTTCTCACATCCTTCTCCCTTAGTGCACCAACCGTATTCGACGAATTCTCGACACACTTTCGCATCCCCCGAAACGATGACGTGGGCATAAGGACAAGATGCGCGGGTGCAGTGAGGGAAGTGGGAGCAGTGAGGAGAGCGATGTGGGTTTGGAGAGTGCGAGAGGGGGCAGGTGGAAGAAGTTCGAGGACAGTTTGAACGGAGGAAGAGAGGACACATCGCGATTTTCGTCGAATCGTGAATGTAGGGACAGGTTTGAGCTCGTGAACATTGACCTGTAGAATGCGTTGCTTGCTACGAATCAGTACGGAATGATTCGGATAGAGGAACGCAGTCGTACCAGTCTTTTGGAAAAAAATGCAGAGTTTGTCGGATTTCGGTTTCGAAGGTTTCGTTCGCGTTGATCGAGCGAAACCACTGTAATCCCACGTCAAAGGATCAGTACAAGGAGACAATATACTGATTTCGAGAGAGAACACACCCTCTGCCTCTTCCCCTCCCTCTGCCTCTCCCACCTCTCGTACTTTCTCCCGCAACCTTCTTCGATCCCTCCTTCAACGCATCCACTTTCTGTTTCCTATCCCTCGCGAACGCCAGCGAAACCAGGTTTCCCGATTTCGTCCTAATATAAGTCGTTCCAAGGTGAGAAGTTCTCCTAGGGGTCGCATTCGCTTCCTCCTCCGCTCTCTGCGCACTCGAACTCGTCGAAGTCGAAATAGAAGGAGTTGTCGGGTTGATAGGTACGCTCTTGCGTCGAACTAGTTTGTTGCCTCTCGAATCAGCGACGAAGGTGACTCCTCCGATTTCCACCTCTCGTTCAATAGGTTTCGGCTTCTCTTTCTCATCCTTCTTCCCTCCTAGCGAGTTCTGGGCCTTGTACGCTTGAGTTTGAGGTAAGAGGTGTTCGATGGGAGTTGTGGTACCGGAACGAGAGCCTGAAGGTTGAGGGAGATGAGGTGCGACCCAAGTAGCGTTTCGATGGATTGGAGTCGACCTTCCTCTACCTCTGCCGCGAGTAGGTGGTGCAGTGTAGCGTTTGTGTTGATCGATGGCCGCTGGATACGAGGGCAAGAGGTTTAGTCGGATCAAGGAGGAGAGCGAAAAGGGAGAGTGAGGGAGGACGAACAGGTTAGACGAGCGATCTCTGCTAGTACATCTGCATCTGAAGACATCCTTTCTTTCGGGTTGGGAACAGAGCTAGCCCGAGGTGAGTGGCAGGAGGTTAAGAGTAATTGGCTGTTTTGTATTCAATTCATGAATTAGATACGTTTAACTCTTCGCTCTCTCTCTCTTACCATCACACTCTCTGGTCGTATCCTACGCGTGCTCTGAGCATGGCGGACTTAACCATGAACGAGTCTATTGCTCTTCAAGCTCTCATCGATTCGAACTCGGCTAGTGGAATCGCTTCATCAACTTCGCTCAATCCTACTCCCTCTCTCCCTCAACAAGCACCAGATCAATCGAACGGGAAACAATCGAGGTCAAGATCCAATTCCGAGGTGGATGAACTAGCATCTTCCTCTTCCGATTCAGATTTATCCGACGCCGACTCTGAATCTCATCGACCACTCGCTTCTCGCACCACCACCACCACTACTACTATTACTCAAGGAGGAGGAGGAGCTACTAGTCAAGGAGGTGCAATCGCAGGACCTGGTCCTTCTTCCTCGTTGAAACGTTCCCTCCCTCCCGCTTCTTCTTCATCTCGCGCTTCTTCCGCTCAACCTCTCCCTCCTCCAGCAAAGAAGAAACGAGGAAGAGCTTCAGCCGTCAACACCCTCTCGAACTCTTACTTCGACCCCGTTCCTCTCCCTCATTACACCGTTCACAGAGTTCCCGACAATCAAAATTCCAAAACGAAGAGACATGTCATCAAAATCAATGCGGACGTAACGGATGGTTCCAAGACTAGATGGCCGCTTGAGAAGGAGTTCGATCCGAATCACAAGGCTCCAAAGAGGGAGGGAGACACACCAACGCCCAATTGGTACGAACGTCCGGATAAGACAGCCCCAAGACACAAGAATGCTTTGGACAAGATTGGAGACGAGTTGTCAAAGAAATTGGGACTGAACAAGACGACGAGTAGGGCATGACTCCACCTACACCTCGAGTGAACTATCACTGATTTATCCTCTTCTCCGAATTGATAGAAGATGATGATCCCGAATATTGGACCCTCGATAGTCTTCCAACGAATTACCTCTTCACGGTCCACCACAGCACCAACGGCTCGAATCAACCTCGAGTCGACTCCTACATGTTTGGTTCGTCGTTCTCCGCTCCTCTCTGCTTTTACTTCTCGCTTATCCATGTTTTCCCCTTTTTTAGGTACTCGAGTCACTACAAAGTTCCGCACGGCGAACGAGATCTATCCTCACATCTACTGGTTACTCTGTCACGGTCCCAACGACAAGTTGCGCTGTCAATGTCAGTATTGTACAAACAAGACTCAAACAGAGGTGAACAGAATGGTGGGATTGGACAGCAGAGCTGGATCACACACTCCTGCACCCGGAGGACCTTCCTCTTTAACGGGTCAGAAGAAAGCTGGACGTACTTCGAACCTCGGTCCTCAAGAAAGGAAACCTTCTCTCGACAAGAAACCTCTCTCTACCACTTCTCAGAAACCTCGTTCCCGAAACCCTACTCCCACCCTTCCTTCCGCATCTACCTCCTCCGCTGCTGCTGCGACGACGAAACAACCTATCCGTTCTCGCACCTTCAACTCGACTTCTCCCGAACCGTCTTACTCCGGAGCCTTTGTCGACAAACAACGTGATTCCGATCTCTCTTCCAACGCATTCTTCCGTACGGGAGAAATGGTATGGGCGCAAATCCCTCAAGGTTCCCTCACTTCCTCTCAAGATCCCCAGAATTGGTCGATCGAAATCACTCATTGGCCAGCTATCATTCAATCTCGTTCAGAACGTACCACTCCTCGACTCAGTCAACCTTACATTTCAGGTCAAGATCTCTCTCCGAAATTCCTCAACGACAAGCGATGGATCTATCGAGTGATTTATCTGGGAAGTGTAAATTCAGCAGATGGGTTGGAAGAGGAACAGTTGAAGAGTTGGTTGGCAGGAAGTCCACCAGATAACGTGTGGCAGAAAGAGAGATTGTTGAACGTTGAAAGTGTCGAGAGGATTTGGGATGGGAATAGGATCAAGAAGTGTAATTTGGGGAGTTTGAGCGATTTGGAAGGTGCAGTCGCTCCGCTCGCTTTCGCGATGCAGATTGCTGCTCACTTAATGACGAGCTTCTCTCTTACGTACGTCCTTCTCTCGCGTCCTCAGCAGTAGCGTCGCTCACGCTGAGATGGGGGAATGAACTGTACAGCGATCGATTCACCATCAAAGACAGTCACTTCGTTACCGCTTCTTTCGACGACGATCCTCTTTCCTCCGATTCGCTCGACGCGATGCAACGTTCCAAGAACAATTGGTTCTATCAATCACTCTTCCTCGGATCGGAATTGATTTGGGTCAACGAATTTGTCCGAGTCGTTTACCTCAAAGATCAAGGTCTACCACCTCAACACGAACTCTCGTCCCCTACTTCAGCAGACAGGAGTCTCTTTATGTACGTTCAACAAATCTGGAAGGATCAAGCAACGAGGGTCGCGAAATTGACTGGACAGATTTACGAATTGAGGGATTTGAGGGAACATGCGATGGGAGCTGGAATTGGATCGATCGGAGGTGGGATGAGTGTGTTTCAGAAGAAGACGAGTCAAGTTGGAGGGGGAGGATTGGCTTCGAGGGAAGGAGGAGGAGGAGTTTCGAAACCTGAACCATCATCGACCTCACCTCCCGATTCACCTCCCTCGACATTCTTCCCCGACCACCTCCCTCCCGCTCCAGAAGGTTTCGAGTTCAATCGCTTGACTCCTGGTGAATCTCAAGTTACGATCGAATTGGATTATCTCGCAGGACGATACTATCCTTTACCGAAACAGTTGGATCAGAGGGACAAGATTGATGAGATGTTGAAAGAGTTCCCGCTTGGACCAGTCTACGATGAGGATGGAGGAGCTGGAAAAGGGAAAGAACAGATGTTGACGGAGGAACATCGAGCTATCGCTTTAGCTGGGTTAACTCCAGCTGTTCGACTTTACTGCAAGGTACGTACTCCTCATGGCGAATCCTTCATGTTGTGTCATACTGATCTGCTGAGTGTGTATGTACAGGTTGGGAAATGGCAAGGAGATCGTTTGGCTGCTTTAGTCACTGCAGAAGACAACGCTTGTGTAAGTCTGCCACTCTCCTCTCAGTCTGTTCCTCGTACGTTCGCTCACTGAAGAAGCCATCCATCCCCTGCGAGTGTACAGAAGGAAGTTGCAGAGTTCTTTCAAGAGAATTACGAACAAGATTGAATGAAGTCAACTATCCTCGCTTGAATGGAAAGGAGGTATCGCTTGAAGTAGGGAAGAATTCTCGCTTGTGTGTGTGTCGAATGGATTCTCGGATGGATCAAGCTTGTTGTTTTTTACGTTGTTACCGCTTTCTCTCAGATAGTCTTTTCATCGCTTTTTTCGTTTCCCTCTGTTTGTTCAATCGTACAATACGCTCTACACTACGCTTCTGTGGCTTTGCTCGTCTTCGTCTCCTCGAGAGTTGCGAGTGCGAGTGATGCAATTTTGAATCTTGCGAAACTACTCTCTTCCTCTCTCGTTCTTTCGCTTCGACTTTCCAGCTTGATTCCGCCTTTCCAGCGCTTCAGATTACTTGATCCTCGCCATTCGCGCTCTCCTCCCTCGCGCTTCTCCCTGCACTCTCAAATTCACCCCACTTCAAGAATCTTCTTCTTCTCTCGTCAGCCTCCATCTGACCTTTGATGAGCGCCACAAGCTCTCCCAAGTGTACAACATGCGGCAAGACTGGTAAGCGCCCTCCCCGTCTTCGTCTTGAGAGAGGAATCACTCATGAAATCCTTGATCTTTACAGTTCCTCTGCCACCTCAGGCCGGCTCAGAAGCAATCAAGAAGTGTCAAGAATGTGACCATATAGACTTGAACGTGTACTGGTGCAACGGGTGAGTGACCTATCGCTGTTTCGTTTTCGTTCTCCCGCGATCACGTCGAGAAAGGCTGATTCGACTCGGCATCTCTCCTAGGAAGTGTGAGAAGAAGAGTGTAGAGACGCATCGAGCGAAGAAGTGCGCGGGCCCGTCAAAGAGAAAGATCAACGTTGAAGACGAGGTACGGACTGATCCATCGACAGCTTTCGAAAAGACTCATCTCCTGATGTTGTCGGCGCGATCTGCGGGTACAGGCTTCGTATCGACATTTCTGCCCTCCTTCTTGCAAGGTAGAGATTGTGACCCCTCGGTTACGTGAGCAATTCTCGTTTCTTCTCTCGACAATCGTAAATTGACGTTCTTTCGCGTGACAGGGATACGAGCTGTCGAATTCGAAGATACACCTCGAGTATTCAAGATCAAGAATGACCCTCTAGTTTCGTCGCAACAGGTGAAGATCAATCACCATTCACAGTTTCGCTCAGCCATACTGAGACTTTGAACGTGTCCTTACACAGCTTTACGGTACCGTCAATCGGGAATCTCAATGTCGACTGATGTTCGTCGCCGGTTACGTCCAGAACAACATTCCGTGCCTCGACATCCTCGGTTCACCTTACAAAGATCGTCGTCGATACGTCTTCGGAATCGAACCTCGTCTTTCGAAAGACCGAGTTCGTTCACTCACACCTCAACCTGAGAAAGTCGAAGGGATCAGACATCTGCTCGATGCGGCGGGTTACATAGGGAATATCGCGATCGAGCTGAGTGGGAAAGGTGGAAAAGGTTATGTGTTGGATTGGCTCAGTGTGAGTGGGAGGAAGAGCGGGATCGCACCGATCAAGGGACAGGTGTTCAGCTATCCGACAAGAGACGAGATTCGGGATAGAATACAAGCGACGATCTGTAAGTTGGCCGAAGCTCTTATCGTACTTTTCGCGCGATACTGATTGATGAAGCCTTGCTGAATTGACAGTCTACGAGCTACATCCAAGGTGAGCTCGACATCGTCTCTATCTATCTGGACTTAGAGCCAAATCGCTGACTGAGTTGGAATGCGATTCCACAGCTTCTGGCGACAAGGAGTGATGTCTGAAGCGCTCAAAGCCGTAATCGCCTACTGCTTCCAAACCCTCCAAGTATCATCAATCACGCTCGATCCAAAGACCGATAACAGCTCCTCGATCGCCTTGACCGAAAAGGAAGGCTTCACGTTGATCGGAGAGAAGAGCAACTTTGGAGCAGATCAACTGATCTATGAATTGAGAGTCGAGGATTGGGAGAAAGGAAGGAAGGGAAAGAAGAAGAACAAGAGCAAGAAGAAGAAGGGCGATGGCGCTGAGGGTCTCACTGTTGATGAAGGGGAGCGGGAAGTTGTCGAAGAAGAGCCGAAGAAGGAGGAAACTCAGAAAACATGTCGATGGTAAGATTCTGCTCACACTCTCCCTCGAGGACGAAAGGCTCACTAGTATCTTCCCTGTTGCTAGGTGTCAACTAGCAGACTCGAACGCGAAAATAGGATGTTCGAAATGCGATTGGGCTTTTTGGTGTTGTCAAGCTTGCAAGACTGCCGATGTTACCTACGAGGCGGGGCATACGAGGGAGTGTTCGGGAAGGAACGGAGAGGTGCTGAGGTCGACGGCGAAAGTGAAGGAGGTGGAAACGGAGGTATCAAGCGATCCAGAGGAAGTAGATATCGCAGAATTGGAATAGATCACGTATTCTCTCGGCTTTCTCGCTTTCTCTCTATTCTCCTCGCTCCTGAAGAGTCGCGCTCAATCTACTGATTATTCTACGTCGTGAAGCAGTTCTGTAGAAACTACATTGACAAGTACAGGGGAGAAACAGAAAATAGGATGGGGCACGACAGGAGGAGGGATCGGCAGATGTACGGACGTTCACGAAGCGCTGTTCATATCAAGGTGATCGAGAGGGTGTCCATTAAGGACCCGAGCGAGACACCGTTTCCAGCTTGACCCGTTTCATCTTTTCGCAAGAATGAATGTCCGTCGAGCGGTTTGACCTTTTGACGTCGAGTTGACCAGTGCGATTGACCATAGTATGTGATTGAAAGTGTCGAGTATAGTTTCAGATCGTTCATCGAACGAATTGAGCCTGCTTGGCATCGAAAAGCTCAGGTCAGTTTTCTTCGTATGTATTCGAACAAGATTAGAAAGCTTGCCTGCACAGATGGATGACCAGATCGAGCGTTGATCCTCATGATAGCCTCGAAAGCGTCATGAGGAGTTGGGGGAGTAGAGGGAAGTGAGGACGAGGTAGGTTTAGATTTGAGTTTGGATTTCGAAGGTGATATCTTGGACGGTTTGACGAAGTGAGCCTGTGGAGTCATCGTGTATCGTCCGTCAAGCTATAGAGACTCTCGAGAGTGACAGCTCCTCACCTGAACAGAGGGATGACCGTGACGAGCGTTCAAAGCCATGATTTCAGCGAAGGCGTCATAGGGAGCTTGTTCTTTCTCGATCAGCCTAGTCGACTCGCTTGAAACCGAGTCTTCATGCTTCGAGAAGAGTCGACGGAGGGAGGTCTGTGGAGTAGAGAGTCGTTAGTAAGAGATACAGAGGGCGATAAAGGCATTCGAGGCTCACTGCGAATTTAGTTGACTTCATAGAGGACGAGCTGGCGGAGGAAGAGGAGGAAGTGCGATTGAGCATCATTGGAGCGGTCGAGGTGTTGACGAGGGAGTAAGCTGAGTCGAGAATGATGCGAAGTTTGAGGGGGAAGGGAGAAGGTGGAGTGAGTAATGGAAAGAGAGAAAGGAGTACTGTTTGTTCATTCCATTCTTATGCTATTTGCGTCGTCGAGTCAATAATCTGTCGCTTACGAAGCGTCTCGAAATTACATCTCTCGAGTCGACTCGACAACTTCGACTCGACTCGATCAGTTCCATTGAAAGGGTTCGATCGAAGGGACGCTCTTTTTGACTCACGACGAGTTCAACGGGATGCCTACGAGAGGTCAGGAGGGAAGAGTCAACTGAGCAGCTTGCAGAAGGGAATCAAGCTTGAGAAAGGAATTTTGCGAAATTCAACTTGAGAAGGCAAAGGATTGAACTCTCTTCTCTTTCTTCCCTTCTCTCTCTCTTCCCTAGTCAGCTCACGGCATCCTCAGCTGATAGGAGATCAAACGCCAATTGCAACGAGAAAGCGAAAGTAGACGAGTTTCTCGCGGACCTGCCGATACAAACCTCTTCTCAACTCACGCTCTCTCTTATCCTACCTCGAAAGCACTTTGAAACCGTGACTACTCGACGATAGCTCCCGCAGGTATATGCATTTTGAAACTCGTCAATCTCACTCCCTTCCCACCAATGATCCCTTCTTTCGCAACTTCAAACTTTGGAAACCCTTTCCCATCTCCGAACCCTTTCCAATCCTCTTCGCTCGTCTCTCCTTCTGGCACCTTCATTTCAAGGTAAGATAGCTTCGACCATCCTGTAGAAGAGGGAGTGAAAGCTAGAGTTTTATTGCCTTGACTACCGGAGAAAGCTGAAATGGTTTGATTCGTTTTGGTGAGATTAGACTTTGCTTTCTCTGGTTCGTCTTGAGCAGAAGAGAGTGGCGGCTGAATGAGTGTTGGGACATAACCGTCCATCAACCACTTTGAGACTGGCCAGGAGAGCCAGGTAGTCGAGACGGGAAGAGGGAAAGGAGTGAGCGTCGAATCGGAGAGGATGGCAGAGAAGAATGGCTGAGGCGTGGGAGAAGTAGGGTGGGAGACGGTGAGATGTGTCTTTGACGAATGAGGGAGAGGAGTGAAGGTGAAGTTGGCGCGATGTCTGTGAGGAAGAAGGATGGTAGGAAGATTGCGAGAAACTTCTTTCACCGATTTTCGACTCACTTTGGGATTCCCCATTCTCTCCTGCCACTGTGAGGGAAAGAAAATATTACAGTCAGTTATGACTCGCTCCGATCTAGCTCTCAGTAACTGGCGAGAGCAGTCCGTGACAACGAGTGACTGGAAATGATCGCCGACTCACTTTGCGACTGATACATCTGTCGATACGTAGATCCTCGTCGTCGTCAAGAAGTACTCTCCAGGTTTGTCTTCTTTCGAGAAGAGACCAGGGATGTAGAGTAATTCATTGTAAGGCCCAGCTGTGAGTGCAGAGCTCGAACCAACTGTCAGCTCGACAGGCCAATAATGGATTCGATATCGTCACTCACCATGTCCTTCTTCGTATCTGTGAGAGGATGGGTGGCTTTGTCACATCAGCACTTGAACAGTAGCAGAAGTTACGAAGAGCGCAAACTCACCTGATAATCATGACCATTCCCGCTCCTCCATGATACCTCTCTGTCATATCGAACTGTGTGCTTCTCTCAAAGTCTGAATAAGCTGCTTTAGAAAGAGATTGAGGAATCGGAGTTTGAGAGAAAGGAGTGTAAATTGGGAAGATCCAGCCTTGTCCTCGAACGTCCCATGGTCTACAATC
>Ga0308160_10005827_pt1 | contig 12740 bp, 15 predicted proteins | sample PhyFR1_FD_201036 | JGI IMG/M metagenome (GOLD analysis project Ga0308160, IMG submission 201036) | Phyllosphere microbial communities from UC Gill Tract Community Farm, Albany, California, United States - DLSLF.R1 | ecosystem: Host-associated > Plants > Phyllosphere > Unclassified | place: USA... | reverse complement strand
GCCACCGAATAGACACGTTCCCCTGCTACGGCGGTACTACGCTTGTGACTGAATCGGTCATCCCCTGGCCGTTTGGGCTTACCGGTCGTGAGGCTCAGGTCCTGCACTTGGTTGCGAGCGGCCTGTCCAATCCTCAAATAGCGGCCTCGCTCGGCATCAGTCCACGGACAGTGTCCACGCATGTTGAGCATCTGCTGGAGAAGTTGAACTGCATTTCACGGTCCCAACTCGCAGTCTCGGCTGTTAGAGCCAACGTGCTGCTGCTCCACGATCCCACTACGTGACCACCCCGGCGTGAAGCAAAGACCGTGGGGGGATGCCTGCCGGCTACCGCTCTTTCTGGCGCCAGGCAGCCCATACCTGGCGCAGCGGATGCCTTATCAAGAAACCTGCCCTGACCTAACCAGGTAATTCCCGTGTCACCGGTCATCGTCAGCTGCCCGAACTCGTGTTGGGGTACCAGCCTGGCGCAGTCGCCGGCTTAGTCCGAGAGGACACCACCGATGCCTATTCCAGTGGGTCAACTGACGTATTGCTCCTCACTTCCCTTAGGACCAGAGTGGAATCATCGAAAGGAGCTGTAACCATGGCAGTCACAACATCCCAGCCCGTAGACAGGCAATTGCAGGTTTATGAAAACTGGGGAAAGAACCAACGAAAAGCTATCCGGGCACTCATAACCGACAGCCTGATCGAAGAACATCGCGTCAAAGTGCTGGGTCAGCATTCCGATGATCTGGAACGAGTCCTGCAGTACTTTCGCCGCCAACCCCAGGAGGGGAAATACATCGGCGTGATGACCAAACCATGGGAAGAGTATCGGATCGGCGTGCTCTCAGGAGTGCGAGGTCAACCCGCGGAGATCCTCATGGACGAAAGTTTTCCTACCGAAGAGGCCGTTCTTCACGGCATATTTCTTCGCCGCATCCGTGACCTGATGAAGGGTGATTGAAATGACCATACTGAAAGACACTTCGATACGGGGCTACGCCGACCGATTCTCCGCGGCCCCTGGCGAAACCATCGAATTTAAGGTGAGCAGCGTCAAGCCCGGTACCTACCGAGCCGACATCGTTGAACTAATCAACGGAGACATTAATCCTGAAGGCCCGGGACTCATCGAGGTAACCGCAGCCGCTCTCAATGGCGAGTACCAGGCCAGGTTTCAGGAGACCGACCCCGGGTCGTATGTGCTGGTCAACGACGGCGGACGCCTGAACCTTAGCGGAGCGTTCACGCTACACGCGTTTATCTGTCCCACGACGCCCCAGAACGAAAACCAAATCATTATGGGCCGTTTCTCGGAACTGGACAACGCCGGGTACGCATTGGCCATCCATCGGGGCAAATTGTCTCTCCTCATTGGAGATGGCGAAAAGACCTCCGTCTTCCAGAGCAACGCCCCACTCCATCGCAAATGTTGGTACTCCGTCGCAGTGAGCTATGACCCAGATTCACGCCAGACGACTCTGTACGTTCGCTCGGTGGTCAACTCCGTGAACAGCCTTTTGTCCCCAATCGTGCCCATTAATGGCGAGGGAGACACGGAAGGAACCTTTGACGCAACCCCTGCACAAAGCGATGGTCCGTTCGTGATCGCGGGTTGCCCTGTTTCAAGTACGTCATCGACCATTGACTCTCATTACAACGGAAAGATCGACTCCCCTAAGGTTTGGGAAAGGGTACTGCCCGTTAGCGAGCTGGACTCGATTACCAACGGTGGTCCTCCGGCCGCCGCTGGCCTTGTCGCCCACTGGGATTTCAGCGATGGCATCGGTCCTGATGGAATCACTACAGACCAAGCATCGGATATCGGTCCGTTCAATCTGCATGGTGAATGCGTCAACTTCCCTGCGCGGGCAATGACCGGGTGGAATTGGCAAGGCCGCGAAGAAAACTTCGCCCATGCACCACAGGAGTACGGTGCAATACACTTCCACGATGATGACCTGGAAGATTGCCGGTGGGATACTGACATCGCATGGCAGATTCCCGAGGACTTCCGATCAGGCATCTATGCCCTGAGGCTTGTCCAGGAAGAGGCCGAGGACTGGATCCCCTTCTTCGTCCTTGCACCGCGAGGCACGGCGACAGCCCGAGTGCTCATGCTCGTTCCAACCACCAGCTACTTGGCCTACGCCAACGAGCACTTCAATGACATTTCGGTCGCGCAGTCCATCTTTGGACGCACTGCGATCATCAATGAGCTCGATTTCTGGTTGCATGAACACAATGAGTTCGGTCTGTCCACTTACGACACCCACACGGATGGCAGCGGCTGCCACTACTCGTCGTACTTGCGCCCTATCGTCAATCTGCGGCCGCAATTCCGAACGGCGTCCGGCGGGCCCTGGCAATTCCCAGCTGATCTCCACCTGTCAGCGTGGCTCCATGCACAAGGCATCGAATTTGATGTAGCAACGGACCGCGAACTGCACGATGAAGGCGCCGAACTGCTGAAGCGATACAAGGTCGTTCTCACCGGGTCGCACCCGGAATACTATTCGGGGCCGATGCTTGATGCGTGGGAAAGCTATCTGGCGTCGGGCGGAAGAGGCATGTACCTGGGCGCCAACGGTTTCTACTGGATCGCGAACTGGCACCCCGAGAAACAGCACCTCATGGAAGTTCGCAAGGCGGAGTTTGGTTCGCGCGCCTGGCAGGCAGAGCCTGGCGAATATTACCTTCAGACCAATGCTGAGCGGTCTGGACTGTGGCGTGGCCGGGCTCGCCACCCGCAAAAGGTATTTGGGACCGGGTTCACATCAGAGGGTTTCGACGAATCCTCGTACTACGTCCAGATGCCGGATGCCCGCGATCCGCGGGCCGATTTCATCATGGAGGGCATTGACCCTGATGAGAAGATCGGCGATTTTGGACTCGTTGGTGGTGGCGCAGGAGGAAGTGAGCTCGACCGGTACGATCTGTCGCTAGGTACTCCACCTCAGACCTTGCTTCTTGCGTACAGCGAGGGCCACTCGGACAACTATCCACGAGTGGTGGAGGAAATCCTCTTCAATATCCCCATGGTGGGGGGAACTATGGATCCCAATGTGCGGGCTGACATTACCTACTTCACTACCAAGGAAGGCGGTGGCATGTTCTCCTCTAGCTCCATCGCCTGGTGCGGTTCCCTACTGGAGAACAATTGCGACAACAACGTCTCCAGGATGACCGGGAACGTCATACGCAGGTTCATGTCAGACGAGCCATTACCATCACTGGACTAACAGTGGCTCTCTAGCAGCATCCTTGGGGCCGGGGGCACGCCAAACGTGTAGCACCCCGGCCCCAAACAAACCATCCGGCCTGAACTTGCCAGATACTTGCCCTCAAACGACGTCCGATAGTTCGGCGTGCCCTGTTTCAACCTCATTCGAGCATTGGAGGGAAAATGCGAGAAGAAGACCAAAACCCGCCTATCCACCGAGGCACGCCCGACACATCGGAGCACCCGAGACTGTGCCAATTGAGCGACTCCATCCGAGAGGATCCCGGGAATATCAGTCCTGAATGCGGCGGAGAAACTTGCCCGGGCATCTGTGCTTCATCACCGTCAAGACGCGTCACCGTTCAAATTACAACTAGGAAGACTCTTGACACCTGAACCGCTCCAGGGCCCGTATCCAGAGGGAAACCGTCGTCCCCCCGCAGGCCCAACCAGGCAGGGACACAAATCTGAGCGTTCCCACAAAAAGATTGCAACCTACAGGTTTGATGTCGAAACCGCCTCGCAACTGAATCACGAACTCTCCTGGATAATCGAAGCGGAACTGGAAAATGCGAACCGCAATCATCACTGCGGCCTCACCATCACCCGGCACGACACGCAAACGTTTACTCTCGCAATCTGTGGAAATGTGGCCCCGTGGGAAGTGCAGGAGAATGACGCATGGATGAAGGTTTTGAGTGTGTAATTACGGCGGTTTGTGGGCAGGTGGAGCGAAAATATTGCCGCCAAAATTGAAGTACTGACCCCGGATGCACTCGGTTTCATCGCACGACGGCATCAAGCTGCTGCTGACCATTCGCGGGAACTGCTGTGAGCACGTACCCAAGGCGGACTGGGATCGCATCCGGCGACCCCCCGTTTCCTCCGGGAGACCGAGCACATCCGCAACGATCCCTCCTGGCGGCTCGCTCCCCCGGCACACATTCCAACTCTCCTCCGATCAGGTGGCGCCAGGAACTGACCGGCGTCTATCAAGGAAGATCATGACAAACGAAACCATCAACACAGCGGACCTTTACGATGAACGTGGAGACGACCTCCAGTCCGTCGCCATCCAATTTCAGTCGCTGGGTGGAAAAACCCACTTTGCGGGACCGGCCAGAACAGTCCGTTGCTTCGAGGACAACGCGCTTCTCAAATCTGTCGTCTCGTCCCCCGGCGACGGCGCCGTCCTCGTCGTGGACGGAGGTGGATCGGTTTCGAGGGCTCTAATGGGCGACATGATCGCCGAAATTGCGGTGTCCAACGACTGGTCCGGGGTCGTCATCAACGGCGTCATACGCGACCGTGAAGCAATTTCCAGCCTTCCAATCGGGGTGAAGGCATTGGGCAGCAATCCCAGGAAGAGTACAAAAGCAGGCACAGGGGAAGTCGATGTTGAATTGAACCTCTACGGCGTCGTACTTAGGCCGGGCGCCATGGTGTATTGCGACCCGGACGGGATTTTGGTGGAGCGGTGAGGGGCCAGTAGCCAAACGCGGACCCAGCCACCCAGGTCCACTTGCCCGAACAGAGACCTTGCCACGGAGCTTCAGTGCGCTACGTGGAAGCGGCAGGAACGCACGCACATTTCGTGGCAGGCAGTCCAACGCACACACTGAAGGCAGAGGGACTCCTGGAGCCACCTTACAAAACCATTCCCCGGTTATTGAATTGAGGGAACGTTCTTGCGGACGCCTTACCGGTGAATGCTGTGAAGGCAGATGTATCCAGAACAGGGCCGGACTGAAGCACTTGTTGCCGAGACGGCCTTCATGCCATAGAAGGATCCATCACTAGCGCGCGTGCGTATACGGCTTCGAAACTAACGTGCCTTTTGAGCCAGCTGCCGCCCCATTCGAAGTTCTGGTGAACGGGGCCCGTGTGTAACCCGTACTTACAGGATCTGCAGGACCTAACTCACGGCTGGCTCACGGTTCAGTTAGAGGCACACCCCATTTCACGTCAGCCAGCGCCGGAAAGGACGTCAGGGTAGGGTCCAAAGGAGCATACTGCACGCCCTTGGCGCGTGGTTCTTAGATCTCAACCTGACGAAGGGGACTGGTCCGTCGTTTCCAGCCCTTCGCGTGCCATTTTCGCAGTGCCGCGAAAGCAACTCGTGTACGTGTCCGAAGGACTAGGACTGTTCGTAAACCTCCGACAGCTCGTACATTCGGCACCATATCGTGCTTGTGTTGTCTAAAGTTGCCTCAATTAGCTGCTGCAGGTCAGGAGCTAGGTATCCGAATGCTTCGTCCATGGCGTCAGCGGTCTCCAGGACAGGGACCATGGAGAAATTCGTCTGATATTCGCGATCCCAGACAACTCCTGCAGCATCACCGCTTAGGAACTGTTCGTGGAAGCGTTCGAGCATGCTCTCAATCTCGTCCTCCCACCCTTGGGTAAAGCCTCCGGACCACCGAATGCTGGAGTCCTCACGAGACACCCAAGGCACTCCGAGCGAAACCTTTTCAAGAAAGGCTGGCGCCCCATCACTATCCGCGACGAGCATGGCGACATCGGCAAGGTCAAACTCCAGATTGCCAAGGACCCGCCACTCGCGCTCCCAGCGCCAATCGTTTGGATGCCTGCCCTGGAGGCTTCCGACGCGCTCGACAAAAGGTGTTAGCTGCCATATCGGCGAATCTTTGTTGTCGCGAGCTTCCGCCATCGCTGTAGCGAGAGCATCCCACTGAGGGGAGGGATCGCTGACGTACCAAACAGGCTGTGCATTGAACTTCGCGCGGAGGCGTTCCTTATCGAAGACTATCCCCCAGGGACGCTTAGGGGTCATGCGGGATAGTTCCTGAAGCGGGATCTCCGTTAGACATACGGACCGGTGCCTATTGCTCACGGCGCTGTAAGCTCGCCCAGCTCCGTAGGGCAGCCGCGCCTCGATAATGCAGGTCTTGAGAATCGAGATCAGGTCTTCTTCAGAGCGAGTGAGGTGAACCAGCCAGCGCGATAGATCAGATGCGTTGCCATGCTGCATCGTGCCCTGCCAGCCAGGCTTCACTTCGCTCATAAGTCGGTCCCGACAGTGACGTACGCTGGGTCAGCAGCAAGGTTTCGCATAGCAGAATCTTAGGTTGTAGGCGGGACTTTCCCGTGCCGGTCCTGGTCCTTCCCACCAGTACGAGTAGTAGACGGGAGCAGGCAACACAGACTCTGCTGGCGATTCGGGCATGAAGTTCTTTTAGTCAATCCAAGAAAGGCATTGCCGCTACCCAGAGAAAAGTACGACGTTCCTCTACTGTGTCAGCTGTGGTTTGTTGATGTCCGTCGTAGGCGCGTTTTGAAGGGGCCTTCTTTGCCCATGAGGATGCGCATGTGTGGGTCGGCGTGGTTGAGCCACCAGGTGCTGACGCCGAGGGCGGGTGCGAGGCGTAGGTGTTCCCAGGGCCGCCGAGTGGCTCGCTTGCCCACCTGCTTGTGGCTAGGGAGACATATGGACGCTTATCGGCGAATCCGTCCAGGTGACCGGGCAATCGAAGCTGAAGCTTTGCCCAATCTCCGATTTGCTGAGATGCAGGTTATGAGGCTGCAGTAAGGAAGCGCCGCCCCGAGGAGTGGACTCACAAGGACTCACAGGATCTGCGATGATGAACCCCTTCCGCCCAGCTTCGGGGGGCCACTCCCCGGTGCTTATTGGATGCGAAGGGATGCTTGACGAGTTCCAGCAAGTTGGCGGAGCGCTGGTGAGATTGCCCGAAAACGTGCACATAGTCAGCTCTGGATCGGGTCGTTGCTTGGCAGTGGCGCCGGAGACCAAGCCCGAACGACTTTGAAGCCGATCCTTTCGCCAACTCCGATACAGCCACCGGTAGCGTGTGCGCCCAAATCGAGGCAACGGCAGATGGACCGGGATACTCCCGCATGCTCGTGCTCGTTGAGCGAGCTTGGGGCGTCGTTCGCGCGGAGAGGGTCCTCATCACCGTTCCACCGCGGTAGCTCTCCAATCCCTGGAGTTCCTGCTGTAAATACAGAGCACCCATGGGAGTGATGTCGTCTCAGGACGCGGTAGTCTGTTGAAGACCTGAGTTAGTGCACACTGCCCTAACTCGGCATTGCTGGAGGCCAGTAACGAGTTACAGCGCTGGGTCGGTGGGTTGCAGGGTTACCTGCTAGACCAAAGCGTCGATGGCGAAGAAACAGCTATTCCACCACTCAGGGCTACTCCTTAACCCTGCCCCCGTTCTGCTTGCCGTAATTGGGGGCCTTGGTATTGCCTAGGGCAAATAGCTGGCTACCGATTCTGCACGTTGATTCGCAGCCCCTTAGCCGTTCCGAGCCGCTTTCTCAGCTGTGGTTAAACTTTCCAGTGTCCAGTGAGCCGTAGAACGGACAGTAAACCCCGCCGCGGCTGCGACCGAGGCGGTGAGTACCGCACAGCATATGAGTACGAGGGGTCCTTGATTGTGGGCAATAAGCACAGCTCCCCCACATGCACCCAGAAACAGGGTCAGCACCGGAACGGCACGACGTCCCCATTGAGTGCCAGTCCTGGCTGCCGTGTCAGCGGCCATTCCTGTGATGGTCAGCGTCAGGACACTCGTTGTGAGGTCGGGAACCCGAAGAAACCGTGCGGCCGCATTTTGCATTCCTAACCCAATGCCTAACAATCCTACGAGAGTCGCGAGAGTTATGGCTTCATAGGGCGAAGAAGCCACTAAACCAACCGTTGCCGCCCCCGTCAACATCGCCGCTTCGAGGCTCGTCGCGACAAAGAGTAGGCGCCCGCGATGCGAACCAAACCGCGCAACGAGGCGCCCGCAGATCCATGCGCCTATCAAGAACGTGCCCACGGCAAGAAGCAAAGCCCACCAAGTCAGTCCCTTAGTGCCCGCGGCGGCAAACCCCAGTAGTACTACGTTTCCCGTCATGTTTGCGACCAGGACTTGCCCGAGGCACAAATAGCTGAAGGCGTCGACGAGCCCTGCGACTAGGGTGAGTACCAATAAGAGTGGCGGAAGTGGGCCATGTGGGTCACCTTGTCGCGGGACCATGAGCCTTGCGGCTTCCATATAGTGTCCCTTTCCGGACGGGTCGATGGCTTTCACGGACGCTTGCCCGGTTTAGGCAGCGACTGGCCCAATGAGTTCCTCGTGATTCTGATAGACATATCAGCCTCCCTTAATCTGGCCATCGCGTTAGGCAGGGTTGGTCTGTTTGGTCCTGGCGCCGCCCGCTCATCGCGTCTGGCACCCCCATCTTTCGAGTGTGATACCCGGGGGAACGTCGCTGTTCAGGCGGGCTTCATAGAGGCCCGGGGCCAGCCGGGTCACAGAGATGCCGACCTGTTCAGTCATCGCCGTCGGCTTCAGGGTATCCACCGCCTCATCCAGGGCTGCGTCCAGTTCCTTTCGGGTGTGAACGGCTATGAGGAGACAACCAGGTGCTGTGCGCATGGGGATGAGTCCTTACTCTCAGGGTGGTCATAGGTACCGTGGACACGCCGGATGCCCGTGGCGTGGAGGGGAGGAGCGGCAGCGCCGGCATGGTCAACAGGAGCCGTCATCGAGGCGGGCGGTTGGCCCGGTGGAACGGCTTCCGGCAGAAGAAGGGGCAGGAGTTTGGAACGCCGCAGAACGGCGGCGGATTGCTCCGGACAGCCCAATGATGGTGGTTCGACGTCTTCCAGGGATTGCGGGTCCAGGCGAGGCCAGCCAAATCGTCGGAGCTTTGAGCCGAGTCTTACCTGAAGCGGAAAGAGGGTCGGCCGTATTTTGTGTCTGAACCATGTTCGTGACCCGTTTCTCCATTGTTATCGGACTACGCACCATACCGATCTCTACAATCGATTGCAAGACTGGAGGCTTCAATGTACGGCAAATGACGGGTGTCAGACAGGGGAGGCCCGCCCCCGCCAATCAACTCCCAGTTGTACCTTGCATAATCGGCGCCTATAGTAGACCGCAATCGATTGTTAAAAATAAGGGAGTTGAACATGACCGCAAGGCCATCTGTCGGATGGATTGGTGCTGGACGCATGGGTTACCAGCTGGCGAAGCGCTTGCTGGATGCTGGGTACGACGTGGCAATCTACAATCGAACGCGCGCCAAGGCAGAGCCGTTGATCGAGCTTGGTGCGACGGTCGTTGATGCCCCGCTTGAGCTGGCGAGCCGAGACATCGTATTTAGCATGGTGTCTGCTTCGAAGGACCTTGAACAGGTGATGCTCGGCGACGGAGGCCTGCTTACTGACGAATCGCAAGCTCCAAGGCTCATCGGCGACGCGTCAACTGTCTCTTCGCAGGCAAGCGCAAAGATCCGCTGTGTAGCGGAGTCTCGTGGAGTGGGCTTTATCGCAACTCCGGTGTCTGGAAACCCAGCCGTGATCGCGGCGGGCAAGCTAACTGTCGCCGTCTCCGGCCCCCGCGATGCATTCGAGACCGCGTTGCCACTCTTGGAGACGTGGGGGCGGGGTGTCACATACGTCGGCGAGGGCGAGGTTGCGCGCACGGTAAAGATCGCACACAACGTGTTCCTCGGTGTGGTGACTCAGTCGCTTGCGGAGATCACCGTTCTCGCAGAGAAAGCCGGAGTGTCGCGCGAGGCATTCCTTGAGTTCCTTAACGACTCCGTTATGGGGTCGATCTTCACGAAGTACAAGACGCCAGCACTGGTGAACCTGGAGTTTCAGCCGACGTTCACCAATGTTCTGCTCCAAAAGGATTTCGACTTGGGTCTCGCCGCAGCGCAGGAGCTGGGTGTCGTCATGCCGGTCGCGTCTGTCACACGCAGCATCGTCGCGCAGGAAGTTGGCAACGGCAACGTCGAGCAGGACTTCGCCTCGCTTATCCTCACCGCAGCACGGGGCTCAGGGCTGGAAATCGTCTCGGAGAACGCGCCAGTCACCGACGGTCTAAAAGCCTAAAGCAGGTCTCCTAAATCTCCGACTCTGTAGACGGGAAGCTTGATGGGTGTCTCGTACTTCTGTTTTGACTGATGGGCAGTGTGCCCGTGTTCAGCCGTTACTGACGTCCTCTGTTGGCCGCCGGGGTCACCTTGCCGAGACGACCGCCGGGGTGGTCGAGGGCATCATTTACCGCTACCGATGCGGGATCGCTGGCAGGACGTGCCGGCGGAGTTCGGTCCTTGGTAGACGATCTGGAAGCGGCAGCCGCTACCGGACCGGCCGCCCGTCAACCGGGCACAGCAAATCCCGTCCCCCGGCAACGGAATTTCCCAGGCACTAAATCCTAGAGAAAGAGAATAATGACGCGTATAGGCATCATGGCCGAGTTGGGTCACGAGACGAGGGTGGCGGCAACGCCCACCACGGTGAAGCAGTTGTTGGGTTTAGGCTACGACGTTGTGGTCGAGAAGGGCGCCGGTGAATCCGCGTCATTCCGGGACGAAGCATATGCTGCGGCAGGGGCCCTGATCGTTGGCGCTGACGATGCGTGGGGCAGCGACGTGGTGCTGCGGGTCAATCCGCCCACCGAGGACGAGATCCGCCGGCTTGCTCGCGGTGCGACGCTGATCGGGTCGCTGAGCCCTGGCCTGCGCCCGGAGCTGGTGGAGGCTCTGGCCGCCCGCCCGATCACGGCGCTGGCGTTGGACGCGGTGCCCCGTATTTCCCGGGCGCAGTCCATGGATGTGCTCAGTTCGATGGCGAACATTGCCGGGTACCGGGCGGTCATTGAGGCCGCGCACGAGTTTGGCCGGTTTTTCACGGGTCAGGTGACTGCGGCGGGCAAGGTCCCGCCGGCGAAGGTTTTGGTCGCCGGTGCCGGTGTGGCCGGGTTGGCCGCGATCGGTGCGGCGTCCAGCCTGGGTGCGATTGTGCGGGCGACGGACCCGCGGCCTGAGGTCGCAGATCAGGTGAAGTCCATCGGCGGGACGTACCTCAAGGTTGAGGTGGAGGAGGAGATGAAGTCCTCTGACGGGTATGCCAAGGCCACGTCCGAGGCGTATAACGCCCGCGCGGCCCAGATGTACACGGAGCAGGCGGCGGATGTGGACATCATCATCACGACCGCTTTGATTCCGGGGCGTCCGGCACCGAAGCTGTTGACGGCCGAGGATGTGGCCGGGATGAAGTCCGGCAGTGTGATCGTGGACATGGCTGCCGGGCAGGGCGGGAACGTGGAAGGCTCGGTGGCCGGGGAACGCATCGTCACCGACAACGGTGTGGTCATCCTCGGCTACACGGATCTTCCGGCCAGGTTGCCGGCCCAGGCCTCCCAGCTGTACGGGACGAACCTGCTGAACCTCCTCAAGCTCCTGACTCCTGAGAAGGACGGGGTCCTGCGGATCGATTTCGACGATGTCGTGCAGCGCTCGGTGACCGTGGTCCGGAATGGTGAGAAGACGTGGCCGCCGCCCCCGGTCCAGGTTTCGGCCGCACCGGTTGTCAAGCCCGACGCCGGGACGGCCGTCGAAAGTACCGCGGCGAAGAAGAAGACGGGCCTTAGCGCGGCCCGTAAGGCCGTGCTGTTTGCGGCGGGTATCGCGGTGCTGTTCGGGATCAACACGGTCGCCCCGGCGCCGCTGCCGCAGCATTTCACGGTGCTGATGCTCTCGATCGTGGTCGGCTACTACGTGATCGGGAAGGTCCACCACGCCCTGCACACGCCGCTGATGTCTGTCACGAACGCGATCTCCGGGATCATCGTCGTCGGTGCGCTGCTGCAGCTCACCTCGGAGAACATCGTGATGCAGGTCCTTGCCGCGGTCGCGGTGCTGCTGGCCAGCATTAACATCTTCGGCGGTTTTGCCGTGACCCGTCGGATGCTCGCGATGTTCTCGGCCGGGAAGGCACGTTCATGAGCGCCGCAACCATCACCGAAACAGCAGCAGCAGGAATTCTATCGAGGAGCTTTACCGTGACTGAGACCATGTCCGGTCCGTTGACCGCCGATTCCATCGCGGGAGCCGCCTACATTGTCGCGGCCCTGCTGTTTATCCTCAGCCTGGCAGGGCTGAGCAAACACGAAAACGCCCGGGCCGGGGTCATCTACGGCATCACCGGCATGGTCATCGCCCTCGCCGCGACCGTATGGCTCACCGTCCAAGGCGCCTGGGGCACCGGCCACGGCCTCACCGGCCTGGTGCTGCTCCTGACCGCAGTGCTGGTGGGCGGGGCCATCGGGCTCTGGCGCGCCCGCGTCGTCGAAATGACCGGCATGCCAGAACTCATCGCACTATTGCACAGCTTCGTTGGCCTCGCCGCGGTCCTTGTCGGCTGGAACGGACACCTCCAAGCCCCAGGCCTGTCCCCGGAGCTGATGGCAATCCACCACGCCGAGGTGTTCATCGGCGTCTTCATCGGCGCGGTCACCTTCACCGGCTCGATCGTGGCGTTCCTGAAACTCTCCGCCAGGATGAAATCCTCACCCCTGATGCTGCCGGGCAAGAACGCCATCAACCTCGGCGCCCTTGTAGCATTCATCGCCCTGACCGTCTGGTACGTCAAGGACTCCCAGCTCTGGCTCCTCATCGTGGTCACCCTCCTGGCCCTCGGGCTGGGCTGGCACCTGGTAGCCTCGATCGGCGGCGGCGACATGCCCGTCGTCGTGTCCAT
>Ga0308160_10005825_pt1 | contig 12741 bp, 14 predicted proteins | sample PhyFR1_FD_201036 | JGI IMG/M metagenome (GOLD analysis project Ga0308160, IMG submission 201036) | Phyllosphere microbial communities from UC Gill Tract Community Farm, Albany, California, United States - DLSLF.R1 | ecosystem: Host-associated > Plants > Phyllosphere > Unclassified | place: USA... | reverse complement strand
TCTCGAAGATATCGAAGCTGACAACCTCCAACTTCTTACTCTACGCTATAGATCCCCGCTGCCCTCGCTTACGGATCGCAAAAGATCCCCGGTATTCCCCCCAACTCGACCTTGTCCTTTGACATCAAGTTGGTCAACGTCAAGTAGACGGCCAGCTTGCCCATCTTCTCGTTTCTTTTCGCCTATTATACAATCACATATCATATATAAATGTTCGGATCTTTCGTCTTCTCTTCTTCTCCCTTGATTGGGGGTTTGGATGTCATATGCCTAGAGTAAAATCATCAATGCCTGTGTCATCCATCATATGACGAGACCTAGACGTTAATGGACATGATCTGACATCCTACTCGAGGTTCATCTCTCTCTGTCACGTGAAAACTAAACGAGCTGGAATCTCCGGGAGTATATGTGCTTCCGAATGAGCAATCTGCATCCGCGTATACATCCGCCTGTTAGCTGGAAGTGGGGTCGGTCGCCTCTCTCTCTCTCTTTCTCACTTTGCCACCAAATCAAGTTCACATCTCGACCGATAGACAAATGTCGTAGGGAGTCGATAGAAATCAACGAGGAGAAGGAGCATCACAAGTAGAGCATCTATAGACATCTTGAGTGGTAGTCGCTTGACCAGGCAGCATAAAAAACACGGGCACACCTTGCAACCGCGCGAGACGGAAAAAAAGGCATTCGAGTGAGCCCAGGCCATCCTCTCTGCGACCATCAAGCAGATCGAGAGAGCTCACACCTACATTCTATGTCCTGAACCTGATCTCTTAGCGCTCACGCAGGCTAGCCGAGTGAACGTACGAAGCAAACGATTATCGAAAAACCTCCTCTCTAGACTCGCAGAACTGGCGCGTTTCTCGAGGCCCAACTACTTTCAGCTCTGGTGGTTATCCTCCATCTCGAAGAATAAAGATCCACCCGACATCCCTCGAACCATTTCCGGATCCCATCAAGCTCAAGCTTCCCTTATCTGGTGTTTAAATACGAAAGTGATCACTTGACCATCCTCCGTGCTCATCGACACGATGTCCCCTATCATCACCTCTGTCGAACCTCCCAACTCCCAGTGAATAGGTTTCGCTGGTCAACGGACAAAACCGAGATTTTACACTCAAGCTCTCGGACTGAGTACTACTCCTCGCCCTCGCCAAAAACCCGTCTTGACAACGCATCAGCAACAATCCGCCAAAACATTACAGGCAGACCATGTCTACCGCCTCCACCGCCTCTCCCTCTGCTTCCTTTCACGCTCGCCCTCACTCGCCCGCTATCCACCATCACCATCGAACCTATCATCACTCTCCTCACCCCCACACCCCGCCTCATCTCCGTCAAAATGGTCCTAAACGCTCGGTATCGTCCAGCTCGACGAGCTTGGTAGCCCATAACAAGGGTCAAGGTCAGATCAAGAGCTCAGAGAAGAGGGAAAAGGAGAAAGAGCGGAAGAGAGGCAGGGTGCAGGGGAATCATGTTGATCATTCGACAGAGAGCAAGGGGCCGGGGGTTGAACAGATACAAGGAGATGGGCCGGTTCAGGTCATGGCGGTCAATGGGATTGATCAGGTTCAACTCCCTCCGACGCCCGGATCTACCATCAAGTTCAAAGATTCTACCACTCTCAAATCCCGGACGGACGAGCAAGATCAAGATCGTACACCCACTCAAATCCCGTTCAAACGAGGTCCCCCTCAAACCCCTCCGTCGCCCTCGGGACAGACGCACAAGCTCGGCTCTTCCCTCTACGCGTATCCTAAACGGAAATCAGCACTCTCGCCGCCGACCGTACAGGCCGATCTCCCTGCCGATCTCCCTCTGAACAGGAGCGAGGCGGATTCGAACCATCGTTCTGTACCCGCCCTGAGAGGCTGGACGAGGGAGGATGAGCAGAGGTCAGACAGGGACGGGCGGTCAATGAATGAAGGGCAGGCGGATAAAGGCACTCGAGCGAGATCGACAGAACCTCGTGCTCGTTCGCCGGTCACCAGCGGCAGTCAGCCTTCGACTATTCTCGCCGAACCCTTTGGTTCCAAATCCGAATCTCATGTCGGGTCCTTTGCATCCCGCCCCGAGGACCACAGTCAGCCACCTCGTCCCGTTCAGGGAGAGCATGCTATTCATAATGCTGTGCCTCAGCGCCGACTTTATGCGTACAATGCTACTAGCCAAGAAGAAGAAGCTCAAAGAGCCGCCTTGGTGGATGCTTGTGAAGGATTGAGCAGCTTATGTAGTCAGTGGCATGGGAGCGAGTATAACAAGTTGAAGTTTGGAGAAAAAGGTCCGTAGAGCTTGCTCGTCGCCTCGCCGTGTCTTTCATCAATTGACCCTCGCCTGCACGTTGTTGTTGCGATTATCAGGTGCTCCTGTACAGTACTGCCCGTTGACGATCGCGGCGCCGCAGCATGTGCAATCCATCATGACGGCCCAAGCGATGTACGAGAAGGAAATTTACGGACCAGGAAACGAGGCCTCCGATAGCATGGCCTCGTCGATCGGAACCGAGTCCTCTTTCGGAACTACGCAGGACGGTCATCCTGACGAGACTGACTCAAGCCAGCAGGAGAACGGTTGTGACCAGATGTCTGGCAAGAACATGCAAGCGCAAACAGGGCAAGCACTCGGAGACAAATTGGAACAGAGTTTGCAATCAGTCGACGGAAGCTGGGTGAAGGACGAGGAGTCGTTCCGACCGACCGAACAAGAGATTCAAAAGGAAATTCAAGTGGAAGCCCAACACCACAATCCAACCAACGAGACCCCGCTTCGTGTCACTGCGCCCCAATCAATGGCGGAAGAAGAAGGTTATGAAGGAATGGCCGTCAAGGAAGTGAAACAATCTGAAATCGAGCTCAAGAACGGACAACATGTGGAGATGCCCCACGAGGACCCTATCAATAGCCCGGATGAAAAGATGCAGCGAGAGCTCAAGCAGGCGATGGAGGATGAGATTGGTCGAGACGGGTACACGAACTCGCAAGGATTCGAGGCAAACGCTCCTTCGGGAGAATCCGAGCAAAAAGGGTACAAGCTCAAGACAAGTGACACGCATCCGATCAAGTATGTTTCATAGCATGTCCCTTAAATACTCGCAAGCGCTCATACGTAACTCCTGTCTACTAGCGTCTCGATGCTTCTTCCGTTTGAAGCGATGCCGCTATTCGTGAACAACATTACTTTGCAGACCGACAGGATCGCAGCGGTCGCTGCCAACAAGAAGCCTCTCTTCTGCTCTCCCTCGGACGAAGTATGGCAAGCTGTCGTCTCGGCCACGCAAATTGGCGGAAACGCGCCTGTTCCGATCACAGCTATGCCTCATCCTGCCAACAACATGGGAATAGGCAATTTGCTTTTAAGCAGTTGCCCTGGAAAAAAGGTCCGCCTGGACGGACCCGTTAGAGGCCGAGCGGCGATATGTCGGGATTTGAAGTCGGATCTGGCCAGGATTAAAGAGATGGGAGTGGGATGCGTTATCTGGTACATAGGACCGCTCAAAACTTGGGAAAATTGGGACTTCTGAGCTGACCTGATCTGATATAGCTGCCTGGACGACAATGAATTGAGATATCTCGGAGCGCCGTGGGAGGAATACAGGGCTCGCGCTGCGGAACTGGGCTTACAGGTTCTCAGGTAAATTGGCAAAAGCGAAGTAACCTGCTTCTCTTCCCCTGCTGACGTTCTTCGTGTGCCCCAGAATTCCTATGCCCGAAGGCCTCACTCCTTCATGCCTGAAGACCTTCGACGGACTGGTCGAAAAGGTCGTTCGAGACTATACACTCAAGGGCATCCACGTTCTAGCTCATTGTCGTGCCGGTGTTGGTCGAGCCGGTTTGACTGCGTGCGCCTGGGCCATCAAGATGGGTATCGCGGGGCCCAAGCCGGGGCTGGAGAACCAGATGCTGGAGCTTTTGAACGGGAGGGATGACACGCATGGAATGTGCGAGAACGCCAGGGTTATGTCAACGGTTGAGAGAGTCATCGGTCTGATACGTCGTCGGAGGAGCGTCAAGGCGATCGAGACGTTTGAGCAAGTCAACTTTCTTGCTAGCTATGTCGGATGGCTGCGAAGGGAGTCTGGAGAAGCGCCCGCGAGCGGAGCAAAGTGCCTGGGGTGAGTTATGATATTAACGAAAACGTGACTGGTAGACTGGACGTGTACATAACGACGAGTCCGAGTGGTATAAGATCCCATTGACGACATGAGGGGTTGTACAGATACAATTTGTGCTGATACATCATGATGCGGCGAGTGTAGTGGAGTTGAGTGATACATGCAGAAGTCCAGGCTGGACATGACTATGTTTTTCCTGCGGATGAAATTTCACCGTCTGCCTAAAGACAAGGTTGCGGGAATGGTCTTGCCTAATCGAGAGGCTATTGTTCTCTTATCTTCCGAAATTTTGGTTGCTGCTCGAGCTTGTTCAGCTCTCCAGGCGTCTCGAGCTCTTGCCGAGTCCGCCTCCTTGTTGATGTAGACTGGATCGGCAGAGATGCCTTCTCGTTGTTGAGATCTGGCCTTTGACCAGATTCGTCCCCCCAATCGCTCGGCCGGCGTCTTCCGTTGAGCGCTGATACCAACCCGTTGCAGGAGACGAAGTCGACGCAATCCAAGGGCGGTCACAGCCAAGGCTGCAATGACGGCACTCCCGGTGACGAAATAGAAGGCAAGTGGATGTGACTCGATATGAGATGTCAACTGTGCAGGACAAAGAGTTCGTAAGCAGCGGATTCGACCGGCCAAGATCACTTTCTGGCTCACGTTCATACCAAACACTCCAGACGCCAAGGCACCAACACCGATGCCCAAAGTGGCGATGGACACTCTAATCCATGCAGTATGAGTATTCTCTGAGGGAAATGAGCGGGAAACTTTGGCGGTTACACTCACTTTAGGTCCATCGCGATCAGAGCATTACGATTCGAATCGAGGATCAACTCAGCGACCTCTTGCGTCGTCGACATGTTCGCCTGGCATAGCGAGTGTCATCAGCGTTTTATTCTCATGCCACAGACTTGGTAAAAGGAGCTACCCACCGTCATGGTCTCAAGCTCGCTGACAATTTCTTCCACTTGCTTGGAAAAGGACTCTAGCAGCATCTCCAGTTCCTCGTGCTCTGTGAGACCCCTTGGTTGATGTGCCTTCTTGGCCGAAAGATACATAGCCGACAAGTCCTCGTCTAATCAATTCGCTCATGAGTCACTCGTCATACTGTGGCCAACAGTGCAAAACCCTACATACCTGATTCCAAGACCTCCTCGATCGACCCAAGCACGTATTTGGCTCGACTCTGGAATCCCGCTATCCGTCTTGAGTAGTGTAAGAGGCGCCTGAGATTGTCTCTGCTGATATCGCTCTCGAAATCTGCCAGTAAATCGTTGACGACCTCTCTACACACGGTGCTCAATTCAGCACGACTGGTGAAACTTCAGATGGGGCAGATCGAGAAAACTTACCGAGTATACTTCATTTCCTCTTCCAACGCTATGGCGACCGAGACCAGTATACTTTCGAGCACGCTATGAAATGGAAAATTCCCCATTCAGCAAGCTGCATGGTCGGTCGAACGAACGTAAACTTACCGATGCTCGTAACTCAGACGCTTTCCGTCCTCTAGCATGCTCTCCCGACCATCTCCATCAGCCTGAGAAGAACTGGGAGCCGTCTCCGCCGCAGACAACTCGGCCTGCTTCCCTTCTTCACCCATTCTCCTAGCCTTGATGTTCGCTTGCATATGCCACAACAATCGATCTCTGAGCTTGTTTGTCCTCATTCCTGCTGGCTCAAATAGAATGACCATATCCGCCTTGACAAGAGCTCGCACGTGGAGCATGTTCACGATAATGGCAGATCGACGGGAGAGAATGGTGGGAACCAAGTTGGGTTGCAGGGAGTCTAGCTTCCGTAAATCCCGGGGCTGTGAATACGATAGAGAGTGAGCATGGAAGAAGCACGTTCCCTCGTGATACCGGCTCACATCGAGATCATGCTGCTTGCAAAGATCAGACTTTGGAACGGTTCCTTGTTCCGTTGTCAAATTCCCATCAGCATCAAGGATAGTGACTGTAGACCATCGTCAGATTCTAGGCACCATGATAAAGGGCCAACGAAGCGCTTACATCTGAGACTCAGTTCTCCTGCCTTCGTCATCAAGCTCTCAAGATAAGCCGCTTGATACCGATCATCGTCCACCTTGACGGGTTGTGAGTACGAACGTCTTTGCTGTCTGAAGCATTTGCTAGACGGGGCTCGTACTTCGAGTCCGCTTGGCAACCAAGTGGGGCAAGCTTGAGATGTAGACGACCGATAGGGGTGAACGCTCGTCGAGCGGAATGAAGAGGCCGTAAGACATCGAGTTGCACCCGTATAGGACGTCAAGGTCCGAGACATGCCTCAGTAGAGACGGGTGAATGTAGAGAAGCCTCTATCTTCTGGCTCTGATCAAGATATCTGTTCGAGTGTAATGCACCGAATCTGATTTGAGAGAAAGTGGCAGTAGTTCTGACTCAACATTTGTGAAGATCAGTTTCCAACATTTCCAAGTGGAGGCGCAATGGAGGCGGATCGAGCACGCGAGAAGAGGCGAGATCAGATTGACCTACTTGATCCCAATGACACAAGGAATGAGGGGCGTCTACGGACTGTCAAGCAGTCCAGCATCGTTTCAAGCGTCATCCGTGGATGTATATGACGACATGGAAAGTCTCGAATACAATGTGTACAACCTCTCATAAATCAGTGAATAGCCAGCTAATTCAAAAGCTCTTTGATGCCTCCGGAACCACTGCCACTTCGTGGCCTGGATTTTTCCGATCCTTCCATTCCTTCCGAGTCGGAACGGTCATGCTCCTCTGACATTTCGTGATTGATGTGCTGTCCTGATGTATAATTGACCTGCATGTCAGGGCGCGTCCTGTAACGTTGACTCGTTTCGTAATGGGGGTTTTGCATGGGTGGCAAAGTATGTCCGTTCATGGCCGACCAGTCTCCCGGAGCCATGCGAGTAGGGTTTGATGAGTCGGTGTAATGCGTCCCCCTGGCTATATTGACTACGAATTCTGATCCGGTGAGTTGGATGGGGTGTCTCGTAAGAAAATGCATGGTCAAAACTCACTATCTGAGTGCAGGGGAGGAACGGCCGCGGCGAGGCTTCCCTTGAGCGCATGCGCTGTAGCAACGATGTTCTCTGCGTTCGCAAGGCTCGCTTGAACCCGCTTTTCCCGCTCTTCAAATTTGTTATGAAGTCGCTCGATACCTTGTCGCACCCTGGAGGCTAATGAGAATACGGCGACTAGGTCAGCGTATGTATGGAGTTCCTCTCGCGCCCGCACTTACCTTGATTGTCGGCAAGAGCCTGGTCGCTGCCTGACGCTAAGCTCTCGAGAATGACACCCGTCTCCTGCCGAAGCTCTTCCGCGTTATGTCTGAGCGCCTCTTGCTCGTAGGCAAGATGACTAGCCTGATCGCTGATCGATCCGACGTGTCTCGCCAAGCTATATGCGTGTTCTCTTGTTGGGTTGCCAGACAATGAGGGCTGGTATCCGGGTGGAACGCCAGCGTTCTGCAAAACTGGGAATTGGGACACGGCTGATGTGCTTGACAGAGATTGCTGCTGGAGTGGGTCAAGGGGCGGTCGGAGCGCTTCGAAAGCCGGGTTGGGAGTTGGCATGTACGACGGGTATCTAGGGTACGATGCTGGGTACGGCATTGGGTGTCCCGATGGGTGCTGACCAGTCGGTTGGCCATACTTGATGGGAGGATACTGTGGGGACATGCTCGACATGCTGGAAAGACTACCGGTCGAAGGTCGTCCCATCTGCTCGTGCACAATCGGCTTGGTCTCGTGTGCGTACGTCGCCGCCGGATGAAGGTGAAGCGGGATGCCAGTATGAGCCGCACGGTTCTCCTGACGAGCAGCAGCCTCTGCTTCCATCTGTAAGCGAAGTTGGTTGGTCTGTTTGACCGAACGTCTCTTGATAGTAGCGATGCCGTCCGGGTCATCGCGCCTGAACGTCGCGTGTCGGAATTCCCATGCGACCGGCACAGCGGACGGTGTAGTAAGGGTCAGGAAGACGTCGTTGACTTGCTAAAAGGTTCGAGGAACAAGAAGTTGGATCAGCCGGTGATCTGAGAACGTCTGTCTAGTGCGGTCAGGCTCACCTTGGAGAATCTAATAACATGGGGAGGGATCACCGAATGGGTCAGTGTGGGAGCATCGCAGACGAGCGTTCTCTTGCGTACTCACCCATACATATTCAACTGCCTAACAAAACTGTGCCAGTTGTTGTGCTTGAAGTATTGTGGCAGGACCGACCTGAGTTTAGAACGCTCCAATCAGCTCTGCGTTTCAACATCTCCTCAAGCCCGCACCCTTGACTTACCTCGCAAACTCTGTTGGATCCGTACATACGAAACCAGCTCCATCTGCAGACCACTTTAACAATCCCGTCCTCACGATCGCCGGGTCCTCCAACATGTTGTACAGCTTGGTCACAAAGACCGGCTGATTCTTGCCTCCTCCGTGATTCGTCGAGCCGGACGTCTTGCGTTTCGATTTGCCGCTGGTCGCAGCCTTTCCCGAGGCAGAGACCGTGCTACTTGACAGTTTGGTGGAGGACGAAGCTCCTTGCGACTGTCCCGCCGGATCAGATCCAGCGGTACCCTCGACAGCCTCGGGTCGTCCGACATGATGTTGATACGCGGGATAATTATCCGTTCCCGTCGAGTAGACGGGAGAAGCCATGGAAGAAGACTCGGATGAGAACTTGGTCCTCCTCCTGTCATCCATCGACTCGCCCGGAGGGGCCATCTGTATACCTCTCCCATAAGGCGGGGCAGACAGAGGGACGACATACGGTTGGCCTGTATGGGTATACGCATGCGACCATCCCGAGGAAGATCCCGTGGGCCCCGAATATGCGTCCTGATGACCGACATAGTTTCCCGAGGTCATACCCGCCGACTGAGATCCAGGCAAGACGGGTGAGAAATCATGCGCGGATGTCGATCCAGATCCGGGGTACGTATTGACGCTATTGGGTAAATTGGCATAGTACCCCTGTGGTAGCGCATACGGTGTCGCTTCGTGAGGATAGCGTGGAGGAGGAAACGAATGCGACACTGGCAATGGTGGAGGGAAAGTCGATGAGGGGGACATGTAAGTTGAAGGTGCATGTTGAACCGGCTGGTTGAGATGGGGAACATGAGACGGATAGTTTGCGCTAGCTGCGCTTGTCGGGTAAGCCATCCCATGCGGAGAAGGCAATGCCGACAAGTGCGATTGATGCTGACCCTCAGCCGATACGCCGCCTGTTGAGAGTAGTCCCGGTCCACCCGGATACGTCGTCGTGGCGGTCATCGAGGCCGAGCTCTCTTGCCTCTGAGAAACTCCGGTATACGACATCCCCGAATGAGGCTGAGCTTGCAAACCTGGCGTACCCATCTGCTGCTGGTGTTGATATCCCGCTGACCCTTCTCCATCCGCCGTACCAGACCCGTACTCCATCCTCAGACGTTTCTTCGCTCCATCGTCCCCGTATGCACCAAGCCCAGGGGTTGAATGGGTGGCCATATGTGACTCTGATTGAGGAATAGATGAACGGGAATAGAGCTGATGAGGATCTCGATGTTGTTGGTAGGGTGTGGTATAGACGATTGGAGGGATAGGTTGGTGCGTCGCTGCTGATGTCGCATGGACGGGGAACGTCGGTTCTTCTGGGACCAAAGCAGTTCAACATATTCATCAGTATCTGTAGCCTTGCCATCGCTGTCGATCGCAAACGGGATCCAATTTTGACACTCACGATTGATCTCGTACGTCATCGCTCCTCTCGAACCTTGTTCTTCCAACTCCTCTCTCTTTGGCTGTTGTAAATGCTGATGCTGCTGCTGCTGCTGCTGCTGCTGATGCTGATCGTGTGCTTGATACTGAGGCTGTTCCTGATTATAGTGATACGGTTGATGATACCCTCCTGATGAAGATCCGGTCGATCGATAAGGTTGAGTTTGGGTTTGGTGTTGAATGGATACGGTAGCGGTGGACATGACCTTTGTGGGAATATGTCTCTAGGGGCCCCGTTTTACGGCGAAACGAGTGGGGTTGTATGATGGGAGTAGAAAATCTGGGCTATGATGTAGCGACAAAGCTCCGAATGAGATGAGACGATGCTGGAATCGTCTTGAGAAAAGGAGTGTAGAGGCTTGATCCAATAGTTGGTTGTATTCGTCGTGATCGTACTAGGTGTCCATGTGATCAGACAGATATCCTCTTCGTCTTGTCCGGGTATCAGCGACGAATCAATAGAAACTGATCCTAGTGAGATTAGTGATGATGATGATGTCGAACCTGAACCTTCGGATCTTGACCTAGATAGCTAGATATCGCTAATGTCTCGCCTAAGAAAGTCTATCTCGATTGAGGTCGGCCCTCGAAAACCTTCTTGTAGATAGTTCGTCGAGATAGTTCGTCGAAGAAGAAAGTTTCCCTGAGTTTATCTCTCCGAAAGTCAACCAGACGAAATCTTCCTTCCTCGTGGTCGACTCGTTGTACCGCGGTCGTGGTATATAAACCTTCTCGGCAACGTGCGTAGGTGGTGAGATCCCCGTTATCTTCCTCCTTCTCCTTCTCGTCCTTCCTTGGCTCTTTCGATCGTTCGACGACGTGAGCAGGCGCGTTTCTCCTTGCTGGTTTCCCCCTCGTGTGATGAGTTCCCCGCAGCCTGTGATGCAGCTCTTTCTCTCTCGGTGATCCAATGAAACACCCCCACGTTCGGCGGACGTCACTGGCTTTAGTCGGACTCGACCGAAACTCCCGCTTCGAATGCTAGAACGTCTCCTCCTTGATCAAAAACGCTCCCACGATGCAGCAGAGATCGCAAACGAAACACTGTTCGCGTCCTCGCCTGATCGTGCGTGATATCGTGATGACGCCCGGCCCCGCTCGTCCGTGGTGGTAAAACCTTGATCGCAAGACTCCCAACCGCGTGGGTAGACCAGCAGCGAGATCCCCGAATCAAGGGGTTTACGACGCGAGAGAAGTCGCGAGATCGATCAAACGTGATCAGATCAGATCAGATCAGACCCTTTCCTTCTCTCCTCCGAGCCGCGGCTTTGGTCGTCGGAGTTTCAGGATAACCCCTGGATGTGATCGGAACCGGGAAAATACCTTCCCTTCGGTGTTGTTGCTCCGTAATTGATGAGGTTGTCAGAGAGATGCGAAGCAATCCCACCTTTGGCTCGCGTTTCGTCCCCTTTCCGCTTAGTCACCGGCGACCAAGCAACGTGATTGATGATCGATGGAAGGGATATCCGGTTAAGATTGTCCGTACGACCGGATCAAACTTTCAATATCTAATCTGATGCCAAGCTATGGAAAGGAAGAACCTCTAGAAAGTCAGTGATGATGCATCATCAACAAAAACAGAAACTTCGAAACGATCGACACTGAGAGAGAAAGATCTCCCCTCTCGTCTTCCCGAAAGGTCCGGTCCATATAAACCCAAAAGAACGACCCGGCACTGTCCGACGGGGAACGATCTGCAAAGCTTTCGTAGACGATAATCTGCTCACCCCTCGACGGGGAAGAAGCCATCGCTTCGTCTGTTGATCTCGGTTCCCAGACCGGGGGCAGACCGGGGAGGACAAGGCGATCAAGACTCGAGTGAGACTTACCGTTTCGGAGCCGCACACCTGATGTAATGATGTCAGAGATTCCGTGTATCCTTCGGTGGTTTCCGTCACCCTCTGACCCGTCCTTGTAGATGCAGATGATGAGGATTGAGAGAGGGTATCACGTATCGATCGTCTCGTCTGTGTTGATGATGGATCTTGATTTGATCACGACGAGCGAAACCGTGTATGTAAATGTTGTTGATTTCCTCCCGCTGATCACCCCCCGGTTGAAACTTTAAACGATCTCAGGGAGAGACAAGTCGTCGTCGTCTCTGTTCTGTGTAGGCAGGGAGAGGGGGAAGCGAGGAGAGAGAGGGAAGATGATCAGCAGATTGATTTGAGCCCTCGGGGCATACGTCTGCCCTTTCCGAAACATTTTGTCTCCTTGGCGAGACGCGAGAGAGGGGACTCACCCAAGAAGAAAAGAACAAGATTTGGTACGATGATGATCGTCGTCGTCGTAGTTCTTTCCAAAGCCGGGGCGTAGAAGAGATCTCTTCCCCCGTTCGTTTTCGCTTGGGAATGAGAGACGAAGGGGGTCCTTTCCAAACTCTGATTTCGAGATATACAATTTCAACGCACTCGGACATCTCGGTGTATATACCCTTGTGATTATGAATTCAGGGGGGGTCTCGAGGGAGAGCTAGAGAATAGATGGAGACAAACGAGGCACCCTCCACCTCCTTCTCCCCCCCTCCTCGCCGGTGCCTCTGCAGCAAGGGCATAAGGATAGGGGGCGTCAATGTGGCACGGAAAGCTAGCAGAGGAAGAGGTCGGTCGGTATGGAGGTAATCATCACGAGGGGTTATCGTTGATCGAGCGAGGAGGAAAGGGTGATGATAAAAAGGGGTCGGTGGGGGTTGTGTGTGTTTCTGTGTGTGCGTGCGGGGCGGCCGCGAGTTGCTCTGGGCGGGTGCGCGGGGGCAAGAGCACGAGAGAGAGAGAGAGAGAGAGAGAGAGAGAGAGAAGCGAAAAGGGAATGGAAATGATCCCGCTCGGCTCGCCTCGCTTCTATGCCTCGTGCTCGGTGTTCCCTGGTCAGCGTGCGACCTCTTCCAGGAGGCACATCAACG
>Ga0308160_10005824_pt1 | contig 12741 bp, 12 predicted proteins | sample PhyFR1_FD_201036 | JGI IMG/M metagenome (GOLD analysis project Ga0308160, IMG submission 201036) | Phyllosphere microbial communities from UC Gill Tract Community Farm, Albany, California, United States - DLSLF.R1 | ecosystem: Host-associated > Plants > Phyllosphere > Unclassified | place: USA... | reverse complement strand
GCAGCGCATCCGCAGCGTGCTGCCGCCGGAACTGAGCCTGCCGGCCGCCGGCCAGGGCGCGATGGCGATCGAGATCGCCAGCGGCCCGCGCACCGATGGCGTGGATCTGCAGGCCATCCTCGCTCCGCTGAACCATACCGCCACCCGCCACGCCGTGCTGGCCGAGCGCAAGGTCTCGAAGATCTTCGGGGGCAGCTGCCAGATTCCGCTGGCGGCCCACGCCATCGTCGACGGCGCCAACATGCACCTGCGCGCGATGGTTGCCACGCCGGACGGCAAGCGCAGCGCCTTTGCCGAACTGACGGGCCCCGCCGAGCAGCCGGAATTGCTGGGCGAGCAGGTGTCCAGATTGCTGGAAGAGCAGGACGCCCAGGCGATCCTGGCGGTCTGCCGCCAGGATTCGGCGGCGGACGCCTGAGCCCGGGCTTGACCCCGATGTCCGGTGCCGTCGTCATTACCCGTCCGCGCGCCCAGGCCGACGGCCTGGCGCAGGCCGTGGCGTCGCTTGGACGCACGCCGGTCCTGCTGCCGCTGCTGGAAATCGCGCCGCTGGCCGACCAGTCGCAGCTTGCCGCCGTGCTGGCCGGACTGGACCGGTACGCGCTGGTTGCCTTCGTCTCGCCGAATGCCATCGACGCGGCGTTTGCGCACATTGAACAGTGGCCGCGCCAGGTGGCGCTGGCCGTGCTGGGCGAGGGCAGCCGCATCGCCCTGGCACGCCACGGTCTCGACGCGTCGAACGCCACCATCCTCGGTCCCCTGGATCCGACGCGCAGCGATTCCGAGAACCTGCTGGCCTCGCTCGACCTGGCGCAGTTGGCCGACAAGCGCGTGCTGATCGTGCGCGGAGAGTCCGGGCGCGAGCTGATGGCCGAGGGTTTTCGCGCCGCCGGCGCCGAGGTGACGATCGTGGCCGCTTACCGGCGCAGCGTGCCGGCCCTCGGCCCGGCATTGGCGGCCCAGCTGCATGCCTTGCTGGCCGCCCCGAACGACTGGATAATCACGAGCTCGGAAGCCCTGCGGGGGCTGTTCGACCTGCTGCGCCAGCTCGGCGACGCTGAAGTGGAAAAGATGCAACAGCAGCACGTCATCGTGCCGCACGCCCGGATTGCCGCCAGCGCGCAGGCGCTGGGGCTGGCGCGGGTGACGCTTACCGGCTCGGGCGACGAGCGTTTGCTTGCCGCGTTACAATCTCAAAAATGAACGAACTGCCGAATAATCCAGAGCTGCCACCGATGCAGCCACCCGCTCCCGACACCTACCGCACGCGCGCGCCCGAACGCAGGGCCGGTCCCGGCCTGGCCGAACAGATCACGCGCCCGCTGTCGCTGGCCGTGATCGCGCTCGGCGTGCTGCTCGCGATCCAGACCTGGTCGAGCCACAACCGCATCAACACCCTGCGCCAGGAAATGGCGCGCAGCCTGCAAAAGGGCAACGAGACCAATGCCCAGACCGCCTCGCTGGCGCGCGACGTCGCCGAGCAGTCCAAGGCGCTGCAGCTGAAAGTGGGTGTGCTGGAAAGCCGCCAGCTCGAGAACCAGACCCAGCAGATGGCGCTGGAACAGCTGTACTCCGACCTGTCGAAGAGCCGCGACGAATGGGCGCTGTCCGAGGTCGAGCAGGTGCTGTCCACCGCCAGCCAGCAGCTGCAACTGGCGGGCAACGTGCAGGGCGCCCTGATCGCGCTGCAGAACGCCGACCGCTCGCTGGCGCGCTCGGACAAGCCGCAGTTCATCGCCGTGCGCCGTGCGATCGCCGCCGACATGGAAAAGCTCAAGGCGACACCGGCGGTGGACCTGGCCGGCGTGGCCGTGCGCCTCGACAGCGTGATCGCGCAGGTCGATACGCTGCCGCTGCTGTCGGATGAGAAACCGCTGCTGCCGGCCGCGCCGCTGCGCTCCCAGCGTGCCCAGCCATCCGCCAAGCAAGCCGCGCCGGCCGCTCCCCTCGGTATCGGCGAGCGCATGCTCGCCACCTGGCGCAACTGGAGCGAGGAAATGTGGGACGACGTGCGCCAGCTGATCCGGGTGCGCAGCGTCAACACGCCGGAAGCGCTGATGCTCTCGCCGGACCAGAATTATTTTGTGCGCGAAAACCTCAAGCTGCGTCTCCTGAATGCGCGCCTGGCCCTGCTGTCGCGCGACGAGACCACCTTCGCCGGTGACCTGACGGCGGCCCAGGACACGCTGAACAAGTATTTCGACACGCGCGCCCGCACCACCCAGCAAGCCCAGGCGGCGCTGCGCCAGGTGCAGGCGAACAACCTCGCGATCGAGATGCCGACGCTGGCCGACAGCCTGAACGCCGTACGCAACTACAAGAAGCCATAACAATATGCGTCTACTTCTCTGGCTAGTCGCCCTGATGGCCGCGGCCATCGGCATCGCCGTGACGGCGCGCTTCAATCCGGGCAACGTGGTGTTCTTCTACCCGCCGCACCGCATCGACATGTCGCTGAACCTGTTCGTGGTGCTGATCGCCTTGCTGTTCCTCGTGCTGTACGGGGTGGCGCGCGCGGTGAATGCGACCCTGCGCATGCCCGAGCGCGTGGCCGCCTACCGTCAGCGCAAGCGCGAGCGCGAGGGCAACAAGGGCTTGCGCGACGCCTTGAAAGCGCTCTTCGAAGGCCGCTTCGGCCACGCCGAAAAGGCCGCGATGCGCGCCGCCGAGCTGCCCGAGAACGCGGGTCTGGCCGCCCTGATCGGGGCCCGGGCCGCGCACCGCATGCGCGAACCGGCCCGGCGCGAGGCCTGGCTGGCCGGCGTCGCCCACGACAACACGCTCAAGACGGCACGCCTGATGACGGTCATCGAGCTGCTGGTCGACGACCACCAGCCGGAAGCGGCGCTGGCGGCCGTGGCCGAACTGAACGCCAGCGGCCAGCGCCACATCCACGCCCTGCAGTGGTCGATGAAGGCCAACCAGCAGGCGCGCAACTGGCCCGAAGTGCTGCGCCTGGTGCGCATCCTGGACAAGAGAAAAGCCCTGCACCCGGCGCTGGCCGCGCGCCTGCGCGAGCTGGCCTACGAGGCGCTGCTGTCGGAAGAGGGACGCGATCCGGAAGCGATCCGGCGCGTCTGGGCCGGCGTGCCCGCCAGCGACCGTACGCAACCCTACATCGCGGCGCGCGCGGCGATGGCCTTCAATGCCAGCGGCCTGCAGGACGAGGCGCGCGTGATCGCCGAGGAAGCCCTGAAGGCCGGCTGGGACGAGCGCGTGGTGCGCGCCTACCGCGATGCCGCGGGACCTGCCGGTTCGCCGACGCTGCTGGCCCAGATCGAGCACTGCGAAGCCTGGCTGCGCGAGCGCCCGAACGACCCCGAACTGGCGCTCACCCTGGGTTCCCTCTGCCTGCGCCAGAAACTCTGGGGCAAGGCCCAGCGCTATCTCGAGCAGGCGCTGTCGGACGCCACCCAATCGGAGATGGTGCGCGACATCCACCTGAAGCTGGCGCAGCTGCACGAGGCGCTGGGGCAGGAGGAGCCGGCGGCGAGCCATTATCGGCAGAGTGCGCTGGCGACGATGCTTTGAAGGCGGGTGTCGCGGCTAGCGCGATGCGTTCCGCCATGCACGCCGTGGCACGCGGGCATGCCCGCCCTACGTTACACAACGGTTCCATGAACTCGCAACGGGCGGTGGTGCACCGTAGGGCGGGCATGCCCGCGGGTTCAGACGGTCGAATGGCCAAGGCGCATCGGCCACCGACCAACTACGCCGCACGTACCCAGTACCTCACCGACCAATCCGCATGGCAAGGTGCTGCGCCGCACAAGCGTATGCCGATTAGATATAATGCCTCCCTTTATTGAATTTTCAGCAACCAAGGATTTAGCCATGAGCCTCAACAACGTCCCAGCCGGCCGCGATGTGCCGAACGACTTCAACGTCATCATCGAAATCCCGATGAACGCCGATCCGATCAAGTATGAAGTGGACAAGGACACCGGCGCGATCTTCGTCGACCGCTTCATGGGCACCGCGATGCACTACCCGTGCAACTACGGCTATGTGCCGCAGACCCTGTCGGACGATGGCGACCCATGCGACGTGCTGGTCATCACCCCGTTCCCGCTGATCCCTGGCGTCGTCGTGCGCTGCCGCGCCATCGGCGTGCTGAAGATGACCGACGAAGCCGGCGCCGACGCCAAGATCCTGGCCGTGCCTGTCGACAAGATCCTGCCGATCTACAGCCACTGGCAAAAGCCGGAAGACCTGCAGGACCTGCGCCTGCAGCAGATCCAGCACTTCTTCGAGCACTACAAGGACCTCGAAAAAGGCAAATGGGTCAAGGTCGACGGCTGGGCTGGCCCGGACGAAGCGAAGGCCGAGATCGTCAGCGGCGTCGCTGCGTACAAGGCAAAAGCGCAGCAGTAATTTATTTGCGTCTCATAAAAAGGCCCGGCACCGTGAAGGTGGCCGGGCCTTTTTTATTGCTGTGTTACCAGCCAATATCGCGCAGCAGGGGGTAAGTGAGATCGCGCGGTGGCGTTACCGTATGCGACAGATCCGAGTTGATCGAGGGCTCCATCAGCTGGTTCGGCTTGGCCTCGGTGGTGTAGTGCGACACCGAGGAGCCGGGCTGGTTTGGATTCGGCGTGTACATCAGGATGCGGCGCTGCTCGTCGGCACCGGCCAGGCGGTACTTGTAGACGCCGAGGCTGGCAAGGACGCCGGAGCGGTGGCGCGAGCGCGTCTGCAGGGCCGCGCGCAGCCTCACGCCGTCCGCCTGGCTGATGCGTACGGACGGAATCCTGATGCTCGGGTCGCTGCCGCTCAGGCCGGTCGGCTCGCCCGGCGCGTTGTCGGCCACGATCATGGCGATCGCGCCCGCCGCCTGCACGTTGCGGGCCTTGTCGACGAAGGGGCAGGTACCGCGCGAGACGAGCGCGATGTTGCCACGGATGGACCAGGCGTTTTGCTTGGGTAAGGGCGCGCAGGCGAGGCCCGTGCCGTCGGGCTGGTCGATCACCGGCATGACCTGTCCCTTGACGGCTTTGCGGCCGAGCGGCGGACCGAAGGAGGCGTCGCCGACCAGGTAGTCGCCGGCCGCTTTACCGGCCGCCTTGCCGAAGACGGTCAGGCGCGAGCGCGGATCGAGCACCGCCGGTACCGCCGCGGTGACGATCGGGCCGTTCCAGGACAGGCCCCTGCTGCTGATGGCCGAGGCGACCCGCTGTTCCGGCGTCATGTTGACCCAAAGCTGCTCGTTGCGGTTGTCGACCAGGAAGTGGTCCCAGACCGAGGGGATGTCGAGGATTTCGGCGCCGGTCTCGTCGTCGGTGAAGGTCTGGAAACCGAGGCCGTGCGCCATCTCGTGCAGCAGCACCGTGACGAGGTCGGTCGCTTCGCCGGCGTTGTTGTCGAGCCCCAGATAGAAGCCGGGGCCGGGCAGGCAATCGGGAAACAGGCCGAGGCGCGAATTGAAACGCGCGACGATGTGCGGCTCGCCCGGTGTGGCGGTATCGACACCGGCCAGCTTGCTCGCCAGTGCGCTCGGATACCAGGTGTTCGGGCGCGGCGCATTCGTGAAGTCGGCGAAGATCTCATTGGCGCCCGCCGAGCCCAGCACGGCGCTGTTCTCGGTGCAGGACAGCGGCACGAAAGAGGCACCGATGCGGATCGGGACGGTGCTGCTGAGGGTGGCGCCCCAGATGTCGGCCGCGTGCTGGAAGGCGATCAGGCGCTGCTGGCCGAGCGTGGTGCCGGTGTTGCCGCCTACCGGCGCGACCGGCGTCGGGTCGTTGAAGCCGATACCCGGGGCATTCTGGTTGATGATGGTGACGGTAGCGGCCTGGGCGCTGCACAGCGCGCCCGCCAGGGCGGCACCCGACAGCAGCAAAGACGAGAGGGTCCGGGAGGTCTTAGTCATGGCGATGTTCCTCGTTGTGCGCGGCGGATGCGGGAGCGTGGACGGCTTTCTCGGCGGCTGCCGCGCCCTGCACGCACTGGTCATGCAGCTTGCCGTCGGCGCCGCGTGTGACGACCGAGTAGACCAGGCCGCGCTCGCCGAGCTTGACCTGCTTGCTGCCGTCCGGACGGGCGACGAGTGCCGGCGGTGTAGCGCGCATCGCGGCCGACATTGCCGGGCTTGGCGCCAGCGCGCGGGCTTCGGCCGCCGTCGGCGCGCGCAGCTGCCCGGTCTGGGCATCGCGCACGACAATCATTCCCTGCTGTGCAGTCCCAAGCGGCTCCGCGCCGGATTGCGGGGTCTGGGATGCTTGCGCTCCGGATGGGGACGTCTGCGCTTGCTCCTGTGCAGCGGCTGCCAGGGGCAGGCCGGCGCAGAATGCGGCGCAGGGCAGGACTGCGAGGTAGTTTTTGTAGGACATGGTAAGTCTCCGCTCAAGCTTCGAATCGACGGCTTGCGGCGCATGAGACTCAAGCGCCCCAGGCCAGGGGCCAGCATCGGTACTGCCGATATGCATCGGACCATGCCGGCCCCGTGTTGGTTCAGGGACCGGCTCGGTCCATCATATGAGCTGAACGGGCACGAACCTTGATCTGGCTTGAATATGCGTAGCGCTGGAGCGGACAGGAATAGCACGCGCCCGCTGGAGGGATTTGCACCATATTGGTGCGAGGGAAGAGGGCGGGCGGCGGATGCCGCCCGCAGGGAGGATCAGCGCTTGGCCAGGAGGCCGCGCAGGCGCAGCTTGCCGACGATCCCGATCGGGAAGAAGTAGATCGACAGGACGAACAGCACGCCCAGCCACAGCATCCAGCGGTCCGGATGCAGGGCGGCGGCCAGCAGCGGCACGCCTTCCACGGCGGTCGAGGCGTGGCCCATGAGTTCCTTCAGGTAGTTCTGGGCCAGGATGAAGAGGGCGGCGCCGACCACCGCGCCGTACATCGTGCCCATGCCGCCGATGACGACGATCAGCAGGATGTCGGTCATCACCTCGAAACCGAGCGAGGTCTTCGGGCCGACATAGCGCAGCCACAGGGCCATCAGCGCGCCCGCCAGGGCCGCGACCAGCGCCGCCAGGCAGTTGGCCCAGATGCGGTAGACGACCGTGCGGTAGCCCAGCGCCTCGGCGCGGAACTCATTCTCGCGGATCGCCTGCAGCACCCGTCCGAAAGGCGAATTCACGAGGCGCAGCAGGAACAGGAACAGGGCCAGGCAGCCGAAGAACACCAGGTAATAGGTGAGCAGCTTGCCGTCGATCGCACGTCCGAACACCTCGTTTTCGACCAGCGTGAAGCCGGGCGAGAGCACTTCCGGCACGCTGAAGGTCTTGCCGTCCTCGCCGCCGGTGAAGTCCGACAGCTGGGACGCCAGCACGGCAAAGGACGAGGCCACGGCCAGCGTGATCATCGCGTAGAAGATGGCGCGCACGCGCAGGGCGAACAGGCCGACCAGGAAGGCCAGGCCGAGCGCCAGCAGCAGCGCCAGCCCGAGGCCGGTGAGCGCCGCCGACCAGGTCGGCTCGTCCACCGAGGCGAGCCCCAGGCCGATACCGTAGGCGCCGATCCCGTAGAACATCGTGTGCGCGAAGGAGACGATGCCGGTGTAGCCGAGCAGCAGGTCGTAGGACGCCACCAGCACGATGTAGACGCAGATCGTGGCCGCCGTGTTGAGCGGCCGCGCGCCACTCGTGATAAATGGCGCGCAGGCCAGGCCGAGGAAGACCAGCAGCAGGACGAGGGTCAGGATGCGGCTGCGCGGCAGGTCGCCGGATAAGAGTCGAGTCATGTTCAGTTCCGCGATTTCGAATACAGGCCGGCCGGACGCCACATCAGGACTGCGATCATCAGCACGATGTTCGAGACCAGCGCGAATTTCGGCGCGAGAAAACCGGCGTAGTTGGCGACGAGCGCCATCAGCAGGGCGCCGATGAAGCAGCCGCCCACCGAACCCAGGCCGCCGATGATGATGACGATGAAGATCATGACGATGGTCTCGCCGCCCATCGCCGCCGACAGGGTTTCCTTGTACAGGCCCCACATCACGCCGCCCAGGCCGGCCAGCGCGGAACCTGCCGCGAACACGGCCACGAACAGGCGCCGGATGCGGTAGCCCAGGCTCTCGACCATGTCGCGGTTTTCCACGCCGGCGCGGATCAGGAGGCCGATCTTGGTCCGGTTCAGCGTCAGGAACAGCAGCGCGAACACGATGAGACCCACGACCACCGCCAGCAGGCGGTATTTTTCGATGGCGGCGTCGCCCAGGAAGATCGCGCCGCGCAGCGAAGTCGGCAGCGGCAGCGGAATCGTTTCCGCGCCCCAGATCACGTTGATCAGCTGTTCGGCCACGATCATGCCGCCCATCGTGATCAGGATCTGTTTCAGATGCTGGCCGTACACCGGCATGATGATGACGCGCTCGAAGGCCCAGCCCAGGAGCGCCGTGACCACCATCGCCAGCGTGACGGCCAGGCCCAGCACGGCCAGGTTCATCAGGAGCGAATCGGCTTCCATCCAGCCTTTCATCGGCAGCAGCACCATGGTGGCGGCAAAGGCGCCGACCGACACAAAAGCGCCGTGGCCGAAGTTCAGCACGTCCATCAGGCCGAAGACCAGGGTCAGGCCGCTGGCCATGATGAAGATCATCATGCCCATGGCGAGGCCGGCGACCGTGAGCGTCACCCAGGTCGGGAAACTGCCGACCAGGGGCAGCATGAGCAGGGCCAGCACGGGCACCAGCAGCAGCGGTGCGATGTCGCGCGGCGCGCTGGGCAGCGGCGTGTCCGCTGCTTTGGGAAGGGGCAGGGTAGCACTCATCGTTTGCATCCTATTGGTGGGAGTCGAGCGACAGGCCGAGCAGGCGCTGCTGCAGCTCGTCGTCCTTGGCCAGCGCTGCCATGCCGCCGGCATGGGCCACGCGGCCGTCGTCCATCACGCTCACCGTGTCGCCGAGCGAACGCACGAAATTGAAGTTCTGTTCGACCAGCAGGATGGTGGTATCGGTTTCCTTGAGTTCGCGGAAGGCCGCGATCAGGCTTTGCACGATGGCGGGCGCCAGGCCCTTGGTCGGCTCGTCCACCAGCAGCAGTTTGCACGGCTCGACGATCGCGCGTGCGATCGCCACCATCTGCTTCTGGCCGCCCGAGAGGTTCCCGGCCGGGTAGTTCCAGAATTTCTTCAGGGCCGGAAAGAAGCCGAAGATCCAGTCGACGCGCGCCTGGTCCATCGGCCCGCTGCGTGCGGCCAGGTGCAGGTTTTCGCGCACCGTCAAATCCGAGAACACGGCCATGCTCTCTGGGACATAGGCGATGCCGGCACGTGCGATGTCGGGCGTAGCAAGTTTGGTGATGTCCTGGCCGTCGAAGACGATGCGGCCGGAACTGGCCTTCCACAAGCCCATGATGGTGCGCAGGGTGGTGGTCTTGCCGGCGCCGTTACGGCCCAACAGCACCGACAGGCCGCCGCGCGGCACGACCAGGTCGACGCCTTGCAGGATGTGGTACTGGCCGATGTGGGTGTGCACGCCGGACAAGGTAAGAAGGGCGTCAGGCATGTTCGGTTTCCGGTGTTCCAAGATAGGCTTCCTGTACGATCTTCGATTGCATGACTTCGCCGGGGATGCCGTCGGCAACGAGCGTGCCGTTGTGCAGCACGATGATGCGGTCGGCCAGCTGGCGCACCACGTCCATCTTGTGCTCGACCAGCAGCACGGTTTTATTCGCGTCGCGCTTGACGGCGTGGATCAGGTCGAGCACGACCGGCACTTCGTCCACGCTCATGCCGGCGGTCGGTTCGTCGAACATCAGGATGTCGGGTTCCAGCGCCAGCAGGATCGCCACTTCCAGCTTGCGCTGGTCGCCGTGCGAGAGCGCGCCGACGCGCATCTCGCGTTTGGCAAGCATCGCCACCCGTTCCAGATAGTGTTCGGCGCGGGCGATCAATTCCTTGTGCCCGAACCAGACCGAGAACATGTTCATCCCGACTCCGGCGCGGCTTTGTACGGCCAGGCGCACGTTTTCCATCACCGTCAGGTTGGGGAACAGATTCGTCAGCTGGAATGCGCGCCCGATGCCCAGGCGCGTGCGGCGCGCCGCGCCGGCCCGGGTGACGTCCACGCCCCTCAAGAGCACGCTGCCCGAGGTGGCCGGCAGCTGGCCCGAGACCAGGTTGAAGTAGGTGGTCTTGCCGGCCCCGTTCGGGCCGACGATAACGGTCAGCGTGCCGGGGTAAAAATCGGCCGTCACCGCGCTCACCGCGACGTGTCCGCCGAAGCGGATCGTCAGCTCGCGCGTGGACAGGGACGGCTGCTGTGCCTGAGCGTTCGCCATCTCAGCGCTTGTTTCGAACCGGCAGCGGCAGCTCCGCGGTCGGGATTTCGCGCACCAGTTCCAGCAGGTCCCATTCGTTCTTCTGGTCCTTCTTGATGCGGAAGTGGTACATCGACTGCAGCGCCTGGTGGTCTTCCTTGCGGAAGCTCATCGCGCCCTTCGGCGTCTCGAAGCTCATGCCTTCCATGGCCGCCACCAGCTGGTCGCCGTTCCCGCTCGGGACCTTCGACAGGGCGTTGAAGACGGCGCTGGCCGCCGCGAAGCCGCCGGCGGTAAACATGTCGGGCGGTGCCTTGAAACGCTTCTGGTGTTCGGCCACCAGCCAGTCGTTCATCTTGTTCTTCGGGAAGGCGTAGTAGTAATAGATCGTGCCTTCGGTGCCGGCGTAGTTCTTCCAGGTCTTCATTACCGGCAGGATGTTGCCGCCCGGGGCCAGCGAGATGCCGAAGCGCTCCGGCTTCATGTCGGCGATCTTGTTCATCGGGTTCGGGCCGGCCCAGACGATGCCCAGCACGCGCGGCTGCGGTTTGTCCTTCAGCGCGTCGAACAGGCGCTGCGTCGGCGCGGTGAAGTCGGTGGCGGTGGCCGGGGCGTATTCCTCGTGCACCACTTTCGCCTTGCTGCCGGTGGCCGCCAGCGCTTCCTTGCCGGCCTTGACGCCGTCGCGTCCAAAGGCGTAATCCTGGGCCAGGAAGGCGACGCTGCCGCCCTTCAGGGTGCTGGCAGCGGCCAGCGCATCCTGCATCGAGCTGCGCGCGGTGCGGAAGATGTATTTGTTCCACTTGTCGCCGGTGATGGCGTCGGCCACGGCCGGCTCGACGATCAGCACCTTCTTGTATTCCTTCGCCACCGGCAGCATGGCGATCGCCGAGCCGGAGGAGGTGGTGCCCACCGCGATCGCGACCTTGTCGTCGCCATAGGCTTCGGCCAGCAGGGTGCGCCCGAGGTCCGGTTTGCTCTGGTCGTCCTTGACGATGACCTTCAGCTTGCGCCCGCCGATTTCCATCTTGCCGCCGGTGAGGTATTCCAGGCCCATCATGAAGCCGGTCTCCGTTTCCTTGGCATAGGCTTCCAGGGGCCCGGTCTTGCCGGCGATGAGCGCGATCTTGAGGTCGTCGGCCGCCAGCGCGTAGGGCGCGGCCGTGGCGGCGAAGGCGACCAGAATGGCGGCGCTGAGTGGTTTGATCAATTGGTGCATGCTGTCTCCTGTTTCTGTTTTAGGGAAGCCGATCCAGGAACTGGCGGATCGAGGCTAGCGCTTCCGGTTCGGTGAGCATCGGCGCATGGCCGACGTTCGGCACTTCGGTGTAGGCCATCGCGGGAGCGGCGCGCCGCATCCACGCCGCCTGGTCGGGTTCGACCAGGTCCGACAGCGCGCCGCGCACCAGCAGCGTCGGGCGCTTGTGGGCGAGGCGTTTGAAGGCGAGGCGTGCGGCCAGCGAAGTCGGCCTTAGTGTACCCGTTTGCATGGCGACCGCAATATTCGGGTCGTAGCGAAGGGCGAGCTTGCCCGCTTCGTCTTCCTCGAACGCGCGGCGCGCCCACTTGCCCCATTCCTCGTCAGGGGCGTCCGGAAAGGCACAGGCATTGATGTCCTTCAGGTAGGCGGCGGCATCGTCCCAGCTGGCGAGGGTGTTGCAGCGCCCGGCATAGCCGGCGATGCGCCCCAGTCCCTTGAGGGAGAGGACCGGGCCGACGTCGTTGAGTACCGCGCCGGCGATCAGGTCGAGGTTGCGCACGGCCAGGGTCATGGTGATCAGGCCGCCCATCGAGGTGCCGACGAACACGGCGCGCGCGATGCCCAGGTCGTGCAGCAGCTTGACGACGTCGCCGGCATACACGACCGGGTTGTAGTTTGCGGGATGCGGGTCGCGCGCCGAGTGGCCGCGGCCGCGCACGTCGGGCGCGATCACGCGCCGGCCGAGGCGGGCGATTTCCGGCGCCAGCTCGTCGAAGTCCCCGGAATTGCGTGTCAGGCCGTGCAGGCAGACGACCGGCAGGCGCGCCGGCCCGCCCTCGGACGGGTAGTCTCGTGCGTACAGCGCCAATCCGTCGGTGCTCTGGTAACTGATTGCTGTAAAGGTGGACACGCTGGCAGATCCTGTTGTTATTGATGGGCCAAAGAGCCGGGCAACAGCGTCCCGCCCGGCGCCCTGGGGAGGGCGCCGGTGCTGCGGGGACTGCTGCCGCGGGCGGCTTAGAAGCGGTACTCGAGCGTTGCCGAGACCGTGCGCGGGTTGCCGTAGAAGGCCGTCAGCGTGCCTTCGTTGCCCAGGGTCGGGAACAGGTAGCCGGCCGTCTTGTAGCGCTCGTCGCTCAGGTTCTTGCCGTGGATGCCGGCGCGGATCTTGCCGTCGGCGCGGGTCCAGACGATGCTGGCGTCGTACAGCTTGTACGACTCCTGGTCCAGCAGCGACACGGTTTCGAACTGGTTGGTGGCGCCCTTGTAGGAGACGCTGCCGATCAGCGAGACCTTGCCGTTGTAGCCCGCGATCGGCACGGCGATGTC
>Ga0308160_10005823_pt1 | contig 12741 bp, 8 predicted proteins | sample PhyFR1_FD_201036 | JGI IMG/M metagenome (GOLD analysis project Ga0308160, IMG submission 201036) | Phyllosphere microbial communities from UC Gill Tract Community Farm, Albany, California, United States - DLSLF.R1 | ecosystem: Host-associated > Plants > Phyllosphere > Unclassified | place: USA... | reverse complement strand
GGTTGGACCACGAGGCTGCTCGTCAGTTCAAAGCTGGTCTCTATTTAACGTTGACTGCGCCCATAAAAAACGGCGCACCGAGGTGCGCCGTTGTTCTATCTGCTCGCCGCGATCAGAACTTGGCGGTCAGGTTCAGGAAGATATGACGGCCCATCGCGTCATACACCTGCGGGTAGGTATTCCCGTTACCGAACACGTCGGCAACCACGCCCGACAGCGGTGGATCCTTGTCCAGCGCATTGTTCATGCCGGCGCGCAGGGTGAAGATCGGGCTGATCTGCCAGCTGGCCACTAGATCCAGGTAGTTGCGTGCGCCGAGGCGTGCATCAGCCGGTTCCGACTCGGTGTCGAGATTCACAGCGCGCACGTAGCGCCAGGTTGCGCCCAGTTCCACGCCGTTCCAAGGGGTGCCCCAGACGGCGCGCAGCTTGTGGCGCCACTTCGGCAGCGGTACGCCGCAGGTCGGGCCATGCAGGCCGGCGCAGTCACGCGTGTCGCCGCCTGGCAGATCCTGCTGCTTGAATTCCTTCAGGTAGGTGCCCATCAGCGACAGGTTCAGGCTGCCCCATTCGCCCAGCTTGGTATTCCAGTTCGCGCCCAGGTCCACGCCTTTGGTCGATGCCATGCCCAGATTCTGGTTGGTGGCGACGATCTGCGCGGTTTCCAGCGCCCACAGGGTGCCCAGACGGTCACGCGTGATCAGCGAGCAATACGTCGCGTCGCCCGTGGCCAGGCACGAGTCCAGGCTGGTTGTTGCCGGCAAGCCGCCGATGATGCCCTTGACCTTCATGTCGAAGGCGTCGATGGTGACCGACGTGTTGCGCGTCGGGGTCAGCACCAGACCCAGCGTGTACGAGTCGGATTTTTCCGGCGCCAGGTTGGCATTGCCGCCGCTGATCTGGTTGTATTGCTGGGCCGGGGAATCGACGATGTTGCCGTACTGGGCAGCCGTGACGCCGGTGCGTGCGCACTGGGCCAAGGTGGCAGTCGGCGTCGTGCCTGCGCATGGATCGGACGACATGCCGTACAGGCCCAGGCCGGCTGGCGTGTACAGTTCGACCACGTTGGCGGCGCGCGCTGCGCGCTGATAGCTGAAGCGGAACTTCGCTTCCTTGATCGGCGCCCATTCGATGCCCGCACCATACGAGCTGGTTTTCTGGCCGGTCGAATAATCCGACTTGCGATAGCTGGCGGTGACGTTGAGCTGGTCGGCGAATGGCTGCTTCTGCAGGATCGGGATACGGGTTTCAGCGTAGTAATCGCGCACGCTGAACTGGCCGCTCACGTTCTTGGTCGGGCCACCCTGGCCGGCGAGGTCGCCCGATTCGAAGGCGGCATCGTTGTCCAGCCCCAGCTTTTCGGTGCGGTGTTCCCAGCCCAGCGCCAGGCCGATGCCTTCGGTGCTGGTCGGGAGCTTCAGGCCGTATTCGCCCAGGTCGGTCGACAGATTGACGCCTTGCACGGTTTGCGAGGTGCTGCCGCGCTGGAAGCCCGGGGTCTGCAGGTAGGTCAGTGCTTCCTTGGTAACGCCGCCGAGGCTCCAGATATTGTAGGGCACGCAGTTTGGATCGATGCCGTTCAGCGTGCTGCGGCAGACCGGTGCACCGTTGGCGCCAGGCACGACGTCCAGTGCCCGCGCGCTGCGTGCCACCGAGAAGTCGTTGAAGTAGGTTTCCGCGTAGCGGACCTTGCCCACTTGCGCAAAGACGTCGTATTTCCAGTTGCCGATGTCGCCCTTGACACCGACCACGCCGCGGTAGGACGTGTGGTTCAGGTCGTCGCGGCGGCCACCGCCTTCGACGTTGCGGCGGAAGATCACTAGGTCAGCCGTGTCGCCCGGGGCGTTCAGGCCCAGCGTCTGGCGCCAGGCGTTCGACAGCAGCGGGTTTTCAAAGGTGATCGCATTGGCGCCGGAAGCGTCGAGGCCGAACAGGCCGGATGGGGCGATCTGGGCCACGGTGCTGTCATCGTGGAAGCTGGCCTCGGCGTAGACGCGGGCCTTGTCGTTGATGTCGTAGTGCGTGAACGAGCTGAACGTATAGCGCTCGGACGGACGGCGGAAATAGTTCAGCGGACCGAAGTTGTAGGCATCGCTTGCGCTGACATACGGACGCACGCCGCCGTTCGCATCGGCCACGGTGAAGCTGCGCGTGCCGACCAGGAAGCGACCCGGGAAGCTGGTGCCGGAGCCGCCGCAGTTGAACGTGTCGCCCGTGGTGGAGCCGCCCAGCGAGCACGCGGTGAAGTCACGCTCCGATTGCAGCAGCGCGTCTTCTTTCTTGTAGCCGAGGTAGACCACGGCGTTGCCGCGGCCATCGGCGAAATTGCCGCCCATCGTGATGCTGATGTCCTTGACCTTCGCATCGGCGCTCTTGTCGCCCGGCAGCGGGAAGTTGCGGCGCGTGGCGGCATCGGCCGCAGGTCCGCCATTTTGCTGGTGGTTGTAGAACTGGTAGTTGCTGTCGATCTGGACGCCCTCGAACCTGTCATCCATGATGAAGTTGACCACACCGGCCACGGCATCGGAGCCATAGATGGCGCCGGCGCCGCCGGTCAGCACTTCGACGCGCTTGACCAGGCCCACCGGGATCTGGTTCAAGTCGGCGGCCGTGTTGCGCGGGCTGCCTGCTGGCAGGCGGCGGCCATTGACCAGCACCAGGGTGCGATCGGCGCCGAAATTGCGCAGGTTGACAGTGGCCGTACCGGTCGAGCCGTTCGACACCGAGCCGCCCTGGTCGGCGAAGACCTGGGGCAGGTTGTTGAGCAGGCTCTCGACCGAACGCACACCTTCGAGCTTGATGTCCTTGGCATTGACGACGGTAACTGGACTGATGCTTTCCAGATTGGCCGTGGCGATGCGTGAACCGGTCACTTCCACGCGCTGAGGTTCGCCTGTGGCGGGCGCCGTGTCCTGGGCGTGGGCCGCCGAGAACGCGACGATCATGCCGCCTGCACAGATCAGTCGAACCGATCGAGATAACACTGTTTCAACCATCATGTCGATTTTCCCAGGTAAGACCTGCAAGGCGGATGTCGCCCGCAGTGATGTCATTGGATTTGCCACCGCGAATAGCAGCGGCGTTTTTTATTACTTGGCAATAAAAACATTTCCAAGAAGGCAGTGTCAACGTATAAAGTCTTGACGAATCAAAAATACAACTGTGCGTTAGCCAGTCTGTACAAGTACGCATTTTGGTGCTAGTCATGATGTCGTCATAAAAAATAATACTTGGAATATCATAGGGAAAATATAGTTTGAAACGTCCTTTAATGCGGCATGAAAGTGTTTTTTTAGCAGAAAATGCTGCCTATGTGTATGTATAAATAATTCATGCGAAATGCATCGGCGACACCATTTTTTGTCACAAACGTCAATACAGTAAATAACCCGCGTTTATTAGTGCATGACAACGCGCATCTGTCAGGCAGCCGGAATATGCGCTATCGTGTCGGGTTCGCAATGCCGGAATCGGCGTGGCGGATTTCGCGGGAAATGGCATGGTTGCCTGGTTCCGGTTCGGGAGTTTCATGGTTGCTTATATTGTCCGGCGCCTGTGGCAGATGTTGCCGACCATGGCGGGCGTCGTGCTGCTGGTGTTCGTGCTGTTCAACTGGGTCGGCGGTGATCCCGCCTATCTGTTGGCCGGCAAGATGGCCGATGCCAGCGCCATCGAGAATATCCGGCGCCAGCTGGGCCTGGACCAGCCGTATCCGGTGCAGCTGTGGATTTTCGTCCAGCAGATCCTCACGTTTGACTTCGGCAACGCCTGGAGCACGGGCGAGCCGGTCGCGCAGATCATCACCAGCCGTCTCGGGCCGTCGCTCACCGTCCTGATCCCGCTCACCGTGCTCGAAGTGTTCTTCGGGATCGCGCTGGCACTGGGCATCGCTTTCGTGCGCGGCTCGCTCACCGACCGCGCCGTGATGATTGCCTGCACGGTGGGCATGTCGATCTCGATCCTGGTGTATATCTCGGTGTTCCAGTACGTGTTTGCTTACCAGCTGGGCCTGTTTCCGGTGCAGGGCTGGGGCAGCAGCCTGGGCGAGAATCTGCGGCACTATGCGCTGCTGCCGATCATCATCGGCCTGGCCGTCTCGATCGCGCCGACGCTGCGCCTGTACCGCAGCTTCGTGCTCGATGAGGTGGGGCAGGACTACGTGCGCACCGCGCGCGCCAAGGGCCTGAGCGAGCGCCGCATCGTCTGGGTGCACGTGCTGCGCAATGCGGCCATTCCCATCATCACGCATGTGATGGCAAACCTGCCGGCGCTGTTGATCGGGGCCTTTCTGCTCGAGCGCTTCTTCGGCATTCCCGGCATCGGGCGCGAAGTCATTCTGGCCGTCGAACGCAGCGACTTCCCGGTGATCAAGGCGATCACGGTCTACGTGGCGGCGGCAACGATGGTGTTCAACCTGCTGGCCGACCTGTTGTACCGCGCCGTCGATCCGCGGGTGCAATTCCGATGACGACGCTGCAGACTTCCGCCGATTCGGCTGGCTTGTGGACACTGGCCTGGCGCCGCCTGCGGGCGGACCGGGTGGCGATGGCGGCGCTTGCCGTCGTGGCCGGCTTCTTGCTGCTCGTGCTGCTCTCGAGCATGGGGCTGGTGGCCGCTGACTGGGAAGACGAGGTGGCGGTCAATTACGCGCCGCCCGGCTTTGTCGGCGCTGACGCGACGGCCCGTGCACTGGCGCAAGCGCAACTGCCACGCGCCACGCCGCCGAATGCGTTCGATCCGCTCGCGGCCGAACTGGCAGCGCTGCAGGCGCAACTGGCGGCGACCCATCCGCCGGTGGCCAAGCAAACGACGCTGCTGTTTGGCGCCGATAAATGGGGCCACGACATCGTCAAGAAGACGATCAAGGGCGGTGAAACGTCCATTGTCGTGGGTCTGGTGGCGGCGCTGGTGGCGGTCACGCTGGGCACGCTGTTCGGCGCCGTGGCCGGGTTTTTCGGCGGCTGGATCGACGATTTGTTCAACTGGTTCTACAGCATCTTCACGTCGATTCCGTCGATCCTGATGATCCTGACCGTGGCCGCCGTGCTGCAGCAAAGGGGCGTGACGACCATCGTGCTGATCCTGGGCCTGACCGGCTGGACCGGGCCGTTTCGCCTGATGCGCGCCGAGTACATCAAGCACAGTGCGCGTGAATACGTGATGGCCGCCAACGCCATCGGCGCGTCGAACTGGCAGCGCATGTTCGGGCATATCCTGCCGAACGTGTCGCACGTGGCGCTGGTGCAGATGTCGATCCTCGTGGTCGGCTTCATCAAGGCCGAGGTGATCCTGTCGTTCCTGGGCTTCGGCGTGCCGGTGGGCACCGTCTCGTGGGGCAGCATGCTCAACGAGGCGCAGAATGAACTCATCCTCGGCAAGTGGTGGCAGTTAGCGGCGGCGGCCGGCGCCATGGCCGTGCTCGTTACCAGTTTTTCGCTGTTCGCCGACGCCTTGCGCGACGCGCTCGACCCCAAGATCAAATGACCCAGGACACAAACCCCTTGCTCCGGGTGCGCGACCTGCGCATCGCGTTCCGGGTCGACAGGCACCGTACCAGCGCCGCGCTGAAAGGCGTGTCGTTCGACGTGCCCGACAACAGCACGGTGGCGCTGGTGGGCGAATCGGGCAGCGGCAAGTCGGTCAGTTCGCTGGCCGTGATGGGGCTGCTGCCGCCCGAGACCACGATCGTCGATCCGGGCTCGCGGATCGCGTTTGCCGGCCGCGAACTGCTCGGCTTGCCACTGGCCGCGCGGCGCGCCTTGTGCGGCAAGGACATCGCGATGATTTTCCAGGAGCCGATGTCGTCTCTCAACCCGGTGCTGACGGTGGGGTTCCAGATCGGCGAAGTGCTGCGCCAGCACATGCGCATGACCAGGCGTGGCGCCCGCGCCCGCACGCTCGAGCTGCTGGCTGAAGTGGGCATTCCCGATCCGCAGCACAAGATCGATGCCTATCCGGGCCAACTGTCGGGTGGCCAGCAGCAGCGCGTGATGATTGCGATGGCCATTGCCTGCGAGCCGAAGCTGCTGATCGCCGACGAGCCGACCACGGCCCTGGACGTGACGATCCAGAAGCAGATCATGGACCTGATCGCGCGCCTGCAGCGCGAGCGGCGCATGGCCGTGCTGTTCATCACGCACGACCTGGGCCTGGTGGGCGAGATTGCCGATCGCGTGATCGTGATGCGCCATGGCGAGGTGCGCGAGGAGGGCACCGCCGCGCAGGTGTTCGGCGCGCCGCAGGACGCCTATACACGGGCGCTGCTGCATTGCCGGCCATCGCTCGACGCGCGCCCGCTGCGCCTGCCGGTGATCGACGACTACCTGGCGGGGCGCGTGCTGCCTGGCGCGCAGCTGCCGCAGCGCGTGCGCGGCACGAACCCCGACGATGCGCCGCTCCTGGTGGTGAACAACCTGGCCAAGAGTTTCTGGACGCGCGAGGGCCTGTTCGGCAAGCGCGAATTCAAGGCGGTCGAGGATGTCTCGTTCACGCTGGCGCGCGGCAAGACGCTGGGCGTGGTGGGTGAATCGGGCTCGGGCAAGACGACCGTGGGCCTGACGCTGTTGCGGCTGCACCGCGCGACGGGCGGCTCGGCGCTGTTCGAGGGGCGCGATCTGGTCACGATGAGCGACCGCGAATTCCAGCCCTACAAGCGGCGCATCCAGATCATTTTCCAGAACCCGTATGCGTCGCTCAACCCGCGCTTTACGGTCGGTCAGATTCTGCTGGAACCGATGCGCATCCACGGCATCGGCGCGCACGAGGCCGAGCGCGCCGTGATGGCGCGCGCCTTGCTGGGGCGGGTCGGCTTGCCGGAAGCGGCGTACGGGCGCTATCCGCACGAATTTTCGGGCGGGCAACGTCAGCGCATTGCGATTGCGCGCTGCCTGACCATGCAACCCGAGATCCTCGTGTGCGACGAATCGGTCTCGGCGCTGGACGTGTCGGTGCAGGCGCAGGTGCTCAATCTGCTGCAGGATCTGCAGGACGAATTTGGCCTGAGCTATATCTTCATTTCACATGATTTGTCGGTCGTGAAATACATCTCCGACCAGGTGATGGTGATGCGTAACGGCGCTGTCGTAGAGGTCGCCGATGCCGACGCGCTGTACCGCGATCCGCAGCACCCGTACACGAAGTCCCTGCTGGCGGCGATCCCGTGTGGCGTGTAACTACGGGTAGCTGCCGATGCCGCGAAAGACCGTTGCGAATATGCCAAACAACCTGCCGCAACAGGCCACATTCCTGTGCCGTGAGCGCAATTCACGTACACTGTGCCGATGTCCCAGTTAGTCGAACTCATTCAAGTCTATGGCGTGCTGATCGTGTTCGGCATCGTTCTCGTCGAGCAGTTCGGCCTGCCCATTCCCGCCTATCCGATCCTGATCGTGGCCGGCGCGCTGTCGGTCGATGCCGACGTCAGCTGGCAGCTGGTGTGGCTGGCCGCCATCGGCGCCTGCTTCATTTGCGATGTGTTCTGGTTCCGCGCCGGGCGCTTCTATGGCAAGCGCATCCTGCGGCTGCTGTGCAAAATTTCCCTGTCCCCCGATTCGTGTGTCAACCAGACCGAAGAGCGCTTCAGCAAGTTCGGCGTCAAATCTCTGCTGGTGTCCAAGTTCATCCCGGGCTTCAACACCATCGCCGCGCCGTTGTCGGGCGCGATGGGCGTCGCGCCAAAGCCGTTCCTGCTGTACGCCGTCACGGGCGCGGCGCTGTGGAGCGGTGTGGGCATCCTGCTCGGCGCCTGGTTCCATGACAGCGTCGACGATGTGCTGGGTATCCTGTCGACGATGGGCAGCACGGCGCTGGTCGTCGTCGCCAGTGTTCTGGCGCTGTTCATCGCCTTCAAGTATGCCGAGCGGCGCCGGCATCGCGCGCGCAGCGCCGGCGAGCGCATCGAGATGGCCGAATTGCTGGCGCTGATCGACAGCGGCGATGAACCGGTACTCATCGATGCGCGCAGCCTGACCGCGCAGACGCTCGAGGCTGCCATCCCCGGCGCGCTGATTTTTCACGCGTGCCCGCCCGGGCAACTGATGGCGTCGCTCGACCGCGAGCGCCAGATTGTGGTCTACTGTAGCTGTCCCGACGACATCACCGCCGCCCAGGTGGCGCGCCAGTTCGCGGCCAATGGCTTTCATCGCGTGCGGCCGCTCCGGGGCGGACTGGATGCCTGGAATGCGCAACGTGGCGCCGCGCCATCGCTCGATCCGGCACCATGCGGATGAAGCGTACGTCTCGCAGAGTGAATCAAGTAGTGCAATTACGCTGTCAGAGCGCACTTGAGCGTAAGTCAGGCCTCACATGTGCGAATCTCTGTACCTAAACTACAGATAGTTCTTGTCTTCAAGGCAAAGAATTTAGTATTCTTGCAGCTTCGCTCCCAATGTCTGTAATGACCGCTTCCATGTTCATGTCCGAGACCTCCCGCCTGCATGCCGGCGGCCCCCGCCTGCTGGCCGATATCGGCGGCACCAATTGCCGTTTTGCACTGGAATGTGGTCCTGACCAGCTCGAGGGTATCGAGATCTACCCGTGCGCCGCGTATGCGACGCTGGGTGACGCGATGCGCAACTATTTGTCCAGCCCGACCGTCAAGGCGCTGACCTCCAGCCCGATCCTGCATGCAGCGCTGGCAATTGCCAACCCGGTCACAGGCGATTACGTGCGCATGACCAATCACCATTGGGAATTTTCCACTGAAGCCCTGCGGCTCGAGTGCGGCTTCGAGGTCCTGATGGTGGTCAATGACTTTTCGGCACTGGCGCGTTCGCTGCCGCATCTGGGTGAGCACAAGCGGCAGGTCGGTGGCGGCGTGCCGCAGCCGGACACGGCGCTGGGTCTCATCGGCGCCGGCACTGGCCTGGGCGTGTCGGGCCTGATCCCGTGCGCCAGTTCGTGGACGGCGTTGCGCAGCGAAGGCGGGCACGTCAGCTTCGCGCCCATCAACGATGATGAAATCGCGATCCTGCAATTTGCCTGGCGCGAGTACGATCACGTCTCGTTCGAGCGGTTCCTGTCCGGCGCTGGCGTCGAACTGATCTACCGCGCACTGGCCGATCGCGCCGGGAGTCCCGACGAGCGTCTCAGCGCTGCCGAGATCTCGCGTCGCGCACTGTCCGGCGAATGCCCATTGTGCGACGACGTGCTCGAAGCATTCTGCGGCATGCTTGGCACCGTGGCCGGCAATCTCGCCGTCACGCTCGGCGCGCAGGGCGGTATCTATATTGGCGGCGGCATCGTTCCCCGCCTTGGCGCGCGCTTTGACCGCTCGTCGTTCCGCCGCCGTTTCGAACAAAAAGGGCGCTTCGTCCACTATCTGACGGCCGTGCCGACTTACGTCATCACTGCCGAGTACCCAGCTTTTGTTGGCGTGTCAGCGATTTTGTCGGAAAAACTGTCAGACTGACGCTACTAGCTATCCACCGCGTGGATGGTCGCTTGTCCACTACGCGGTTTTATCGGGTACAATGGCCGCCAGTTGCAAGAAACGTTGTCGTCCCTTCGCGTGCCGCACAGGCCGCTCCCCGGCGCCTCCCGAACATGGCGAGTGCGCCGATACGCCGCGTTTCCCAACGAGCATCAATACGCAGAGGCAGGTTGCCCGCGACGGGTTCCTTGCCTGTCGTGTATAGATTGTCCGGCGCATCAGCCCCGGACCCACGCATTCCAGTATCAGGCAGCAGATCGCAAGCAGAACGGTAGCCGCCCACGCGCCGGTACCGCTCGTTGTGTGGTCGCCGGGCGCTGGCCGTGTTTGCCCTGATTCTGTTGCGTGGATTCTGTTTCTGCTACCGCTCTAGTTTGTGGATTGACGACATCGCACTATGAATACTGACGAGGCCAAGCGCGTCCTCGAAACCGCCTTGCTGTGCGCCCGCGAGCCATTGTCGATCCACGGCATGAAAAAGCTGTTCGCCGAGGTCGATGCAGGCGGTCGCAGCCAGGGTGCCGGTGTTGGCGCCGATACGATCAAGATTTTGCTGGAAGAACTTCGCCACGACTGGGACGGGCGCGGTGTCGAGATCGTCAGCCTGGCGTCGGGTTGGCGCTTTCAGAGCCGCCCCGAAATGAAGCCGTATCTCGACCGGCTCTCGCCCGAGAAACCGCCGAAGTATTCGCGGGCGACGCTGGAAACGCTGGCCATCATTGCCTACCGCCAGCCCGTGACGCGCGGCGACATCGAAGAGATTCGTGGCGTGGCCGTCAATTCGCAGACGATCAAGATGCTCGAAGACCGCGGCTGGATCGACGTGCTCGGCCACCGCGAAGTGGTAGGGCGCCCCGCGCTGCTGGGTACGACACGCCAGTTCCTGGACGACCTGGGTCTGGCGTCGCTGTCGCAACTGCCGCCGCTGCAGGCGCTGGCCGAGGGGCCGGATGCACGCAGCCTGGAAGCACTGGAAGCAGCACTGAACGACAATTTTGAGAAGGCGGACGCCGGCGCGCCCGTCATACATCCGGACACTTCACCGATTGAAGTGTCGCTACAAGACCTGACAGACGACGGAATTGCCGAGGCGGGTCAGCACAATAAAGATACGAACGATGAACCCAACTGAACCAACCGAAAACATGCCTGTCGATGCAGGCGATACCGCCGCTGCCAAGCCGAAGCGCCGCACCAAGGCCGTGATTGCAGCGGAGGCTGCCGCTGCGGCGTCGGCACCGGTCGATGCCGCCGTGGAAGCACCGGTCAAGGCAAAGCGTACCCGCAAGGTCGCCGTCGCCTCGGAATCCGGCGCTGCCGCGCCGGTCGCTGCCGAGCTGGCTGCTGACGCACCAGCTGCTGACGCGCCAGCCGCGAAAGTGCGCAAGCCGCGCGCGATGAAAGCGGCCAAAGAAGTCCAGGCTGCCAAGGAAGAGCTGGCCGCAGCGCCGGCCGCCGATGGCGTCGATGCCGCACCGGCACCGAAGCCGCGCGGTCCCCGTCAGATGCGCGAAAAGCGCGCCGAGCGTGAGGCGCTCGAGCAGCTGGCCGCACCTGCCGCTGCTGTTGCCGACGCTGCGCCAGAAGGCGACGCGCCAGTTGTCGACGCTGCCGATGCGGCTGTCGACGGTGCGCCGCAAGGCCGCGGCCGTGGCCAGCAAAAGCCGGGCATGCGCAACCAGCAGAGCAATCGTCCGGTGCAGGGCGCCGGTCGCCAGGGCCAGCCGGTCAAGCAGATCGGCCGTAACGGCAAGCCGGGTAAACCCGGTGGCAAGCCGCAACCGATGGATGAGGCCGACAACGTGTTCTCGTTCGTCACCTCGGACGATTTCGACGCCAACGACGGCGCCCGCCGCAATGCGCCGGTCAAGGCCGTGCGCCGCGACCTGACCGCCGACGACGACGCGCCGAAGCTGCACAAGGTGCTGGCCGAAGCGGGCCTGGGTTCGCGCCGCGACATGGAAGACCTGATCGTTGCCGGCCGCGTGTCGGTCAATGGCGAGCCGGCCCACATCGGCCAGCGCATCCTGCCGACCGATGCCGTGCGCATCAACGGCAAGCTGATCCAGCGCCGCGTGAGCAGCAAGCCGCCGCGCGTGCTGGTGTACCACAAGCCGGCCGGCGAAATCGTCAGCCATGACGATCCGGAAGGCCGTCCATCGGTGTTCGATCGCCTGCCATCGATGAAAGCAGGCAAATGGCTGGCCGTTGGCCGCCTCGACTTCAACACCGAAGGCCTGCTGCTGTTTACGACCTCGGGTGACCTGGCCAACCGGCTGATGCACCCGCGCTACAATATCGACCGTGAATACGCGGTGCGCACGCTGGGCGAGCTGGAAGAAGGCATGCGCCAGAAACTGCTGGCCGGCGTCGACCTCGACGATGGCAAGGCAGCATTCTCCAAAATCCAGAACGGTGGCGGCGAAGGCATCAACCGCTGGTACCGCGTGGTCATCGGCGAAGGCCGTAACCGCGAAGTGCGCCGCATGTTCGAGGCAGTCGGCCTGACCGTCTCGCGCCTGATCCGTACCCGTTACGGCGCAATGACGCTGCCAAGTGGCCTGAAGCGCGGTCGCTGGGAAGAGTTCGAAGAAAACGATGTCCGTTCGCTGATGACGGCCTTCGGTGTCGAGAAAAAAGCGGCGCCGGAGAAAAACGCCAAGTCGGGCGGCAAGCCGGGCAAGGGTCCGCGTCCGAATGGTGCGCGCGACAGCGAGCGTGGCAACGAACGTGGTAATGAGCGTGGAAACACGCGCGGTCCTGAGCGCGGCAACGTGCGCAGCGCCGGCGGTGACGATGAGCGTGGTAACGACCGCAGCGATGGCAACCGCATCGACCGCGCCGACGCCAACCGCAATGTCGATCCTTTCGGTCCGCAGGCAACGCGCGTGGGCAGCACCCGCGGCCAGGGCATCCTGAATGGTCCGGTGCCTGGCAACAAGCCAGTCGGTGGCCGTCCGGGTGGTCAGGGTGGCGGCAAAGGCCGCGGCGCCGGTTTCGGTGGCGGGCAGGGCGGCAAGACGGGTGGCGCTGGTGCCAGCAGCCGTCCACGCCAGCCCGATCCATTGCAGACCACGTTCGGTTTTGCCAACACCGGTGGCGGCGCACGCCGTGGCGGTGGCGGCGGCGGCCAGGGTCCGCGCGGCGGCGCCGAGCATGCGGCACCGCGCCGCGGCCGTCGCGGCTGAGCCTGATTCAGTGCAGGCTGCCGATGGCAGTCTGCTAACTGTTGTATAGCTGCTCATTTTGGCGTGCGGATTGCGAGGCACGCCGAAAAGCAGTATAATTTGCAGCCTAATCGAAGACCTTCCC
>Ga0308160_10005821_pt1 | contig 12743 bp, 13 predicted proteins | sample PhyFR1_FD_201036 | JGI IMG/M metagenome (GOLD analysis project Ga0308160, IMG submission 201036) | Phyllosphere microbial communities from UC Gill Tract Community Farm, Albany, California, United States - DLSLF.R1 | ecosystem: Host-associated > Plants > Phyllosphere > Unclassified | place: USA... | reverse complement strand
GTTTTTTGTTTTACCAAATCAATCCAGTTATCAATATAATGGGCTTTATAATAATTTCCCTTTGGGGTTATTAGCCTATAATTATATTTAGACGCGAATTCTTCTAATTCATTATACTCTTCTTCATTAAGCATCCATCCTCTGTATAATAAGAATTCATTCTTAACTGCTAATCTAGGAAGGCTTTTATAAGTTCCTACATTAAAACCAGCAATTTTGAAGGCTATAGACTCATCAAGAAACATCTCATCTACTAATGTTTCTTTTAATAAATTAGGACTATAAATTATATCAAACATATTAAGTTCCTTAAATGAAGAAAGACCACTATGTTGTTATTTTTCCATCAGGTCCAATACAATTCAATAGCAGTCTTTCTGTAAAATAAATGTATAAGAAAAACCAGAGACTTTCAATATATCTACTTATTAATCCTTTTTATTTGCGCATTAAATTCTGAAATTAGGATGACAATATCCATGCAACATATCTAAAATATCACAAATTTTATTATCTAATTCTTTTTCAAGATCTGGATTAGTTTCCAAAATTTTATTTAAAATGTTATCTATAATTAACCTGTTTGATTCATTTTCTTTAACAAATAAAACACACAAATCTCTTATTTCTTTAATAGAAGCATTTTTTTTAATTAAATATATCAGTTTATATTCCATAAATTAATTTTTCTTTTTTGCAAATTATACTTAATTCAGATATTTATTTCAACTAAAATTGACTATTTTCTTAAAAATGGTAGATTAACGCATAGGTTTATAAATAAAAGGATATTATTATGAAAAAAATTATTTTAGCTCCGTTAGTTGCTTGCTTAGGTTTTTCAGGTGCTGTAATAGCTCAGGAACAAGTTCAACAGACTACTCAAAATGAAGCACACAGAACTACTGATATTATACAAATAGTTCAAAACCCTGAACCTCAGAATAGAGTTAACATTAATGCTGTTGGTTCTCAGGAAGTCGAACAGGATTATCTTACTATCAGTTTATCTTATACCGAACAAGGTCAGAATTCTAAAACTGTACAAAAAAATGTTTCAGAAGTTGTGAATGCTGCAATAGCTAAGGCTAAAGAAAAAGCTGATGGTGATACTTTTAAAGTTTCTACCAGCAATTTTACAGTTTATCCTAATTATAATGATAAACAAAAAATCAGCAAATGGAGTGGTCAGGGAACAATTATATTAGAAGGGACTGATTTTGCCACTATTTCTGAAATGTCTACTAATTTAGATAAAATGGTAGTTACAAATATTAGTTTAGGATTGAGTCCTGAAAAGCAAAAAGAGCTTAAAAATGAAACAGTTAAAATGGCAATAGATAATTTTAAAGAAGAAGCTTCTACTACTGCTGAAATGTTTGGTTTTAAAAACTATAAAATAAAAGAAGTATCTGTTACTTACAATCAGCCTAATTATGGTTTATTTAAAGCAAGAGCAATGTCAGCACCAGTGCCAGAAGCGGCCATGAATGATATGAATGAACCTCTTACTGTTTCTCCCGGCAAACAACAAATTGAGGCCAGAGTTTCTGGAACAATTGAAATGAATTAAAAGATAAAAGAGAGCTTCTGCTCTCTTTTTTATTATAGTCTTTTTTTGTTAATATTATTTTTATTTATTTTTTCATCTATTATACTGGATTCAATTATTTCTCTTTCTTTTTTTATAGTATATTTTAATGCTACTTCTTTTAAGTTTGATGGCAGTGCATCTATTCCAGAAAGACCTGTTCTCGTTGATTTATTATACACATCAATTCCATTTTCCAACAGGAACATTAATTTTTTCAATTCATCCTTATTGGTATTCATATTATGTAAAGCATTCTCATTAAATTGATTAACATAGTTTACATCACCACCCATATTAATGAATTCATTTACTAGTTTTGAATTAAAAACATTAATAATTAAAGTGCCATTCTCTTTATTATATAATTCTAAATCAGCACCTTTTTTCATTAAAGCCAATGCCGATCCATATCTTGAGCAAAGACAATTATATATAATAGCTGTTTCAGAACCATGCATCTTTGCATTAACTTGATTCATATCTACACCAAGTTTTAATAAAAGATTAACTTCTTTTGTATTCCTTGCTACAAATAAAGGAGTTTCCATATTAGGATTTAAATTTTTAAAATCGAATTTAAATTTTTCAAATAATTTTATTAATTTATAAAAATAATTTTCATCATTAATATTATTATCCCATATATAGAGAGGATGCTTATTAGTAACATAATTTGGATCGGCTCCATTCTCCAGCAATATTTCTAACTTTTCAAGACTATGATAATTTGCATCTAATACACTTTCATCCCATGTTTTTATATGATTTACGTTTACACCGTTTTCAACATAATATTTAAATAGTTCAATAGAAAGATCTTTTCTAAATAAAATATTTTCACCATTAAAATTTATTTGTTTCATTAAATCAGGGTTTTTCTCTATTAAAAATAAAGCTATATCATTTCTGCAAAAAAATAGGATGTTTTTTTGCTCTCTATATAATTTATTAATATCAACACCATATTCGATTAAAGCATTTATTTTTTCTTTTAAATCCTCAACGGGCAACGATTCATCTTTTATTGTATAGAAAAATACATCATCTTCTTTGTTGAATTTATTTTTAAATGGATCTGCACCATATTTTAAAAATAATCTTGTTTTTTCTGCATTCGCTTTAAATAGTGGCGTTATATAGTCTTCATTGTAGCTATTTATATTATAGCCTTTTTTTAATAAAGACTCTAATTCTTGAATATCAGCACTATCATCAAAAAAAATATCTCTCATATTAAATCCTGCTTTTCTTTATTAATATATTATTATTACTACTATTATCCATCATTTCACTTAATTTTTTTCTTTCAGATGCTATGATGATATTTTGCAAAGCATTAGATTGATTTAGTGCATATTCTGCATCTATATAAAAAATTGATTTTTTTATTTCCTCTAATGATAAAAAATCATTAAAGGGATTTTCAATATGCTTTTCTAATTCGCTAAAATTACGTAATAATTTTGCAGTTTTAATCACTTCAAGAAAATTAAATGTTTTCTCAAACTCATTATTAAATAAGTCATTTTCCTTTAATATTTTTTTCAATTCATCTAAACCTTTAAAATATCTAATTAAATCCTTTTCATTAAAGTTAATATTTTTCTTATTTCTGTTATTATTATTATCTTCTTCTGAAACATTCTTCCTTAATTCTTCTGGAAGGGTTTTTAGAGATTCCTCGTTTCCTAATATTTTTTCAACACCATATTTTTTTACTAACCTGGTTAGTTTATTTACATAATCTGTATTATAAAGAAGACTAACAGTGTTTAGTTTTATAACACTATCCTTTTCTGGCTCTATTATTAAAGCTTTATCCAAATAAGAGAATTTAATGTTTTTATTTTTCATACAAAGAGAAAGAACTTCATTAAATAAATCTTGTTTTCTTGTTTTTAGGTATTCTTTAAATTGGGGATTTTCTTCAATTTTTTTAAATAATGATTCAATACTATAATGACTATATTTATCATCATCAATTAATAATTTATTTATATAATAGGATATTATATCTGGTTTAGTTTTATTATTTGTATAAACATCTCTTGATAATAAATATTCTACATTTTTATCCTTTATTTCAATACTCCACCATTGATTTAAAAAAGAAACCTCTGGGAAAGAATCACCCACATTTTGAATATAATCAGGTAATTCTTTTCTTATTAATTCCTTAAAATATAAACCCAAAGTAGGTTCTATATTGCTATATATATGTTCCCTTATGCTTTTCACTGATTTTAATGTCCTATAATCTGATGAGGTAGTATTAGTCAGATTCAATACCATTTCCAGAAAATATTGCTCATATTCTTTTTTTATTTTTTCTTTATGCTCATCATCACTATAACTCCAGTCATAAAACTTTAACTTTCTCTCATATAGATTAGGAGCTACTGACTCCAGATAATTTATAAATTCTAAAGAAATATTTTTTATAAAATCTCTGTGTTGGAAAATAATATTCGAAACATCTTCTATTTTATCAACTACTATATCTCTTAAATATTCATTACTAAAAGCATTTTTTCTTATAATATCATAATTAGTTTCTGCGAAGAAACTAACGTCACTATTTCTTTCATCAAAAAATAATATTTCTATAAATTGTTCTTTCGTAATACTGTCTAATATTTGCTGTAATTTTTCTCTGCATTCTGAATTCCTTTCAGACTGACTAATTATATTAGCAATACTTTTTGCTATAATATCTTTATCATAAATCAAATTATCAGAAAAATTTTTATTAATAAAATCTATAAAAAGATTATCATCATTAGTAGCATGGCGATTTTTTAAATAATCAAGCAAAGGTATTTCAGATTCTTCATTATAGGAATACTCTTTTAGAGATGCATTATTTTTTTCTATTATTCGACCATCAATAAGAGCCTGAAGAAGTGTTAAAAAGTTCTGTTTTTCATCTAATGAACTTCCATTATTATGCATTTTTGCTAATGCATCCAGTGCTTTATTTCTCATTTTATAACCCGTAAATTTTATTTGTATAATAAAATTATAATATATAAATGGTTTTTATAAAACCTTTGTTTCTTATTTTTTTATTGTTATAATAGTTTATGTTATTATAATTTAGGTATTGATATGAGTATTCTAAGAAAAAAAATAGGGAATATTACCCCCTCTGATATTAAAAATTTTGATGTTAATGTTAATGATTTGCTTTTTGATTTAAAAAATATTGAAAACTTTCTAACTCAATGTATGTTTTGGAAAATATGGGATAGCTTTCGATTAAATAAAAATATAGAAAGTATTGAAATTAGCTCTAATATATCAAAAAGTTATAAATATAAGTTTAATAATGAAGATGAGGAAGATTTAGAACACTCCAGATTTATTATTGATTCATCTCATTTATCCCATCAAGCTAAATATGCTATTGCTACTACTTCAAGAAAACAGAATTCCATTGCTAAATTACTGGATAAATTAGGGCAAGAATTTGTGGATACAGTAAAACTTAAAGGTGAAGATAAACATATTTATATAGTCAGGGATAAAAAAGCAGAAGAACTTTATGAGCAGAATGGTAAATATTTAAACTGGAATATAGATGACGGTTTTAAAATTAATGATACAACAATACAAAATATAAAATCTCTTAAAGAATATAAAAACCTTGATAAATCCTTATTATCTTTTATTTTTCAGGTTCATACTATACATATTAATAGTTTATTAAATAAAATTTTTGGTGAAGTCGTTTTAGATATTTTTTTAAAAGAACCGGAAATTAAAGAAATATTCTTAGACTCCAGAAAATTAAATAAAAAAGAATACCCTATATTACATATTATGGGCAATAACAAAGAGCATCAAAATATTAATAACAAATATAGTGATATTATGGATAAATTATTTAAAACTGATTTATCATATTATGCATACTCTGCTATTTTTCAGATACCTACTATAAAAAGAATTGATATATATAATTTAAAAGATACTTTACCTTCATTTAATATTACTAACCGTATGGATTGGGAAAAAAGACTTATTGAATTTGAAGTGGAAAGAGAAAAATTAAAAATTGAAGAGTCGTTAGCTGAACATAATATTTTATCAAATACACAAAAAAATCGTTTATAAATGTAATTTAATAAATATAGAAAGACTCTGGCGAGTTTTTCTATATTCTTTTTCTTTCTGTTTTTTGTTCAACAACTTTTATTTTATTTAATGATTTTTTTTCTTTTATACTTAACTCTATTGCCTTACATTCATTATAAATATCATCACTCATATATTTTTTTATATTCTGTCCATATTTATCTGGGATATCTAATTCAACACCTTTTAATAAAAGGTATTTAATCACCTCAATAACCTTCTTATCCGCTTTATTTAATTTTTTGTTAGTTGTTTCTTTATGTAAAAAATCAGAGGCTATTCTTAAAATGATGTTCAAGCCATCATTATTGACGTTATGAATATCTACCTTCATTTCATCTATTAAATAGGGATATAGTTCAAATTCATATGCAGTAAGTATATTATCACCACTATGTTTTTTTATATTAAAATACTCTTGAGGCATTCCTTTACTTAATGCATATTGAAATATTTCCAAAGATGATATATAAAAAAGAAAATTAGCTGACAAATAATTTCTTTGACTCATATTTATATTATTATCTATAAGTACTTTTGCAACGTCATAATTTCCTGCTGAAAAAAGAGCATTTTCTTCTAATGAACATGTATGATTTACATTTAATCCTTTATCAATTAAAAATTGGACTTTTCTACTATCTTTTTCATCAAAAATAGCTGTTTTTCCCTCTACCCCATGCATTTCATGAATATTTATAAGTTTATTATATTTTTCTAATAAATATTTAGACACTTCATAACTGGCATAATAAAGAATACCGTAATTAGTTATATCTCTATAATATAAACCATATTTATTTATCAATTGTTCTACTTTCTGCAAGTCATTTCCTTGCAAAATATCCATAATTATAAAATCATCTTTAACTTTATCTTCTTTATTATAGTGAATAAAATGGTTATTCATTATTTATCCTTATGTGAAAAAAGCCTACTTGGAGGCTTTTGGATATTATTTTATTTCATTTCATTTTCTTTCCAGATTTTTTCACTGTATTTTTCTTTATCAATACGTTTTTTTACTCTGCAAATCCTATCCAAATCTTCATTTAAAGTGCTTGTGAAAGAATCAATATCCGCTTTTTCAATATCATTTGTAATCCATACAGTGTAAAGATCATTTTCACTGTCCATTTTTACTGAAAATCCACTTTCTGGAATCCATAATTCATATCGATAATTATAAATACTGGTTGTAGCTGCAACTTTAGAGTTATCATTAAAAGTAGCTACTAATACGATTCTTTCAATATTATTGTAATTTCCGAAAAATGGTAATGTATCAAGTTGTTTAATATCAGCAAAGCAACTTTCAAGTTGAGATGAGTGATCTTCTGGCTTTTCAATTTTATAAGACTTACAATTTTCATCTTTACAAATATCTTTTACTGACTCTTCTGTAGCTGCCACTAAAATTTTACTATAATCCGTGGCGTAGTCTTTTGAGCCTTTTTCGAACAATTTATTGATTACTTCTGCTTTGTTTTTGCGAGTTTCCGGCATCCCTTGTTTAGAAACCACTTCTTGTTTTACAATCTTATCATTAGAGTTTTCTTTAGTAGCATAATAATAACTCAAAGAAAGCCCAAAAGCAGTGATTAATCCAAAAATAAAATATAAAACCTTTGATTCTGCTTTCATTCTTTTTCCTTATAAATTGTATCAGATAGTTGATGATAGATATCATATCAAAGCCATAAAAAAAATGGAAGCACTTTTTTATTGAAATACTTTTACTTTATGTATGGCTTCTTTCTATTTTTATTTTATAATATTTCTATAGGTATATATTTTAGAGGTTATATGATTCGAACATTTCAGAGATTAGTTAGTTTAAATGGCTCATCTAATTTTTTAGAGGAAGAAAATAGCGAATATCATGCGGTTAATTCTGCTGAATTACTGTTTTATAATACCTTAATTTTGGATATTGAACATTATTTTCAGTCTCAAAAAGAAAAAGATGTTTTTAAATTTAAAATTTCTAATCATATCGATCCTTTAGAAGGATTATATGAAAACATAGAAGTTCACACATCTCAACTAAAAGGTAATAAAGTTGAATTTTATGATAATAGTAAATTAACTAACATTGCAGAAAATTGGGCTGTACAAGGAACATATAACTTTAATTTAAGAGAAAAAGGGGAATGTAGAAATCGAATCGTTAGTATTTTAAGGAAGAACCTCTATGGATTGAATTTTAAAAGAGATAATAGATTTGAACTTTATAATAAATTATTAAATGATTTTTTTACAAGACAAAATATCACTGGTTACCATGAGCACGTTAATGATTTCATCAATTCTTTAAAACTCAAAGAGCTTTATAAAGCAACTGTTTATTTATCGTATAATGAACATTATAAAGAAACGCTTCTTTTATCCACATCTTATCATTTGTTGTCTGAGAAGAAAAAACAATATATTATGAACAGTGAAGAGTCCTATTCTTCTTCCGTAATGGATAGTATTTTTAGCATAATGAAAGGAACATTTTCTTATTTAACAGAAAACAATAAAATGGAAAAAGGAGAAAATCTTTTCTTCAATGTTATTAATAATAATAATAAAATAACACTTTCTATAAATCACAATGATGCTTTAAATATACACAAAACAGACTTTATAGACAGAGCTGCAAAAAGAAATATTTATGATAATCAAAAAGAATTTTTTATCAATAAAGATAATTTTTCTGATGTCTTTTATGAAGTTTTTAATTCTTCTATGTATCAAAACAATATTTCAAAACAGAAAATAGAATCTTTTACAAACATTTTACACACAATTCGTGAAAAACAAATACTTGATTCTTTTCTTGAAAATAATATTCAACCAGTGTCATTATCCCATAGAAATAGACTTTAAAATTTCAGCTTATTACCTTTTATATTTCGGGGTAAATCCATTTCTAATATTTCTTTTTCGGTAAAATAGAAGTGGGTTCTTTTTTCATCTATAAAATTAACAGTAGGATATTGAAGGCTCATTTTTTCAAAAAATGGTAATGTGTATAAGAAACCTTCTTTTGAATAACTGGATTGGTACACACCTGATATTTGATTATCTACAGCAAATTTAAACATTTCTTCTATTAATAACTTAGATAAACCTAATCCTTTATACTTTTCATTTATTCCTACGTTCATAACACACCAACAGCAACCACTATCATTCCAGGGAGTTATCTCCTTTGTATACCTGTTCTTATTTAAAGAAAGACATAAAAGACCTATCATTCTTTCTTTCCCTTTTTTAGGTGTTTCTATAAGGGTAAGCAAATATGAGTCAGGAGTGTTTAAACTTGGATCAGTATACGGAACTTTATAAGCAGTATTTATTAAGGGATACAATTCCTCTACATATTTAGCTTTTTCTTTATTATTATAATCAGTGGTAAATACATCTATTCTGAACATATATCTCTCTTAAAAATAATTCTAATATATATATTATATCAAAATACAAAAAAAGAAAAAGAGCCTTGGTAAAGGCTCTTTCATTCATACATTAATTATTTTAAATTAAAAATCATATAGATTTGGTTCAAACCAGTTTACACATTTAAGGAATTTATCTTTACGATATACTTTATTTATCATTTTTTTCTCTTTTTCAGAGTATTCGGGGACGGTTTGTTCTTTAGCAGAAAATACTACCAAATAAGGTTTTCCGTTTTCCTGAAGTAATGGGGATTCACCTGCATAAACTTCAACACCTTTGTCTCTATAGCTTTTTAATGTTGCATTTAATTCATCTTCATCTTTGCAAAGCTTACTTAAGTTACTTTCTACTATTCTATCAATAAGCAAATGTATGGTCTTCTCCGGCTTCACGTAAAAATAGAAAATAGACTGAGTTAAATCATCAATCTGCTGGAGAGATTCAATAATTCCTTCTAAAGAACGATTTTTAATATGTTCCATCATATTATCGATATGGTATTTTATTGATTCATAAAGATCTTCATCAGTAATTTGTGATATGTAAGGGGCTAAATGAGAGTCATACTCTTTATAATCCTGAATAATATATTTTTCTGGATCAATCGCTATGAAATGACCTACCCCATAAAGGAAGACTAATATATCCCCAATAGCATCAAACATTTCTTTACGACCTTCCACACTTTCTGGATCTTTTGCTAAGACATTAAATCCATCATCTCTAAGTTCATCCAATTCATCATAAAGGTTTTTTGCCTGAGAAGATAATTTGGATGTATCATCTTTGAGTTTTCCATCAATCATAATCAAGCCAATTTTATTTCCGAAGGCAGTATTCATATCTGCTACGTTTTGATAAGCTGTTTTCATTTTTTAGATTTCCTTTTATGTTTTTATATTTTTAAAAAGTATAACTTAGTAATAGTACCAAAAAAAATTTAAATAAACAAGTTTAAAAATATCTTTATATTATACTTATTTTTTGTTAGAATAATAAACATCTTAAAGGAGGTTTTGTATGACAACTAATGATCTGATTGATTTTTTAGAAGAAAACAATGACAGTGATTTTTGTAAGTTTGAGAAAATTAAAAACCCATTATTTAAACAAAGTGATTTACAAGCTCTTTTTATATTTAATCAAATTTTACCAGAACATGGTGATTTCATTTGTTCAACAAATCATTATGGTATCTTTTTTAGCGTGTCCCCTAAAGATATTTCAAAGAAAGCATCTAAAGAACAGATTTTAGATCTTTTAAGATGCGGTATATCTTATGATTCCTCACGAGGATGTTTTTATAAATTCATCTAATCTAAAAAAAATCTATAAAAGATAAATCTTCGCTGGTTTATCTTTTTTTTATATCCTTTATAATATAATAATAACTTAAAATAAAGGGTTAAAGATGAACTATTCTATTATAGATGCAATAAAAAAACAAAACTCCACTTTAGTAAATTTTATACCGGAACTTTCTTATAAAGAATTAAAGGAAACATTAGAATCTTTTAAATTTATACAAAAGGAGAATTTTAATTCAGACGAAACTATTAAGTTAATTGATTTACTTATGGTTAACAATCAAGATTCTGTTAAAAATATGCATTTTATGCATGATATAAATTTTTTAGTCTATTTATTAGAAAATACTATTGTAGATAAAAATGTTATTAATCACGTATTTAAAAATTTAGAGATAAATTTTAAAGATAAAGATTTAGATAAAAAACAGATTGTAATACATATGTTGGGGGGGCAAGTTGCACAAACTTTATCAAATTCCAGCTATATTCAAAAAAGAGTGTCTACAAATAGACTTGCAGAGAATATAGAGCGTTTTAATTGGGCTGTAGAATTAGGATTTAAGAAAAAAATACAGGACAGTATGAGGATTGATATTTTAAGGAATATAGCTGACAGAAAAGATTATAATGTTATGTCTAAAAATGATATTGATTTTGTTGTGGAAAACTTAGTTAAATTTGAAGTTACACCTAGTAAAGGTAGATATAATAATTACTTTACTCAGGAGCAATTTTTTAAATTATTAACGGAAAATTTTAATGAACATAAAAGTCAGGTTTTGTTTTCTTTTATTGAAAAAGATGAGACTTTATTGGATAAAAATATTCATTATATTACTGACGTAATAATTCCTTTCCTGGTAAAAGAAGATGAAAATATCAATTTAAAAATTAATACATTAAAAGATATTATCACATTAAAAAATTCCAAAGAAGATCTACATGAAAAAAATCATTTTTTAATAATAAATAGTTTAATTAATTCTATTTATAATGAAAATAAATTCCTTACAACTGGTCCAAGAAGTACTGAAAACTTTATTCATATGTTTAATAATATTATTTTTGATAAATTAGAACTTTCTCTTGATGATATGTCATCATCTAAATCCATTATTGAAAATTCAATAACAAAAATAAAAAACATAGTTCAAAATATGCCTGGCTCATCAGAATATGATATTAATAAACATCCTGAAGTTATAGTTTTAAATGCGTTAAACACTCATTTAATTGAGAAAGAAAAAGCACTTATCGGTAGTTATCTCTTAGACGATACACCAAAACAAACATCATCAAATCAGAACAAAAAAAGAATATAATAATTAAACCACCTTTCGGTGGTTTAGTTTAATTGAGCTTTTCTGCAATCCTTTAAATCTATTTTTTGTTTTATTAAAAGTATCGCTTTTTCAATATCTTTTGATTGAACTCCTAATTTGGCGTCTACTTTTACGAAAGGATAATTATAGTATGGGCTATCATCAAGAATAGCAAAACCATCACCTGATTCAGGAGAGTAATCATGCTTTTCTAGCCAATCCAGAATAGATAATGCTCTTTCTCTTGTACCACTAGTGCATTCCGTTTTATCTAAAATATTTATTTCCAGCAAATTAGATATAATTTCTAAAGATTCATCGCTATCAAACCATGTAGATATTCCTATTACAATGAGATTATTATTTTTTATCATTTTTTGGACTTTATCTAATAAAGGAACCGACACCCAATCGACCCCATTGGGATGAATTAAAATTTTATGACTACTTATTCCTTTATTATGTTCAACAGCGTCCTTTATTTTTGAATAGCTGTTTAATACGCCATCAATATCTAAAAATAAGAATTTATTTCTCATTCTTTAATCCCTATATAAAATTTATCTTTTAAGGTAAACAATGGCTCGTAAGGTAGATCCATAACCTCAGAATTAAATTTATTCCAAAATTTAGTAGTACCAGTGCAGCCATAACGTTCACCACAACAAATCAAAGTTTGCCCTGTAGCCATAGCATCTAAAACTTGCTCTGCAATATTATTATCAAATGGAGGCCAACACATTAGGATAATATCTGCATCTTTATTGGTTTTTACAGCTTCTACTGCATCCATTTGAATAATGGGCGTAATTGGTGGTTTCTCTCCTAATAAACCCCATGAATTATTATCAGTGGCTATCAAATCATTTAAACCATAATTTCTTAAATGGTAAGCTAACAATCCTGTTCCACTCATAACTTCTACCACTT
>Ga0308160_10005820_pt1 | contig 12743 bp, 18 predicted proteins | sample PhyFR1_FD_201036 | JGI IMG/M metagenome (GOLD analysis project Ga0308160, IMG submission 201036) | Phyllosphere microbial communities from UC Gill Tract Community Farm, Albany, California, United States - DLSLF.R1 | ecosystem: Host-associated > Plants > Phyllosphere > Unclassified | place: USA... | reverse complement strand
ATCGGCGGTAAAGCTCCGGCCGCGCTGTAGTAAGGAAGGTCGTGTGGTGCGAGTTGATGTTCGTCCTCGTTGCCGAGTAGAGCTGGCTTGAGGCGATGCTGGCGTCACTGTGAGAAGAGCTGTCTGATCAGCGATGAAAAGAGCCGAACCCACGTTTCGAATCGAGTTTGGCGCTGTTCTGCAGGCTGGTGGACAAGCATATGGCTCGTCCAGGTTCGGTCGACTCGAGGAAGTCCATAGAATCGACTCTGCGTAGACCCGGACGTGATCCAGTCACCTGTGTTGAAGATCCTACATCGGGCCCGAATTTGCTGATTTTCAGCGCTGCATCGAAGACTCTGCTTCGAGTCGCGCTCCAACTATGAGGCCAATCGTGATTGAAGGCGATAATCTGGTTCACGAACTCGTCGATCGCATCTGGCGGAGGTAGGTCTCCGGGAGGATAGAAAGCTTTGATGGGTCGATACGGATTAGCAAGGGTCTGAAGGTTAGCCAGCGCCTGTTCGCGATGTACGGATTGTATGATGTCAAGATCTTCTTCCGTCCAATCAGAATCACTTTCGTCCTCTGTATTTCGGCTGCGCTTAGAGCCCGCTCTGTCTGACAAACTATTTGTCGAGGTTGTCGGGGCCAGGGGCTGTTGATTAGCTCAGACGCGCGATAAAGAATACCTGGAGCAGTGGCAGTGGGGTGCCAGGCAGAGGCGTCGAAGGATAATTATCGGAGCTGACTGTGAGTGGACTGGCCGGTCGATTGCTAACATACCTTTCAAAGTGCGAGATGCTGTTCCTGGCTGGCAAACTGATGTATGTGGGCTTTCGGAGTGCCATTGTAATGTAAAAGTCTGGATGGACGAGGTGGAAGACAAAGAGACCGAGTGGCGACGCGACTTGAACACGACATTACGTCACCACCTGTCCAACGCGTCAAAACCTCTACACCCAGTCCTGATAACCGTCAAACCTCGACTATATTCGTCGCATCGTCATTTCATTACGGCTACTACTCTACAGCAACATCATCAAACGGCTCGAAGACCCGGTTTGCTCGACGACGTGGACATGTGGCTGCTTTCGCGTGTCGCATGGCCGAATCGCTGTCCGGAAGCAGTCACTCCTGGCTGACTACGTGGTCCCAATGAACTGGGCGGGGAGATGAGCAAGCCCGATCGACTAGGCTTCACGCTTCCAAGACCACTAGATTTTGCTGGAGCCTGTCGTCGACGTCCGGCCAGTATCCAGGGATGACGCAAAGCAGGTTGGGGCTTCAGGCGCTTGTCGGGGTCCCAAGTCAGGCATTTTGAGACGAAGTCGAGGAACAGCTCATCATCGCATTTCAGAATCGCGCCCAGAGTCTTGGCTCCTGGTCGACGTCGCTTTCCTTTGGCGTTGACGAAAGGTCGCGGAGCGCCGCTGGCATCGAAGAACAACTTGCGTCGCGACGCCTTGTCAACGATGAAGCGGTCGGGTACGCCCAAGACTTCCATGATGCAAGCCAATTGTTCGTGTTCGTTCTCCCCGGGGAATATGGGAACACCGGTGTACAGCTCGGCGAGGATGCAGCCTAGAGACCACATGTCTATCGCCATAGCGTAGTTCATGCCGAGAATGACCTCCGGACTGCGGTAAAATCGGGATTGAATGTACGTGTACACTGCGGTCAGCGATGCTCAGCGCGACAGCGCACCTTTTTCCGTTTCCAAGCAACTGCTTCCAAAGTCGATAATCTTGATGCCACTCTTGCAAGGATGACACAAAAGGATATTCTAGACGTCAGCAAGAACAGTATGAGAGCCCACCTCGGGTTTGAGGTCACAATGGACGATGCGGTGAGATCGCATGAGTTGAAGGGAGGCAAGCATCTGTACAGTAAATCGACGGATGAGGACGGTCGAGAACCCCGCGAACTGATTCGCTTTGATCAGTTCGTACAGGTTTATACTGAGCATCTCGGTGACGATGCAGAGATGGCCTCGAAAGTAGAAGTGTTCGGTCATCCTGACCATGTAGTGGCGATCCTCAGGGTCCCATTCGACGAGTTGTTGCAGTATCTTGACCTCAACCAGAGCTTGGGTGTGAAACCGCTTTTTATTCCGAATGATCTTGATTGCGGCTGAGCCACCTGTTTTGTGATCCCGGCACTGCACGACCTGTCCGAAAGAGCCTTTGCCCAACATGCCCTCCACTTGATAGCGATAGCAAAGATGGTCGCCGTTGACCACGTGGTAATCGCCTCGCTCGTCGTCATATCCGTGATTGTAGCTGCCGCTTGGTCGGACAATACGGTCACGAGGGGAGTAATAAATAACGTCGTAATCCAGGACCTCTTTGCGTTCGTAGTCGGACAAGAAAGGAAGCTGTTTGCTGATGAATTCACGTTGGGTGATAGGGGATGTCGGTTGCGCATCTTCTGGAAACCCGTTCACGTCAGACAGATCCTCTTTCTTTCCAATGGCGTGGCGGTGTCGACGACGTTGCACATAGGCGGTCATTTCTACGTCCGCTTGGGTCTCGTCATCATCGACGGGGCTCACAGACGGACTCTGCAGGGCCAACGACGATTTGCGCGACGAGGCAGCGCCCATAGAGCTAGAAGTCGGCAGGCGTGAAGGAGGCACCCCGAGTTTCGCATACAGCGATTTGGAGGGTTTGATAGGAGAGGAGGTGCCGGATGGGGTTTGTTGGCCACTGCTGGATCTGGTCCGTGAATCGACCCGAAACTCCCGCGAAGACCGCTTGGCGATGGACGACGCGGTTGGCGCAGTGACTGATTGTAGCGCAGGCGCATGTCTTCTGGACGGGGGCACGGCTTGGCTTGATGGCTGACGGGGCTCGCTGCCTTTGTCGGGACGGCGACCATCGGTACGTGTAGACATCGGTGCCAGTAGATGAGCTCGGTGCGTTCCTGATGCGGTCTGTCGATGGGTAGTCTGGGTCCCATTTATGGATCCGAACTCGGATATGCTATTCGAGGCGATGCGAGACGGCAGTGTTCCGTTTCGCTCCTTGGCCGACGGAACCACCGCCGGGGAATCTACCACGCGGGCAATTCGAGGGATCTTGGTCGGTGTCACAGCGGGCAAATTCCGCGGTGATTCTCGCAGGGACGCCGTCGAGACCGGCTGCTTTAACGCTGGAGACGCCTTCACTGGAGTATCGCTTTTAATGGCATGCAACGAGCCGCTTCCACTTGGCTGCGCGGATGGGCGCGAGCTGTCTGAAGGATGGGCTTTCGGCGTCGAGGGCGGAGCCGAGAGCTTACCTGGGTTGTCGGAAATTGAAAGAGTCTGCTATTAGAGATTTTCACCCGTGGACCTACTTTGCCTCGTTTCCGACCAGTCCAACCCGTACTTGAGAACTGGGGTGGATCCATCACCGGCTGCGGCTCGATCTGCTCGGAGATTGTGCGTTTGGAGTTCGTGCGAAGCATGGAAGGAATCGACATGCCCAAGACCGATTTGCGTACTGTGCCGGAAGGTATATTCCGGGTGTATGTGGCAGGTGGAGGCGGCATTGACTCTATCGACTGCGAGGACGTACGACGGAAGAATGGAATGGACGATGGCGTGAGACGCTTGGAAGGTGCAGATTTCGTGTTCTGCGCGGAAAGTCCAATCGGAGTCGTACTGGATCTGGACCCATCGTCGGATGGAGGGTATCCAGTTTCAGATTGCGGGCTCTTCACCACGTCCACTCCGGGGCTAGCCGGTGGTGTTTCTTTGTGTATGCGAAGGTTTAGAGCGGACGAGAAGGACCACTTTTTGGTCATTTGACGTGGCCGACTCGAGTCGGATATTGGGGACTGGAACTCGGGCGACTCCAACGCAATGGTCTGTCTGGAATAATTGCTAGGCAGTGGGGGCACAGGCGGTACGTATGATGGTGTCTCGGTCATCTCGCTGGAGAGATCGCTGCCGACGCTGGCTCGACGATGCGATTTGTCCTTTGCCGGGATCGTCTGATTCAAGGCGGAGGGCATCTCGCGGAATGCCGACGCGGATGATATCGAATGTCGAATCGACGGAATCGCAGGGATCTCGTCCGCCAAATCGATCCAGTTGTTCAATGGCGAATCAGGCTTTTCGTGCGAGGACGCGCTGAGCCGCCCTCTGCCCGGAGGAGGGGTGCCGGGCCTACTGTGCATACTTGTCATACTGGCAGAGGCTTTCGCTTTGGGGGTCTTTTTGGGAGTGGAACCAAGACCATCTAACTTTCTTAGAGCTTCTTCAGTCTCGGCATCGACCGGCAGTGCAGCAGAGGTCGCTGCAAAGTACGAGGTGCCCCCAGCGCTAGGCGGAGTTCCGACTGATGCGATGTTGTTCGTAGATGCCGAACCGCGAAGGAACTGATTGATTGAGGCGGTAGATGGGCTAGGAGGCAAATGTGAAAAGTCCTTCGGGGCGAAATGCTTCAGTATGTCGTGATGAGAAGAGCTCGGACTCGCTTTCGACTTTGGCGTGGATTGCGGAGGTGTGCGCCGTTGACGGTACGGGTCCGTTTGAGGAGGCGAATGCATCGAAGATGAGCGCGGAGGTGGTTCAACAGCCATGGCCGCTTGCCGCGACATCCGACGAGCATATATACGCGATCTGGCAGAACCCGGCGAGACCTCTGGAAAGGTGGTAGCCAGAGGTGGGGAGGCGAGGGATGATTTGGGGAGATGGTAAGGAGACGATTCGTCGGGCACAGAAAGAGACGCCGCGAGTGCAGTCGTCATTGTAGAATCGAAGTCGAAGTCGGGCAGTGTATCGGGAGAAAGCAACACTTGATCCCTGTGTTCGCCCATGCCGAGGCCCAATCCATTCTGTCCTCTAGACCAATTGCGAACTGGAACCTGCGGCGCCGCAGACGCGACATGCTCGGTAGCTTTCCAGCGTGGTGTAGCGAGCTCACCGACCCCGACAAGGTTATTACGATCAATACCGGCAGGGTCTAGCAGTTCTGGAGAACCTGGGGATGTCGAAAAATGATACGGCGAGGGGCCGGTCTGCGGACTGTCCTTCGGAAGGACCTGCGGGTCCGATGGATCGAACCTATCGGGGACCTCACTCCCTAATGTAGGATAGCGATCGCCTGCGCCGACCGCCGAAAGGGGCACTTTGCCCGCTACCCTCGCGTTGGATCGAGGAGGTACGGGAAGGGGACGAGATACACGCTGCCGATCAGTTCAGAGGGAGGGCAAACGTACTCGTGGTTCGGGGAAGTTTGGAGCGAGTGTTTCGTCGTGAGAATTCAGATTCCGAGCGGCCGGTGCTGGAGCCCGTCGACCTCCCAAAGTCGCGCTTAAACTGGATGGTAGAGGTCTGTCTGCGTGTACGGAGAGGGAATTGAACGAGCCAGACCCAGATCTGGGGTAGTGGGTGCCTGGAGTCCTCGTTGTATGGGAGAACGATTGGACGGCTGACCCCATATCTTCGGTCGGTCCCGTATCTTCAGCCGCATCGTCAAACCGTCCAGGCGCTTGCTCGGAGTGCGATTGCGCCGCAGGCTCTGTATTGTACGAGGTCATCGTGCTGAGAGTGAGCGGAACCGATTATCGGGCTTACCTCTAGACCTCGTTGGTGTACTGTGCGTTCGCATCGATGGGCAGGGTCTGCGCAAGGGGATAAGTCGAGTGATGTCTACGCGGTGATCCAAGCACTTTGCACGCGGCAGTGGTGACCGATCGGTAATATTCCGCAGCGCGCCTCGATGCTACCCCAGGGAGCTTTTGAGCGGAACGATCTTTGACAATCGATCGACGACGAACAGGTCTGGGACAGATGACGGCTGTGAGGTACAGTGCGAGGTGATGCTTGGTTGGCGAGACGGGGGTTGAAGAGGGAAGCCGGGGACACGTGGTTAAGACACGTGACAATGGTAGTATCGTCTCTTGCCTCTCACCTCAGAGACATCCTTCTACATATCACCTTTGTCATCCTACCCTTGTTGACATCAAACTCGTACAGACCAATGCCCCCAAGTTCCTCAGAGTCAGACAGGCAAAAGCTACTGCTTCAGCAAGAGATCGCCAAACTATCAGGTATGCTTTATGCGATGCATCGTGTCTGATCACCAGGAGCTATCTCCCGCCACGCGAGCACTTCTGCTCATCCAAGCTCATATCATCCGTATGCCAGAGGCCGCGGTACATCGCGTGGCGCACATCCCTCTCGTGGGAGAGGTGCGGGTAGAGGTGGACAACCTCCTGTACAGACTTTGGTGTCCGGCGAGGCAGGCTGGGTCAAGAACACTAGTAAAACCGGGAACATGAGCCTGATGACCGCGGAGAAGAGGTGAGATACCAAAGTCGTTCTTGCTCATATTAGCGCGCAGCTGCAGACACGACCGCGGTCAATCACATCAGATCCGAGCCGATCGAATCATTCCACTTCCACCAATGAGGCGCTTGTACAAGGTGAGGACTTTGGCCATTTGTATAAGCTTACAGAAGCCTCTCATCCGGTCTTTACACGTCATCGCGGAAGAGCCGTTAAACAACACAAACATAGCTCGCGACGGATCTCGGACCTCGACAAGTTGCGTCAATTCGTCAAGTCGCGCTGACGGCAGAACGAAGCTGGCTAGCATCCCGTGTAGATATTATACCAAGACAGGTAAGTTTGAGCGAGCTGCGTCGCCGCTGAACCTAGGCCGTTGCAATCGCGCCCTAACTTGTCCTTACCGGCACGACGCGAAACGACTCGCTATTTGTCCGCAGTTCTTACGGGGAGTCTGTCCAAACACGGCCGAAAGCTGTCCGCTTTCGCACAAACCCTCTCCTCACAACACTCCTTCATGCCTGCATTTTCAAACCAGCTCGACTTGCCGAAACGGCAGTGGATGCAAATACCCCCATGTTCGCGTAGCTTCTGATGCGCCAATATGCGAAGGTTTCGCGCGCGCAGGTTGGTGCGACGAAACACCGGGAACATGTCCCAATCTGCATTTGTGGGAATGCGGCGAATGGCGAGAGAAAGGGACTTGCTCCCGTGGCGCCAAATGCGGCTTACGACACATTCTCCGAGCCGAACAAGCGAAAGCCATTCTCTCAAGTGGAGGAGACTTCGAGCAAAACGACGATTTCGTCAATCTTGGTCATGGCTCTCCCGCACTCGTGCAGTCGGACGAATCGGATGAAGAGGGGGATGAAGAGAGCGACGCTGGAACGGATCCATCCAGCAGCACAGGTGAGTCTGATGTCTACTCTGAGATCGATATTGTAGTATAGCATAGTCCGACGGTATTCTGCCCCAAAAGACTTAAACGAATTCACGAGTATCATGCATGGCATGACCCAACTGCACGTTATTTCGAGACGAACACGCAATGACCTAGTACAAAAAGCATCCCCAATTCGTCATGTCAAAGCCCCTTCATCTTCCTCGAGCGCCTTCTTCACCCTGAGAAGTACTCCAGTCTTCCAGTTGTCCAGCTTTGTCACCTGGTCATACGCGAAGACCGCCGCTGTAAATCGCTCTACGTCCCCTTCCTCACATGCGCTCATCAATTCGTGGGCAAACTTGGCTTCCCGGGTCGATGGAAAGGTAACATCTTTCTGAGCGAACACCGCCAGCAAGCGGTTGGTCGTGACCAGATCCTGCGGGGATCAGCGTTCTTTCAAGTATCCCTCAGGACACGTACACCCATTGCCATTGAGCACAAGGCTGCCCTGAGCCAAAACTCCTTTACGGAGTACTTCGTTAGGGCGGACGTCAGACTCCAGTCCGCAACCGTTTGATACAGCTCCATGGACCGTTGAAAGTCTTGCAGATCCGCTGACAGCTCGGCGGCTTGTTGGTAACATTGATTTGCAGTACTGCGGTCAATGTCCACCCGCGATCAGTGACTCGTCACTTACGCATTCGCGTCCTCTTGTTTGTACCAATCTCCCGCCCGCACAAATGAGTCCCTAGCCTTTGCAATGTCAAAACCGTCCTGAGCATAGATCCCGCCAATCTGAAATGAGCACTAGTCGATGGGCGCCATTACAGGGACAGGCTCACCTCCTTTTCACGGTCTGCTGCTTGACGGAAGTTGCCTGCTTGAACGAGTAGCTTAATGGTTTGATGCAGTGCGGTCACGGCAGCTGCTGTCAGCTGGAAGCAGAAAAGCCACCCACCCTCTGGGTCGCTCTTCTTGTAGCTCTTGGCAGCGTTGTGAAACGCGTTCATCGCATCGTTCATCTCGTTCGCGTGTTGACGGCAAGCAGCCTCTCTACATGTAAGCGGGATAGAGATTATCTGTCCACCTTTCAAAAGCTTGGCCGGATTCTCGCCATCGTTTCTCGACTTTGAAGGCATTCGCTGCCTGTCGTCAGACGGCTTGAGGCTGTGACTTACGTGCTGAAAGAGATCACCGGCTTCTTCCCATTTGGAGCTTGAGCTTCCAAACCAGCCGACTGAAGAAGACGATTTCTTCTCTGCCTTTGCGTAATACTCTTCCGCTTGAGACTTTGCCATGGTGGATGGTTGAGGTTAGAGTATGGCTGTTGCTCAAGGGGAGATGACGTCGAGGTCGACTGAGCCGGTGGCGACAAGCAGACGCGCTTCGGAGATATATGCCGGTAATTGTCGAGTGGCAATTCACTCCTCTCTTACATTCTCACCTCTTTACCTTCACCATGGCATCACATCTCGCAAACATCTAGTGAGTTTCTGCGTGCATCGCTTGGGGCTGACAATAGTGGTACCGAGCAGGATAGGGTCAACTGCGCATTCTACCTTAAAATAGGAGCTTGTCGGCACGGAGACCGATGCTCACGTAAACACATCAAACCCCAATTCTCTCAAACTATCCTCCTGGCCAACGTATACAACAACCCTGCGCACACCCTGGAGGGGGTAGTCATCTCCAAAGAGGAACTTCAGAAAGACTTTGACCGATTCTACGAAGACTTCTTCATCGAGTTGTGCCAATACGGTAATCTGCTGGAATTACATGTGAGCCCAAACAACTTTCGCGCTGATGATAAGGTCTGCGATAATGTTGGGGATCACCTCATGGGAAACGTCTATGCTCGCTTCGAGTGGGAGGCAGAAGGGTCGAAGGCAGTCGACTCATTGAATGACCGCTGGTACGGTCTGCGCCCATTACACGCGGAGCTATCTCCCGTCAGCGACTTCAAGGAAGCTTGCTGCAGGCAAAATGAGATGGGAGAGTGCAAACGGGAAGGGTGAGTTCCCCCTGAGACGATGCTAACTCTAGCTTTTGCAATTTCATGCATTTACGACACCCCACGGCGTCTCTTGTGTCGTCACTCAACGCCTCGCAGCGACTCAGCCGACGGAAAGCGGCCGCTAGTGGGGAAGTGCACGTTGGAGAGGAGATGGGATGGACGCCCTCAGCGGCGAAAGCGAACGGCGCGGGTTGGCAGTCAGGTCGAAGCGGTGGAGATGCTGCCTGGCGACGTTGAGGCAAAGTATGATAGCAGTATATATGATGAATACATCTCCGGTCCCCAATCTGGGGTCTACAGCTTCTCCACGCAGCTTACTCTCCTCATCTCTAGATCCTGCACCTCTCATTGTGGAGAGGCCATAGTCCCGTCAGCGTCCCGCGATTGCGCCCGAATTGACTTCATATCTGAGCTTGAGGTAGCATCCGATTGCTGGTCCGTTTCGCCTTGTTCCTCTGCTTGCAACTCCTTGAGTATTCTCTCTGCCGCTGCTTCGACCTCGTGCGCAGACACGTCTCCGAAGCTGGAAACTTCTGTTTGCGCAAAGCCTGGCTGGACATATTCGTGTATCTGGGCCTTCATGCCCAGACCTCCAACAGCATTCTTTGCCAGATACTGTAGCCAAAGGTCGACGGTCTCCCGGTTGGCGTCATAGGCGATGATTTCCCGATGGTGATGTCGTCGTTCAAAGTTTTCTTGATACTTTTTGTGGACGAATGGCGCCTTGAGAACCGTAATCAATTCCCGGTGTTTCTCGCGGGGTGCCGGACGAGCGGCAGGAATGCCTAGCGACTGAGCGGAGTGCCAGGCGAATTTGGCGAATAAATCGAGCTTGTTGGGGTGATGGGCCGATAGGACGAGGGATGCGACTCGAATGCCATGGGTCTTTGGTAGGCCATCGCGGTCCGGAAAGACGGGTTCAGGGTATCTGACTATCTTGAGTGATGTGTCCGAAGTCGTTCCTATGGCGGCTGTTGAGACGGAAGTTCTGTAATGAGCTGTGAACGTCGTCGGATCGACTCACGAGAAGAGCCGCGACGACGATGCAGCACACGATTGTAGTGTGTGGGTTGGAAGGCGGGGCGGCATGCTGTCTGAGTTGTTTTGCTAAGGTGTGAAATAGCCTGGAGAGGTCGAGTGTAGATGATGGGATTGAGGTGTAAAGAAGACTAGTTATTTGGCCCATGAAAGATTTGATTCCGTTGGACCGGCTTCAGATCTCTCATGGCGGTGCTACCAAGCTACAACAGGTGCTATAATTGTAACAATCCTCTTCTTCATTCTCCCTTCACCGTTTCCCCCCTATCCTCATGGTCCCGCAGGTATGACTGTCACAGGCGCAACAACCGCTCGAGTGGCGACCATCACCTATCTCCCACCCTATCAGTATGTTTCGACAAATCCGGCTGCGGTACAAGTCACCGGCTCGATTACCAGTGAGTCTTGCTTTTTCGGCCATTTGCTGACTTCAGGTGCCATCGCTGTACGTCTTGGGTCATATCATTCACTTACAATTAGAACAATCCCACCATAGCCGCTGGTGCGTCAGACGCTGATTATGCATGGGCGTATCTACAGGCGCACATGATGAGGTGAGCCCCTGGTCGTACTTTTGCTGACTATAGTCCGCCTTCGTACCGCTACGCATACGTCTTGTGGATGGCACTTGCACTCGTGGCTCTCGTGTACGGCGCATCTCATCATTTGCGTCTATCGGGCGGCTCGTTCGGAGCTTGGCTTACCAAGTACGGTATGCGACGTCACACCATCGGATCCAAACGGCCGGGCGCGCGCAATCGAGCACTTCCCAGCAATAATGTCATCTTGACGGTCGCCATTGTCGTCGCTCTGACTATCGCCCTCTGTGTAGTTGGTGCGGATTATGTCGCCCCGTCATCATCCGTCCTGAATTTCTCGACATCGTTCAAACGTGCAGTATCATCGTCGCCCGGCTATACTATTCAGAAATCGTTTTGGACGTCGGGCTCGCGATTTGGCTTCATGGCTTTTGCACTCATGCCCGCGGTTGTACTCTTGGCAATCAAGGGTCCACCGTTTGGCCTCGTGTCGCTCGTGACCGGTCTTCGATCCGACAAGCTGGCAATGCTGCATCGGGCTGTTGCTTGGCTGATTTGGACGGTTACCACTGCGCACGTCGCACTGTGGACGGTGCAGTTGTTTCAAGATTCTCGCAACGGCAGAGCGACTTGGTTCTTGATGTGGACCAATTACCGGTTCATATTCGGCTGCATCGCGTACTTTGCGCTGACCGCGCTCATGCTGCTGAGCCTGCGACCTATCCGCAAAAATCGCTATGAGGCAAGTCAAAACGAGGGTAAATCTACACAGCTGACATCAAGTTCTTCTACCTTGCCCACGTGACACTCGCCATTGTCACCATTGCCGCGTGCGCGGTGCATCATCCTGTGCTTTGGTACTGGATGGCAGCGGCCGCGGGCATCTGGGCTTTGGAAAGAATTCACCGATTCGCTCGATTCGCTCGCATCAACGCCTACTTTGGCAGAGGGAAGACTACTCCGTCGCGATACGCACACGTCGCTACGGATGACTTCGGTCTGCAAGACATGACTGCTCAAAATGCCGACTTCGGTGCGCGGTCGAACTTAGCATACTACGACGAGGGCTCGCTGCAACCTCTAGGCTCATACGAGGCCCGCTATGCGGATCCATATGCTCAGCCCCCAACATCAATCACTTCTTTCACGGCTCCGACAATTCCACTGGGATTTGCCCACGCTCAATTATTGCCGTCCCGCACGGTGAGATTGACGATCAAATTGCCAAGACCTTTTCGATGGGCTCCTGGACAAAGCTGTCTGCTGTACCTCCCCGACTTGTCGAAACTCCAGTCACATCCGTTCACGATCGTCAACAACCAGGACGAGTCGGAAGTGGTCATCCTTGTCAAGTCGCGGAAAGGCCTAACGCGGAGCTTATACGAACATGTCCGCTCACGTTCGCTGCCTCCCGCCGCCGAGAAGAATCGACTGTCTCTGATGTCCGGTAAAGGTTTTGGCGAGCAAAACGTGCAAATGGCGCCAGTCCTTGTCCGTGTTTGGGTCGATGGTCCATTCGGCTCCGCTGCCAGAGTGAAGTGGAATGACTTTTCCACTATCATTATCGTGTGCGGGGGCTCAGGTGTCAGCTTCGGGGCTGCTGTATGCGATTTCGCGTGCAGGACCATGGCACAGGCTGTTGGGTCGAGCAAGATTCGGCGGGTCAGGTTTTGCTGGGTCGTGCGAGAGTACGCCGAGATCGCTTGGGTGGCCGGCCAACTATATCGATGTCAACAAATGGTAGCAGCCGCCCAGATCGAGATCAGCATCTTCGTCACCAACACACCCGCTGTACGAGAAGATTTTGCGCTGCCCCAGCCCGGATTTGCCATGTCCGCTCGCCGGGATTCCTCGGGCAGCCTGTCGAGCGAGCTGAGCGTGGATGAGCCATTAGGGTCGGCATCATACGTGGATGATGACTCCACATCATATGCGGATATCATCGACTTGACCAACTACGATGATGAGGAAGATGTGAATGATCCGGCCGAACAGCAGTTGTCGGATAGG
>Ga0308160_10005819_pt1 | contig 12745 bp, 13 predicted proteins | sample PhyFR1_FD_201036 | JGI IMG/M metagenome (GOLD analysis project Ga0308160, IMG submission 201036) | Phyllosphere microbial communities from UC Gill Tract Community Farm, Albany, California, United States - DLSLF.R1 | ecosystem: Host-associated > Plants > Phyllosphere > Unclassified | place: USA... | reverse complement strand
TTTGCCTTCGTATCGACAATCCCAGGAGGTCTGCTGGCTGACTGTAGGAGCTAGAGGTGCACATTGCTTGAGATCCTCTCCTGGGCCTTTACCGGCACCACCACACTGCTCGATGGTTCGCTTCAAGGTTGATGGAACCCACTGGTAGATCAGCTAAAGCTCTAGGTCGGCGGAGATAAGCTTACACCGTTGTGGAAGTCGGCGTGGTACGATGGTCCCCATTCATCTCCGTTGGACAAGACAATCTTGGTTCCTTCCTCCCATACTTGACCGCCGGTGGGCCAGTAGTTGGACTAGCGATCAGCTGTTGCAGCGGTCAATGACAACACAGCTTACCTCGTAGAAGATGGTGGGGTACTTGATAGGGTGACTACAATATTAGTATGGGCTGACGGGGTGATATGGAAACATACGAAGGGGGACAGAGACCAGAGTCAGAGTTCGGGTCATCGAAAGGTGCCGCACCTCCTCCGAGCTGGGTGATTGGCCAGGCCATGTGAGAGCTGATCATCAGCGTCATCTACGCACGATGTTCGAGAGCTTACAAGTTATCCTCGGAGGAGATGGACCCGTCTGCCAATCCACAACTGGGGAAAAAGATGCCCAGTGAGAGGGCATCACATTTCCTCTGAGGTAGCTCCGCAGTCCTTTCTCCACCATTGCAAGAGATCCTGACACCCAGTGACTTTCCACTTCCAGGATTTCGAGTCATGGAATCACCACTGATCATGTGTAGTCCGGGTGGAAACGGTTGGATATTTTCGCCTTTCATGAAATAGTAGATCCTTCCTCCGCTGATCATGGGTTGTAAAGTCCCGTTGGGGTATTGCCAGTAAAGTTGCCTTTGGGTCAGTCTGTGCTCTGCGAGACAAAAAGTAGCTTACGGGGCCCAGTAGTTCGACTTGTCATCGCCGATGATGGCTGACGAACAGGATGCGCCTGCCTGAGCATCCGGTGCGAGCAGGTTGGCTGTATGTTGAAGAGGGATATGAGATCAGGATTGACGAGACGATCAGGGATATAAAGGGACGGAAGGATGATCATCGACATGACGAAGGAAGGGAAAGTCATGTCAGCGTATGGTACCACAGCAGGTAAAGAAGGACTCACGTCCAAAGCCAGACCCTCCACAGACGTTATGGACGTGCTTGGCGACACCACCAGCATCAACAATGGGGTCGATTCGAGAAACAGTAAGAGAATTACATTGTCCCATGACAAAGAAGTCGGATCCAGCGAAGGTGGTACCGAGGGTAGCGAGCTGAGAGACGGTTACGAGGAAAAGGTTGAACAACATCTTGGGCGGTTCGTACTAGTTGTCGTTACTGAAAGGTAGTTGATCGCGTGAGCGGTATCGGAGTCGTGATCGTGATCGTGTCGTGACTAAACCGGACCAGCCAGTATCGAATCGTATAAGGTATAAAGCCGTGTGGGCGTGAGAATCACAGGCGCAAGGGAACACGCTGCTTTGGATAGTTTGGTGTTTTGTCGGAGTGAGTGAGAATGGTAGTTGGTAAAGGAGTGACTATAGTGAGTTGATAATTGTATATATATATATACCTGTGTTCGAAGTTGAAAGAGCGATGGTATGAAAGAGAGTAATGTCAAACAACAATACACTTGGTTGAAGGGGGAAAGGGGTTAAAGGAAGGGTCAGTGCGTACATACACACGTTTCAACTTTACGGGGTAGGGACCCTTGCTCCTTTCACTTTTATGCGCAGTCAGCATCCATCCCGACTAGGAATGGGTCCATTAGGTATACCATCCCATCAACCATGTATAGTGTTGGCTAGTGACTAGTGATCAGCACTCAAACTATCACGGTACCCGAGACAAGGTATATAGTTGCTTTCGACAGAGAGATGGACGTGACTCAAAATGCGATGTCCACAACGCGTCTTGGGTCTTGACGCGTCACCCACCCCAATCACAAAGCCAACAGCAATCCACCTTTGAAACATCTATTCCTGTATGCTGTAGAACACGATCGCATGACGTGGACGAGTACTGTGGGAATGGGAGGGGCTGTCGCCTCGTGTTGATCTTGTGCCTGCGGGTCGACAGGGTCGTGCACATCAGGACCAGGACCATGCGCGCACACCCCTTGTTGAGAGTTCACATATATGGTTAGAAGGGTGTCATTGATCAGAACAATAGGAACATTCCCTCAATTTGATTCCGCTATGATCCTGTGGACAGGAACATGCTAATCGTATTGTTAGTTGACCAGCTCTCGTCGAGCACACTCAGAGTCACATTGCAGCCGACAGACAAGCAGAAGGGATCAACCTTACATATCGGATTCGGGCAAAGACCAGTATTCGGAAACTCCAGCCATCAAGGGACCATCGATCAGTCCTGACAAATTGGCCAAGTTGAAGTAACAACCAAGGCGGGTAATAGCTAACAGATCCTTGAATCCCATTCCCAAACCTTGTTCCACCGTTCCATCGTCAATCAACCAACTCCCACACCATCTTCAACTTGTTCATTTCAACTCTACTAATCTTATCCCTGACACATGCAATGCATGGTATTGTTTGGGTTCCATCTACGCTACGCGTCTCTCTCTTTCATCCTTGTACATTCATTACCATCCATTCATTACATTCCTGTATCCTGTACATACACCCCCATCACCCATCTCACCTGTATCCTATCACCTACCCACCGCCCTCATTCATTACCTAAATAACCTACCATGTCGCATTACAAGATCAAACCATTTAGTGAGGAAGAAAAGGAAAGGGCGTTGAAGACTTATGGAGAAAAGATCACCTACAGTGCTCGATACTCTAGTACGTCAAGTCATCTTTGACGCGTGGTCATGGTGCTGATCGACAGGCGCTGGTGATCCGTATGAATATAGGTATGCTCGGTCTCTCATCATTCAACGTGAAGTGGAGCTGATGATAGGCACGTTCATGTAAGTCAAGAAGGGACCCAGATACGAGAAATGGATATCAAGCTTACCTCGCGTTCCTCCCTTGCCCCAACGCTCGACTGAACACCTGATGGATCATCGTATTCATCATTCAACTATCCATCTCGAACATGCTCAATCCGCCGACCCAACATTCACTCAAACAGCTCCCCAAGCCCATGATCCGATTCGTGCCACCTGGTCTACTGGACGAGCCGACCTGGAGGTCGTTGGGAGTCAGGCAGTCTCTTGGGTAAGTCAATCTCCTGGGAGCCCATGAATAGACAGGAATGCTTATACGATAGATGGGAGATGTTCATGCGACATAATCCTGTAAGTCCGCTCCTCGCAAGGTGATTCATAGCTGACAAGTCAGGAGCCTGTAAGTCTAGGTCTCGACTTCACCAACTCTTCCATCAAATCGCCAAACCGGCGTGATGACCCTCGCTCGGCCTTGGTGCCACTTGTGACCGCAAGCTGACTTCCAGCATATCCTCCTGTTCCGACGATTGATCGGCAAAGCTCCTCTTGGTATCAGCAACTCGCACAATATCAACGGTTCAGCAGCCTTGATGGAACTCGAGTAGGTCAACACCAGGATGTAATCTTCAGCGAGCTGACAAATCAGTATGAAGCTTCAGGCTGTTCATCACGCCCAGAACCAAAAGATGAACCAGCACTAGTCGTCGGTCGTCAACCCGCACCTTTTCAAGTTTCAACACACTCTCCCTCCCGTTCAGTCTGGTTACGCTTAATACGACTTACATTCTTTCCTCTTTTGCATTCATATCCGACGGGGATTTAGTTTGATACTTGATCCTCTACACATTCTTTATCCTTTTCTAATCTAGCATGCCCTCTTTCATTCCGTTTTAGCATATTTGGTAGTGATGCAGTGCATTATCTCCTATGTCTTTTGTACCGGTCCTGGTCGGGATGATTATGTCCGAGCGGTTAGACAATACCGCCAGACCCACTCTGCGGTCATTTTGACCATGTCGATCGTCACGACATGTCCCAACCCCTCCATGAGCTGAACTTTCATCACCCCCTCACTGTCCTCCACCAGCCGTTGAACCTGACCGATATCGCTCTTACCAATATCATATGGAACGAGCTTGTCTTCAGACCCATGGATCGTCAATATCCTCTTTCCCTCGAACCCACTCAATCCTTGACTGTTGACAGACTCGAAGTAGGTTTTGATAGAAGGTGGGACTAGGGGTGGGGTCCAGGACATATTCAGACCTTCGGCCCGGGCTCGGAGGTATGGTTCGAAAGATGTGAATGGGAGTCCAATAATCGGGATTGCTGTTTTGATACGTGGTTCTGTGAGTGTCAGCATCAGCCCAATTATTACGGTGTTGGTGGAAGGGAGAAGGTGAGGGTTAGAGGACGAGACGAGGGGATGAGGGTGGGGTGCTTACCTGTTTGTAACAGTCTCCAAGTGACGTTTCCTGATGATCAGCTCGTGTTCTACTCACTTCCGTCGTGAAAGTTGACCAGCTCTGGTCCCCGTTTCTCACTGCTTGGGCAGATAAAAGCATGAAATGACATACCACCTAGTGAAACACCAGTCGCTGCAAACTCGGCAACTTGGCGTTCACCCTCCGGAAAGAGGTAGGCGGCTATAAAGTCGATAACGAGGCTGACGTCCTGACAACCTCCGACTACGGATCAGCTTGGTATTGTAGTCTCTCAGGGACTGATGTGGGGAAGAGGCGGTTCGGAAGAAGGACGTACCGATAGTAGCTGCCATATCGTACCTATTGGTCAGCTGTTGGCTCAGTCCGACCCAGATTTGAAGCTTACAGATGACGGGGATTGCGGTCGAATGATAGGTTTGCTGCTTTATCTTTGAGGAGTGTCCCGTGGTTCCTCTGGTCCTAAGGGCATTAGGCTGGCTCGATATGTGGATGGTGAGAACGAAGTAGCACTTACGAGTGTAATGACTATCAAGTCGCGCTCGGTCTCTCCCCATAATGTGGACATATGGCCCAAGATACCCGAAGCGAAAGATGACATGTTTTCCGCTGAACCCAATCTACCATGTGTTGCAATCTGCCGTCAGACTTTATCTGTCCTCATCTCCTCGCGGCTTCAAGTAGTTGACGAAGAGCAAAATCAGATGAGACGTACAAGTCCCACAATCGGTTTGCGACTCCCCCTAATCTCTTCCAATCCATACACTTGACATTCGAGTCCTACTATCGATATATCTGTTTTGGAGAATGAATGACCCATTGACAGGGATGGGTAATCCGTCTTTTCCAGTCGGGGCATTCTCATTTGGGCCATCTTGTCAACTGAGAGGTGAGTCTCAGATGCTCTCGATTATTATATACACAAATGAGCAAGTCGAGTTGGAGAGAGAGATAGTCGTGATTTCTGATTTGTACGACGGAATATCAAGATGTGGAGACTCCATGTTCCCCATTTTCAGGGTAACGTTACTAACTACGCGAAAGTGCTTTCTGAGCTCGAGCACCCGTTCACTGAATTCAATACATCATTATATACACAAAGTGAGCTCCATTCCCAACCAAAGTGATCTTGACCGGAGCTGATATGCAGACAAAAAAGGCAGGATGAGCACGACAGCTACTGAGAATGGAAACCTCCAGGATGTCATTGAAAGAAAGGATTTAAAAGCAATCATCAAGAATGTCGATAGTGAGTTTATATCTACCCATACCTCACCCGCGTTCCCTTTGTATCTACCAGAGAGTAATGACTAACAGACAGTGTCTGAGGAGATGCAATCCAAAGCAGTCGAAGTCACCTCGAACGCATTGACGCAAAACAACCTAGAGAGGGATATTGCAATGTTTGTCAAGAAGGAATTTGATAGGGTTTACGGGACGACTTGGCATTGTGTAGTTGGGAAAAAGTGAGTCCCGAGCGAGAGAGAGCGCTAGCGAGCTATGTCTATCACGTTCGAGCGTCGATGTGGGCGGGCAGAGCTTTGGGATGCATGCTGATGGAATAGTTTCGGATCTTTCGTCACTCATGGTCAGTCCTTTTCTTTCCATCAATATCCCCCTCTCCGCCTTTCTCTGGTCTATGATCATGATCTTATTCATCCTCATTTCCCTTCGACGGCTCTGATCAAGCCAAGTGTACAGAGGCTGACTGATTAGAGACCAAAAACTTCATTTATTTCTACCTAGGTCCAATCGCAATTCTACTATGGAAGACCTCGTGATCTGCCTGAAAGGGTAGAAGTAAACGCTACGAGAGGAGGAGTATTGGACAAGAGTGACGAGGAGGGGGTGGTGGACAGTGGGCGGGGGAAACGAGATACGAAAAATCAATGAGAAAACAAGGGATATTATTGTCTACAATATTCAACTTCATGCTATATAACGAGAATCGCGAGGTGGGAGAGGCAGGGAATCTGTAGAGGGAGGATGGAGAGCCCATGCATGCCAACATGCACATTACTATCTTATCCTCTTTCGGAAGACTCTCCGGACCTTCCAAACGGGCCACGGGTGTAGCTACACCGCTGCTTGCCTGTCCGGCTATTCTGCCACGCAAGACTAATCCGATCGATTCATCGTCTATGTACATATAACCCAATTTGACGAATAACGAAATAGCTCTCTGACAACCTATCTTTTACAATGGCGGGTACAAGTCTCTGATCTCCCCATGATCCTGACTTGACCACCTCGTACCCCCGTCCACCGTCCACAGTCCTTGTCGATACCATTCCACGTAATCCGCCTTGACTATGTCCTGCTCAGATTCTGATATTGAGTTGTCGTCGTCTCGTATTCTTTCACGAAAACCTTTGATTTCTCCTTGATCATGTACCTGTAGATCAGTATTTGTCCACGCTACAATGTAACGAGGGGACTCGGACTCGAACTCACTTCATGATATCGTTGATGTATTCTCTGAGAATGTTCAATGATTCAGGATCGATATTGGTATATGCGATAAAAGGACCAAAGTTGACTGAGTGTCAGCATTTCATGCTTGGTCAGTATGGAGAAAGACGAGGAGGAAGCCAAAGTGGGAGATCGGAAGAGAAAGGAGAAGGAGAGGAAGAGGAAGAGGAAGAAGGGACATACCAAACAACCTCAACAAATGCTCCGCCCCGTAAATCTCGCTCATTGGTCGATCTGGATTATCCCTCTTTTGCTCAACATATTGAGCCCTCTCGAATCGATACAACAGATTGTTGCCTAGGGCTTTATCAAAGTAAAGTGTCACACCTGCAATGATCTCGCTTAGTAGTGCTGTCGCGCGTCTGCTCCTTAGCTCTTGTTTGATTGATGGGAACAAGGAGGCTTACGGTGTACGATCCTGAGTCTTTTTTGTGGAGTTTACGTAGATTTTGTAGTCCTCCAACAATTGCCTCACGTTGGGATTACGCGGTAATGTCACCAACTGGCAATCAGTCACTGTATGCCTTACTTGCAAGGGAACCGGCCGACTGACCTGGTTGTTCTTTGTAACGTTCTCCCAATCGTCAACAAGCTGCAATTTGAGGACATCAGGAATAACGATTTTGACCTCTGGTTTCTTGACGTAATCCGATTCCTGTCAATCAGCACAAGGGCCCAAAGACAATCAAATAGTCCAAAAATGAGGATAACTCACCGACTCGATACCCGAATCCCTAGCTCTCTTTTTCGCCTCTGCCGCACCACCCTTTCTTCCCTTTCCTTTTTCCTTGACAACGGGCGAAGCGATCGAGCCGACCGATCTGGACTTTTGGGTTTGTTGATCCGCGAGTTGTTTACGTTTACTGATACCAGCCTCGTTGAGTTTTAGGAGTCGAGCTTCTGGGACCCATTCATCCCATCTGCAAGTCAGCTCACTGTCCTCTTCCTATAAATGGGTACAGGAGGAAGGGAAAGCAGGGCTTACGTCTGTTTCCATCCCTTGTAGTGGATGAAGTAGTGTGGTCCGACTGTTCCTAATAACGTATTCTGCTCTGTCCAATTCTCCGCCAACAAAATCTGAAAATGTCAGCATCAACCTTTGAATTTACTCCTGATCATTCTCAACCCATTCTGAAAGCAGGACAAGAGATGAGGGAAGATTATAGACAGACTCACTCGGGCCTCGTACAATAATGGACCGTGATACGCCAAGACATATTCATCCGTCATGAATTGATTCATCTGAGAAGTCATTTACGAGTATACCGTCTCGACGAGTGGTCTTTCGTTGATGGATGTGGGGTCGGAATGGAGCTGGAAGATTCTAGATTGTGTCAGTACAATATACATAGTGAAGGGACGTGGATGGTGTGAGTGAGAGGGTCGGATAGGTTGATGGGAATAAGATAGTTGAGAGGTTTACTTACGCGTTGATCAGATCCTGCAGACCTTAAGGGGTACCTGAGAGAATAAGTATCCTTCTCGACTTTGTTGCTCCTGCGTATGTCCGTTCGAGTGTCCGGGATCTCGATGTCGGCGTCCAATTGATCGAATAAGGTATACCAACAACAGGTCGCGTCTGAGTAGATTCAAATTCGATCGTGTCCTCTCGGCGAGCGGGGGCTGTAAGGCATCAGTATATGATCATTCAGCCAGTGGTTAGTACGCCGTACTACTGGCTAGGACCTACCTGTTGGAGTTGGTGTGGATGATCCTGATGATAGTTGTCAGGTCAACGCGGTCATTGAGCTACACGAAGGGCTGAATTGGAAAACAACATGCCCCCGCACCTAACGCTACGTGCGCCTAACTTCATTTGCCACTTTACTTGAACACACCCTCTGAACTAACTCTGACTCGTTGTTGTACTCTCCCGTACCCAAAACAAGACAAGACATATATCCTATACTCTAAACCCCAATTCAAATTCATATACACTCTCCACATAGCCCTCATCTCAATTCCTCATTCAAAAGGAATCGAAAGAAAACCGTTCTTTATACGTTCTTCAAAGTAAACTTCTTTATTGAAGCGAAGCGAATAGAATAGGATACAGACGGCGAGGGTGCGAGTTTATTGGATTTTAATTGGGTTTTATTGTGGATTCTTGTCTTGGTGAGTCGCTTCGCGTCTGGTCGATGGAAGGGAGTTGTATTTGTAGGATGACTAGACTTTGGTGGATGAATGGAATATCATGGAATTGAACAACCTGGACCTACATGCTGACACATCAGGCCTCGTCTTTCGAACACATCGACTTGACAGGTTCATCTCTCTTCTCACTTCCGAGGAAACGGCTTCATTGACGCGACACCTCGTTTCTCCCACCCGAACGACCCGTTCAGACACGAATCAAGATGTTGACCGCCGGACCTAAAGTTCCTCCTGTACGCGCTGACCCAATCATTCCTCGTGTAAGCTGACACTACAGCCTAAATTCGGTCAACCCGTACTACCCAATTTGAATGTTAGGCATCTATGTCCGAACTGCAGGACTGATCCGCCTAATATCGTAGAGGAGTACTCCAAGGGAGATCTGGTAAGATTCAAGCCTGTCTACGAGGGAATGTACTGATGATCGAGGTTTGTGGGGATTGTGGGACAATTCTTGGTGATAGGATTGTTGATACCAGGAGTGAATGTAAGTCTCTGTCCCGTTACTAGGTGCGTTTACTGACCATACAGGGAGAGTGAGCTGGCTGGATAATTACATACTCATCCAGTGTACTGATGTCAGACCTTTGCCGGTGATGAGAACGGAGACGATCCATCACGAGTAGGAGACCTTGGAAACGTCCTACTCAAGAACAATTTCGAAACCGCCATTTCCGGAATGGACGGCAGAACAGGAATGTCTGCCAATCTCCAACGAGCCCAGCTCCGAGCCAACGCCCAGGCCCACGCTGCAGGCAAGACATCCAACGCCGTCCTTTCAGCCGTCTTTTCCAAAATCACTGAAAAGTGTGAAGGCCTTCAATTACCCAAGAACGTCATCACTCGCGCTCAACACGTTTATCAAATCGCCGATAGTCAGCGAGCTGTCAAGGGCAAAAAGGAAGCGACCATCATTGCCGCTTGTATCATCTATGCCTCGCGAGATGCGGGTGCCAATCGAACCATGAGTGAGATTGGTCAAGCGTTGAAGGTGACGAAGAAGGAATTAGGCCAAGTGTTTATCCTGGTCAAGAGCGCTGTACAGAGGGAGAAGGGAAGTAGTGGATCCATGGAAGCCGTCAGTGGACCAACAACATCGATGGATTCGATCGAAGCGTTGATTGCTCGATACTGTAATCTACTCGATATCGACAATACCGTCCAAAATGCCTCAAGGCATGTGGCCAACTTGGCAATGTCGAAAGCGCCTATTGATGGTCGTAACCCAGCTTCGATCGCTGCTGCCGTGGTTTATTTCACGTGTACGTTGTTTGAGAGGGGGACTACAGCGAAGGAGATTTCAGAGATTGCTCAAATGGGAGAGTCGACCATCAAGTTGTGGGTTGTCTTGCTTGTCTGGGGGTTCAAGCTGATGACTAGTGTCTGCAAGTTGATCACGACTAAGCTCGATGATGTTATCAGGCCTGAATGGGTGAGTGTCTTTTGTGCGTTCATCAGAAATGTGGGCTGACTCGAAAGCGAGACGGGCACGAGAAGGGATATGGTGTTCTGCGAGCACTAGCTGCCAGTGCGGCCGCAGCGAAAGCTTCTCGTGATGGGACACCTAAGGATGGTACCCCCCAGCCATGAGTATATAGTAACCCTTGTGGATGTCATGTACAAGTATCTTAGGTCGAGCAAGTATCATGTAGCCGCTATGGACAGCATGCCGTCGTGAGCAGGAGTTAAGCGCTGTAAGGAGGATGACGCCACGTCTGTGCCTGTGAAAGATCGACCCTGCAGTGATGCCCTGGAAAGGGGGAAAACAACGGGAATCAGTCAGGGTCATTATCAGGGTCCCTCTGTGTACCACTGACGTCAACAGCAGATTCTGTCTGTTGTCTCTCCTGTGTGTTGTTCTAGCCCTGCCTGCTTTTCTTTCTTTTTGGTACTCTCTCTACCCACCTCTCGTTGTATTTACAGACTGAAGAGGTAACTCTAACTCATTCCAACCCTATCCTACCCTATCGTCACGAGGGCGAGAGACATCATATCCTATTCGTCATAGACAGCCTGAAACCAAACTACAACGACAACGACAACCACTACCACATCCTCATTCATCTAAACCTACGATACATCCGTTCATTCCTTGACTCGGGTACCGTCGGCCGATCAGAATCAAGACAGATATAAAGAGATAAAAGGACAACATACTTCAAGGTTCACCCAGGTCAGACTAGAGGAAGAGCAAAAGGCAGAAGGAGGGAACGAAACGGGACGGAACTATCGTCATACCTCAACAGAAAGAAAGATCCATTGATCACTAGTCTATCAAAAGAGGGATCATCTGCCCTTGTTAGAGGGTAGGGTAGTCGAGTCGACTATATAACCCATCCATCTCTTCCCCCACGGCTTCTACGGAATACATCTCTCATCCTTTCCACCTCACAACACACGACACACTTTCGCAATTCGTTCATAACTACATTCTATTCGATAGGAATATACACGACGCCTATCACCTGTTGTTTCTCGACACCAAGGTCCAGCCTTCTACACTACTTGATTCTATAATACAGCTTCTCTCGACACCCCCCTCGCCTTCCTTGTCTCACCACCACGCGCTTTACCAGACTTTGGACCAGTTAATGGACTATTGAAGATGGCTGGAGATCATAAATGTCCGGTATGTAACATCCCGTCTCTCACATCTCCCATCAAAACGTATGCTGATGACCAGCTATGTGAGGCAACTTTCACGCGGCCTCAACACGTAGGCAGGCATTTCAGATCACACACGGGAGACAGACCTTACGAATGTAAAGATTGTCCACTTCGTTTTGCCAGAAGGTATGTACCCCCCTACATGCCATCCCCACCTTCATGACACATCCCCCACTTGCACTCCTTTCCACAACCACCCCTTCGTACACTCCATTCATCGGCCGGAACCAACAGCTGACATCCTTTCTTCCTTGTAGTGACTTACTATCTCGTCATGTCAACAAGGCTCATTGTGCCCAAGACCCGGGAGCACTCAAGAAAGAGGTCAAGAAAGGAAGGAAGAAGTCAACGGCTTCTTTGGCTCGGCAGCCTGAAGATAGGGTTAGAGCGCAGGGAGAAACGGTCTCGGCGACGATCGCAGAAGAACCGGCTGAGACGCAAGGACCGGATACGGCTCAAGCCAGTCGACAAGCATCGGCCGAACAGCAGTACTTGCAGCAAATGCGACTCCAATCTCAGCAAGCCACCCAGCAGTACCAGCAACAACAACCTCAGGCGCAGCCCCAGCTTCAAGCCCAAAGTATGTACCCGAATCATCCGCTCCTCGTCGATACCCCTCCTGCGGCACAATGGGCTCCAAGTCCAAACAACATGATCGGATCACCTATCGATACCTATGTGAATCCCCTACTATCCGGAACGGGATCATCGACTGGCTTCCATCCAGGCGTAGCCACGCCCATGCGATGGTCTTCCTCGGATATGGGCGCAAGTTCGTCATCGATGAATCGTTATGGGAGCGGCGGGTCTTCTGGAAGTTATGACTATGGGCCCAAGAAAAGGGCTTGTGATCAATGCAATTATTCCAAGGTCCGCTGCGACTCTGGTCAGCCATGTAGTGAGTCCACTAATCTTGGTGTGTGAACTCAATCTGATGATCAGCTCGATGTTGTCATCGGTCCGGCCCTTGCACGTACAACAAGCCCATCAAGTCGAAGTCTATCAGCATGACTCCCGGTTCATCTAACGGGGTACTCTCTGGCAACTCGCTCTCGCCCGTGTCGCCATTCACCGCACCGCCTGGTACCATCACGAGTCCGCTC
>Ga0308160_10005818_pt1 | contig 12745 bp, 23 predicted proteins | sample PhyFR1_FD_201036 | JGI IMG/M metagenome (GOLD analysis project Ga0308160, IMG submission 201036) | Phyllosphere microbial communities from UC Gill Tract Community Farm, Albany, California, United States - DLSLF.R1 | ecosystem: Host-associated > Plants > Phyllosphere > Unclassified | place: USA... | reverse complement strand
CCTTGATAGATATTTTGGGTCATGTATGTCTTGTCACAGGCTTCTGTGACACAACTGAGCCAAGAGTTATCGAGGGTAGAGCTGATTATCAGCATCGATCCGTTGACGGAGGACCCACTTTCTCTCTCGGGAAGTCACTCCGTTGAAAACCTGCATGCAATTGATGACTTATCTGAATCAGCCTCAGATCGAATTTCATTCGGAAGGGACGTACCACAATCATAGTCGTTAGAGTACCACTCTGCATACTTGTCCATACCCTCGTCTCCTTGTTTGTCACTTGCTCCTTCAGGTGCGCCGGGAGGAGGACCTGTTGGACCCGGTGCATCCTGAGCCGCCACCAATGGCAAAGCCGCCAAAAGAGTCGCGAGAATATATCGATTCAGAATGGGCATCGTAATCGTGGTATATCGGTATGAAGATCGTTAAGTAATATGCTAATATGCTATAGGTAATTCTGTAAATCTCTTTGTTCAGTCAAGTCAAGTTGGTGAATAATGTATGAATCAATCAATACATCCCACCGGATTAGTAAAGTAGATGAAGGTCGCATATCAGGTTGATTGGCGAATATGAAGGGATTGCAAGGGGCCGAAAAGATGAAAGGATGGAAGCGTAAGGGGTTCGGTCGTTCTGTTGATACGATCGGCAGATATGGCTGTAACGCGTCTCGTTCTGATCCATTGTTCATCTCCCTCCTAGCAGACGGACATGGCGAATCGAGCGAGATGGTGTAAAGACCTTTCGGGATGTTGTTCGGGAAGAAGGGAGGCCCGTGCTCATACTGAGATCCGACCGAGATCTTGTGTATGTTCAGAGTCCTTTGAGTGGTTCAAACAACGCTTCGCCTGGACCGGTCTGTGGCTTCCAGCTCTTGTCCGGTTTCGAGAGCTTCAAATCCTCTGCCAAGCATCGAGGAGTGCCCCGCACACTTTGTGCTTCCTTGTTGTCGCTGCTGCATGAGAGCGACAGAAGAGCGGGAAGGGGGATGTGTATCAACAGGAACAAGCCCATTTCCTTGGCCATTATCGATTCTTGGCTAATTACTACTTTGAGTAAAATACCATTCAATGACTTGCCCGTCGGTGGTGACGCACGACCTCCCCCACATAACACTGTACACCCTCTCTTCACCATCAACCATAGCCTACTCGCTATCAGCCTCTACATATACCAGTAGCAGCTACTTAGCACACCAGTCAGATCCTTTGGACGGTTACAATATCACTAGGACACCCTTGAAGCCCCGTTACGCAGACACCTTCAACACATCCACACATTCCCACACCCCGACATGGCGCCTAGAAAGAACAACGAAGCTGCTTCGTGGGAGCTAGATGCTGATAAGCCCAAGCCTGATGGAGAGACAAGGATCAGGAGATCTTATGCTGTCAAGGAGCTACTTACACGTGAGTCCAGCAAACATCTCTGGAAAGGGTGGCAATGCTGACCATGCTTTCTTTGTTTCCTTTCGCCCTTTATCCCCACTCTCATTCCGACAATAGAACCCGCTGCTGGAGTCGATACTGTCCACGATGTCCTACTCTACGCCGCCAGGACCCACGGCAAGAAGAAGGGTTTCGCAGCTCGAGAAATCGAACGGACCATCACCGAGCAGAAGGAGGTGACCAAGACTGTTGGTGGAAAACAGAAGACGGAGAAGAAGGAGTGGAATTATTTCAAGCTCAAGCCATTCCATTGGTGGACATATGAAGAGATGCTCGCCAATGTCAGACAGGTCGGAAGTGGTCTCAGGTCGTTGGGCGTTGGGGGAGAGGGCGAGACCTTTTTCAATATCTACGGATCTACTTCGTATGTCGAACATCGCAATATGGGATTGGAGCTGATGAGAAAAGGCGAAATTGGATGTTGATGGCTCAAGCTTCTGCTTTCAATGCCGTACCAATCTCTACCGCCTACGACTCGCTGGGTCCTGAGGGACTTACTCACGCATTGAACGAGACCGAGGTCAGGTCAATGTTCACCAACGGAGATCTCCTCGGTACATTAGCAAAGATCATCAGCAAATGCGAGACCGTCCGACTCATTGTCTATGACGGAAAGGCCGATGAGAAAGTCAAGGCCGAAATTGAGAAGACCAGGGAGGGTCTCAAGGTTATTCACCTTGATGAGGTTTATGATCTTGGGAGGGAGAAACCGGTCGAATGCATCAAGGCAAAGAGGGACGATATCTATTGTTGCATGTACACTTCTGGATCTAGTGAGTTCTGCCTTGCTTTGGGCTAGGTCAAAGCTAACAAGTCAGCCGGTACTCCAAAGGGTGTATTGCTTTCTCACGGCAACGTCGTTTCTGCCAGTACGTACCATGTCTTTCGATCATCACCGGGCTGACAATTCAGTCGGATCCGTTTGGACCCTGTTGTACGACATCTTTGTCAAGGACGATACATATCTCGCCTTCCTACCTTTGGCTCACATTCTCGAATTCGTCGTCGAGAACTCGTTCATCTTCGCCGGAATGCCAATCGGTTACGGTCGAGTCAAGACTCTTACCGATGCGAGTGTCAGGGAGTGCAAAGGAGATTTGACCGAGTTCAAGCCTGTCAGTTGGCGCGCATTCGTCGAAAAGGCTCGAACTGACGAAGCAGAGTATCATGATTGGTGTCCCTGCCGTTTGGGAACTTATCCGAAAGGGTATCTTGACCAAGGTCGACCAATCTGGCGGAGTCAAGAAATCGGTCTTCAACTGGGCCGTCAGTGCAAAGCAGGCCGCCCAGAGCTACCATATCCCCCTCGTGGCTGGCTTGACGGATGCTGTCGTCTTCAAGCAGGTCAAGATGCAGACTGGAGGAAGACTGCGATACGTCTTCAATGGTGGTGGAAGAGTCTCACCTTCCACTCAGCGATTCTTGCAGACTGCCGTCGTTGACATGATTCAAGGTGAGTTGACGATATAGGAAATATTGGACCGAGCTGATGACCAGGTTACGGTCTTACCGAATCTACCGCCATGGCTTGTATCCTTACCCCATCCTGGCTCCAACTCGGTGCCGTCGGTGGACCCGTCCCTGCTTCGGAAATCAAGCTAGTCGACGCCAAAGACGCCGGATACTTCTCTACAAACAACCCACCCCAAGGAGAGATCTACCTCCGAGGTCCAGCAATCTTCAAGGGATACTACAAACGACCCGATGAGGACGAGAAAGCGTTCACAGAAGACGGTTGGTTCAAGACTGGTGATGTCGGACAATGGCAAAAAGACGGTACTTTGGTCATTATCGATCGACTAAAGAACCTCGTCAAACTAGCAGGTGGTGAATATATCGCTGTCGAACATCTCGAATCAGTCTATAAATCATCCCCACTTCTTGCAAACGGAGCCATCGTCGTCAACGGTGATCATAATCAACCCATGATGGTTTGTGTGGGTCATCCAGTCAATCTCCCCGCTTTCGCCAAGAAGAACGGATTGAGTAATTCAGATGATATGGAGGCTTTGTGCAGAGATGAAAAAGTTATCGATGCTGCGCACAAGGAATTGAATGCGGTGGCCAAGAAGAATGGCTTAAAGGGAATGGAACTGTTGGAGAGTATCGTCTTGACCGAGGACGAGTGGACGCCAGAGTCTGGATTCCTCACTGCTGCTCAGAGTACGTCTTGTTCCTTTCGTCTAGATTCCAAGCTGACGATCTAGAATTGCAGAGGAAGAAGATCGAGTCACATTACGGCGACCGAATCAAGGTGAGTTCAGCTCACGACTTCTTCGTTGCGTAGCTGACCCCAGGCTGTCTACGCTTAGGTATTGGATCGAGACAAATACTTGGTATTTGGCGGGCATTTCGGTAATGACAAGAAGAAGAGAGCCAGCGATCGTCTATTGGTAGTACTGTAGTAGCAGTAGGGTTTCAGGCTTATATGATGTAACATAATACCATCGGATCAGAGTAAAACATCAAGATCGTCTGTAAGACCGCAATCAAAGTCCTAAGTAAACGTCTATCTAAACCCACTCTACTCCTCCTCTTCAGCCTCCTCCTCCTCATCCTCTTCATCCTCAGAGACCTCCTCGCCCTTCTCCTTCAGCCTAGCTTTGTCCTTCTTCCGCTTTTGACTGAGTTCTTCCAACAGGACCAAAAGATCCTCATGCTCCTTTTCATTCTCCACCCTCTTTGCTTTCTCCTCTTCCAGTTCCTTTTCTAGCTCCTTGACTTTCTCATCACTAGCCGCTGCACTTGCATTTGCATTCGCAACTGCCGCACCACCCTTCTTCCCCTTACCCTTGCCTCCTCCCGTAGTGGCGTCGGTACCGGCCTTAGCAGCGGTAAGCTCTTTTTCATGTTTCGCTTTCAAGCCTTGAAGCATTTTATCGTGCATTGATCGATCCTTTTCGAAACCCTCCTTGGTATCCTTGAGTTCTTTCTCGTGAGATGATCTGAGATCTGACAAGGTCTTGTCGTGAGATTTTGTGAGATCTGCCAATTCGGTAGATAGTCGGGCGAGCTCGGATCGATGTGACGTCTCCTTCTCCTCCATTTCGGATTTGAGTTTACCCAACTCTGCGCGAACTTCCGACAAGGCTTCACTGTCCGCTTGAGACGACGTCAACTTCTTCCGCTCCTCTTCGAGTAATAGTTGAAGTTTCTCCAGCTCGGTCGAGGAACTCGTTTGGGACGATTGCAGTGATGTCGACAATGAAGAGATTTGTTCCGATAATGATTGAACCTCGTGGACCAGTGTATCTTTCTGTGCTGTGTCAGCTTGGTACGGATGTATAAAGGGACAGCTTACTTCCTTCTGATACTCTGCGTGAACACTGCCTAATTTGGATTGTAATGATGTGACTTCTTCCGTTTGAGCCTTGAGCTTTTGACGGAGTTGCATAATGATAGCTGCCGTTTCACCATCATCCGCATTCGTCGACGACCGTACTGCATCGGGATCGACTGCTATCGAGCGCTGTATTGTGTCTGCTATCTTAGCGAGAGTATACCACACCGATAGGGTGTACTCACAATAATGGTTCTTCCAGAAGTCAACGAATGCCCAATCAAACCACAATTCCAACCCCTCGTCTAGATCCTCTTCCTTGTCCACAAGCTGATTCTCTGCATTCTCTTCAATGTCGAAAGCGTCGGGTTGCACAGCTTTAAATCGTGGATCTTCACGCAAACGGGCCATGCGCGAAACGAACTGGTCGGGACCTATACGTGAATGAAGAATTGGGTGAAGCGTGGCTCTGGAGCGGTCAGCTTCTGAAGTGAAGAGATTTCCGTAACTTACCGAGTGATTTCTCCTGGTTCACGATTGAATTCGTAACATACACCGAGGAGGAATGCTGAGAGACCTTGGACCAGAGGGTCGATACCTGTTGCCTGAGTAATGGGTTGTATGAGCTGAATAGTTAGCTGAGATTCCTAAGTCAGTCGGCTTGCGACTTACGACTTGTAGATTGGCGCTCTCGCTCAGGAACTCCTTCACTGTTTTCGGACTGTCCCAGAGCCAGGTACAAAGCAAAACAAGGTATCCGACCATGACCCTCGTCCAGTCATCCTCTTCCGTAGACCCAGCCATTCTTCCCTCTTTGGCAGACCGATTGACACATTCCGTATGTTCCCTAGCGGCCATCATCAAATTGCCAACAACAAGCTGAACCAGCGAGACTTTATCGTCCTCATCCTGGATCGCACTATCACCATCTCCAGTGGGTAATATCGTTTCACGGGCCAATTTCTTGGCATGTTCGGAATTGCGGACAAGGTGGGCGAGGAGGAGGGATGCAAAGAGTGGACGGTATGGGTCGAATGGGGCGCCTGGATGTGGGAGGTCGAGAAGACCAGAAAGGATGATTGAGCCGGCTGATTGCGGTGTATCGGGATAAGGGGCATTTGGGTTGTCTGCCGGTGGAGCAATCAGGGAAGAGAGGATGCCGATTCGAGCGTCGTCGTTTCCAGTAACGAACGATTCAAACATGTTCACTCCTGCTGCTCTACCTCGCAAACCTCGTCCGCCAGATACTGAGTCACCCTCGACGATCGTCGACACCAGGGCGACGATAGCGGGTCGAGGAGGTATACGAACGAACCCGCCATTTGGATGATCCTCATCCGCATGAACTGCCATCAGAGGTGACAGACTCGCTGTCGATAGCAGTGTTTGATTTGGGACGGAAGACGACAAGATCGGAGTAAGAGTATTGAGAGCTTGAGACTTGAGGCCACTGGGTGCATTGGAGGCGAGAGCGATTTCGATCAAACAGCGCGTAACTCCGCTTGAAGCCATTGCTGATTGATTACCACCGCCTGGTCCGCCTATCAGCATCCGAATGAGACCAAGGACCAGGCCAGCGTTATAGATCTTTTGCTCGGGCCAATATTGTAACGCAAAGTCGTCTGGTGATAATGAGTCGGGACCGAGGTTTGAGGGGAAGCCCAAGACTGGTGGGATAGAGGGGATGAGTGAGAGTTCTCGAAAGTAGTTCTGGTCATCAATTTGCAATTCGATTTGTGCTGAGCAGACACGACATACCTGGTTGGAGACATTGAAGCGCAGTAGTCCACCAAGTGCCGTCAGGGCATCCTGAACTACTATCCCACCATCCGAGCCTCCTTCCTGGTTGACAATTTGGAACAGCTTCTCGAACGCTCCAGAGAAGGCGACAATCTTCTGCAAATCCGCATTCCCAGCCAGTAGCGCCGGACACAGCAGTAAGGCCTCATTCCTCAGCATTTCTGTAGCTCCCCCGCCCATGCCCCTCGACTCGGCTTGACCGACTTGAGGCTGCTGTTGCGCCTGCGGGTCGAGAACGGCCAGGATTCCTTCGATTCCGGGAGGTGGTGCTGACATGATGTATGACTGACAGAGGGTCGGACGTGATGTCAAGAGCTGAGATAAGAATTGGAGGGTGTAGAAGCGTGGATAGAAAGATGGCGAATTGGACAAGAGTGCGAGGAGGGAGTGTATGGGTTGTGGTGAGTCGAGTAGTTGGTCCGTGAAGAATAGCCCAATATCGTCTTTCGCGGGCTAAACGTCAGCTTATCCTAAAGGGAGTGATAGCTACCTTTTCTGGGACCTCGCAGAGCTGCATCAGAGTCTCCAGTGTTGCCTTGGCAATATCCACATCAAAGGGCGCATCATGCTGAAGGACAGCAACCAGCGCAGACATCCCTCTTTTGCCTACATCCTACTCATATCAGCTGGCGATGTTCTCCATCAGGGGTCCACAGCTCACCTCTTTCCAATCCCGGCTCAGTCCCTTTAAGCCCAATACCGCAGTTCGCCTATCCTCGACCGCTGCGCTCGTCTGGATCTTCTCGACTAGCTTGTCGATAGTATCGGTAGCTGTTTGAGGGACGCCCAAATCCCCCCTCAGCTGATTGTACGCCGTCGAAAGACGGGTCGAGAAGAGGGAGCCAATTTGGTTGTTCATCTTTGGCTCTCTTTATATGCTATAGCAAGTAGGTAGGTTGGTGGGTTGGCGGTGGGGGAGATTGGAGGTTACACCTTGCTGCGTCTATAGAGAGTTGCACGTGGCGTTTGATTCCGTCGTTCAAGGGCGTGACGCGACTGGTTTCATGTCCAAGCTCAATTGTATAGGAGATCAACTCCTCTTTCTCTGGCATATTCTCTTCCTTCTTATACATCTACCTTCTTACACTGCTCATACCCCTCATCACACCTGCTATTACTCAACCACTAAAAGGTCATCATGCCCATCCCTCAGGATTACCTGGACATGTTGGCGGAGCTGTATATGGAAGATGTTGAGGTTGTTCATGAATGGTCCAGCGATCCGCCCATGACCAATGGTATCTTCTCTTCCTTCCTTCACCCGATTCAGACTGACTGTCAAGGCTTCCTCACTTCACCTACTCCCCATCGAAGAAGGGGACAAGACCTCTGGAGTGATACTAATGGTAACTCATACCATCAATTCCATCAAATGAACGGTAATCAAGGCTACGCAGAAGTACGACAACCTCTATCAAACATGCTACCTCCATCACACATATCATCCGAATACGGACGATCCAACGATCGCAATCAATATGGGAATCGTCAAAATCATCAAGGTAATCAAGAATGGCATAGAAGAGTCGCTCCTAACCTCGACGATTTACCCCCTTCCTCTGATCATATTATTGAATTCGGCTCAGACCCCTCTTACGGTAGAAATGTCCCTCAAGTGCAAGCCCAAGAAAGTACAGCTCCACATCAAGGTACTGAAGCTCATATCCAACCGGTAAATGGCGATGGAGATGAATACGATTTTGACCACGACGCCAATTGGCTGAACGAGATCGATCTCAAGGAGCTCGATAAAATCCCACCATTCATCAGCTCGAGCTGTAAGTATATATCAAGTCTGAAGCTGACATGATGCAGATGACCCGAACCCCACGATGGATATCAAGGACGTTGAACCGGTCGTAACGGCCGAGGTTCTAAAGGCAAGAGAGCTTCAACAAGCTGAGAGGGAAAAGAAGAGGAAGGAAGAGACGACACTGAACGGCCAGGGCCAGAAGGCGGAGGTAAACAACGAAGGCAAGATTGCGGTAAAGGACATCAACAGTACGTCCCTCTTTTCGCGGTGTAACGTGATACTGAGATCTGCTTAGACGGGGCATACCTCCAAATTTGGAAGTTCAGTCATCTCAATGCCGTCCAGAGTAAAGTATTCCACACGGTATGCCAAAACACCCTCATGTGATAGAGTGAAACTACTGACGTGTCAGGCATACGAGACCGATGAGAACTTGGTGGTTTCTTGTAAGTCCCGTCATTGCCGACACTACTCACTTCAGCTCCGACTGGTTCAGGAAAGACGACCATCTTTGATTTGGCTTATTTACGAATGATCAATCCGGACAGCCCGATCGTGGACTGTCTAGACAATCGCATCTCATACGCGATCTACTTCGCCCCAACAAAGGCAATTATCATCTTCAGCTGTTTTGTTTTCCTCGGCTGATCGGATAGGCGCTATGCAGTGAACGTTGCCGAGATTGGAATTTACGATTCGGACGACTCCCCAGTGGGAAAATCGGCGGTGAGTCTGGCAGTCTGATCAGTCCTACTCGGATGACTAGCTGATGAAAACAGCTACTGCAGTAGAGATCACAGGGGATACTACCAACCCCTCGGTAATTCTGAAAAAGATCAAGCAGAGTCGACTTGTCGTCACTACGGTAAGCAAATCCAAGTCCTAGTATTCTTCTGTCAGTCACTGACTTCCAGCCTGAGAAATGGGAATCACTTACTAGGCGAGGTCGGGGAGACAATTCTGGTGAGAGTCGTCTAGCCTTGATCATGATCGACGAAGTGAGTGCCTGAGCTGGATGAGATCTCTTATTGATTTCCAGGTACACTTCTTGCGGGACACGCGGGGTGCAACTCTCGAGGTGGTGGTTTCGCGATTGAAAGCTGCCGATCCAAGTATCAGGATCGTTGCTCTTAGTGCTACTGTAAGCCTGAATGATGAACTTGCCGAGGTGGACTGACTCTCAGGTTCCCAACATCGACGATATCGCCCGATGGCTCGGTCCTAAAAAGATCGCCGTCAAGGATTGTGGCGATACTATTTATGAACGAGACGACGGCGAGGAGCTGAAAGCACCTGCTGATGTACCCGTCAAGGAGATGGCTAAGGCTACGGTCTTTACGGTACGTTCCACTTTTCCCGCATTATTGATCACGCGCCCCGGCTGACATATCACAGTTTGGAGAAGAGTATCGACCAGTTAAACTCGTCAAGCAGATCATCGGTTTCGATGTGTCTAACGAATGGGTCTTGAACAGCCGTCTCGACAAAGAGCTCTGGCCAGTTCTACAAAGGTATGCTGCCGGAAAACCGGTCTTGGTCTTTTGCGCGACCCGAAGAGGTAGGTCAATCTCAGCCCAGCAGAACCAGGCTGATTCCAATAGCATGTCAATCGACGGCGGCAGAGATTGTTCAACAATACGCCGAGACCAAGGCCGGCAAACCTCTCCCTTGGGCAATGGACCCGTGAGTCCTGAGCAACGACCTTGACTGACGAGCTCAGCAGTGCTACTATCCCCATCATGAAAGACGCCAAACTCGCCGAATATGCTAAATTCGGAGTGGCATTTCACCATGCTGGTCTCGATACTGCCGATCGTCATACTGTCGAGGATATGTTTATTGATAGCCGTTTGATGCTTATTGTTTCGACTTCCGTGAGTGACACTCGACATGCATGGTCTGGGCTGACAGATAGACTCTCGCTGTCGGTGTAAATCTGCCCGCACATACAGTGATCATCAAAGGCACGAGCTCGTGGCAAGGACCAGTGGCAGGATTCAAGGAGTACTCCGATATTGACATCCAGGTAGGTCAGAATCGAGGCTAGAGCTGATGGTAGCAAATGATGGGACGAGCTGGTCGACCCCAATTCGATGACTCTGGTACATGTATCGTAAGTCGCCTGTTGAGATCTCCATTGACCTCAGATTATGTGCGACAACAGACACAAGCAGAAGGTAGAGTATCTCTGCAGGTCAAGCTGATATCAGTTTCAAAACATCTTCAATCACAAGACGATTGTCGAAAGCTCTCTTCATCTCAATCTGACCGAACACATCAACAGCGAGATTGGACTTGGCACCATCAAGAGTATAGAGTCCGCCAAGAACTGGCTAAGGAAGTAGGTGACCAAATCAAGCTTCGAAGCTGACATCAGTTCCTTTCTTTTTGTTCGAATCAGGCAGCATCCAAGATTCTACGCTTCTTCGTTATCGAGAGATAAGCAGAAAAGCTGGAAAGAGACGTTGGATCATTACGTGGAGGTGAGTCAGCCTTTGTTTCTAGGCTAACCTACAGGAAGCCATCAAAAAGCTCAAGGATAACAAGGCTGTTGACTTGCAGATTGTTGACAACGACGATGATGACATGGGTGGCAGTGAAAGCGAAAGCCAGTCTGACCAAGCAAGGCCGAAACCACTGCCTATCCTCCAGCTCACCAAGTGAATTGGTTCGTGATCTCAGCTGACTTTTCAGATATGGGCAAATCATGAATGAGAACGTGATCTGTGAGTCTTGATCGACTGGAAGACGCTGACTTTAGCTTTCGATACTGTAAGCCGTGACATATCGTCGCATACGCTAGGTGCTCATGTCGACAGCTATGCCGCATTCTCAAGATGGGTCCAAGAGCCGACGTCAGACAGCTTTTGGAGATCCTGAGCGGTGCTACCGAGTAAGTCTCTGGGAGCTAGTCAGGATCATGGAGCTGACTTCGCAGATTCTCCGATATTCGGATTCGTCAAGGGGAACAAGGTGTCTTGAATACCCTACGCGAGCATGACGAGATTCGATTCCCTATGCACACCCCAGCCGAAAGCTATGCGTGAGTGGTGCATCCCGCACTGGGATTAGCACTCATGATCAGAGATAAAGTCTTTCTGTACCTTCAAGCCACGTTTGGGAACATTGAGATTGAGGACAAGAAGTCGAGCGAGAATGCCTCCATCAAGGCAACCAACATGGTCATCTACAAAGATGCCATAAGGATTGCAAAAGGTACGCGCCTTCTTCAACGATGTGTACTGATGCTAGCCATCTTCAGTGTTGCCAAACTCAAAGCTGAGACTGAACATCCGAGTTATGGCAAAGCCGTCAAAAGCGCCCTCGAGTTGATACACACTATCTCGGGTAACGCTTGGGAGGATACCGCTACCATTTTCCGACAGCTTGTCAGTATCGGCCCCAAGTCGATCGGTAAACTGAATGAAATGGGGGTAAAAAGTAAGTCACCACGTCTACGTCCCGCTAAACAATAGCTTTTGACCAACTGCTCGCCACCGATGCCGGGCAAATCGAGTTTTGGCTCAAGAGAAGTCACCCGTACGGTATGGAAGTCCATCGAGGTGTACAGGCCTTGCCTAGGTACTCCGGAACCGTCGAGTAAGTCCTAAAGATTATTTAGCTGAGATCGAGGCTCGAGAGTGTGGACAAACAACCGGGGCATCGTCCCCGTGTTGTCGTGCGAATCACCGTTCAGCCCAAAGGCGATTACACGAAACAGAATAAAAAGCAGACAACTGGACGAAAGCCAATACAGCCCTACTACAACTTGTCAATCCTGACTCTTCGGAACGACGGTAATATGATCGACTTCAGACGCATGCCGTAAGTCCTGGAGTATTACTTAGCTGACCTTGAGTGCGAAAAAGCTTACGGCTGCGCTGTCGACCTTCACGGTGGAAGCAGAGCTTGCGGATATAGAACAGCGTATTGAGGTGCATGTTGGAGGTAAGTTGATCATGATGATGATGATTGCGCTAATGGTAGTCGACGAAGTGGCTGGTGGTGGAACTAAGATCGAGCTCGTCCCGAATCTGGACTATGAAACCCACTTTGAGGATATTGAGGTGAGTACCTCAATAAGGCTGTGCTCATCTTCAGGAAGAACTGTACGCCTCGGATGAGGAGGATGAGGAAGAGGAAGAGGAGGTACCAGTCAAAGCGCCTTGCAACAACAAGAAGGACGGTCCGTCGACGAGGTCTCCGTCGCCTGGCGTGATGAATAGCAAGTCCGACAGGAGACCCAAAATCGAGAGTAAGTCATCCCTGTCTGGATTATTGGCTTGACTGATCATGTAGTCGACTATAAAGAGACTATTGCGAATAGTGAGTCGCACCGACAGGACTGGGCTGACTATCAGTCGCCAAGCCTAAGCCTCCGGGAGCGGTTGTTAAGGACGACGTCAAGCCATATCGCAACAAGGACATCAAATCGAAGCCGAAACCAATCGTGATCCGACCTCA
>Ga0308160_10005816_pt1 | contig 12747 bp, 10 predicted proteins | sample PhyFR1_FD_201036 | JGI IMG/M metagenome (GOLD analysis project Ga0308160, IMG submission 201036) | Phyllosphere microbial communities from UC Gill Tract Community Farm, Albany, California, United States - DLSLF.R1 | ecosystem: Host-associated > Plants > Phyllosphere > Unclassified | place: USA... | reverse complement strand
GACATCATCATCATGCTGATGACGGACTTGGCCTTCACCAGACCGCCGTAGAAGAAGGCCAGGCCGGGTGTCATGAACAACACCAGCGCCGCCATGACCAACACGAACGTCGTGTTGCCCTGATCAAGCATCTGTTCACCTCTCGATTGCACCAGCGGCTCTTGGTCCGCGTCGGGTGTCACCGAGTCTGGCGAGGCGAGGTTTCACGAGGGAGCACGAAGTGTTTCGCGGATGTAACGCGACGGCCCGGTGTGTAAACGTCGTGTTTCGTCCCCCGGGCAGTCCCCTGGACGGGGGCCACGAGCTCTCCCGGTCTGTCCGGACGGTGTCCGACAGCCGTCGCGGAACAGGGCCTGGAGGCGCGGCGCAGCGGGGCACCGGCTCCTCGCGACCGGCAGGCCGCTCAGTCCACGGCGCGGGTCAGCGCCACGACGCGGCTCGCCGCACGCAGGTACTTCTTGCGGTACCCGCCGTCGAGCATCGACTCGGGGTACACCTGGTCGAGCGGGGTGCCCGACGCCACGATCCGGACCTGCGCGTCGTACAGCCGGTCCACCAGCGCGACCCACCGGAGCGCATCGGTCTGGTCGGTGAAGGGCTGCACGTCGGTGAGGCCGACGGCGTCGAGGTCCTCGACCATCGCGACGTACTTCGACGGGTGCACGGACGCGAGGTGCCCGACCACCGCCCGGAAGTCGTCGAGCGTGACGTGTCCGCCGGGGAGTGCCGCGGCGACGTCGGCCACCACGCCCGCCGACTCGTCGACCGCACGCCGGCGGAAGTCGAGCCCGTCGATGCGCATGGTGTCGAACCGGTCGGACATCGCCTGGATCTCGCGCAAGAAGTCCTGGGCCGCGAAGCGCCCCTCGCCGAGCGCGCCCGGCGGCGTGTTCGAGGTGGCGGCGAACCGGGTGCCCGTCTCGGTGAGCTCCTTGATGAGGCGCGTCATCACCATCGTGTCACCGGGGTCGTCGAGCTCGAACTCGTCGATGCACACCAGCGCCGTCCCGCGCAGCAGGTCGACGGTGCCCTGGAACCCGAGGGCCCCGACGAGCGCCGTGTACTCGATGAAGGTGCCGAACGTCTTCCGGCCGGTCGCGGCGTGGTAGGCGGCGGCGAGCAGGTGGGTCTTGCCGACGCCGAACCCGCCGTCGAGGTAGACGCCGGACTTCACGGTCGACTCCGCCACGGGCTTCCGGCGACCGAACAGCCCCCGGCGAGGCTGGTCGGCGGGACCGGCGGCGACGAAGGCCTCCACCGCGTCGCGGACCGCCGCCTGCGACGGGTACTCCGCGTCGGGTCGGTAGGAGGCGAACGACGCGTCGGCGAACTGGGGCGGCGGGACCAGCGACGCAGCCATCTGCTGCGGGGTCACCTGCGGGTCGCGGTCGACGAGGTGTTCAGGCGCGGTGTTCGCTGACAATCGGGGCAGTCCTTCGGGAAGCATGTCGTGGGGTGTCACGTTGCGTCAGGAGCACGGCACGCCCGCGTACCGTTGCCCACAGGCACCGACGACCGATCCTAGTCCGGTGCCGGATGACCACCTGGAGGTAGCCCACCATGACCGCACCGGTCGACACGTCCGAGAAGTTCACCGCCTACGCCCACCCGGAGCGGCTCGTCTCCACCGAGTGGCTGCAGGAACACCTGGACGCCGGCACCCCGGACCTGGTCGTCGTCGAGTCCGACGAGGACGTCCTGCTCTACGAGACGGGCCACGTCCCCGGTGCCGTGAAGATCGACTGGCACACCGACCTCAACGACCCGGTGCTCCGCGACTACATCGACGGCGAGGCCTTCGCCGAACTGCTCGGCAGCAAGGGCATCGGCCGCGAGACCACCGTGGTGATCTACGGCGACAAGAACAACTGGTGGGCCGCCTACGCCCTCTGGGTCTTCTCGCTGTTCGGCCACGAGGACGTCCGTCTCCTCGACGGAGGCCGAGCGAAGTGGATCGCCGAGGACCGTGCGCTCACCACCGACCAGACCGTGGTCACGCCGGTCGAGTACCCCGTCGTCGACCGGATCGACACCGAGATCCGCGCCTACAAGGACGACGTGCTCGCCCACCTCGGCAAGCCGCTGATCGACGTCCGCAGCGCCCCGGAGTACGCCGGCGACCGCACCACCGCGCCGGACTACCCGGAGGAGGGCGCCCTCCGCGCCGGCCACGTCCCCACCGCCGTGAACATCCCGTGGGCCACCGCCGCGGCACCGGACGGCACCTTCAAGACCCGCGAGGAGCTCGACGCGATCTACCGCGACGGCGCCGGGATCGGCGACGCGGACGAGGTCATCGCCTACTGCCGCATCGGCGAGCGGTCGAGCCACACCTGGTTCGTCCTGCAGCACCTGCTCGGGTACGAGAACGTCCGCAACTACGACGGCTCGTGGACCGAGTGGGGCAGCGCGGTCCGCGTCCCGATCGCCGTCGGCACCGAACCGGGTACGATCACCGACCGATGACCGACGCACTCCCCCAGTCCCTCGCCGAGATCCGCGACGACTTCCTCGAACTCTCCCAGCAGGACCGCCTGCAGCTGCTCCTCGAGTTCTCGAACGAGCTCCCGGCGCTTCCCGAGCGCCTGCAGGGGCACGAGGACGAGCTCGAGCGCGTCGAGGAGTGCCAGTCCCCCGTCTTCATCACGGTCACCGTGGGTGCGGACGGCGACGCGCCCGGCATCGTCCGGATGCACGCCACGGCGCCGCGCGAGGCACCGACCACGCGGGGCTTCGCGTCGATCCTCGCGCAGGGGCTGTCCGGCCTGACCGCCGAGCAGGTGCTCGCCGTGCCGGCTGACTACCCGCTGACGATCGGGCTGAGCGAGGCGGTCAGCCCGCTGCGGATCCGCGGCATGGTCGGGATGCTGGGCCGGGTGCAGCGGCAGGTGCAGGCGCAGGCCGCGGTCGAGTAGACGTCACCACACACTGACGGGAGGCGCGGTGCCAGCAGGCACCCCGCCACCCCGCCGTCTGTGGATGCGTCTACCGCGCGTTGGCCGCGCCGTCTCGCTGGACCACCTCGGTCAGCCACGCGAGGATGCGGGCGTCGAACCAGTCGGCGTCGTGGTTCCAGAGCTTGGTGTGCCGGGCGGTCGTCTGCACCTCGAGCCGCACGATGTCGGGCCGGGCCTCGGCGAGGGCGTGCGACGCGGACGACGGGACGAACCCGTCGTCGTCGCTGTGCATGAGCAGGATCGGCACGTGCAGCTCGTCGGCCCGCACGACCATGTCGAGCTGCCGCAGGTCGACCGGCTGCCGCAGGCCCGTGAGCCGGTGCAGGACCGGGGTGCGGAGGAGACGCTGCGCGACCTTCCGGACCGGCCGCGGCAGGCGGAGCAGCTGGCTCTGCGACTTGAGCACCGCGTGCCAGTCGACCACGGGCGACTCGAGCACGACGCCGTCCACGAGGTCCGCGAACGCCGACCGGACCAGGGTCTGCAGCACGACCGCGCCGCCCATTGACCAGCCCATCAGGACGACGCTCGACGCGCCCTGCCCGGCGAGCCAGCGGAGGACCGCGTCGATGTCCTCCCACTCGGTGCTGCCGAGGCCGTAGCGGCCGTCGACGCTCCGCGGCGCGACGCCGTCGTTGCGCCAGCTCGCCAGCACCACGGAGTACCCCGCCGCCCGGAAGACCGGCACCGCGCGGATCGTCTCGGCGCGGGTCACCCCACGACCGTGCACGAGGACGGCCCACGGCGCGTCCGGGTCGTCGGCGCGGACCACCCAGGCGGGTGCGGGGCCGTTCGGGGTGGGGACGTCGATGTCCTCGACCGGGACGTCGAGCTCCCCGGGGGTCAGGTAGAACCAGCCGCCCCACCGACCCCGGCGGGCCGCCGTGGGGTCGCCGGCGTCGATCGCGATGATGCGGCGGGTGACGGTCGTGTCGGTGGTGCCGAGGACCTCGCCGACGCGCATGTGCCCGGTCCCGCCGCCGAACCAGAGGCTGTAGCGGCCCTGCAGTTCGGTGTCCGCGGTGCGCTCGAGCGTCACCGTCCGCCGCACGGGGTCGACAGCGTGGATCGGGACGCGTTCGGTGCGCTTGCGGTCGGGGGTGACCACCGCTCGGGCCACCGCCGCTACGAACCCGCCGATCACCGCGGTGGTGACGGCGGCCGCTGCGATGCCCGCTCCCAGTGCGACGAACCCGGCCGATCGTGCGGTCTCCTGGACGACGTCCTCGGCGGGTCGCGCGGATCGGGACATGGTCCGGAGCCTAGTCTGCATTCGTGTCCGAAACTCGAGAGCCCGACGCCTTCGCGCGGCTCCGTGCGTTCGTGGCGTCCGGCGGCGCGCGCGCCGAGACGACCGTCACCGAGATCCCCTCGCCGTCGCGCATCGCCCCGTTCTCGATCGCCCTGGCGGCGGACGTCTCGGGTGCGGCGCACGGCATCGACTCCGACCTCGGGACGGGCAGGTTCATCGCCCTGCACGACCCGGACGAACCCGAGGGCTGGGGCGGGTCGTTCCGCATCGTGACCTTCGCCCAGGCACCGCTCGAACCTGAGATCGGTGTCGACGAGTTCGTCGCCGACGTGACGTGGAGCTGGCTCGTCGACGCCCTCGCCGCGCACGGTGCGACCTACGACCACGCCTCAGGCACGGCGACCAAGATCATCTCCCGCGGCTACGGCGACCTCGCGGCGCAGGGCGACGGGGCGCAGCTCGAACTGCGCGCCTCGTGGACCCCGCGCGGGGACGACCTCACCGCACACGTCGAGGCGTGGGAGGAGATCGTGGCGATGCTCGCCGGTCTCCCGCCCGCGTCGGACGGCGTGACCCTGTTGGCCCCGAGGAGGCTCGCACGTGACTGACCCCGCATCTCCGGCCGGGGCGTCGCCCGCTGTCCCGTCGGCGTCGCCGGCTGTTCCGCCGTCGGCTGCTCCGTCCGCGGCGTCGCCGGCGTTCGAGGCGTCGCACGACGCGGTCCACGTGATCGCCTCGCGCGAGGAGTACCTCGACGCCGTCGCCGCCATCGCGGCGGGCCACGGCCCGGTCGCCGTCGACGCAGAGCGCGCGAGCGGCTACCGGTACTCGCAGCGGGCGTACCTCATCCAGGTGTTCCGCCGCGGTGCCGGCGCGTTCCTCTTCGACCCGATCCCGATCGGTGACTTCTCCGAGCTCCAGGACGCGATCGTCGACGAGGAGTGGCTCTTCCACGCCGCGTCGCAGGACCTCCCCTGCCTCCAGGAGGTCGGCCTCGTCCCGACCCGCATCTTCGACACCGAGCTCGGTGCCCGCATCGCCGGGTTCCCCCGGGTCGGCCTCGGTGCCGTCGTGGAGCAGCTGCTCGGGATCACGCTCGCGAAGGCCCACTCCGCCGCGGACTGGTCGACCCGGCCGCTCCCGCAGTCGTGGTTGGTGTACGCGGCACTCGACGTCGAGCTGCTCCCCGACCTCCGTGACGCACTCGCGGCGAAGCTCGACGAGGCGGGCAAGACCCGCATCGCCGAAGAGGAGTTCGCGGCCGTCCTGACACGGGCGCCGAAGCCGCCGAAGGCCGAGCCGTGGCGCCGCCTGTCCGGCATGCACGCCCTCCGTGGCTCCAGGGCACTCGCGATCGCCCGGTCGCTCTGGACGGCACGTGACGCCTACGCCCGCGAAGCCGACATCGCGCCGGGTCGCACCATCCCGGACTCGGCGATCGTCGCGGCCGCAGCGGCGAACCCGGCCTCGAAGGGCGAACTGAGCGGGGTGAAGGCCTTCACGGGTCGTGCCAGCCGGTCCGAGCTCGACCGCTGGTGGGCCGCCGTCGACGAGGGCCGCACGACCGAGGACCTCCCGCGGCTCCGCGGCACCGGCGAGGCCACGCTGCCGCCGCCCCGGGCCTGGGCCGACCGCAACCCGGCAGCCGACCGGCGGTACAAGGCCGCACGGGCCGCCGTGGTGCAGCGCGCCGAGGAGCTCGACCTGCCCGTCGAGAACCTGCTCACCCCGGACACCCTCCGCACGGTGTCGTGGGAGCCGCCGACGCCGATCGCCACCGAGACCGTCGGTGCCGTGCTCGCCGCGCACGACGCCCGCCCCTGGCAGGTCGAGGAGACGGCGTCGATCATCGCGCACGCCTTTGTCGCTGCTGCACAGGAGCCTGCTGCCGAGAGCAACACCGAGTCGTAGGAACGCCCCAACGGGCATGCGTCCGCACAGGCTCGGGGCATAGCGTCGCTGGTGCACGCCGGGTCGGACCCGGCCGGGCGGGGCGGGACGCGCCCAGCCTGATCAACGAGGATCTGGAGGCCCAGATTGCCAAAGGCAGCAGACGTCGTCTTCGTCGACGGAGTTCGGACACCGTTCGGACGAGCCGGGGAGAAGGGGGTGTTCTGGAAGACCCGCGCGGATGACCTCGCGGTGCACGCGATGCGCGGACTCCTCGACCGGAACGCCTCGTTGGACGGGGCCGCGGTGGACGACGTCGCCGTGGCGGCCACCACGCAGCAGGGCGACCAGGGGCTCACCCTCGGCCGGACGGTCGGGATGCTCGCCGGACTCCCGAAGACCGTCCCCGGGTACGCGATCGACCGCATGTGCGCCGGTGCCATGACGAGCGTGACCACCCTCGCCGGCGCCATCGCGTTCGGCGCGGCCGACGTCGCCATCGCCGGCGGTGTCGAGCACATGGGGCGCCACCCGATGGGCTTCAACTCCGACCCGAACCCGCGCTTCATCGCCGAGCGCATGGTCAACGGCGACGCGCTCGTGATGGGCAAGACCGCTGAGCGCCTGCACGACCGCTTCCCCGCGATCACCAAGGACCGCACGGACGCCTACGCCGTCCAGTCCCAGCAGCGCTTCGCCGCCGCGTGGGCCGCGGGCAAGCTCCAGCCGGACCTGGTGCCGGTCGAGGTCAACACCGGCGAGGGCTGGGACATCGTCTCCAGTGACGAGCCGCCCCGCCCCGGCACCACACTCGAGGCACTGGCAGCGCTGAAGACGCCGTTCCGCTCGCACGGACGCATCACCGCCGGCAACGCGGCAGGCCTGAACGACGGCGCCACCATGAGCCTGCTCGCCTCGGCCGACGCCGCGAAGCAGCACGGACTGCCGACGAAGATGCGCATGGTCTCGTTCGCCTTCGCGGGCGTCGACCCCGAGGTGATGGGCATCGGACCGGTGCCCGCGACCGACAAGGCGCTGGCGAAGGCCGGGCTGTCGATCGACGACATCGGGCTGTTCGAGATCAACGAGGCGTTCGCCGTCCAGGTGCTCGCCTTCCTCGACAACTACGGGATCGCCCAGGACTCGACGAACGTGAACGCCTGGGGCGGCGCGATCGCGGTCGGGCACCCGCTCGCCTCGAGCGGCGTCCGCCTGATGACCCAGCTCGCGGCCCAGTTCGCCGAGCGCCCGGACGTCCGGTACGGCATCACGACGATGTGCATCGGGCTCGGCCAAGGCGGCACCGTCATCTGGGAGAACCCGAACTTCAGCAAGTCCGCGGCACGGAAGGCGGCGTGACCATGACCATCGTCGACAACGACCAGCTCCTCGCCCTCAGCGAGGACGAGGTGGTCACCCACTCGTACCTCAAGCACGTCGCACTGCCGTCGGGTGGCACGCTCGCGCTCATCACGCTCGACAACGGCAAGGACTACAAGCGACCGTCGACCCTCGGGCCGCGCACGCTGCACGAGCTCTCCGGGGTCCTCGACACCCTGCGGACCGAAGCGTCCGCCGGGACGATCCAGGCCGCGGCGATCACCGGCAAGGAGTACTGCTTCGCCGCCGGTGCCGACCTCTCCCAGGCTGCCTCGGTGCCGTCGCGGGACGTCGCCCACGACCTGGCCGCCCTCGGACACGCGACGCTCCGGAAGCTCTCCGACCTCGGCGTCCCCTCCTTCGCGCTCATCAACGGGATCGCGCTCGGCGGTGGCCTCGAGATCGGGCTGCACTGCACGTACCGGGCGTTCTCGTCGGCCGCGCAGGGCATCGGGCTCCCCGAGGTCTTCCTCGGCATCATCCCCGGGTGGGGCGGCGCGACGCTGCTCCCCCGCCTGATCGGCCCCGAGAAGGCGCTCCGCGTCATCGTCGAGAACCCGCTCAAGAACAACCGCCTGATGGACGGTCCGGCCGCGGTCGAGCTCGGCATCGGCGACGCGCTCATCCCCTCGGTCACCTTCCTGCCGTCCGCGGTGGCGTGGATCGACGGCGTCGTGTCCGGCCGCACCAAGGTCGTGCGGAAGAACGAGCCCGGCATGATCGAGAAGGCTGCGTGGGGCACCGTCGTCAAGGTCGCCCGCAGCCAGGTCGCGTCGAAGATCGGCACGGTCCCGAAGTCGCCGTTCCGGGCGCTCGACCTCGTCGCCGCGGCGAAGTCCGGCTCGCTCGACGAGCGGTTCGCCGACGAGGACGACGCCCTGGCCGACCTCATCTCGGGCGATCAGTTCGCCGCGTCGATGTACGCGTTCGACCTCGTGCAGAAGCGCGCGAAGAAGCCGGTGGGCGCCCCTGCGGACGTCTCGCCGCGCCCCGTCACGAAGGTCGGCGTCCTGGGCGCCGGCCTGATGGCGTCCCAGTTCGCCCTGCTCTTCGTCCGACGCCTCGGCGTCCCGGTCGTCATCACCGACGTCGACCAGTCGCGCGTCGACGCCGGCGTGGAGCGCATCCGCGGCGAGGTGGACAAGCTCCTCGACAAGGGCCGGGTCTCCCCCGACGACGCGAACCGCATCAAGGCGCTCGTGTCCGGGTCGGTGTCCTACGACGCGTTCGCGGACGCCGACTGGGTCATCGAGGCCGTCTTCGAGGAGATGAGCGTCAAGCAGGAGGTCTTCCGGAAGATCGAGCAGGTCATCGCTCCGGACGCGATCCTCGCCACGAACACCTCGTCGCTGTCGGTGTCCGAGATGGGCTCCGTGCTGTCCGATCCATCGCGACTCGTCGGGTTCCACTTCTTCAACCCCGTCGCCGTGATGCCGCTGCTCGAGGTCGTGCGCACCGCCTCGACCTCCGACGAGACCCTCGCCACGGCCCTCGCCGTCGCGAAGACCCTCAAGAAGACCGCGATCGTCACGGCCGACCAGCCGGGCTTCGTCGTGAACCGGGTGCTCGCCCGTGTCCTCGGCGAGGCGATGCGCGGCGTCGAGGAGGGCACGTCGTTCGACGTCGTCGCCCAGGGCGCTGCGCCGCTCGGCCTGCCGATGTCCCCGTTCGAGCTGCTCGAGCTCGTCGGCCTGCCGGTCGGTGCGCACGTGCTCGACTCGCACCACGCCGCCTGGCCGGAGCGCTTCTACCCGGGTGACGGCCTGAAGAAGATCGCCGAGTTCGGGCACATCCTGACCCGCGACAAGAAGGGCACGGCGACCGGGTACGACCCCGCTGCCGTGAAGCTCGTCGCACCGTCGAAGAAGGACGCGAAGCCGGTCGACGCTGCCGAGATGCAGCGCCGCTTCGAGGACGCCCTCGCCGACGAGCTGCACCGCATGCTCGAGGACGAGGTCGTCCAGCACGTCGAGGAGATCGACCTCGGGCTCATCCTCGGCGCGGGCTACCCGTTCCAGGCCGGTGGCATCAGCCCGTACCTCGACCGTTCCGGTGCGTCCGAGCGGGTCTTCGGCGGGGCGTTCCACGAGCCGCTGATCGTCGGGCCGGCCTCGCGCTGACCCCGGCGTCGAACCACGAAACCGACGTCGAACCAGGCCGTGTGCCCGGTTCGACGTCGGTTTCGTGGTTCCACCCGGCGTAGCGTGCAGGCATGGCACAGGAGTGGTGGGCACCGAGGACGACCGGGCACCCCAGCGTCGTCGTGCCCGTGCCGCTCGACGAGGTCCCGGAGCTGCTCGACCGCGCCGTGCACGCCGTCCCGGGAGCCGCGGCGATGGAGATCCGTCCGGACGGGGCCGTCATCGGCCGCCGGACCTCGTTCGCCGTCCGCGCCGAGAACATCGTCATGACGTTCTCGCGCGAGGGCCCGTGTCCTCGCGCGTGGAGATCATCCGCGAGGGCCGTGACGGCCTGTCGTACGGCCAGGTCCTCTGGGTGACGCCGATGGCCCGCGCGATCCTGCGCGAGCTCGTGTCCGCGGCCGCCGGGCCGCCCGCGCCGCCGCGCCTCGGATCGAACCACGGATCCGACATCGAACTCGTCGATCCGCCCGGTTCGACGTCGCATTCGTGGTTCGACCCGCCGGGCCACGCGGCGCCGAACCGCGCGCCGCTGGGCCGGGCCACGACCGGCGCGCCCGCGCCCGCGTCGCTCAGCGGTCGGCGGACTCCCGGGAGCGCGACGCCGCCCGCGCCGGCTTCGCCTGCGGCAGCTTCGTCCCGACGACCTGGTCGATGACGTCCCGAGCGATCGCCTGCGCGGTCAGCCCCACGTCCTCGAGGATCTGGGACCGCGACGCGTGGTCGATGAACGCGTCCGGCAGCCCGAGTTCGTTGACCCCGGTGTCGATACCCGCAGCGCGCAGGTCCTGCCGTAGCCGCGTCCCGACGCCACCGACCCGCACCCCGTCCTCGAGCGTGATCACGAGCCGGTGGTCGCGAGACAGGTCGATGAGCGACGCGGGGATCGGCACCACCCACCGCGGGTCGACCACCGTCACGCCGATGCCCTGGGACTCGAGCAGCGCCGCCGCGTCGAGCGCCACCGGCACCATCGAGCCCACGGCGACGAACAGGACGTCGGGCTCCTGGTCGGACGACGGCGACCGCAGCACGTCCACCCCGTCCGGGAGTCGACGCTCCGCGACGATGTCCGGCCCGACCTGTCCCTTCGACCAGCGCAGCACGGTGGGTGCGTCGTCGACGGCCACGGCCTCGCGGAACTCCTCGCGCAGGGTCGCGGCGTCACGCGGTGCGGCGATCCGGATCCCGGGCACGACCTGCAGCAACGCGAGGTCCCACATGCCGTGGTGCGACGGCCCGTCCGGTCCGGTGATGCCCGCGCGGTCGAGGACGAAGGTGACGCCGGCCTTGTGCAGGGCGACGTCCATGAGCACCTGGTCGAACGCCCGGTTCAGGAACGTCGCGTACAGGGCCACGACGGGGTGCAGGCCGCCGAACGCGAGTCCGGCCGCGGTCGTCACGGCGTGCTGCTCGGCGATCCCGACGTCGATCACGCGCGAGGGGTGCTGTTCCTGGAAGAGGTGCAGCCCGGTCGGGCGAAGCATCGCCGCGGTGATCGCCACGATCTTCTCGTCCGACGCACCGACCTCCGCCAGCGTCGAGGCGAACACCGAGGTCCACGACGGCCCCGACGACACGTCGAGCGACTCCCCGGTCTCCGGGTCGATGTGCCCGACCGCGTGGAACTGGTCGGCCTGGTCGCGCAGCGCGGGCTCGAACCCGTGCCCCTTCTCGGTGATGGCGTGCACGATCGTCGGCGCGCCGTACGCCTTCGCCTGACGGAGTGCGGCCTCCATCGCCCGCTGGTCGTGCCCGTTCACCGGCCCGATGTACTTGATGTCGAGGTTCGAGTAGAGCGCCTCGTTGTTCGTGAACCGCGAGAGGAACCCGTGCAGCCCGCCGCGCATCCCGCGGTAGAGCGCCCGCCCGGGAGCGCCGAACCGCGCCGCCGCGGCCTGGGACTTCTCGAACAGCGCCCGGTACTCGCGGCGCGTGCGCACCGAGCTGAGGAACCGCGCCATGCCACCGATGGTCGGCGCGTAGGAGCGCCCGTTGTCGTTGACGACGATGACGAGTCGACGGTCGTTGCCGTCGGAGATGTTGTTGAGGGCCTCCCACGTCATCCCGCCGGTGAGCGCGCCGTCGCCGACGACCGCGACCACGGTCCGGTCGGCCTGGCCGGTCTGCACGAACGCGCGCGAGATGCCGTCCGCCCAGGACAGCGACGAGGACGCGTGCGAGGACTCCACGATGTCGTGCTCCGACTCGCTCCGCTGCGGGTACCCGGCGAGGCCGCCCCGCTCGCGCAGCCGCGAGAAGTCCTGCCGCCCGGTGACGAGCTTGTGCACGTACGACTGGTGCCCGGTGTCGAAGACGAACGGGTCGTGCGGCGAGTCGAACACCCGGTGCATGGCCAGCGTGAGCTCGACGACGCCGAGGTTCGGGCCGAGGTGGCCGCCGGTCTTCGCGACCTCGGCGACGAGGAAGCGTCGGATCTCGGCGGCGAGGTCCGTCATCTGCGCGTCGGAGAGACGCTTCAGGTCGCGCGGCGACGTGATGCTCGAGAGCAGACTCACGGGCGCTCCTTTCGTGGGGCTGTCGGCCCACTCTATGCGCGTGACCCGACAACGGACGGGAGGCGCGGTGCCAGCTGGCACCGCGCCTCCTGTCCGTCGGACGGGTGCGTCAGACGAGCGACCGCAGCACGTACTGCAGGATGCCGCCGTTGCGGTAGTAGTCCGCCTCACCCGGGGTGTCGATGCGGACGACCGCGTCGAACTCGATCGTCTCCTTGCCGGCGGGCGAGTGCTCGCTCGGCGCAGCCGTGACGTGCACCGTCTTGGGCGTACGGCCCTCGTTCAGCTCGGTCAGGCCGGAGATCGAGACGACCTCGGTGCCGTCGAGCCCGAGGGACTCGACCGACTCGCCGGCGGGGAACTGCAGCGGCACGACGCCCATGCCGATGAGGTTCGAGCGGTGGATGCGCTCGAAGCTCTCGGTGATGACCGCGCGGACGCCGAGCAGGTTCGTGCCCTTCGCCGCCCAGTCGCGGGACGAACCGGAGCCGTACTCCTTGCCACCGAAGATGACGAGCGGGATGCCCTGCTCCTGGTAGTGCTGCGAGGCGTCGTAGATGAACGACTGCGCACCGTCCGGCGTCGTGAAGTCGCGGGTGTAGCCGCCC
>Ga0308160_10005815_pt1 | contig 12748 bp, 13 predicted proteins | sample PhyFR1_FD_201036 | JGI IMG/M metagenome (GOLD analysis project Ga0308160, IMG submission 201036) | Phyllosphere microbial communities from UC Gill Tract Community Farm, Albany, California, United States - DLSLF.R1 | ecosystem: Host-associated > Plants > Phyllosphere > Unclassified | place: USA... | reverse complement strand
CCTGTTGGAACCGCTCGGCTATATACCGCCGGCGGAAGCTGAGGCAAACTATTACGAGCAGTTGAACGGTCAGGTAATACAGGCCTGACTCACACTAACCGGCCTCCACGAAAGCCGGGGCGGTTCAGAGCGACTAGCGCTGCGTCCACTTTATGCGCGACCACATTTTTACCAATTGATCCTGACATTTGGCTTCATCCTCGTCATTACCGAAGCCGTCAAATTCACTTGGGGGTTGGGTTACAAGGAATCGCCAATGCCGGATGCACTCGCAGGAACGATCGTGCTATTCGGCAGCACCATCCCAATCTATCGGCTTTTTGTCATTATCTTTGGCGCAGTTGTTTCCATCGCGCTGTTCCTTGCTCTTGAACGCAGCACCTTCGGCATGAAAGTGCGCGCCGCCAGCAGCGACGCCGAGATGGTACAAATTTTAGGCCTGCGTGCGGCAAATATCCGCAATGCCGTTTTCGGGCTTGGCGCAGGACTCGCTGGGCTCGCCGGCGCAATTGCAGCGCCGCTATTTCCAATTGAGCTTGGCATGGCCACCACTGTCATCATCGACTGCTTCATCGTGGTCATCTTGGGTGGCCTTGGCAACATCCGCGGCGTGGTCGCTGCAGCGATCCTGATCGGCATGGTGCGAGCGGTCGGTTATACGTTCGCGCCGAGCTGGGTGGATGTGCTGACGTTCTCGCTGCTGATCGCAACATTGATGACCCGCCCCCAAGGGTTATTTTCCCGTCCCGTGAGGTCAGCATGAGCGCCCGCCGTTTTGACTTAGCCGTTGCCGTTCTGATCGGTGCGACTGTCATCGCACTACCATTCGCGACGCAGAATGACTTTTTCCTGAATCTTGCCCTGCTCGTGATGATCTGGTCAATCTTTGCACTCGGCTTCGATCTTGTGTTCGGTTCCATCGGCATGGTGTCGTTCGGTCATGCTAGTTTCCTAGGAATGGGGGGCTATATCGTTGCGATCTTTACCCAGCGCTATGGCTGGTCATTCGAGGCCAGTACAGTGGCCGCCATGGCTGCAGCCTCGCTGCTAGCATGGGTCTTCAGCTTCTTCGCGCTGCGCGTATCTGGCATTTTTTTCTCGCTCGTAACGCTTGCGCTGTCGCAGTTGCTCTACATCCTTGCCGATAGCAAGTTGCGGGAGTGGACAGGTGGCGCCGATGGCATGGCTGGTGTCACTCGACCGCAATTGTTTGGTGTCGATTTTTTCACAACCCAAGCGTTTTACTGGTATGTCGTCGCGCTGTTCACGATTGTGGTGGCCTGTGTGGCGATGTTAAGGGCCTCGCCATTTGGCCGGGTCATGCAAGGCGTTGCACAGAACGAGATCCGCACTGAGCAGCTCGGCTACGACGTTCACGGCATCAAGCAAATCACCTTCCTGGTGTCAGGCGGCATCAGCGGTCTGGCCGGTGCACTGCTGGCTTCGCTGCTCATGTTCGTCAATCCGCAGATGCTGCATTGGACTACCTCTGGCGACGTCATCATCATGACCCTGCTGGGCGGCGCCGGGACACTATGGGGACCTGTCGGCGGTGTGATCCTGTATGAGCTGCTCAAGGAGTGGCTGAGCGGACAGACACAATACTGGTATGGCGTACTGGGCTTGGTGTTCATCCTGGCCACCATCTATTTTCCACGCGGCTTCCTAGGCGAGGCTCGCCGCCTCGCCGCTCGTGCGCAACGGAGAAAGCCATGACGCAATTTGCACTCGAATGCCGCGACGTCACGGTCAGCTTTGGCGCGCTCAAGGCGATCGACGGGTTCAGCCACCAGTTCGAAGCAGGCCGTAACTATGGCCTAATCGGTCCTAATGGCGCTGGAAAGACCACGTTACTGAACGTGTTGGCGGGGCGGCTTTTCCAGAACAAAGGGATAGTCCTTTGCAACGGTGCTGATATATCCGCCATGCCAGCATACAAGCGTGCACGCGCCGGCATCGGACGCAGTTTCCAGATCACCAAGACCTATCCCGAAATGACAGTTGCGGAGAACCTGCGTATTGCCGCTCAAATCAAGCATTCCCGGTTCCTGCCGTTCTGGATTGCGATGCGCTACGACAGGCAACTGCAGCACGACATTGATGCGATGCTTGAGCTTACCGGTCTGGTCGCCTACCGCGACGAGATTGCGGGAACGATGTCGTACGGTCTGCAACGCGCGCTGGAGTTGGGCGTCACGCTACTCCCTCAGCCCACCATCCTGCTTCTCGACGAGCCGCTCGCCGGTATTGGCCATCATGAGATTGATGGCGCCACACAGCTGATTCGTTCCGCAGCCGAGGGGCGGACTGTGCTGCTGATCGAGCACAACATGGATGCGGTCATGTCCCTATCGGACGAAATCGTTGTGATGAGCAACGGTCGCAAGATTGCCTGCGGTGAGCCGCAGGTAATTCGGGCCGATCAGACCGTGCGTTCCGTTTATCTTGGCGAGGAGGCTCCAGCATGATGGTTCTCGACGGAGCTTGTGTGCACTATGGGCTGGCACGCGTACTAAGTGACGTCAGCATCGAGGCACCAGAAAATGAAATTATTGCCATCGTCGGCAGGAACGGCGCTGGCAAGTCGACCACACTGAAGGCGATGATGGGTCTGCTGCCGTTATCCAAAGGAAAGCGTCTCTTCCAACAGCGCGATATCACAAAGCTGTCGGTTGAGCAAATCAGCCGCCTCGGCGTGGGCTTCGTTCCCGACACCCGCAGAATCTTTCCCAACCTGACCGTGCATGAAAACTTGCGCATGGGCACTCTCGCCCACAAGCCGGGTTACTGGACTATTCAGCGCGTCCTCGAAATCTTCCCGCGGCTGGGAGAGCGCATTGGCTTCGGTGGCGATCAGTTATCCGGCGGCGAGCAGCAGATGTTATCGATCGCCAGAGCGCTATTGGGTAATCCGACAATATTACTCCTCGATGAACCGACGGAGGGCTTGGCGCCCAAGATCGTCGACGAGTTGATCGAGATTTTCTTGCAAGTGCATCGCCTGGGGACGGGACTGGTACTGGTAGAGCAGAACCTGAAGGTTCCTATGCGCCTGGCGCACCGTCAGTATGTACTCGACCACGGCGCCGTGGCCTGGTCAGGGACGTCAAAGGAACTCGATGCCCAGCGTGACCATGTTGAATCGATCATTACGACAGGAGTATCCAATGAAAATTGAAAAAACTTACATCGTTGGCGTGGGCATGACGCCGTTTGCCAAACAACTGGAGCGCAGCGTAAAAGACCTTGTCCGCGAGGCTGTATCCGCGGCGCTGAGGGATGCTGGCTGCAACAACAGCGACCTGCAGGCTGCTTATTTCGCGACTGCCGGACAGGGCGCAATGGAAGGGCAGTTTATGGTCTCTGGCCAGATTGCGCTGGGGGCAATGGGCATCGCGGGGATACCTGTGACCAATGTCGAGAACGCATGCGCCAGCTCAAGCACCGCGCTCAACGCTGCTAGGCTGCATGTCGCTTCCGGTGCAGCGGATATCTGCCTTGCAGTGGGTGTCGACAAGTTGTTCTCAAACGACAAAGAGCGCAGTTTTGCCGTATTCGACGGCGGTTGGGACGTGCATACCGCTGAACAACAGCTACGCTACCTGATGTCGTTGTCGAGCGACATTCGGCCGCCGGCGGATTATGTCGAGCCTGGCAAACGTAGCGTATTCATGGATATTTACGCGAGTCTGGCTCGCCTGCACATGAAAACCTATGGCACGACCGAGCGCCAGATAGCTGCCGTAGCCGCCAAAAACCATGTTCACTCCACGCGCAATCCTTTGGCGCAATTCCAGTACCCGCTGACGATCGACGAAGTGCTCTCGGCGCGGGCCGTGGCCTGGCCGCTTACGCTGCCGATGTGCGCTCCAATCAGCGACGGTGCGGCGGCGGCCATTGTCTGCAATGAAGACGGGTTGCGACGGTTACAGCGCGGCCGAGCGGTTGAAATCCTGGCTAGCGTGATGCGCAGCGCCACCGATCGCCGCGCCGACCAGTACGACCGCCACCTGTGTTACCTCGCTGCGAATGAAGCATACGAGGTCGCCGGGTTGGGGCCACGCGACATGTCTCTAGCCGAAGTGCACGACGCCACGGCATTCGCCGAGATCCAGCAAACCGAAGCACTCAGTTTTTGCGCATTTGGAGAGGGCGGGATGATGGCTGAGACCGGCGCCACCACGCTGGGCGGGCAGATCCCAATCAACGTGTCCGGGGGACTGCTGTCGCGTGGCCACCCGGTCGGTGCGACAGGCTTGGCGCAGATCTTCGAAATGGTTACGCAACTGCGCCGCGAAGCGGGACCACGTCAGGTGGAAAATGCGCGGCTCGCCATCGCCGAAAATGGTGGGGGCTTTTCTGGAGTCGAGGAAGCGACCACATGCATCACGATTCTCGGGCGCGCCTAGCTGCACCGTGATACGCCGATCAACCATACACTGATCATTAGATTGCCAGCCATGAACCTCAGCCAATTATTTCAGCGCAGCGTCCAGATGTACCCAGATTGCACCGCAATTACTTGCGGTGACCAGATCCGTCGCACCTACCGACAACTTGACCAACGCGTCGGTGCACTAGCGTACTGGTTCAAACAAGAGCTTGGTTTGCAACCAGGCGAACGGCTGCTGCTTGTAATGAAGAACTGTCCGGAATACATCGAAAGCTTGCTGGCAGCCTGGCGGGCGGAGTTGTGCGTAGTGCCAGTCAACAGCAAACTGCACCCTAATGAAATTGCAGGGATGGCTCAGGATGCAGGCGTTAGCAAGTGCCTTTCGCAGGGATCGCTTGCCGCTGCCCTACGTGAACATCCAACGATAAAGGCTCAGCTCGATGTCATCGACGCTGGAGGAGACGCCTACCTCAATGCGCTAGCGTCACCACAATTGCCGGTTGGCCGCACACATGACGAGAATGCTGTGGCGTGGTTGTTCTTTACGAGCGGCACCACAGGCCGCTCAAAAGGCGTCATGATCACGCATGCCAACTTGGTGAATGTGTCACTTAATTTCTTTGCCGACGTGCAGTCTGTGAGCCAAGGCGATGCGCTTATCCATGTGGCACCAGTGTCACACGGCTCGGGCATCTATAGCATTCCCTACTGGATCAAAGGTGGCACACAAGTGTTACCTGAGTCGGGCGGCTTCGACGAGGCTGAACTGTTTAGGCTGCTGGATACGCATCAACGCGCAAGCTTGTTTGCAGCGCCGACCATGGTCCAGCGCATGGTGCGTTATGCAAATGAGAATAATGTCCGCCCCTCCGGCCTGCGCGCCCTGCTAGTGGGGGGCGCGCCGTTTTACATGGAAGACATCAAGGCAGCCGTACAGTGCTTTGGTCCAAGAATTGCTCAGGTTTACGGTCAGGGTGAAAGCCCGATGACGATTTCCCGCATTAGCGCAGATCAAATTGGTGCTGCGGTAGATTCAGATGACAGTCAGTTGCTTGGCTCTGTCGGCTTTCCGATGACCTCAGTACAAGTATCCATTGTGGATAACAACGGTTGTCAGGTTGCAGCCGGAGAGCTTGGCGAAGTGACGGTGCGCGGCCCGGTCGTTATGGCTGGATATTGGAATAACCCTCAGGCAACGGCTAGCACGATCATCGACGGTGCATTGCGAACCGGCGATGTCGGTTTGATCGACGAGCGCGGCCTGCTGCATTTGCGTGACCGTTCCAAGGACGTGATCATTAGCGGCGGCACCAATATTTATCCACGCGAGGTGGAGGAGGTCCTGCTGACCCACCCGGGAGTTGCCGAGGTATCAGTGGTGGGCGCGCCGGATTCGGAGTGGGGAGAGTCGGTAGTAGCATTCATTGTACGACAGCCAGGTACCGTTGTCGAAGACGCCGATTTGAATGCGCACTGCTTGAATGCAATCGCGCGCTTTAAGCGTCCCAAACGGTATATTTACGTCTCTGACTTGCCCAAGAACGGCATAGGCAAGGTATTGAAAAGAGAATTGCAAAAACAAATTGGAAAACACACATGAAAACAGTAATCGGCCTCTTCAATCGTGAGGCCGTTAGTCAAACCGAGAAGGCATTCGTCGTTTTGGAAGAGCTCATCGTTACAGGAGAACTGCCACCTGGAAGCCAATGGTCAGAGATTGCATTAAGCGAGCGTATTGGACTCGGGCGGTCGCCAACGCGCGCCGCTCTCCAACAACTGGCGTTCCAACACTTGGTCAATATTGCACCTCGGGAAGGAATCTTTATCTCCGAAATCGATTACCCAGGGCAAATTAAAGTGATTCAGGCGCGCCGTGAGATCGAAAAATTGATTATGGCTGAAGCAGCACAATGCGCAACTGAAAAGGAGCGCGAAGGCATGCGCAACGTTATCAAGCAGTTGGAGGCGTTGAAAGCAGACCCTAATCCGCGTGGATACTTGCGTACCAATTTCGATTGGACCAAGTTGCTTTGTGAAGCTTGCCATAACAGTTATGCCGCAGAATTCTATGCGATGCTAGCAGGCCTCGCGCGCCGCTTCTGGTTTTTTCACCAAGAGCACTACACGAATCTGCCTACGATCTGTGAACTCCACATCCGGCAGTTGCAGGCAGTGGTGGACGGGGCGGTAAAAGAAGCCATCGAAGCTGCCACCGCCCGTAACGATTACGCAGAGAATTTTGCCCGCACCACATTGATGGATATGATTAATTTATCGGCTGTGACTGTCAAAGTCAGCTCGCCGCGGCGCTCGATTTAAGGCTCTTACGCCGTTCAGGCGTGCCGGAGTTTAAAGCCGCATTCAGAATTAGGAAAACGGCGAGATGGCACTGTTTACGCAGCGTCATTCGTGATCTGTCGAACTCATTCCGTAGCTAGTCTCTGGACTGGATCGAAGAAAATTTGGGCGCCATGAGCGCAACTTAAGAAGGCAGGTATTGCGGAAAGTCGTAGGCTAAATGAAGCACTCTCTTGAGGCCCGACTATGCCACGATGCTGTCAAAAATTTTGAAGGCAAAAAATGAGCTATACCGCCCCCCTGAAGGACATGCTGTTCGTGGTCAATGAACTGGCCAACCTGTCTGCCGTCCATGCCTTGCCAGGCTGTGAAGACGCCACGCCCGAGACCGTTGAAGCGGTGCTCGAGGAAAACGCGAAATTCTGCGGCGAGGTCGTTGCGCCATTGAACGTCACCGGCGACCGCGAACCCAGCGCCTGGAAAAACGGTGAAGTCACCACCACGCGCGGCTTCAAGGAAGCGTTCCATGCCTTTGGCCAGGCTGGCTGGCAGGGCGTGCAGCATCCGGTCGAATTTGGCGGACAGGGCCTGCCCAAGCTGGTGGCGACGCCCTGCATCGAGATGCTGCACTCGGCCAACCTGTCGTTTGCGTTGTGCCCAATGCTGACAGACGGCGCGATCGAGGCGCTGCTCACCGCCGGCAGCGACGAGCAGAAGAATACCTACCTGGCCAACCTGATCTCGGGCAAATGGACCGGCACCATGAACCTGACGGAGCCGCAGGCCGGTTCTGACCTGGCCCTGGTGCGTACCCGCGCAGTGCCGCAGGGCGACGGCACGTTCAGGATTTCCGGCACCAAGATCTATATCACCTACGGTGAACATGACATGGCCGAGAACATTGTCCACCTGGTGCTGGCACGCACGCCGGATGCGCCGGAAGGCGTGAAGGGCATCTCGCTGTTCGTCGTGCCCAAGTTCCTGGTCAATGCCGACGGCAGCCTGGGCGAGCGCAATGACGTGCATTGCGTGTCGATCGAACACAAGCTGGGCATCAAGGCCAGCCCGACGGCCGTGCTGCAGTTCGGCGACCATGGCGGCGCGATCGGCACCCTGGTCGGCGAGGAAAACCGCGGACTGGAATACATGTTCATCATGATGAACGCGGCCCGCTTCGCGGTCGGCATGCAGGGCGTTGCGGTGGCCGAGACGGCTTACCAGAAAGCGGTGGCCTATGCCCGCGACAGGGTGCAGTCGCGCGACCTGGCCGGTTCGGCCGGCCCCGTGGCGATCATCCACCATCCCGACGTGCGGCGCATGCTGATGTCGATGCGCGCCCAGACCGAAGGCGCCCGCGCGCTGTCCTATGTCACGGCTGCCGCCTATGACGCCGCCCATCACCATGCCGACGCCGCGGTGCGTAGCGAGAATCAGGCCTTCTATGAATTTATGGTGCCCATCGTCAAGGGCTGGTCGACCGAGATGTCGATCGACGTCGCCTCGACCGGCGTGCAGGTGCATGGCGGCATGGGCTTCATCGAGGAAACCGGCGCGGCCCAGTTCTACCGCGACGCCCGCATCCTGACCATCTATGAAGGCACCACCGCGATCCAGGCCAACGACCTGGTCGGCCGCAAGACTGTGCGCGACGGCGGCGCCACTGCCCGCGCGATCCTGGCGCAGGTGCGTCGCACCGAGGCCGAGCTGGAGTCGGCCGGCGGCGGCGACCTGGCGGCGATCCGCAACCAGCTTGCCGCCGGATCGAAGGCGCTGGAAGAGGTGGTGGAGTACATCGTCGCCAACATGAAGTCCGACATCAAGGGCGTGTTCGCGGGCAGCGTGCCTTACCTGAAGATGGCTGGCATCGTGCTGTGCGGCTGGCAGATGGCGCGTGCCGCATTGATCGCGCAGAGGAAGCTGGACGAAGGCCAGGGAGATGCGCGCTTCTACCAGGCCAAGATCGGCACCGCACGTTTTTTCGCTGACCACCTGCTTTCGCAGGCTCCCGGCTACCGGGCAGCGATTGTCGGCGGCAGCGTTGGCGTAATGTCGCTGGCAGAAGACCAGTTCTAATTGTGCACCGTTTCGTTGCTATGGTCCGCGGCGAATGATATGGCGCATACCTATGTCAAGATCAGGCGGCAGTGACAAGAAAGGTGGACTTTTGGTAGATGTATGGAACTAGCCTTCTTGATGGCATAGCGGTGGCCGAAGAAGTTGGTAGTCAGGAGAAAGTAAGTGCATTGCTTGACATGCATACATATGAATTAAGAACGGCCGGTTTCCAATGTGGAGCAGACATTGGGAAAATACGATCGAACGACTGCAATCGACCCAGGCCGTGTAAAAACGGCATCCACAAAGGTGCATGCGTCGATAGCAAGAATCGGTTGTCGATTCGGGTGGTTCTGTAGTGAGAGAAGCAGCGTGGTGCTGCCGAAGACCTTCCAGGCCTTGGCCGGTATCATCATTAACTCGCTGCCCATGATGCTGAGGAGCCGCTTAAAGTTATAAGCAAGTACATGCAGGCTCATTTCCATACTGACCCCGGCAAGGGTCTTTGTCAGGAAATGCGTGGCGCCTATCCATGCCTTGAGGGTGCCGAAGGGATGCTCCACCGTTTGCCTTCGCAAACGCATTTCAGCGAAGGGCCGAGAACCCTCGCGTACGAATGTTAGGCTGCTAGCGACCAACGATGCAGACGGAATTTGCCGGTAGGTCTGGAGTGTTGTTTAAATAGCAATTATCTTTCTTTATCCTGGCCGAGATAAAGGTTGGATAAAACGGGATAAAGCTGGATAAAACGGGATAAAGCAAGATAAATCGGCCAAAGCCTGATAGGTCTTCGGCAGCACCACGCTGCTTCTCTCACTACAGAACCACCCGAATCGACAACCGACTCTTGCTATCGACGCATGCACCTTTGTGGATGCCGTTTTTACACGGCCTGGGTTGAACCCGGTCCTTCAGCATCGGCAGCAGTCCACCAAAACCGGCGGGTCGAACGTCAGCGAACGAGGACTGCTTTAGACTGATAGCGGACATTACCCCTGTGCAACAAAGGGCGCGTGACGGCCACAAGCGGACGTTCAAGTATCTGGCTCAATTTACATTTGCGGAAAATTTAAGAGATTTACACTGTGATTTTAACTATCGTTCTGGCTATATGTGGTGCGTTGTACGCGGCTTTTATTATGTTTCCACTCAAAATCAAAATAATGAAAAAAATAGGAAAAGTCGCATCAAACGACGAAATAATTGAGTTGGCAAAGCGTGGTGATTATGATGCTATGCGCTTGTCAAAAATGACGAAGTATGGATTTGTTTATGCGTTTGTTTTCGCTGCTGTATTTGGGTTAGAAAAACTAAAAATAATATCGATTTTACAATAGAATTATTTGGTTGTTCTGGATCGGCTCCTTTCGGCCACAAGCAGGCGTTGGAAGATAGCTTCACAAAGCAGACATTGTCTTAGTGGCGAAAAAACTTTTTGGCATATTACTTTGTTATGCTGCCCCCTGTTTCCGTATAAACACTGTTTAGGTGTCACCATGTTGATGAAACTTGTCTTTGTGCTTTTTCTCGGAGTAACGATCCAATCCGCTCATTCACAGACGACTGTGCAGCAGATGGTTGTTCAGTTGTTGCCAATAGCAATTGAGGCCCGACAAGGACTTTTGTCTAACCCCACAAAGTCATCGTACGAATTTCAACAGGAGATAGCCGACGCTATTAAGCAGGCATCCGCTTTGCCGGGTACAAGCGAGAATTTTCCAAAAATCCACGAGATTTTTGCGCACCTGGAAGCATCCATCGGCCCCCTAACAACGGCACCATCGTTCCGCTTGCACGATGCGCTAAAGAACCTTGCTCGATTGGAACGAAACGAGGAGGCGGCTCAATATCACCATACGTATGGGCTCGCGCTGATGGTTGCGCTCTCAAAGACCGGAAACGGGTATAGCCCAGAAACAGCGTTCAAGGTCATTACTATTGATGAAGAATACAACTGGCTTGGAATTAACCAACTTAAGGGAATTGAGCGCAAAAACGATAATGTCGGAACGAGGAACTTCGATATATGGCGCATCCAAAAGTCGTCCGGTGAAGAAATCATTCTCTATTTTGACGTCACCGAAATCAAAAAGCAGTTCACCCACCTGCTAAATCGAAAAGATTCGAGTACACCAAAATGACACCTAACCCATCATTTCACCGGACCTGCGCGAAAAGCCCCGCAGGCCTGTGAATTCCAATCGTTGAAGGTTCGCTTTCCTATGTCGACAGGCGGCTTAGGGTCGATTTTCCCCGTTCAGACGAAGGCAAACCGCCGGCTAGAAACCGTTCTTTTTCTCCTTACCTCACGCACGTATTGATCTTGCAACGAATTGCTGGCAGGCTAGGACACTGCCTAGGGAAGGAAATGGTCATCCGCAAAAATATCAAGCTCAATGTATAACGACGCTATGACGGAAGAACGAGGGTTTAACGGGATTGACCACATCATGGTTCGGGTGAGAAAGGCCGAGCCATTTGTGAGCTTGTTTGCAGACGTCCTTGGCCTACCCGTCTCATGGCCACTCCAGCGTAAAGAGTTTGCTACCTATGCGTGGATTACCCTTGGAAATACTAACTTAGAGTTTTGGGCGGCAGCAGATAATACTGACCTGCCTGTCGAGCAGTCTTTGCCACTGTTTGCTGGCCTTGCGCTAAATCCTCCTGAACTTGACACGAGTATTACATTGCTCGAAGAGCGCGGAATTACCTGCAAACCACCTCGGCCATTCATTACAAAAAATCGGGAAGGGAAGCAAGTCACCAACTTTACCAACTCGGTGATATTGGATGTATCGAACTTGGCTTGCTGTGTCTTTTTCTGTAAATGGGGACCAGATGGCACTATTTTTCCATGGTTAGAAAGGCTGACAGCGGAGGAACGTCAACTACGCGAGCAGATGCAGTTTGCCGAGTGTGGCGGCGGGCCAATCGGCGTCGTTCGCCTGGCCGAAGTCACAATTTCCACTCCTGAAATGAGCAAAACAAGGCAGCAGTGGCAGGCTATAACCGGACAAACATCATATACCTTCGACCTGGGCCGCCGCGTAGCACTAAGTTTCCATGCCGGCGAGACCGTCCAGATTACTTCCGTCGTATTAGCGGTCAAGTCACTGGCTGTTGCACGCGCTTATCTTGTGTCACATGCGATTCTTGGAGAGGATAGCCTCGATGAAATCTCTATTGGAGGAAATGCTTGTTCAGGTTTGTGCATCCGGCTGAAAGAGATGATGCAATAGGTCTGTTTCCGGGAAGACCGAACGGCTGCTTTGGGTCGAATTTTCAGTTCAAGCTACGGCAACAGCAAGCCATAAACAGAAGTTTGCGGATTCGTTCGAACAACGCTAGCAGATTCAGGAATGCCCTTTAAGAATGAAAAATACTCTTTGCTTACTTGTATGCCTCCTAGGTTTGAGCGCATGCACGAAAAACATTCCCCCAATAAACTCTGCGATGGTAATGTATGACTACACTCGATCGCCTCCATCAACCGTAACGGAGGGCGGGCAAGTCCTGCCTTCGCGGACACTGCCCGTCGATCAGCTTCAAACACTTAACAAATGGTTTCGCTTTCATCGGTCTGACTGGGGTATTTTGTCTGGTCCCCTACCCAGATCTTCTATCGAGGTTGCACTTGTACATGAAGATGGATCTCAGTCAGACCTGAGCATTATTCTGCATTGGTACGGCGGAGAGCCAGCAAGGCTATTGATACTCAGGCTAAAGGACCGTGATGGGAAATCCAAAGATATAGCGACCCGGACGTTGACGGATGATGACATTTCTAGTTTGGGAAGACTGTTAACTACTAAACAATAAAGGCACGTTCCGCTCTGCGATCCGTGCACTGGCCGCTTTGGGTCGAGGCTGTGTAAAAATGTCAAAGCAAAGTTCAGATGTCCGCTTCTTGGCAAAGTTGAAATGTCCGGCATTAGGCGGCTGGTTTAGTGAGCAAATCTCGCGCTTTAAGCAGCGCCTGCTGTTTAATTGCGAGTGCGATGT
>Ga0308160_10005814_pt1 | contig 12749 bp, 13 predicted proteins | sample PhyFR1_FD_201036 | JGI IMG/M metagenome (GOLD analysis project Ga0308160, IMG submission 201036) | Phyllosphere microbial communities from UC Gill Tract Community Farm, Albany, California, United States - DLSLF.R1 | ecosystem: Host-associated > Plants > Phyllosphere > Unclassified | place: USA... | reverse complement strand
AGCTAACGCGAGGCAAGGAGGACGCGCGGAAGAAGGTCGCCCAGGTCAAAGCGCAGGTGAAGCCGAAAGCTGAGAAGGGACCGAGAGAAAACGCGGCCACGGCCAAGGAAACGGCGCTTGAGGAATCCGGCACAGTCACGACCACCAATTTCGCGGACGCGAAAACCTCGGATGATAGCCAGAACAAGGGGGGAGACGGCGAACCTGCCGTACTACGCTCACACGCGCTGTTCGACCCTTCAGAAATCCTACGTAACGCTTTTGACCTCATTTTCGAGCATGGATCGAATCCGCAGGTCTTCCTAGAGACGCTTTCCGCTGAAGATCGCGCCGACGTGACGGATTGGCTGGCATCGTTCTTCCAAGCTGGACGAAAGTGCAAAAATCTATCGAAGGCAGTTATCCAGGGTTTGCGTAATGGGACTTTCGCCAACGATGGAGCCGGTGCATTCGCTATGATGGCATTCCTGCAAGGCGCAGACATCGAAGTTGAAAGCTTCAACGCTTCCGAGGTACTAGGTCTAGTGAAAGCGTAAAATGACAGCGGGCGGCGTTTGTCGCCCGTCTTGCCTATGGATTCAAGGAACACAGCATGACGAGAATGAAAAGACGCATGACCGAAGCTGATTTCGACGCGACCCGAAAGCTGTTGAAGAATATCAGTGACGAGCGAGCCGCTGCCGCGCGTTCAGCCCTCGTTGACGGCGAGACCTTGGCAGTGATCGCAGAACGTCACAACTGGTCACGGCAAGCGGTTAACAACGTCGTAGGGACGTTTTGGGACAAACTAGGGGAATACCACGAAGCGCAGCGCGCGAAGACCCATGCGGGCGTTCTCGTCCCGCCAGGATGGGAAATTGTGACCCTGATCGCCCCGAGTTCGCTGGTTCAGAGGTTCCGTGCTGAAATTGCCGCATTGGCACACGGTAGCGCGGGGCAACCGCAACAAACCATCGAGCAATAAAAAAAACCCGGCCACGCAGAGCGCACCGGGTTATCAAGTCAACGTAAGCCGGAGAGAAATGCCCAACTTACCTGCCTGATTATAGCATGCTGTTAGTCACTCTTTTTGTTCGTTAAATTCACTCTTTTTGTAACGTCGACAATGTAGTGGACAGCTGCAAAGACCACGCCAAAACCAATAAGAGTGAATAAACCCACTAAATGTCCGCTAGTAGTTTCCTTAGAAAGAAGCCCGATTGCGAAGGCAGACGAGCCTAGGAACGAAGGGATAAGGAGTTTCTTAACAAAAGGGCGGGCAGATGCTAGTCCATCGTGGGGCTGGGAGTAACCACCTTTCCTTAGAAAGAAGGACAGAAACATCATGACCACCAGCACTATGATGACTATCAATACAGGAGCCATTGAATCGGTCCCGCCTTTCCAGTAGAGCAGTAAGGAATAAACCAGCTCATTTTTGATAGCGCCTTCTGCCGCTGGGTGGCGACCAATTGCTGCAACCAGCCATCCAAGGACGAGCATCGGGAACACGCCCCACAACGTAATCCCGATTGCGGCAAAAGCGCCTCCTAGCATCCGAAGTCCAAAATCTTTCATCAAGTTTCATCCCTATTATTAATCTAGTTGCGGAGAGCGTCATCGGAAGACTTTCGTCCGATCACGGCGAATCACGGCTGGCATTTACTGCCTTACTAGTTTAACAAAAAGCAATCACTGTAGACGGGGTTTCACCAGCTCATGAACAGAGCAGATGGGGGCGGCTCAAGTCCCGACGAATGTCGGGATGCCGCCAAAGGACGGCACCCCCTGTATCGCAGGAGCATGTAGGGGCGTTTTGGCCGGGCCGACCCCGGCCAGCCCCGATGCGACTGGCCCGTCAGTGTGAGACGGCGATTGTGATCCACAATGCCCACACAGCCAGCAGTCCAAGGCCGAAGAACGGCACGGGTTCCCACTTCATCGACGCTATCGCTCGAACCAGGAACACCGTACGGTACGCGATCCATTTCAGAGCCATCATTTGGTTCTTCCAATGCAAGTTGGTCTTGGTGACAACCAGGCGCAGCCGGCGCGGATCTTGTGTCACTAAATTCTTACTTTGCAAATTTGGAGTCGAACGACTTGTCGCGCTCATGAACGACATTTTTTTCGTTTCGATCCAATGCCATGTAGCCTACTATCGAGAATAGAAGAATTACAACTATGATGATTGCTGGCATCTTGCGCATAATAAACCTCTATTTATTTATAGTTCAGTGGATAAAGTGCATCGTCGCTACGACGACTATTCCCGCCACGATACCACTGATTACCGCCTGAACACTAGCGATTAGCCAACGATGTCTTTGTCCAACGCTCACACGGTTTCCCGCGTCTGCAAGCTTATTCGCTGCCGTCGAAATGATTGTCGCGCTTTTTTCCACTTCAGCCGAGACAGCCTGTTGAGCCGCCACCATAATTTCTTTCTTTGCTTCAGCGGCTGCTTTCAGTGCCGAAGCCATGTGTGCTTGGTTAGCGCGTTCGACAAGATTCTCAGCGGCAGTAACCAGCTGGCGGTGCAAGACAACAATGCTGCCTATTCTTTCGTCCAGCTCCGCATTATTCTTTCCTAGCGTGTCATTGAACGTCTGAATCACGTCTTCCAGCAAAGATTCGTTCAGTGCTACCAGGGTGAATATAGGGTCACTATCGTCAACCCTCACCCCGGTTTTTTCGAAAATCCGCGTGCGTAATTTTGGGATGTCCATTTACCACTCAACTGCATCGAGTTTTTTGTATACGTCACGGAAAACGCTATTTAAGCGGCTGCGTTCTAATACGTTGAAATCCGGGTTTTCCATGATTTCATTCAATGTGAGTCTTGCTTTTTGCATACGCTTGATGTCGTCTCCGAAGGTGTCTGAATTTCGACCTTGCAATAAGACAATTCCCCGGACGTTCTCCGAGTTTTTTACGAAAACTTCTGATTCAATAAAGTTATCCGTCCCTCCCCAGCTTGCGTTTTCGTTCAACCAGACAATCATCGGGCAAGATGTTTGTTTAGCAAGTGATGCAAATCCCGATACCGTGTCTTTCAAGTTGTCTCCGCCGCCGATAATGGAATGGATATAGACATCTTTTCCTGAGTCTTGCAGTAAGTCGATGAATTGGTTTTCCATCAAATAGGACATCAATGGCGAGAATGTATTTGCTCCGTTGTCGATCACAACGTTTTCATTCGTGGCAAGAATATCTAGCATCATCTTATCAAACATCTTCCGGTTAATAGTCCGATCCTCGTTCATTACGTCAATGGGTGTTACGTTCAATCCTTTGTAAGCTGCTAGAGTGGCGTTTTCCTGATCGGTATCGAAGGTTTTTAAAGTTCCCGGATTACGGTCATTAATATATTGCGCGATAAATGTTGAAATGAGCGTTTTGCCGATGCCGCCTTTTCCCTGCAATACGAAGTGTACGGAGTTTTTCATTTATTTTCTCAGTTAGTGTTACCAGATTTATCGTGTTTGAATCGCGTCTTGTCTGCATCGCTTTGCTGTTCGGCTAGTTTCCGTCGTAGTTTTTCAGCTTGCGATTCGCCGATTATAGGGGTTCTCGGAACTTCATTTGGCCTTGGTTCGTTTAGGCTGGGTACTGGTGGCTCAACTGTTATTGAGATGTTCTTGGATACTTTTTTAAGGAACTGTCTAACAGCTTCGCGCGAGACTTGTATTTCGTTTGTTGCCAGCCACTCCCGAATTTGTTCATCGGTAAATTTCTGGTCTTTGAGCGTCTTAATTTCCTGCACGTATTTGTCGAGCTTCGATGTCCGCATTCGAGGTTTGTGCTTCTTGACGAACTGTTCAATGTCCATGATTACGTCGGCTTTGGTCAGTGTGAGGGGGTTGCAGTAGCTGGTATTTTGCAACCTTATGCAAGCTTATGCAAGTGCGATATAAGCCTTTGCAAGTTAGGTGCAATGTTCTGCAAGCTGATGCAAGCCAATGCAAGCATAGTAAGACAGTTTTTGCTGTATTGGTAGTGTCAGGTAGGCACGAGAGATATGAATACAAAACGCTTTGCGTTTCGTATATCATATCCGTGCCAAAGGGGAGACCCCTTTGAAACCCCGGCGTCCTACGGACGCGGGAACGGCTCCCGAGAGCCTCACAATGGCCCGCCACGACGTGCGGGGATGAATTTGGGGGAGTTGTATGGCCCGACCGCAAAAGACCTCTGAGCCGCTGACCGAGCCGTTCTCGTTTCGCCTCACAAAGTCCGAGGGCGCCGAGCTGCGCGCAAAGATCACGGCATCGAATCTGCCCAGGGCGGAATTTCTGCGCGATTGCGTGCTGAAGAATAAAACGGTTGTTGTGGCGAAGCCAAAGGCAAGCTTAGAAAAAAGCCGCATGCAATTCCTTTTCAATAAAACGAGCAATAACATGAACCAGATTGCGCATGTCCTGAACTCCGCGAATCTGGCCGGTACAGTCTCCAATCCGCTTTGCGAAAAGACGGTTGCGAGTTTGGAGGCAATTGCTCGCTACCTCAAAACGGCACTCAATCATGTTGATTAGACTTGGTGGCGGTAGCGAAGGCATAAAAGAATATCTCGAAGACGGACACAAGCAGGGCCGTGAGATGTCCCGCAACGAGCTGGATGAGCGCGTCATCCTTGCGGGTGATCTAGAATTCACAGACCAGCTCATCAAAGATTCCGAATCAGACGGTGAGCGTTACAAGCATATTACCCTTGCTTTTAAAGAAGACGAGATAAGCCGCGAAACGATGGATAACATCGTCCGCGACTTCGAGGAATTTGCTTTCGCTGCTTACGGGCCGGGTGAATATAACTTCTACGCCGAAGCACATCTTCCTAAGATCAAGAGTTACGTTAATCAAAAAACCGGCGAGACCGTAGAGCGTAAGCCTCACATCCATATTGTAATACCAAAGACGAATTTATTGAGTAACGGTTCGTTAAGCCCTTTCGGCCTTGCAGATCATAATGAAAGGTTCTTGGACGCCTTTCAAGAACACGTCAATAACAAATACGGCTTAGCGAGTCCGAAGAGCAATAGACGAATCGAATTCACAGATGCGTCAGATATGATTCAACGTTACAAGGACGATGAGTTTGAGGGCGGCAATAAGGAATTTAAGGGGAAGATACTTTCGGCCGTGTTGGATCGGGGGGTGACTAGCTATGAGGATTTCAAGACGCTTATCACCGAGTTTGGTGACGTGCGCTCGCGGAACTTCGGACGTTATAACGAGTATCAGAATGTAAAGCCAGCAGGTAACGCAAAAGGCGTAAACCTAAAAGAGTATGTCTTTTCAAAGGAGTTCATCGAGCTGAGTGATTCCGATAAGCGAGCTGCGATGTCCGCCCAGGTCGTCCGAAAATATGAGGTGGAAGGCGTGGCACGTCGAGACCCTGAGAACATTACAAATGCGCTCGAAGAGTGGCACAAGCTTAGGGCTTTTGAAGTTAAATATATAAATAGTGGAAATTCTAAGTTATATAAGGCGTACAAAGATTCTACGTTCGAGGAAAAGCAGAATATGCTGGATGATAGGGCAGCGCGCTTTTACAATAAATTCAAGGAGCCTCAAAATGAGCCAGAACGATTTAGAAAAAACCCCTTCGATCACGTCTATGGATTCAAACAGCTTGGAAGAGGAGTTGATGGACGGGATGCCGGAACCGGACCCACTCGCGTACATGAACGAGACCGGGGACATGGGATCGGTGTCGATGGACGAGATAATGGGCCAGGATCACCAGGACAACCAGGAGGAGCTGGACCCGGAACCGGGCGCATCACCGTTGGAGGGCGAGGAACTGGACGAGCAGGAACTAGCGACCTCACCAGACGGCAGCGAGCTTTTACCTCAAGTCGGAAGCACGACACTATCTCAATTACCCGGTTCGAGGCTACCCGAACCCTCAACCGTGTGCCAAGAGTGCCCGGCCTCGATGTGGTACGCGACGGCGGCCAGCGTGAAGTGCTATTGCCGGATCATGCATCTGATAAGTTGGAGCACGGAGGCACCAGTAGCAATGACGCATTGCGACGGGATCGCAATCGCCAGCGCCGAGGCGGAAGAGTAGGCGCAACCGGACGCGCTGTTGACTCGACGCTGAGTCAGCATGCGCGCGACCTACGCGAGCGCGGCCAGATTGCGGCCAGTGCGGACGTGGATGAGTTTAAGGAGATCAAGCATAAGCTGGACGCGAGCCGTCTCCTGTCGGAGCTATCGCGGTCTCATGGCGTGCTGGTGGACAAGTATGAGGTGACGGTAGCGCAAGACGGAAGTGCGCGCATAGTCTGCGGGAACCGGAAGCTTAATGTGTCGGACTTTTTGACGCGCGAAATGCGTCTTTCGTGGTCCGAGTCTGCGGACATACTGCGGTCAGCATACCGCGACCAAACAGGCGGCGTTTCTGTCCAGGGGCCAAGGCAGTCTCCGTCCCCTACCCTCTGGCGGCAGTTTCAAAGCGAACGCAAAGGTCGGGGGGGACAGAAGGAGCTTTGGACACGGCAATTCAACAGTGAGCGTGAGCGCCGGGATGTTCTCAAGCGCGCTCTTGAGCGTGATAAACAGGCTGTGCGGGCTATTCTTCCCACCCAGCGTAAAGCGGCTGAGTCGGTCGCGCGCATGGGATATGTAGCGGCCGAGCAAACCTTAAGCGGGGATATCCGCGTCGAACGCCAGCAGCTTCGCACGCCCATATCGGACCAGTATCGGACATTCCTGCACGCACTGGCCGAGACCGGCAATGTTGATGCCTTGACGGAGCTGCGCCGGATGGCAAGGTCGGGCATGCAACGCGGCGCGCACGAAGGCGGTTCCATATCGGCGCATGCCCAGAATCCTGAAGCAAATAGCATTTTCTACCGTGGCAAGGACATGAAATTCCGTGTCCACATGAACGGCGATGTAGTGTATTCGCTTGGTGGACGGGCAATCATCGAAGATCGGGGATCAAAACTGATGATCTTGCAAACTGACCGGTTTGCCATTGAGGCGGGCTTGCGGCTGGCAGAGGCGAAGTTCGGCAGCATCATCATCTTGTCCGGCCCGAAGGACTATCAAGAGCGCACGGCCATCGTTGCGGCTGAGGCTGGCGTAAAGGTCACGTTCCAGAACAAGCGGCTGGAGAGCATACGCGAGCAACGAGCGGCCGAGCTGGCATCGGAACGCGCTCGCAAGGCGGATAATCGCGAGTTAGGTAGGGAATTCGTGGCGGGTCAACGTACCCTCAAACCAACGGAACCGCCATCGACGGCCATTGGGTCCACGAAACCGACACCGGCAGCGCCGTCACAGGATCGCGGCAAGAAACAGGAACAGGATCGGGAAAGATAGGATTTGGTGACGCGGCCGCGCGATCGGATCCTCAGTGGCGTCACCAAATTGGTCGGGTCATTGGTGACACCGCGGCAGCGCTCGAGAACTTTAATTGTCACCAAACGCGCTGCTTGGTGACGCTGCGGAACTTTGACCAGCACACACTTGGTACGCACTGGCGCCGGCGGAGCTGGATAGGATTACCAAAAACCGCACCAGCGATCCGTGATTCAAGCGCAAATAATCGTCTTGTGACCGAGGCCGAAATACGTCTTCTTACCTGCGGTCTCAAATTTCAACGATTCGCCAACGGAGAGAATTTTGTCAATGCCCTCGACATGGACGTGCTTATCCTGCGTTTCGAACTTGGAGCATTCGCCTACAAAGAACCGAAATTCCTTCTGATAGGCAAACTCCGAATCCTTCACGGTAAGAGAGCGCTTCATAGGGTCATCCGAATATTGAACCGGGCTGCCGCGAACCGATAAACCAGTGGCCTGTTCAAGCATAGCGATGTAGTTCACGATGTGCTTTACAGGCATCAGAATGAAATAAGGGCCGAACTCGTTCACCAATCGCTGTAGCGACTCTTCATAGTAATTATCCGGTCCGACAATAGACCACGATTGCATCCAAGCGTCTTTCTGCTCGTCTATCGGATACATTAGAAGAGTTTCCACGTCTGCCATATCCATTGGGGCGCCATCACTTGATATAGCTGGCATTTCGTGACCACGCTTCCTGTCCCAATAGCCAACACAGGATTCGTGCCTATCGCCTCTCCCTGGATCTTCCTTATTTCTGAAGTAATGAGGGGTCCGCAGCATCATGTCGCCATTTCTCGATGCCAAGTACCACTGTTCCTCAGAGATCAACTTGATAAGAGCTACCGCTCTTTGGGTATTTTTGCCGTTGTGATCCATGGACACCGCCCTTTCACTTCGTTGAATGGCGTTAACTGACGCCGGTTCGACAAGTATATGAGCTATGGTGGCTTCCGTTACGTATGGCACGTTGAAATATCACCGTTCCCGCCCGCTGAGGCCGCAAAACGCAGTCCGTTTGCTCACGGCTACGTATACTTGCTGAACTCCGATGAATGTTCGGATGATTTGCTTTGATATGGAAGTTGTGTAACGAATCATGGATTCTTACGTGATGCATGCTGGATTGTTTGAATCGTAACGACCTCAGCTTCTATTTCGTTCCAATAGTGACTTCCTCGTTGGCACAAGCATAAGACTTCATTGCCCTTGTGATAGAAAACCGCTCCCTTTTTTCCCATGGTCAAAAATTCAGGTTCAACCGCATGGCTGATCGCGATTCGGTTCAAAACCAATTTAAGGACTTGTGGATCAATCATTGCGCCTCCTTTACGTGACGCGTCGCAAGATCACTTGGGCGACACTGCTTCTGAGATAAATGGTGACACTATTCGCGACCAGGTGCGCAATCGCTGTCACCATGCTTGGTGACTTGGCTATCGCGCCGGCGCTTCGATCCTGTCACCATCACACCGCGTTCTAGGTATGTCAATGCCTCGGACCAGTCGCATCGGGGCTGGCCGGGGTCGGTCCGGCCAAAAACGCCCCTACATGCTCCTGCGATACAGGGGGTGCCGTCCTTCGGCGGCATCCCGACATTCGTCGGGACTTGAGCCGCCCCCGTTTGCTCTGTTCATGCTTCTGAATCCGGTCTACAGATTACGGATTTCTTCCCCCTTCTCGACCGCCTGATTGCCCTCGGTTCTGGCTGTATCGGAAGACCCTGCGCTCTGTCCGGTCGGCTCGTTCTGTTCCGTGGCCGCTACTGCCGCCTTGTTTGCGTCGGCTTCGCTCACGTCCGGACATAGCTTCAGGAAATTCTTACGCGCCTGTACCGTCTTCCACGGCTTGCTCATCACAATCCCGAAATAGTGCGATATGGATGCTGCGCACTCAGCGGGCCGCGTGGGTGCCGAAAGGCATAAAACGGCTTCACATGCTAGTTGTGTGACGCGGTTCATTTCTTGCGCCTGCGCGCTATGGAAGCCGAGAGCAGACAATGCAATCGTCATCGAAGCCAAAATCTTTTTTTTAAGCATGATCGTAATACCTTTTGGAGTGGGAAGCTAGTTTGGTGACGCCGCAGTGGTGGCTAGGCGGCGTTTGTGTCACCAATACGTTTTCGCGGACGCGAAAATTAACGAGACCTAACCTGTTCCTTTGCCATATCCCGCGACGGTGAAGGGTTCGCCTTTTCAACAGGGGACCGTACTGTTACTTTGGGCGAGGGCAAGTTGATCTCTCCTTTGTTGATTGCTTCCCCCACTTTCGACAGGACAGCGGCTCGTTCCTTTTCAGGGTACTTGGCTATGGCCTTGCCGAGCACCTTAAGGGCTGCGTCAACGCGTAGTTGCTCATCTTTCGACAAGGTTCGCGTAATGCCCAGGTCGGTACTGTTCACTTCCCACTTGTTCCTCTGTGCCTCGATGGTCTGCGTGCCGACGACTTTGCCGTCCTTATCTCGGACGTTTGCTTCGACCTCAACTTCTTTGGCTCCTTTCAGCGTCAGCGAAACGGTCTCGCTGGGCTTAGTGTTGGCGTCTTTCATCGCCCGTTCCAGGTCTTTTCCCCAGATGATTTTTTCGCCCTTCTCAGTTTCGAGTTTGACGTAGTAGCTGTCTTTTTCTTTCGGGTCGAAGTTGTACTTCGCTGGGCCGTGCTCGATCAAGCGGCCAGTCTCGATACGTGCCGATGCTGACTGATCTACCGAGACAGCTTCTGGCACCGTCTTCGCATCCACTTTAGCGGTGCCAGCCGTGGCAGCGGCAGGGGTCGTGTCCTTCTTGTCCGACTGGCCTTCAGGCGCGGGCGACTTGGTGGCTTGAGGTTCAGGCGTACTGCGCTCGCGCGAAGCGACTACCTCGACGGTGTTTTCCTTGGGCTTGTCAGCCGTGGCCGTCATCGTGGGCTGGTTTGCGTTCTGGCCGCGCTCGCGCTTCAGTTGTTCGAGCTGTTCCAGGTCACGTTCGTTAGGCTTGTACCCCGTAGTCTCGCGGCCGTTCGCATGGGCTTCGAGCCAAGCAGTTTGCCGGAATGTCTCCGTGCCCTTCAGTTCTAGCGTGCCCCAGTTTTTCGCAATCGTCACTTCGATCATGTGCCTGATGACCTGCGGGTCTTCAAGCTGAGTTGATAGCTTTTTGCCGTGGTCCTCAAAGCGGATGGCGTCGGAGCCGTGCTCCTTGAACTTCCCTTCGTTGATTTGGTACGCCTTCAAAACACCATCCGGCAGCTCGTAGCCTGTTTTGCTAAGGATCGGTTTAGAAGCCTTGGATTCGTCGTTTGATTTCTCGACCGTTTCCTGGGCCTTAGTGGCGTTTTTCTGGATCGCAAGCTGTTCCGGCGCGACGACCTCCGACCGCGTTTTGTCGAGGCTTGTGGTCGGTTTATCGGGTTCTTGAGTGACCGACTGGCGGGCATCAAACGCCTTGGTATCGAGGGGCAACTTTTCAAAGAAGCTCGCTAAAACTACTTCCCCTGCTCCACGGTTGTAGCTACGGTCAGGATTTCTGGTTGGCTCGATTACTCGCCCGATGTCCACATTGAAGCTCAAATTATTTTTGAGATGCACGATGTTCGGGTTGTCTTTTTCAGTGAGCAACACATCCATGCCCTTATCTTGCAGCTTTTCCGCTTCCTTCATCATCTTCTGGAAATCGCTGCTCTCCTGATGCAGCGTATAACCCGCGTCTTTCTGTCCCTTGTAGAACAACCGCAAGGGCGCGGCTTCTTGCTTGACGTCCTGCTGCGATTTGGAAGTAATTTCTGGACTTGCGGTGACTTCGATGCTGTTCATGTAAGGCTCCTTGTTAGGCGGCTATCGCCAAAGTGTTTTCATCATCATCTTCAACAACGCCCGCCTCGAACGCTGCGAAGTCGAAGCCGATGGCTTCGCTAATCGCGCTCAGGATTTCACGGCTGTTCACGATGTCTTCGGCTTCGGTCGTGGCGAGTTCTTCAGGCAGCAGCGCACGGTCGCGGTGCGTTGTGCGTACGATACTTAGGACAGGAACGGGCGGCGGCGGCAGGCTGATCCGTCCTTCGAAGGCTGGGTCTTCGTAATAAATGATCTTGTCGGCCAGGATGGGCTTGGCGTTCTTCTTCAACACGATCACCTTCTTGAACCCTAGTTCGCGCAGCTCTTGCGGCAGCAGCAAGGCCCGCTTCTGGTCACTCTCGTTCTCGCTGCGGCCCGCCTTGTCTAGTTGCCGAGTACGGCTCTTCGACTTCACAGTGTCGTAACCCAAGAGCTTGGAATACTCTTCCGCGTCCTTCAAATCATCGGGCTGGTAGAGAAGCTTGGTTGTGCAGTTGCTGAGCAGCGTTTGGGAGCCTTCTGTCCCGTAGCCGTCCTCTTGTCCGGCGATCTGGGAATTGTTCTGATAGATGAGAACTAACCGCATGTTAAATGCCGCCATGATGGCAATCGCCTTACGAATGATTGTGATCCGTCCCAATGCCGTGAATTCATCCAGCAACAGCATGCATTGGTATTTCAGCGTGGGGTCGTCCTCGGGCAGCGACTTCGTGTTTAGGTTGATCGCGATAGAAAAGAAGACGTTCATCAGCACCGAGTAGCGAACCAGGTCTTCTGCCGTCATGCCGATGTAGACAGACATTTTTTTGCGGCGAATCTGGCGCAGATCGAAATCGTTCCCAGCCGTGGCAGCAGCCAACACCGGATCACGGAAGATCTTCATCGGTTCTACAAACGTACCCAGAATGTCGCCTTGCGCCTTTTCAGATAGGCCGGAATACGTACGCAGGGCGTCAACGCATTCCACGGATAGACGCGGTGCGGCGCTGTCCTTCTGTTCGCGAGCCTGAATGGTCGCCTCAATCCATTTGCCCAGCGGCTCGCCGGTCGAGGGTGTAGCCAGACTCAGCAGGTTTGGCATCGAGACCTGTTCGTCCGGCGTCTCCATCATGTATAGGCAAAGGCCCATGAACAGGGTTTGAGCGTTACCAGTGAAAAAGCGGTCTTTCTCACTTTTGATGGGATACCACAGCACGGCTTGATTCTGGATATCGCTGATGCGGTACTCGTATTCGGGCCGGATGTACGCCAGCGGATTGAAACGATGCGAACGGAAGTCCTCCTGTCCCGGTGCAAACAGGAAGCACTCCTGACCGTTTTGAGAGCGAAAACCCGAAGTAATCTTCCAGTTTTCCAGTTTCAAATCGAGGTTGATGAGCGAGTGCGGGTAAGAAAGTAGATTTGGAATCACGCACCCTACCCCTTTGCCACCTTGCGTTGCAGAGGCAAGAGACAAAAATTCTTTACCGTAGTAGCGTAGAAACTGGTCCCCGATCTTCCCGACGATGATCGCAGGCCACTTGCCAGATGGCTTTCCAAGTAGCCCGGCCTTATGTATTTCTCCTTTGGTTGCCCAGCGCGCGGCCCCATGCAGCTTG
>Ga0308160_10005813_pt1 | contig 12749 bp, 10 predicted proteins | sample PhyFR1_FD_201036 | JGI IMG/M metagenome (GOLD analysis project Ga0308160, IMG submission 201036) | Phyllosphere microbial communities from UC Gill Tract Community Farm, Albany, California, United States - DLSLF.R1 | ecosystem: Host-associated > Plants > Phyllosphere > Unclassified | place: USA... | reverse complement strand
GGTCGTTATAGATGCGGGCCATGTCACCGTGATTGATGCCGCGCGGGGCGGCGTCGTTCGGGTGAATGTCGAGGTGCGGCTCGCCCTCGGTTGCACGCAGGCTCTGAACATTGACAAAGGTCGAGTTCAGGAAGTTCCGTGCCGGCGGAGAAATCATCGCCAGCGGATATTTTTTTGCCAGGATCGGGTTCGATGCGACCGATTCGTAGGGCGCAATATAGGTCGGCACCGGATCGAGGCCGTCGTTCGCCATCGTGCTTGAGTAAAACTCGCACTTGCCCGACGGGGTCGGGAAGCCGCCCTCGGCAAACGGCGCATCCGGCATGTTCAGCTTTTGCCAGCCCTTCTGCTTCAGCGATTCCCAGTCGAAGTGGATGGCGCGGGTGTGGGTCTTATCAAAAGCTTGCGCGGCCAGTTCGTCGTCGCTCTCCTGGAAGCACGGATCCGTAAAACCCATGCGCGCGGCGAGCAGGCGGAAGATTTCCGTGTTCGGCTTCGCCTCTCCCATCGGAGCGATGGCGGCGTTATTCGCCATCATGTACAGGTGACCATAGGCGAGGTGCGCGTCGACGTGTTCGAGCTGGGTCGTGGCCGGCAGCAGGATGTCGGCATAGTCGGCGCTGTCGGTCCTGAAATGTTCCAGCACCACGGTAAATAAATCTTCGCGCTCGAAGGCCTTCTGCACCTTGCTCGAATCGGGCGCGATCGCCAGCGGATTGGCGTTGTAGACGATGACGGCTTCGACCTTCGGGCCGAATTCCGGCGAGGCGTCTTTCAACAGGTCGTCGCCGATGGTGGTCATGTTGATCGTGCGCGGGCTGCGGCCGGCCAGCAGGTCCGGACGCTGCAGCTTCGCTTTGTTCGCCGGGAAGGAGCCCGAAGTCGAGAGCTGGATGCCGCCCGCCGCATGGCGCCAGGCGCCGACCAGGGCCGGCAGGCAGCTCATGTTGCGCACCGCCATGCCGCCGCCGCGCGCACGCTGCACGCCGTAGTTGCAGCGGATCGCGACTGGCTCGCCGCGCTTGGCGGTCTCTCCGTACAGGCGCGCGAGGTCGATGATTTCCTGGGCCGTGACGCCGCAGGTCTCGGCGGTGCGTTCCGGCGTCCACTCGCTGGCGCGCTCCTTCAGCTCCTCGAAGCCGAGCGTGTACTGCGCGATGTAGTCGTGGTCGAGCAAGTCTTCATTGATCAGCACGTGCATCAGGCCGAGTGCAAATGCCGCATCTGTGCCGGGCAGCAGCGCAATGTGCTGGTGGCACTTCTCCGCCGTCAGGGAACGGTAGGGATCGATCGCGATCAGCTTCGCGCCGCGGCGTTTCGCTTCCTGGGCGCGCATCCAGAAGTGCAGGTTCGAGGCAATCGGATTGCCGCCCCAGATGATGATCAATTTCGCGTCCTGGAACTGCTCCATGTCGGTGCCGATGGAGGCGCCGATCGTGTACTTGTAGCCAGTAAAACCGGCGGTGGCGCAGATGGTGCGGTCGAGCAGGGAGGCACCGAGCTGGTTGAAGAAGCGCATGGCCATCGCTTCGCCTTGCACCAGGCCCATGGTGCCGCAATAGCTGTACGGCAGGATCGCTTCCGGGTCGCGTTCAGCGATCGGTTTCAGGCGCGCGGCGATCTCATCGAGCGCCTCGTCCCAGCTGATCTGTTCAAACTTGCCCTCACCCTTCTTGCCGACGCGGCGCATCGGATGCAGCAGGCGGTCCGGCGAATAGGTGCGCTCGACGTAGCGCGACACTTTCGTGCACAAGACGCCGGCCGTGGTCGGATGCTCGGGATCGCCGCGCACCTCGGTTGCCACACCATCTTCGACGGTGACGAGCAAGGCGCAGGTATCGGGGCAATCGTGGGGGCAGGCGGCGCGGACTTGTGTGATGGACATCGGTTCTATTCTTGGGAAAAACGTCGACAAACCAATACTTTAGCTGATTCGGCCGGGGCCGGTGTCTGATGCTGGATTTCCCAGGTTGAGGCGGGCTACAATCTTCAAACAGCTTGCATTCATGTCCATGCAAACAGGGAGAACAAGATGAGACTCGTGGAACCTATCCTGGCATTCCAGACCGAACTGGAAGCCATCCGGCGCGACCTGCACGCGCATCCGGAACTCTGCTACGAAGAACACCGCACCGCCGACGTCATCGCCGCGCGCCTCGCCGACTGGGGCATCCCGGTCGTACGCGGATTGGGCGGCACCGGCGTGGTCGGCATCATCAAGAATGGCAATTCGTCACGTGCCATCGGCCTGCGCGCCGACATGGATGCGCTGCCGATGCAGGAACTCAACACATTTGACCATGCGTCGCGCCACCCCGGCAAGATGCATGCATGCGGCCACGACGGTCATACGGCGATGTTGCTGGGTGCAGCCCACTATTTGTCGCGTCACCGCAACTTCGACGGGACCGTCTACCTGATTTTCCAGCCGGCCGAAGAAGGCGGCGCCGGCGCGCGGCGCATGATCGACGATGGCTTATTTGACCAGTTCCCGATGGAAGCCGTGTACGGCATGCATAACTGGCCAGGGCTGGCGACCGGCAGTTTCGGCGTGATTCCGGGGCCGATGATGGCATCGAGTAACGAGTTCCGTGTGGTCGTCAAAGGTAAAGGAGCGCATGCGGCGCAACCGCATCGCGGCATCGATCCGGTGATGGTGGCGGTGCAGATTGCGCAAGCCTGGCAAACGATCATCTCGCGCGAAAAAAATCCACTGGAGACGGCGGTGCTGTCGATCACGCAGATCCATGCCGGCAGCGCGACCAATGTGATTCCCGATGAGGCGGTCATGATCGGGACGGTGCGTACCTTCTCGACCTCCGTCCTCGACTTGATTGAACAACGCATGTCGGATATGGCGAACGGGATCGCGGCCGCGTTCAACGCCAGCGTCGATTTCGGCTTCAAGCGCAACTATCCGCCGCTGATCAACCATCCCGAGCAGACTGCATTTGCGATCGAGGCGATGCGCGCGGTGGTGGGCGCCGCCAACGTGAATACCGAGGTCGAACCGACCATGGGCGCGGAGGATTTTGCGTTCATGCTGCAGGAGAAGCCGGGGTGTTATGTCTTTATCGGCAATGGCGACGGAGAACACCGCGCGGGCGGGCATGGGCTCGGGCCGTGCCAGTTGCATAACGGGAGTTATGATTTCAATGACCAGTTGTTGCCGATCGGGGCGAGTTATTGGGTGCGGCTCGTCGAGACGGGGTTGCCGGTCGGTTGAAATGAGGACGCCGGTGTGCACGCGGTGAATCCGCGCGGGCATGCCCGCGGGTTCGTACCCATTCACGCCCGCACCGCTACAACATCACGGCAACTGATCGGCCTGGGTTCCTACTCGCTGTCCTGGATTAAGCTTTTCCAGCGCCAATAACGCCGCCGCATGGTCCGCATGCGGCAGCTCCCCTTCGATCGACTCGTAGCTATGCGCCGCCGCGCTCGTCAGCGGCAGCACCAGGCCCGCCTCCCCGGCCGCCGCCAGCACATTCCGTAAATCCTTCAACTGGCTTTTCACCTGCCCGCCGGGCATGAAATTCCGCTCCAGCATGCGCTGCCCATGCACCTCGAGAATGCGGCTCCCGGCAAAGCCGCCGCGGATCGCCTCGCGCACCGCGCCTGGATCGGCGCCTGCCGCCTGCGCCAGCAACAAGGCCTCGGCGACTACATTGATGGTCGCGCCGACGATCAATTGATTGCACAGTTTCGCGACCTGGCCGCTGCCCTGCGGTCCCACCAGTTGCGCATTGCCCATGGGTGCGAACACGGGCGCGGCCTCATTAAAATCGTGCAGGCTGCCGCCGGCCATGATCGCGAGCGTCCCTGCTTCGGCGCCGCCGACGCCGCCCGACACCGGCGCGTCGAGAAAGCGCATGCCCTGCCCTGTCAGGCGCGCATGAAAAGCCAGCGCCTCGTCGTGGCGGGTGGAACTCATGTCGATCCAGAGCGTTCCCGGAGTCATGGCCGGCAGGGCCGCCTCGATCGTGGCGCCGACGATCGGCCCCGCCTCCAGCATCGAGATCACGATCGCCGCGCCACTCACCGCTTCCTCCACGGACGCGCAGGGAATGGCGCCGCTTCCGGCCAGCGCCTGGGCCTTGGCCAGGGTCCGGTTCCAGACGCGCGGGTAAAGGCCGGCGCCGGCGAGGCGGGCGGCCATGGGACGGCCCATCAGGCCGATGCCAAGGAAGGCGACAACAGGATGCGGCATGGAGTTCCTTTCAAAAATATGACGTGCGCTACGCGCTTTTGTTCGCGCTAGTACAATATTTCTATTCGCCAGCGTGGACTGGCGCATACCTTATTATGAAAGCAATTATGGCCATTAATAAAAAGATTGCCATCCTGTCCGGCATCGTCACCGCCTTGCTGGCCGGCGGCGCACACGCGGACGGCGGCGGCTGGGTCGATTCCACCTCCTTCGATTTTGGCACCGGCCCGAAGGTACGCCTGGCGCGCCTGGCCGTGCAAAAGAACTGGGACGCGCGCTGGTTCGCCTCGAACGGACGCCATCTGTCCGGCTACTGGGATCTCTCGGCCGCCTACTGGCGCGGCACGGCCTACCGCAACGTGCCGGGCCAGCACCAGAACCTGTTCGTGGTCGGCTTCACGCCGGTCGCACGCTACCAGCGCGATGACAAGCTCGGCTGGTATGTCGAGGGCGGTATCGGCGCCAACCTGTTCTCCGAGCTGTACAACAACGACGACAACCAGCTGTCGACCGCCTTCCAGTTCGGCGACCACATCGGCGTCGGCTACGTCACGCAGAGCAAATGGGATCTGGGCCTCAAGATCCAGCACTATTCGAACGCCAGCATCAAGCGTCCGAACAGCGGCGCCAATTTCCTGGTTGCCAGCGCCCGTTACCAGTTCTGACGGCAGCCGGGGCCAGCGAAGGCCGCCCGCTTGAAATCGGCATCTCATGATTTATGTGACAATCCAGACAAGCTTGCGCACCCGCGCGCGCTTTGCTGGATGAGGCCCGTTTGAACAGTTCCACCGTCAAGACCTATCTGCCCTGGCTGGTCGCCACTGCCCTGTTCATGGAGCAGCTCGACGCCACGGTGGTCAATACCGCCATTCCCAGCATCGCGGCCAGCCTCGGGGTCACGCCGCTGAGCCTGAAATCGGTCGTCACCAGCTATATCCTCGGCCTGGCCGTCGGCATCCCCGTCAGCGGCTGGATGGCCGACCGTTTCGGCACGCGCCGCGTGTTCCTTACCGCGATCGGCATTTTTACGCTCGCTTCGGTCCTGTGCGGCCTGGCTCCCAATGCGGAAATGATGACGGCCGCGCGCCTGCTGCAGGGCCTGGGCGGCGCGATGATGATGCCGGTCGGGCGGCTGGCCATCGTCCGTACCTTCCCGAAATCCGAACTGCTGGGGGCGATGAACTTCGTTATCATCCCGGCCCTGATCGGTCCGCTGCTGGGACCGACCGTCGGCGGCCTGATGGTGCACTGGACGTCCTGGCGCGCCATCTTCTTCATCAACGTGCCCTTCGGCCTGATCGCCATGTACCTGGTCTGGCGCCACATGCCGGACTACCACGGCGACGAACGGCGTCCGCTCGACGTGCTCGGCCTGATCCTGTTCAGTTCCGGCACCGCCATCCTGTCCTGGCTGCTGGAAATTTTCGGCGAACATACCTTGAGCGGCGCCACGATGTTCCTGATGCTGGCCGTTTCCATCGGCCTGCTCGCCGCCTACGCCTGGCATGCGAGCCGCATCCGCTTCCCGCTACTGCGCCTGGCCCTGCTGAAGGTGCGTACTTTCCGCATCTCGGTGGTCGGCGGCTTCGTTACGCGCCTGGGGGTAGGCGGCCTGCCCTTCCTGCTGCCGCTGCTGTACCAACTGGGCCTGGGCTTGCCGGCCTGGCAGTCGGGCCTGCTGATGATGCCGTCGGCAGCCGCGGCCATGGGCATGAAACTGATCGCCCCGAAAGTGCTTGCGCGCTTCGGCTACCGCCAGGTGCTGGTCTTCAATACCTTGTTCATTGGCTTGACGATCGCCCTATATGGCATGGTCGGGCGCAACACGCCGCTGGCCGTGATCGTGTGCATCAGCCTGATGCAGGGCTTTTTTAACTCGCTGCAGTTTTCCAGCATGAACACCCTGGCCTATGCCGACATCGAGGCGAATGACACCAGCATGGCGAGCACGATTTCCAGCTCCTTCCAGCAATTGTCGATGAGTTTTGGCCTGGCGGCGGGATCGCTGGTGACGGCCTGGTTCCTGGGCCGCGTGCCGCAAACGAACCAGGTGCTGGTGACCGGCGCCCTGCACCACGCCTTCTGGGCGCTGGCCGTGATGACGGTCTTGTCGGCGGCGATTTTCTGGAGATTGCGGCGCCAGGATGGCGACAGCATCAGCCGCGGCCGTGCCGTCGCCAAGGAAGCCGAACCGGTGGCGCAGTAGCGTTCAGGCAGTCGGAGCGGTATCGGCCGTCAGGCGGGAAAGCAGGTGTTCGCGGTTGTTCATCACGAAGTTGACGAAGCTGTGTTCCTTCACCGCCAAGCGCACGATGCCGGGCAGCAGTGGATAGCAGAACACGGCTACCTTGCGCACGGCCTCGTCGTTCGCCAGTGCGCTTCGTGCGGCCGAGCTGCTGCCGCCCAGCATGGGCATCAGGGCGGCGCGATGGCGCGAGACGATGGCATTCATGGGAGCGGCCAGCTTGTCGGCCAGGGCGGATGCGTCAGATACGGCGTGCATGGGTTTCTCCAGTGGTGGGCAACCAGGGAAGTTTGCCGCCAGGAAAATACTGCGCGCTGAGCTGAAGCAATCAGGCTGCGTCTTCGACCGTTTCCGCCAGATACTCGGGCACGCTGGCCGTACGCCGCGCAGACAGGCGTTGCAGGCTGACGATCACGATCAGGACCACTGCGCAGGCGAGCCAGATCGACCACAGCGTATGGGTAAGAAAATGCGCGCCTCGCAATTGCTGCATCCATCCGACCAGGCCCCCCAGCAGCAGCGCCAGCAGCGCCACCTGGCGCGCGCCCTGTGGCCGGCCCGGCAGCCAGTACACGCACAGGGACACCAGCCACAGCGCACTCGAGGCATGCCCCGCCGGCAGGCAATGACCGGCAGGGACGCCCAGCGGCAAGGCCTCGAACAGGCGCAGGTAAGGTTGCGTGCCGCCGTAGCGCGCCAGGTCCCAGGGGCAATGGGCGACGCTCGCCTGTTTCAGCATGCTGATCACGAGCGGCACCAGCACGCTTGATGCGCCGACCACGCGCAGGCGCAGCCGGTCAATGGCTTGGCGCCCGGCACGCGGACGGAAGGCATCCCAGGCTGCCGTGGCGACGAACCAGGCGGCCGCCAGCGTCAGGATGCTTTTCAGGATCACGTGATTGAAGGTCTCGGTCAGCCAGGCATGGCGCCAGGGGAAGGTGCCGGCGCCGGCGTCGTACAGGGCGTCGGCCAGTACGAGGTCGAGATCGGTGGCGCGGCCTATCCAGAAGATCACCAGTGCCGTGGCAAACAGGCCGGCGCACAGGAGCAGGACCTGGCGCGCACCGATCAGGTTCGGTGCGGGTTCAAAGGAGGCGCGCATCGTCAGGCGCCCCGGGTGCAGGCGCGGAACAAATCCAGCTTCGGATTCAGCACCGCCGTGTTCACGTCCAGCATGCCGAGCACCGAGTGAAACACGTTATCGTGCGACATCGGCTGGTTACGGCGTGCCATCAGGCAGGTACGGTCGATCCTGAAGCGCGAACTGAAGCCGTCCGACATCCACAGCATCATCGGCACCCGGGTCTGCTCGCTGGGCGCGAACAGATAGGGTGCGCCGTGCAGGTACATATTGTTTTCGCCCAGCGACTCGCCGTGGTCGGAAAAATACAGCATCGCCGTGTCGACACCTTCATTCGAGGCGGTCCGGCGCAGCAAATCGATCGTCTTGCTCAGGAAATAATCCGTGTACAGGATGGTGTTGTCGTAGGCCGCCTCGATCGATTCGCGCGAGCACTTTTCGAATTCGTTGGTATCGCAGACCGGACCGAACCGTCCGAAACCTTTGGGATAGCGCCGCGCATAGGCCGGGCCGTGGCTGCCCTTCTGGTGCAGCACGATCACCATGTCGCCGCTGCTCTTGCGGATCAGTTCGGGCAAGCCGGCCAGCAGGCGCTCGTCGTGGCATTCGTCGCCTTCGCAATTCGGATCGCCCGGTGTGGCCTGCGACAGGTCTTCGAAGCCGACGCGGGCGCAGACGCCCTTGCAGCCGGAGTTATTGTCGCGCCAGAGGACCTGGAAGCCGGCGTGCTGCAAGACGTCGAGCAAGCCTTCCTGGCTCGTGGCCTTGGTTTCCGAGTAATGCTCACGGCCCAGGGCGGAAAACACGCAAGGCACGGAGACGGCGGTCGCCGTGCCGCACGACGAGACCTGCGAGAAATTGATCAGGCCCTGCTGGCGCGCCAGCAGCGGATTGGTCTCGCGTTGATAACCGTTCAGGGAAAAATTCTTGGCGCGCGCCGTTTCGCCGACCACGAGGATCGTCACCGTGCGCCGCTGTTGTCCGGCCCACGATTGGCCCTTCATGGCGTCGCGTCCGAGCGGCGCGACCACGACCGGCGTTGTCCATTTGCCGCGCAGGTAGCCGTGTACGGCCTGGATGGTATTCGTGGGTGTCAGCAGGAAGCGCAGTTCGCGGTGCTCGCGCACGGCCGGCGCCAGGCTTTTAAAGAGCATTACCAGCAGCAGCACGGCGACCGCCAGCGAGCCGCCGGCAATTCCTGCGCGCTTGAGCAGGCCGCGCGTCCCTTGCGGAAAGCCGACCTTGACGCGCGCGATCAGGAACGCGGGCAGCAAGCCGAGCAGGCCGATCGTGAAGACCATGTGCCAGCTGAACAGTTCGGCCGCCTCGCGGGTATCGGTCTCGAACACGTTCTGGATCATCGCCTTGTCGATCACGATGCCATAGTTGGCGATGAAATAACTGGCGCTGGCCGCGGTCAGGACCAGCACGATCAACACCGGCTTGGCGACGAAGCGGAAACTGGCCAGGGTCAGGCAGGCATTGAAGAACAGCACAACGATGGCAAACGCACCCAGCAGCAGCGGGAGGTTATCCAGCGTCAGGCCACCGGTCGCACGCATGAGCGTGGACCAGAACGGCAGATTGCCGGCCGAGGCCAGCAAGACGGCAACGGCCAGGGTCAGGAAAGGTGCGCTGATGCGCCGAGCAAACAGTTTGTCCAAAACTCATCCATCGAAGCATTAGGGCCGGAATCGGCCACATATGCAGCGAGGATAGAGAACACCCTGTCAGCGCCCGGTCAGGGAGGCGTTAAGATCGCGTGAAATCGGCGCCGCATGCGCGCCGGCGAAGTGGATGGTGAAGCGGCTGCCGCCGCCGGGGCGGTCTTCGTAGGCGAGCGAGGCGCCGAGGTATTCGCAGATGCGCAGCACGAGCGACAGGCCGAGTCCGGTGCCGGCCGAGCCGCGCGATGGGATCGCGTGGGCCGTCGCGCCATGACCGGCCAGGGTCTCGCGCACGGCGGCGGGTAAGCCGGGGCCGGTGTCTTCGACTACGACACGGCCCAAGCCCAGCGCGACGCTGACCACGCCCTGCTCCGTGTACTGGCAGGCATTGCGGATCAGGTTGCCGATGGCGGCGGCGCACAGTTCGGCCGGCGCCTGGATCGCGAACGCGGGGCCGTCCTCGTACGCGAGCTCGACGGGTTTGGCGTCCACCAGCAGGCAATAGCGCTCCACTTCGCGCGCGGCGATGGCCTTGACGTCGACCGGCGGCAGGCGTGTCAATTCGGGCGAGCGGGCTAGCAAGAGCAGCACGGTGACGCATTCGGCGGCCTCGTGCGCGGCGCGGTAGATGCGTTCGGCCGGTGCGCGGGTCGCCTCGTCTGCGGCGTTCGTCATCAGGATTTCGGCTGCCCCCATGATCACGGTCAGCGGGCTGCGCAGTTCGTGGCTGACGTCGCCCGTAAAAAAGCGTTCGCGGTCGAGGAAAGCACGCAATTCGGTAGTGTGGGCCTCGAGGGCGTGCGCCAGGATGCCGAGTTCGTCCTTGCGTTCGAGGCCAGGCAGGGGCGAGCCACCACGGCCGACGGCATCGGCCAGTTCGCTGATCGGATTCACGATCCGCCGCGCGACGAAGCCGCCGAGCCCGGCGGCAAGAAGCAAAAAGCCCATGAAGAAGGCGGCGAACATCGAGTACACGACGAGCTCCACCTTTTCGTAGTCGCTTTCGTGGTCGACCACGACGTAAGCACCCGCGGCATCGCTGCCGGACAGCACGTGCAGGCCGACGCCATCGACTTCGACGTCGCTCACGCCGGCAGGCAAGCCGCGCAGCGACAAAGGGATGGCGCCGCCGCGGTGAAAACGCAGGCCCGCAGGCAGGTCGACGGCGAGCCCGGCCGCCTGGCGCGGCAGCGCCCATTTCGCGACTTCCGTCAGGCGATTGTCGACCAGGTGCATTTCGATTCCTTCGACCGCCACCGCGGCCAGGACCGCAAAGAACAGCGACAGCACGATGCCGAAGGAAATAAAAGCGACGACGATGCGCCGCTGCAGGGATTCACGCGCTTGCATCGGGAAGTGCCAGACGGTAGCCGACACCGGGAACGGTGAGCAGCATGGGATAAGTAAATGGTTTGTCGATCGCCTGGCGCAGTGCGTGGATATGCGTGCGCAGCGCATCGCTGTCCGGACGGTGCTCGCCCCAGACGGCATGTTCGAGCGACTCGCGCGTGACGATGCGCGGCGCGGCTTTTAAAAGGGCTTGCACCAGCACGTAACCGGTGCGGGTGAGCGTGACGGGCTGGCCGGCGCGGCTGGCCTGCTGGGTGTCCGGATCGAAGGCAAGCTCGCCGAAGCGCAGCTTGCTGCTGCCGGCGTTTCTCCCTTCCGAGCGCCGTACCAGGGCTTTCAGGCGCACGTCGAGTTCGACCAGCGAGAAGGGTTTCACGAGGTAGTCGTCGGCGCCGCTGTCGAAGCCGGCAACCTTGTCGTTCAGGCTATCGCGCGCGGTAAGCATCAGCACGGGCGTGGCGATTGCCAGCTCGCCGCGCAGCTTCTCGCACAGCTCGAGACCGTTCAGGCCGGGCAAGCCGATATCGAGCACGATGACGTCGTATTCGTTTTCCGAGGCCAGGGCCAGTCCCGCGTAGCCATTGCGGGCGGAGTCGAGGACATGTCCTTTCGGCTCCAGGAAGCCGTACAGGTTGGCCAGGATGTCGGGATGGTCTTCGACGATGAGGATGCGCATCGGTCTATTGTAAGACGAGCTGGCGGAGAGCGTGCGCCTCAGTAAGGATGCGACAGCTGGGACAGTGCGCGGCTGCGTGCGAACCAGCGCTCGAGGATGCGCCAGTCCTCGGCCGTGGCGAGGTTCAGGGGGCGCGTTTTCACGGGCGGCCGTTCGGACGCCAGCATGCGCCGGGTTCGCAAAGGGACGATCCGCGCCACGCCGTTTTCGAAGAGCAGGGCCTCGGAAACGGCGCTCGGGGTGTTCACGTCGATGGCGTAGACGCGCCCTTGATACAAGGGAGTGATCTGTTCCAGCGGTGTATGGCCGACGACGATCGTGTCCGCATCAAACTGCTCGAGCGCCTGTGCCACCTGGGCCGGCGTCGCGCGTGGCGTCTCGCTGTCGCTGTCGAAGTAGCCGCGGTACTGGGTGAGGCCGGCCGGACCGAACACCGCACCGAGTTCCGTCGCCGGCTTCGCGGGAGCTTGCCAGTAGGTCCGGTGCGCCTCGTTGAGCTGCTCGCCGGACAAGCCGCTTGCGGCAAGCTGCGGGCTGATCCCGCCGTGGGCGACCACGACTCTGCCGGCTCGGAGGATGACCGGCTGGCGCCGCAACCAGGTGCCGAGGACGGTATCGGCGCCGAAGGCCTGGCTGAACCCGCCCATGCGTTCGGTGGTGTGGATATGCTCGCGGTTTGCACGCGACATATTCCCTAGCAACATGTACTGCTCATGATTCCCAAGCACGAGGTGCACTGCCCCACCCTGCTCGGCCGCCTGCAGGCTGAGCGTATACAGTCGCCAGAGCACGGCAAACACGTCGCGCCCGCGGTCGACGGCATCGCCGGCGATGACGAGGTGGCCTGTGCCATAGGCCCAGCGGCCATCGGCATCCTGCACGCCCAGTTCGCGCAAGGCGCTATCGAGGAAGGCGGCATTGCCCTCGATGTCGCTCAGAACCAGCATGCGTGCCGGCGCGGCGATGCTGCTGGCCGCCGGCACGCTGGCTGCGCGCACGGGATAGCGCGTCCGCTTGCCCGCGCATTCGATCTCGAGCATGTCACTGCTGCCGGTTTGCCGGTGCACGGCGTTCTCGCAGAACCAGGTGGCGGCCCACTGGCCGTTCGCCGCGGTACGGACGATGGGACCATCAAGGAAGTGGGGAATGCGCGGCGTGTCGCCCGTGCCGGAATACAGGTGGATGCCGATGTGGCGATTCAGGCCGGTGGGGAGCATCAGGCGCGTGTGGACACCGTTCGGCGTCATTTCGACCCTGGATTGCGTGAGCATGAAGAGCGGCGTCCCGATGATGAGCAAGGAGACAGCGCTTATCCACCATTTCAATATGCTTGCACGCTTCATGCGCCCTATCCTTTAAGTCATTTTCTGACCGGAAATCATAATTGGGCGATGCATATAAGGTCGTGAATTTGCGATGAACTGCTGAATTGCCTTACTGAGCCGCACAAAGCAAAAAACCCCATCCAGATCACTGGATGGGGTTTCGCTTATAACTAGCCTGACGATAACCTACTTTCA
>Ga0308160_10005812_pt1 | contig 12751 bp, 5 predicted proteins | sample PhyFR1_FD_201036 | JGI IMG/M metagenome (GOLD analysis project Ga0308160, IMG submission 201036) | Phyllosphere microbial communities from UC Gill Tract Community Farm, Albany, California, United States - DLSLF.R1 | ecosystem: Host-associated > Plants > Phyllosphere > Unclassified | place: USA... | reverse complement strand
ACATCTTCCTGGCGTTCGGCCCGACTGCCGCGACGGAGAACGAGCGAGCACCGGAGCCCGTGAGCGATCCCGACTACTCGAGGGTGTTCGTCGCGAGGCAAGCGGGAGCTGGGATCGACCGGATCGTCCAAACCGACGTCTCGCTGGTGGAAGTCATCGTGGGCATCGGTCCCGATGATGATCGACTCGGCCTTGCGGTCGTGGCGTTGCTCCGGGAGAACACAGAGGAAGGCGAGACGGCGAGTACTGCTTTTCCAGCCGGTCCATCGTACTGACGTCTTTCCGATGTCGCGAGGTCAATGTGACTCGTCGGACCAGTGTGTCGGGAACCAGCTGCCCGGCTGCACTGTACAGACGTAGACGGGTTCGCCGTCGATCAACGTCGCCATCGTGCCTGTGCCGTCGACCTTGAAGCGCCCGCCGGTCGGGCGGGCGCTCCGCATCGCGTCCCGCAGGGGCTTCGTCGCGGCCTCACCGATGTAGCTCACGAGGGTACGACGGCTGTACAGCGGAAGGATGTTGCCTTCCGTGTCGAGTTGATACGCCCGACCTTCGTTCCAAGCGGCTCGTGCCCGCGTGGTAGCCGCTTCCAGAGATCCCTGCGAGGCTCCGACAGCAGTATGAGAGCCACCATGATCCGATGCGACCCGACCTTCCACGCCCGCATCGTCCCGATCACTCGTCTCGTCGGCGTGGGCGCGGAGCCATGCACTCACGATCTCGGCCGAGATCCTCCCGCGTTCCCCCACCGCGAAGCCGTTCGCCTTCGCCCATCGGCGAAGCGCCGGGACGGGCGCAGGAAGCAGAGGTGTGAACTGCTCCGCTCGGTCGACTTCGGGCTGCCGATCGGGACGAGGACTCGCCGGCGAAGGCAGAGCTTCGTCCACGCTCGGGACGAGTGCCAGCTCCAACGACGTCTCCGCTTGAGTTTCGTGCCTCGGCGTCCACCTCACCTCATCGGTCGAGAACAGCTCAGGGGCAATGACTGCTTCAGCCTGAGCAGGAGGCGAATAGCTCGTCTCCTGACTCAGAGGCAACTCGGCCGGGTCCTCCGAAGGCAGATCTGCGACATCGATATGTGCTCGCAGCTGATCCAGACGCTCCGCCTGAGCGCGGTCCTCACGGAGGCGCGCCAGGTCGGCTGCCTCTGCTGCTCGCTCCTTCATCGCCTCGAGGCGAGCCCACAGTGGCTTCATCGCCTCCTCTGGATCCAGGTAGTACTTCGAAGCACGGACGCGCCAGAACGACCAACCCATACGCTCGAGAACGCGCTGGCGCCGCACGTCGTCGTCCCACTTGTCGGGCCCGTGGAACGAGTCTCCGTCGCACTCGACCGCGAGCCGTTCCCCTGGTGCAACACGCACGACGAAGTCGAGACGGTAGCTACCGACACGATGCTGTGGCTGGACGTCGTGACCTCGGTCCAGCATCTGCTTCAGGACGTCGCGTTCGAACTTCGACTCCGTCAGCTCGTAGAGACCGACTGTCTGATCACGCCGCTCGTAGCTCTGGGCGTACTCGATCATCGCCCGACGGTGGTCCTCGTGGTGGAGCGTGGCTGCATCCATGCTGTGGAAGATCCACAACTGGTCCTGCGCTCGAGATGCAGCGACGTTCGCCCATTGCGCGTAGCGCACCTTTGTCGCAGCGAACGACGCGTCGTGCGCAACCATCGAGACGAACATCACGTTGCGCTCGTCGCCCTGGAACAGCGGCGGGTTCCCGACCCTCATCCGCCGGCGTTCGAACTCCTCATCGCCGATCGCCTCCCGGATCATGTCCTGAATGATCTGCGACTGCGGACCGCTCATCATCGTCACGACGCCGAAGGTGAGGCCCTCGTAGGACGCATCCTTCACGCATTGAGCTACCTGGGCCGCGATTGCCTTGGCCTCGTCGGTGTTGACACGACTCGAACCTCGCTGGACCGAGACCGCACCCTCGACGTGCACGACCTTCAGCGGGTCGCCGATCTGCGGAACTCCGACTTCTCTCAAGGGGAGGATCGCTCCCTTGTAGTAGCGATTCGAGAACTCGATGATCTCCGGCACGCAGCGGAAGTGTTCCTTGAGCGCGATCGTCGAGGGGAAGGCGCGGCCCGAGATCGAGTAGAGCGAATCGTCGAGTGTGAGCAGCTTCGCTTCGGGCATGCTCTTGAGATGCTGATCCTGCAGAGCCGCGATGCGTTCCGTCGGGGTTCCGACTCGCTCCGGGGTGGTTTGTCGGTCGTCCCCGACGACGACGGTCTTCTTGCCGAGCGCGAGCACCCCGAGCGACAGGAGGTCGCACTGTGATGACTCGTCGACCACGACGACGTCGAAGAGGTCAGAAACCCGCGGGTCGAAGTTCTCCATCACCCGGTAGATCGGCATGATCCAGATCGGCACGGCACCCATCGCGGCCGGCAGAGCCTCGCGCGCAGCTGCTTGGAAGCGAGGTGCGTTCTTGCCGGTGCCCTTCCCGACGCGTTTGACGGCCGAGAGCCAGTTCTCGAGCGCTCGACGTTTGCGGTCTCGGAAGTTCTTCTTCAGTTCGACACGAGCCGACCGACTTGCAAGGTCCACGATGGCCTGACGGAGCTCGGCCGCGTCGGCGTGCGACTGTTCCATCAGGGACTCGGTGTCCGTCTCGGCGTGCAGGGAACTCAACCAAGTGCGAGCCCTCGCCCGCTCCCATGCCCAAGGAGCGTGTTCGACGTTCCCCACGACATCTGGCGCTGCGCGCGTTTCGACGATGGACCGTCCCCACGCTGGCGCACCAGCGCGAACAAGACGCTCGGCCAGTTCCTCGGCTCGGAGCACACGCGAGCGGATCATGAGCAGGCGGCGAGTCTCTTCAACGGCTTCTTCCCACTTGTCGGGTATCGCCAACTCGAGTGCCTCCAGCAGCGCGTTCCACAGCGGCGACCTGTCCTGTGATTCTTGCTCTTCATGAATCCGGGACTCGAGTGCATCCAATTCAGCCGTCAGTTGGCGCTCTTCCAGCCGAGCGCCCGCTCGCTCGAGCACCTCGGCCGCGGTTGAAAAGGACTCAGCGGTGCCGTCAGCTGCGCGTTGGTGCCCGATGTAGTGCTCGACCCGGGCCGCCAGCGGCGGGTACGTCTCTGACCACCACCGTCCGACCGAATCCACTCGACCGGCCAGCTGGTCCGCGCTGAAGAGGAAGGAATCATCGAGCGGTGGCACCGGGATCTGGAAGGGTGCGTACGCCTGTGTCATCCTGACGTGAGCCTCGCGCAGAGTAGCCCGCAGAGCGATCTGAGCGCCGACGAGCTCGAGTTGCGGCGCGGTCGTCACCGGGAAGGTGTCGACGCTGGTCTGTGCCGCGAAGTCCTTGAGTTCCTTCGAGGCGAACATTGACAACTTCTTGCCGGCCGTCAGACGCTCCGCCCAGACCTTTACCATCTGGAACTGAGCAGCGGGATCCCCATCGGGCATGGCCACGATGTGCCCAGCCATGCGCTTGGTGAGGTCGCGCGCTTCGCGGATCTTCCCCCTCACGCCGGGGTTGTGCTCCGCGACCCAGAGGTGTCGTTGGTCATTACTTCGCACGGCCGCTGCGAAGTGATTCTCCCAGTCGCCGGACAAGTCTCGCAACGTGGCCGCAGATCGTCCGAAGTCAGCGGCTTCTCGACGAATCACCTCCAGGGTCAAACCGTCGACGGTCTCGAGCCGAAGGCCCTGGTCCTCCAGGGACGTCACTCTCGCCCGAAGGTCCTCCAGCCGTTCGAACTTGCTGCGGAGCTCGCCGGCGCTGGGCAACCACGGCACATTCGGCAGGTTCAGCACGGCGGCATGACGGTCCTCCAACGAGATCGCTCGTACCAGGGCGACCAGCTCGGAGAATTCTCCCGCTGTGATCGGGAACCTCGCGTCTAGGGGAACCCGGTCCGAGATCACGTCCAACTCGCGATCGCGAGCAAGCCACGCTGCGACCTGCGGCGCCTTGCTCCACCCCTCCGGGAGTTCGTACTCGCGTTGCTCGCTCTGCAGCGCTCTGACAAGGGCCGCGTCGGTACGCGCTACTGAGTCGCGAAGCTCGTCGACTCGCGCCTCGAGCTCAGAGATTCGCCGCTCCTCCCGAGGAACATCGAGGGCTGACAACGAATCCTGCATCGACTGAGCCGCACTCCGGAGATCCTCCAGGGCCGCCGGAGTCGATCCGAGGACTGCGAGCGAGAGGTCCCGAAGCTCCTCCGGGATCTTGTCGCGGAGTACGGACAGCGCCTGTTCCTTCTCGGCGGTGACGAGGACTCGCTTCCCCTGAGCGACGAGGTGGGAAACGAGGTTGACGATCGTGTGGGACTTGCCGGTCCCCGGCGGGCCCTGGACCGTGACGCCGCGCGACGTCGCGAGCTGCCTCGCGATCCGCACCTGCTCGGCGTTCGCCGGCAACGGCATCAGAAGACGATCGGCCGTGCCGTCGTTCGTGGTGAGGAACTGCCCTTGCTGGACCAACGCCGCGTCCACCCGGTCGCGATCCGCCACGACCGAGGCCAGACCCTCCGGCAGGAACTGCTCGCTGCGGATCTTCTGTGCGAGCTCGTCGTAGAAGCGCTCTTGACGGAGTGGTCGCTTGCGGAGGAAGAGCACCCACCCGTCGTTGATCGAGGGCCCGTTGCCCATCGTAGCGATGTCCGAGGACTCCGTGAGCGTCGCATCGACACCGAGCGGGGTTGCGATCTGCTTCCGGACGGCGAGGCGCTCTTGCTCGTCCCAAGGGTCGGGAGGCGTCTCACGCAGAATCGAGCGAAGGCTCACGAGACCGTCTCGGCCTGGCAGGTCTGTGCCCTCGACGCTGTCGAGTTCGAGTTCGACCGCCTGCTCCGGGACCACCCGGACGACCGCGTCCTCCGGACCCAGCTGGACGGATACCGGCGTGGTGAGCATCGGCGCAACGATCTCGGTCTCGCTGTCGCGAGCAGAGAGGACGACATGACCCCACACGACCTCGTGGGTGGCCGACGAGGCCTCCGCTTCGAGGTGCAAGTCGTAGAGCGCAGAGTAGAGCTCTCGGGCTGCCAAGGACGGCCGGTTGACCTCTGCCCAAGGGACCCACACCTCGCTCAGCCAGTCATCGAAAGCGGCGCGGAGGTCGTCACGGAAGCGATCTCGAAGGGCCGCGCGGACTTGACGCGCTTCGTCATCAGCTTCGGATGCTGGGTCCCCGAGCTGGGTCGTCACCTGATGTTCGACGCGCTGCGTCGCAAGCTGCTCGTCAAGGACGGGCGTCTTGCTGGCTGTTCGAAGGGCTTCGTCCGGCCCGAGGAGTCCCAGCAACGTCGAGGGCACTGCAACAGGGGCTGGAGCCGGAACCCTGTCGACGGACAACCAGGCGGTCCGGTGGTCTCCCGGTCCGAGGATCACTGCGCGGTGCTTGGGAACAGCGGATGGAAGGAGGCACATCGAGTGCCGTCTGACATCTCGTACTGGCTTCGGACCGATCTCGCGCGCAACAGCGGATAGGTACTCGAGGAGATCGTAACTCTGATCGAGAACGGACTGCTCGGTGGTGGATTCACCATGATCGCGCAACTGCGGTTTCCCCTCTGATGACCGGTGAAATGATCATGCCAGTTCGGACCGACACGCAGGAACAGTCCGGCGTGATCGACGAACTGAGGCGAGACCCCGCTTGGCCCACGAATGCGTGACACGGACCGATACAGACCTCTCTGCCATCAAGCTTCTGGTTGTGCGTCGAGACACGCGGTGCCGTGCCCGTCGGCACCTGCGATCTCCCGAACCAGCTGCGACATGCCGTCCAGCGTCCACTTGCTCGGAAGGTCGAGGAACACGGCAGAGCGACGGAGCACGGGTCCGCCGAGAGACCTGACCGTTCCGACGGGAGCCGACCCCCCGGCCGCATACACGAGCCACCCCTCCCCCAGCCCGAACCGCCGGCAGTACGCCGCCATCTGGTAGAGGTCAGCGTTCGGGTACTGCCCATGCTTCTCCACCTTGTACTTCACGTCGATGCACGCCCGCACGACGCCGTCGACGACCCAGACCAGGTCCGGCGCGATCTTCACCGTACCGTCGACGTCGAGCGTCGATTGGTACTGCGACACGAGCACTCCCCCACAGGGCTTGAACGCCTCGCGCAGAGCGGCCGAGACGAAGTCCTCGAACACCGACCACATGTCGACGAGGAACCCTGACGCGACGACTGACCCGGCGCGCTGTTCGACGGACGACCCCGACAGCACGAGTGACGCCAACGCCAGCGCCGACGCGTACCGCGCGTTCCGTCGATCCGGCCGGACGACCGGCACCGGCGCCCCGACGGGGATCACCGACACCCCATCGAGCACCCGCAAGATCCGCCGCAGCGCCCCGAGCACGTCGGCAGGCACACCCGGCAGTCGCAACAATCGCGTCGCTGCGGACAGCAGCACCTGGTTCTCCGCGATGTCCTCGACGTAATCGTCGAACGACACCTCGACCGGCAGCGGCTGCCCGCCTCGACGCGTCAGCTGGTCTCCGATTCGCCACCGACCACGCACGAGCGGCAGCGCGTCCTCGCGCGTGACGTACCCGCGGAGCGGTCCTCCGGCCAACGCCCGCGAGGCCTGCCGCACGAACGCGTGCGCCAACGCCGGCACGAGGTCATCGTCCTCCTCGAAGCCGAAGTCGTCCTCGGTCCAGATCGCACTCCCGGCACGGGCGTACCCGAGCATCGCGAACAGCCGCCGAACCGGCGTCTTCGGCTTCAGCCACACCGTGTGCCCGGCGATCCGCGCGACGCCGACCTTCCGGACACCGCTCACGCGGTACTCGTCAGCGCCGAGCGTCGGCGCGACCGTCGCGATGTTCGCTGAGGCAAGACCGACCGCCACCGCGCGCGGCAGCCGGTGCACCACCGGCTGGTCTGCTTCCCGCAGCTCAATCGTCGAAGGAAACACCTTCGGCCCCGTCCGCAGCGTCGCGCGTCACCTGGCGACGCAGCGTTGCCAGGCCGTACCGCGCCTCCAGGTCGACGCCTTCACCGTAGTGGTGCTCCGCCAGGAGCGGCAGGATCTCGTACCGCCACACGTCCTGCAGACCAGTGCCTTCGAGATCGCGCATCAGGAACGACGGGCCGACCTTCGCATCGTGGTCCTCTATTTGCGTGTTGAGTCGCGTCAGCAGGTCGGCGCGATCGTCCTGGAGGCCCTTGGTCGCCACCCAATGCGTCAACACGTTCCGCACGGGCGCGCGTTCTGGGTGCAGTTCGATGAACGCGAAGCGGCGCCGCATCGCGGCGTCCAGCATCGCGATCGAGCGATCGGCGGTGTTCATCGTGCCGATGACGAAGATGTTGCTCGGCAGGGTGAACGGCTCGTCGCTGTAGAGCAGGGATATCTCGCTGTCCCGGTACTCGAGCAGGAAGTACAGCTCGCCGAAGACCTTCGCGATGTTGCCGCGGTTGATCTCATCGATGACCAGGAAGTAGTTCGCCTCCGGGTTGGCGGCGGCCGCGTCGGCGAGGCGCCGGAGCGGACCCTTCCGGAGCGTGAAGGCGAGGTTGCCGCTGTTGTCGTTGGCGACGGGGCGGAAACCCTCGAAGAAGTCCTCGTACGAGTACGTCGGGTGGAACTGCACGATGGTGGTCTCGCCGTCGGTGCCGTCCGTCACGTGCTTCGAGAGCGCTTGAGCCAGGAAGGTCTTGCCGGTGCCAGGAGGGCCGTAGAGAATTACCTGTTTGCGCCGCTCGATGAGGTCGAGGGTGTCCTGCAGCCAGTCCTCGGGCATGTGGAGAGAATGGGCGAGCGTGGCCCTGACGGACGGGAACTGCGTCCGGAACATTGACTCTGACACCGGGACGGAGGCAGGGTCGTCAAGTTCTTCCCGCTGTCCGCCATCCGCCTGAACAGTCTCCGGCTCCACCGGCTGCCACCTGCCGAGCAACGGCTCCTCGTAGAACTTCGCGGGCCCCTTTGCCTTTCCCTGCAGAGCAATCGCGATCTGCTGGAACAGGGCGTCGGGGTCGTCGTCGGCCTGACCCTCGACCTCGCCGGCGAAGGCCTGGCGGATCGCATCACGAGCTGTGCCGGAGATGACCTCGCCGAACACACCGGGGTGAACGAGGTAGAGCAACTCGTTGCGCTGCGTGGGGAACGAGGCACCGGGAAGGCTGTCCACGAGGTCCCGCCAAGCCCAAGGGTCGTCGAGTGCGTGCTCGCGCGACTCCGGGCTGAGGGCAATCCATCTCGCCGCACAGTGCACGACGATGGACAGCGCTCGGTAGAGCTGGACCGACATCGCAGTCCCCGGATTGAAGGACCACGCGCGGAACGCATCATCGATCTCTGCCGGGATCGTGACGCGGTGATCCATGCGTTGCAGGAGGAACTCGACGCGCTGCCGCTTCTTCCTCTCGCCCGGATTTTGCAGAGGGAGCACCTGCCAACCGATGAGTTCAGCCATCAAGAGCTTCGCGTCGTCGGACGTGTCGTCGAACTGTCGACCGAGCTTGTCCAGGAAATCAGCGCCATCGACGTCCGGTTGCTCGAGGAAGCATCGTTCGAGCTCGGTGACGACGTCAGTTCGCCAAACCTGGCGACCCGGCGCGAACACGGAGTCGAGCGCACGGAGACCTCGTTCGACGAACACTTGGCTCGTCGTCCGGACGAGTTCGGCGCGGTTGTCCGGCGGGAGGATCTCGGTCCGGAGATGCACCTCTCGGTCTTCCCTGAGCGCACGTTGGAAAGCACGCTGCCGGTCGTTCAGCTCCTCACGGAACTGCTCGAAGGGCACGTCGGCGGCGGAGGCACGACGCCCATCAGCGGTGACGTGCCACTCACCGCGGACCGGCTTGGTCAGGAACCCCGCGTGCACCAGACCAGCGGAACCCCAGAAGAAATCCGACTGCCCCTGGGGCTTTCCTTTCTGGTTCGGTTCGAGTTCTTCACCTTCGAGTGGAACTCGCGTGCGAGCTGCGTTCCAGACGTCGAGCCGACTCGCTGCGCCTCCCTGTTCGTCGAGGTAGCGAAGGGCTGCACGAAGGCGGTTCGTCCTGTTGTCGGATCGGCTCATGATCGTCGTGTCCTTCCAGTCGGTCAGCGAGCGGCCGAGGAGGTCTGCGGTTCTGCTGCTGGCTCGAGGCCTTCCTCGCGCATGAATTCAAGCGCCCGCTCGACGAGCTGGATCTTCTTACGGAGTTCGACGAGCACCGGCGACTTCGGATCGGAGTACTCGTCCAGTCGCTCATGGGCCCGCCTCACCTGCCGCTCGGTCTCGACGAGCAGGTGCCACACGGCGGGGTCCTGCTCGAGATCGAGTTTCTGGCGCAGGATGACCGCCGCGAGCTGTCGCATCACGATCGATTCGACTGCTTCGGATGACGTGCCCGAACTCGCGAGCCCGAACGCGATCCCACCACCGCCTGCTGTGACGAGAGTTCCGGCAGTGATCAGGCCGCCGATCATCCCGCCAGGTCCGAATGCTGCGAGAGCACTCGTCAGAGCGGCCGCTCCGGCAAGACCCGCACCGGCGGCGAGTGCGATACCACCCGTCGCGACGACGAGGGCGACCGCGCCGGCACCCATCGCGCCGATCCTGATCCAGTTCGGCCCCTTGCTCCCGGCGAGGACCTTTTCGGCTCGGTCGACCGCATCGAGGACGTCCCCGCCAAGAACGCTTCCGAGACCGATTTCTGCTGTGAGGTCCCGCATCGCCTGCCGCTTGATGGACTCGCTGAAGCCGATGTCGAAGGGGCGAAGGAAGTTGTCGGACGCGAGCACGATGAGCTGAACAAGCGCGTCCTCCTTGGTGAGGTACATCCCCGGCGCGGGCGGAGTCGCTTCCGCGGTCGGATCTGCAAGGTCAAATGCGAGCTGAGCGATCAGCTCAGGACGTGGCCTTCCCTCGACATCTCGACGCTGCAGCATCGCCTCCACCGCTTCCGACTGGATTGCTCGGAGCGCTCCGGTGAATCTGTCCTGCTGATCATCCTTGAGGTACGTCGCCACCAGGTGCGCGTACCGGAGCGCGAGCAGAACGACCCGCTCGTCTGCATCGAGCGGCACGTCGACTGCGTTGACGGTCCGTACGAGATCAGTGGAGAGCGAGCCGTGCATCGCGTACCCGATCGCCTCAGCGACTCTCGGGTCAGACAAGTACTCGACCGCGTCGTGGACACGAGGAGTTGGTGGCGTCGTGACTCGGAGGTCGAGCAACCACGGCATGACCGACGACAGACCGCGGTGCGCCGCGACCGGGTCAAAACCGTTCCAGAAGTTGATCCACCAACCAAGGTTCGTCGGCGGCTCCTGCATCGCCTCTCGCAGGTCCGTCGCGCGCACGGAACCGCTCGCCAGAGGACTCCCGATCGTGATCATCCCGACCACGTTCAGCCCAGCAGGGAGCCGGCGGACGAGATCGGCGGCGACAACAGAGCCGAGGCTGTGTCCGACGATCAGCACTTCTCCCGAGTCAGGGAGCGCGTCGAGCACCCGGGTGAGTACCCGCGCACGAGCTTGCTCGTCGTGCAGGTAGTTGTGCGCCTGCTTGAAGGGGTTCGTCTCGAAGGCGACGTCGACGACCGTGCCAGCGCCCGGCCAGTTCGGCAGATCCTCGTGCTGGCCGAGCCGGTACTCCATGGCACTCGTGCGCCGCTCGAACGCCCGCCGATTGGTCCGGGCATCGTCCTTACCTGGCTGCTTCACGGTGATCGGGGGAACGCGGTACTTGCCATCCCCGTTGCGAAGGGCGTAAGCGTACTTCGGAGCGATCCATCGGTCGAGCTCCAGAGCGGGGTAACCGAGCCGGACGAGCGCCCCTGACAGCGCGACCTGCCAGCCATCTTCAACATCGCCGGTTCCGACACCGTGCAGGAACAGGAGGACAGGACCAGCGCTCACGAGCGACCTTCCGCAGAGTTGACGAACCTTCGATGTTGCTCAGGCTAGTGCGTTGAGGAGCCGGTGTCGGCGCACATCGACGATTGCGATGCACCTCGATACCTTGGATATCACTGCTAGCGTGGCGGCATGGGGTTGAACACGTTCTTCGAGGGGCTGAGCGCTGTCGCGACGGCGTGCGCGTTTCTTGCTGCGCTGTACGCCGGCTATCAAGCGCAGCGCCTCTTCCGCATCGAGTTGAAGCGTGACGAGCAGGCACGCGAAGCAGAACGCAAACGGCAGGCGTCGCAGGTCAGCGCCTGGGCGGCCACGCGGATCAAGACTGGGGGGCGAATCGGCTTCGGAGTCGTCCTCCGTAACTCTTCCGATGACCCGGTCTACGACGTGCAGGTCGAGTGCCACGGTTTCACCTCTTCACGAGTCCCGACCTTGCAGTGTTTGCCTCCGGGTGAATTCTTCGTGGCCAACACCGTGGAAGAAGACGCAGCGGCGGAGTGGGATTACCCGAAACCGATCCGGGAGGTGGCGGGCGACCCGTTGCGTCCCTTCACCATCTCGGATGCTCGGGGCGTCGACGCGATCATCTTCCGCGACAACACCGGCGCAGGATGGCATCGGGCCGCCCGAGGTGAGCTGAGGAAGACCCCCTGACCCTCGCAGCCGGCTACCCCAGAACAGGTGATCCCAAGGCGACGTCGCATCCACGAGGATGAATCAGCACTGCCCGTTCCGGGGACGACGAGTGGTCCGCACAACGAGCACTTCAAGGGGCAACACCATGACGATGGCCGGGGAATCGGCAGGTGTCGAGGCACACCGCCAGCGCAGCCACGCTCGCGAACTCCGCCGCCAGGCAGATGACGCCGAGCAGCGCGCTGCCCGCTTCGAGATCGCCCACCGCACCGAGAGCGAGACTGCCCGCATCCTCGCGCCACTCGCCGGCATCGGGTACCACCTGCTCGCCGACCGCCGCTGGCCCGGCAGCCGCACGGCACAGGTCGACATGGTCGTCGTCGGCCGCGCCGGCGTGTTCATCGTGGACACGAAGGCATGGCGGGAGGTCGCGGTCCACGGCGACCGGATCTCCCGCGGCCAAGAGGACGTCACCGACGACATCGCCCGCCTCGCCGATCTCGCCTACAGCACCGAGGCAGCGCTGGCGGACACGGGCCTGGCCCCCGGCGAGGTCCATGCGGTCGCCGCCCTCGCCGGCCAGAAGCGGATGCACGCCCGCGTCGCATCGGTCGACGTCATCGGGGCGAACGACCTCGTCGGGCACATCACTAAGCGCGGTGCCCGACTGTCGGCATCCCGGGTAGACGAGGTCCTCGCCGCTATGCTGCACCGCTTCCCCGTGATCGGCGACGGCGGAGCAACACCGCCACAGGTCGTCGTCCCGGCACCGGTACTCCCCCGCGAACCCGACGTATTCGTCCCGACGGTCGACACCGCGGACGACGAGCTGACCGACCAGCTCCTCGACGGCGTGCTCGAAGCGCCGATCGAGGACTGGATGGCGTTCCTCGACCCGGCACAGGCCAAGCTCATCCGCCGCAGCTTCAACGGCCCGGCACGCATCCGCGGCGCTGCCGGCACCGGCAAGACCGTCGTCGGCCTGCACCGGGCCGCGTACCTCGCACGCGCAACCGGCGGTCGCGTGCTGTTCACGACGTACATCAGCACCCTGCCGAAGGTCCTCGAGTCCCTCCTCGAACGCCTCGCGCCCGACATGGTCGGTCGCGTCGACTTCATGGGCGTCCACGCGTTCGCCACGCGCCTGCTGAAGGAACGCGGCATCGCGTTCCGCACTCCTGGACGGGAGGCCCAGCTTGCGTTCGACGACGCGTGGAACGCGATCCGCGCCTCCAGTCCGTTGCGGTCGTCGCGATTCTCGCGCTCGTACTGGGA
>Ga0308160_10005810_pt1 | contig 12755 bp, 11 predicted proteins | sample PhyFR1_FD_201036 | JGI IMG/M metagenome (GOLD analysis project Ga0308160, IMG submission 201036) | Phyllosphere microbial communities from UC Gill Tract Community Farm, Albany, California, United States - DLSLF.R1 | ecosystem: Host-associated > Plants > Phyllosphere > Unclassified | place: USA... | reverse complement strand
CCGCCGCCCGCGCCGCGCTGATCCGCCTGCCCGTGTGACCCCGGCGCCCGCCGCTTGCCGCGGCGGGCGCCGCTACCGGCGCGACGCCGGTTTTCCACTTTCATTGGAGTAACGCTATGCATTGGGTCGATCCCGATTACCTGCCGGAAACCCGCGGCACGCTCGCCCGCTTCCTGCTCAACCCCAAGGCCGAGGTCGATGGCCTGCTGCTCGACGACGGCACCGAGGTGCATACCGCGCCGCACCTGTCGGCGCAGTTGCTGAAAACGCTCAAGCCGGGCATCGCGCTCGGCGTGCGCGGGCTCAAGCCCTACGGCGTGGACATGCTGGTGGCGCTGGCGATCGATCCCGACGGCGGCAAGCGCATCGCCGATCGCGGTCCGCATGGGCCGCACGACGCGCACAAGCAGAGCAAGAAGCAGGAGAAAGCCGCAAAACCCGAGAAGCACGCAAAGCCCGCCAAGACCCAGCACAGCGGTGTGGTCGCGCGACTGTTGCACGGCCCGCACGGGCAGGTGCACGGCGCGCTGCTCGAAGACGACAGCACCGTGCGCTTCCCGCCGCACGCTGCCGCGCCCATGGCCAAGTGGTTGGCGGTGGGCAAGCCGCTGGCGGTGGAAGGCCACGCGCTGGCCTCGCCGCACGGCACGGTGATCCACGCGCAGGCCTTGGGCGCGAAAGCGTCGGCATTGCAGCCGATCGCACCCAAGCCGCATCCGCTCAAGCCGCACGACGCCGACAAGCCCAAGCCGAAGCCAAAACCCAAGCACTGAACCGGGCAGGGCGGGGCGGTCGCGGTGACGCGGCGGCCCCTGCGTCGCGTATCGTTTCGCGTCCGTCGCGGTGTCCGCGGCGGCGCTTTCAGGACTTCGCCATGTCGCTTATTCGCTGTGCGCCTCGCTACGGTTTTCCGCTTGCTTCCGCCCGCGCGGCGGTGCGGCGATGAGCGCGCGGCCGGCCGCCGCGCCTGGCGCCCGCCCGCGCGGCACACGCGAGCTGGAAGCGCTGAACTTCACCCTGGCCGACGTGCAGGACGGGCTCGGTCCGTTCCTGAGCGTGTTCCTGCAATCCAAGGGCTGGTCGCTGGCGGCGATCGGCTCGGTGATGAGCATCGGCGGCATCGCCGGCATGCTCGCGACCACGCCGGGCGGCGCGCTGGTCGATGCGACCCGGCGCAAGCGCAGCATCGTGGTGGTCGGCTGCACGTTGATCCTGCTGGCCTCGGCGCTGCTGTGGTGGTCGCCGAGCTTCGCCGGCGTGGTGACCGCGCAGGTGATGACCGCGCTCGCTGCCGCGGCGCTGGGTCCGGCGCTGTCGGGCATCACCCTGGGGCTGGTGCGGCAGGCCGGTTTCGATCACCAGATCGCGCGCAACCAGGTCGGCAGCCATGCCGGCAACGTGGTCGCGGCGGCGCTGGCCGGCCTGCTCGGCTGGAAATTCGGCTTCGGTGCGGTGTTCGCGCTGACCGGTTGCTTCGGCGTGCTGGCGATCGCCTCGGTGCTGCTGATCCCGCGCGATGCGATCGACCATCGCGCCGCACGCGGCCTGGCCGACGTCGGCGCGCACGGTGCCGCGCATGCCAGCGGCTGGTCGGTGCTGCTGACCTGCAAGCCGCTGCTGGTGCTGGCCTTGGCGTTGGCGCTGTTCCACCTTGGCAATGCGGCGATGCTGCCGCTGTACGGCATGGCCGTGGTCGCCGCGCACCAGGGCGATCCCAGCGCGCTGACCGCGACCACGATCATCGTCGCGCAGGCGACGATGGTGGTGGCCTCGCTGCTGGCGATGCGCCTGATCCGCGTGCGCGGGCATTGGTGGGTGATGCTGCTGACCTTCCTGGCGCTGCCGTTGCGCGGCCTGATCGCGGCCAGCCTGATCCATGCCTGGGGCGTGTTCCCGGTGCAGATCCTCGACGGCGTCGGCGCCGGCCTGCAGAGCGTGGTGGTGCCGGCGCTGGTGGCGCGGCTGCTGCAGGGCACTGGCCGGGTCAACGTCGGCCAGGGCGCGGTGATGACGGTGCAGGGCATCGGCGCGGCGCTGAGTCCGGCGCTGGGCGGCTGGATCGCGCAGGACTTCGGCTACCGCACCGCGTTCCTGCTGCTCGGCGGCATTTCGCTGCTGTCGCTGGCGCTTTGGGTGGGTTTTCGCAAGCAGTTGCTGCAGGTGGCCGGGGTGCCGACGGCGGAGGTCGCGGTGGCGCCAGCGCCGGCTTGATTCGCTGTCGCGACCGTGCTGCGCTGATCAGTCCAATGCCACGCCCGCGACCACGTCGCAGGCGATGCCGGCAGCGGCCAGTTGTGCGGCCAGCTGCGCATGCGGCGGCTGCCGAAACGCATCGCCGGGTTTCAGGCTGACCACGCGCTGCCCGGCCTGCACCTGCTCGATCAGCAACGCCAGATGCGCGTCGGGGTCGGCCGGTAGCGGTTGCCGCGTCGCATCGCGCCGCGCCAGGCTCAATACCGCTGCCTCCACCGCCGGATCGCACAGCAACAGATCGGCCTGGTTCAACGCGCGCAGCGCCTTCAGCGTCAGCGCGCCGGGATCGCCGTTGCCGGTGCCGACCAGCCACACGCTGCCGCGGCGCGGCACGTCCTGCTCGCTGCGCTGCAGGGCGTCGTGGAACGCCTGCTCGGCGGCCTGCGTCTGCCCGCTCTGCAGCAGCACCTGCACCGGGCCTTCCAGCACCTGCTCGAACCAGCGCCGACGCTGCGCCAGCTGCGGCAGGCGCGCGCGGATCGCCTCGCGGTGGCGCGCGAACAACTGCGCCAGCTGCGCGTAGGAATGGTCCAGTTCGGTTTCCCAGCGCTCGCGCAGGCGCCGCGCGAGCATCGGCGCCGCGCCGCTGGAGGAGATCGCCACCAGCAACGGATCGCGGTCGATGATCGCCGGTACCTGGAACGTGGACAGCTCGGCATCGTCGACCACGTTGACCAGCTTGCGGCGCTGCCCGGCCTGCGCGGCGAGTTCGCGGTTGAAGGCATTGTCGTCGGTGGCCGCGACCACCAGCCAGGCGTCGTCCAGCCATTGTGGATCGAAGGCGCCATCGACCCGCTGCAGCCGGCCCTGCGCCAGCCACTGCGCCACCGTGGCGTTGAGCGCGTGCGCGTACACCAGCACCTGCGCGCCGGCGTGCAGCAGCGCCTCGATCTTGCGCATCGCCACCTCGCCGCCGCCCACCACCAGCACGCGGCGCCCGCCCAGATCGGCGAACAAGGGATACAGCGGCATGCGGACTCCTGCGGGGTGGGGACGGCTCGCGGCAGACGCGTGTTGCATGGCACCATGCGGCTCAGCCAACTTCCGTTAGCCAGGCCCGAATGCTGCGCGTCCTGCTGGTCAACGATACCGAAAAGCCGATCGGGCAGCTGCGCCAGGCGCTGCTCGACGCCGGCTACGAGGTGTTGGACGAAGTAGCGGCGGCGCCGGCGCTGCTCAAGGCGGTGTCCACCCAGCAGCCGGACGTGGTCATCATCGACGTCGATTCGCCTTCGCGCGACACCCTCGAGCAACTGGCGCTGATCCACCGCCAGGCGCCGCGTCCGGTGGTGATGTTCTCCGCCGACGGCGACGACCAACTGATCCGCGCCGCGGTGAGCGCCGGCGTCACCACCTACGTGGTCGACGGCCTGGCGCCGGCGCGGCTGGCGCCGATCGTGCAGGTGGCGCTGGCGCGCTTCGAACAGGAAGCGGGCATGCGCCGGCAACTGGACGAAGTGCAGGGCAAGCTGCGCGACCGCGAACAGATCGATCGCGCCAAGCGCCTGCTGATGGACAAGCGCGGCATGAGCGAGAACGAGGCCTATGCCGCGCTGCGGCAGCAGGCGATGAAACAGGGACTGAAGCTGGCCGAGGTCGCCCAGCGCATCCTCGCGATGGCCGACTTGCTGGGATGAGGAAGCGATGAGCGCACCACTGCACCCCGAACTACGCACCCTGCGCCTGGGCTACCTGCCGCTGATCGACTGCGCGCCGCTGGTCGCCGCGGTGCGGCTGGGCCTGGACCGCCGCCACGGCCTGCGCCTGGACCTGCAACGTCAGGCCTCATGGGCGGCGGTGCGCGACAAATTGCTGTCCGGCGAACTGGACGCGGCGCATGCGTTGGCCGGCCTGGTCTACGGTGTGGAATGCGGCATCGGCGGGCCGCAGGCGGACATGGCGATCCTGCTCACGCTCAACCAGAACGGCCAGGCGATCACCCTGGCGCCGGCGCTGGCCGACGCGCTGGCGCAAGGCACGCCGCTGCGCAGCGCGCTGGCTGCGCTAGGTCGCCCGCCGGTGTTCGCGCAGACTTTCCCCACCGGCACCCACGCGATGTGGCTGTACTACTGGCTGGCGGCGCAGGGCGTGGACCCGATCGGCGACATCCAGGCGGTGACCCTGCCGCCGCCGCAGATGCCCGATGCGCTGGCACGCGGCGAACTGGACGGCTACTGCGCCGGCGAACCATGGGCGGCGCAGGCCGACGCGATGGGCGTGGGCCGGCGCGCGATCCGCAGCGGCGAACTGTGGCCCGGCCATCCGGAAAAAGTGCTGGCCTGCCGTCGTGCCTTCGCCGCGTTGCAGCCAGAGTTGGCGACCGCGCTGACCGCCACGCTGCTCGACGCCTGCCGCTGGCTCGACGATGCCGCGCACCGCCGCGAAGCGGTGGCGTGGCTGGCCGATGCGGACGTGATCGGTTTGCCGGCCGAGCGCATCGCAGCGTGTCTGCTGCCGGGCGGCGACGCCGATGACGGTGCAGATCCGCAGGGTCTGCGCTTCCATGTGGGTGGAGTGGCGAACATGCCGTGGCTGTCGGATGGACGCTGGTTCCTGCAGCAGTTCCGGCGTTGGGGGTGGTTGCCGGCGAGCGAGGCGGGGGCCGGGCAGGATGCGGCCCACGATGCGCAGGTCGTGGCGCGGGTGCATCGGTTGGAGACGTATCGTGCGGCCGCTGCGCAGTTGGGGATTGCGGTCCCGGAGCGCGACGAGCGTGAGGATGGGTTGCCGGATTGGCGGGCTGGACGTGCGCCTGCTTAGTGCCTGCGCGGGCCAGAGCGATGCAGCCTTGGCATTCTCAGCGTAGGCCCATGCGTAATATTCAATGGAATCAATTAACTGACGCGATGGAGGGTGGCAGGGAGGCTGAGCCCAGGTTGAGTAATTTCCGCCTTGTGTGTACATTGTGCATACAGGGGCGATCGCATGAGAGCGCCTCTATCCGCACGCATGGGTAGTAGTAAGGAGAACTTGCGATGAGCACTGCCGCCAGCAAAGTCATCAACTTTCGGGCGCCTGCCGCCAAGCAGGCGCTGATCGACCACGCCGTGGAAGTCAGCGGCATGAACCGCACCGAGTTCATCCTGGACGCCGTGTGCGAGAAGGCGCGCGAGGTGCTGGCCGACCAGACCCGATTCGCCCTGAGCCAGCAGCAGCTGCAGCGCTTCAATGTGCTACTCGATGCGCCCCTGGAGAGTAATGCAGCGATCCGTCGCCTATTGAGTACACCGGCGCCTTGGGAGCACTGAGTTTTGTCGCTCACTGCTCCCGGCCCGCTCACCGATGGGCATCGGCTGGACGACTTCCAGTGCAGTGCGCCGGAATTGACAAGATGGTTGCTGGAACGAGCGCACCAGAATCAGCTATCCGGCGCATCGAGGTGCTTCGTCGTCTGCGACGGACAGAAGCGCGTTGTGGGCTACTACGCATTGGCGGCCGGTGTGGTAGCGCATGAAGACGCGCCTGGCCGCATCCGTCGCAACATGCCCAATCCGGTCCCGGTCATCGTCCTGGGGCGTCTGGCCGTGCACGTCGACTGGGCAGGCCAGGGAATCGGCAAGGGGTTGCTCAAGGACGCCGTGCAACGAACGCTGCAGGTCTGCGAGCAGGTGGGCGCCCGTGCGCTGCTATGTCACGCCATCGATGAAGCAGCGAAGGCGTTCTATCTCAAGCACGGCTTCATTGCCTCGCCCATCCACGATATGACGGTGATGTTGCCGCTTAGGTGATGCGCGAGACTCTTGTGCGGGGTCGCATGGGAAAAGAGTCGCGTGGGACACTCGCTGCAGCCGACGTCGCCTCGCAGCGCGACTGAGCGCATACGCTTGCCAATGGATGACGAATGGCCAATACACTCATTGCCCTGGTGTTGATCGAGGGCTTCCTGCTGGTTTTGTGGAACCACGCCTATTGGTCGTTGGGAATACCGTTGTTCAGTCGGCGCGTCGCGGTGCCGACCTCGGTGCTGTTGCACTTTCCTTTCGACCGGATGGAAGGCGAAGTCGCTGCGGAGAAATGGCCCGCACTGGTGTTCCGTCCGCTGTCCAGGCGCACCTGGGCATTCCGCGAAAGCTTCGGTCTCCACTTCGGCTGGCGGTACCCGCCGATCATGCGTGGGCTGATCGTGATCGATCGGCAGCGCAGCGAGATCCGGGTGGTCGGCTTGTGCAACTGGTCGGTGCTGTTCACCGTCGCGACCCTGGTTCTGGCAGTGGCCGTGAAGCCCGCTGCGGTGCTGATCGTCGCAGTGTTGCTCGGTGGGAGCTATCTCATGCAGCGGCACAGGTTTATGGCCGTCGATTCGGCGGTGCGCAGGTTAATGATGCACTGCGAGCCGCAGCGGGGGATTGGTAGCTGATCCCTGATGCCGTCGCCAGCGACGCTGGGTGTCTAACGCCCAGATTCCGGCGCCCCTGCCTCGTGCCCGACAGCGAAGTCCCCGTTCGATGTCGGCCGCCGCTCTACGATCTTCATGAACCTCCATTCCGGAGAAGTGGTGGCATGCAAATTTCGGGGCCGAGCAGTCCCTACTGAAAGACCCGGCATGACGACTGTTGATAAGGTAAAATAAATAGCGATTTCTTAAAAATTTTCCTGCCTTCTCCCACAATATTTTCTATCTATCAATGTCTCGATATGAAAAAGCCATCGCTGGCGTTCGTCAATGGAGTGGATTGCTGGAGTTACAATCGGAAGGATATACAGCCGAGCAACTAAAGGAGGAATGTGCGGGCATGCTTGTAGGGGTACTTGAAGACGCTTCGGCAGTGGATGAACTACGACAGGATCACTTGATTGCAGAAGCGATTAATCTCGGCCGGATCTTTGAGGATCCTTGGGCAACTAATAATTTTTGGTTCTGCCTTGACTTGCATCGACGCGCAAATTTTTTAAACGGCGAGGCATCCATCGTGGAATGCGCACGATGGGAACTGGCAATTGGGCGCGGCCTCAATCACTATTGGAGTGCCGTGCAACTCGAACAGCCAAAGGGCGACTTGGCGCTCGATGATTTTGCGGCGGAGGCATTTCGAAACATCGGCAGCCTTCTAGAGGCTACAACTCAGCCTCTTCTGCGGGAGTTGCTCGGACAACTAAGGCTAATACGAGGAAAGACAACAGAAAGCATCGCGCAGCTCGACTTTGGAGTAGTTGTTTCGGAGTTGGAAAGTACGAGCGGTGTGGATGACCTCTTCGCTCCGAAGCCATGGGGCGTTTCTCTTAGTCAGTGGCGAAACATTGCGCAACACCATAGCTTTGAGGTTGAGGGGGAAGTCGTCAAGGTTCGTTATGGTAAGGGAGATAGGGCTCGTGAAATTGACCTGTCCCGCGAAGGCCTATGGAATCTTCTGCGTCTGATCTTCCGAATTCAATTGCTCATTAAGACTGCCCGCACGATCTTTGTCCTTGATCATCGAGGGAGCTTCCGCGACCAAGCGAAAGCAGTTGAGGAACGACCTGACGCACTTGTTTTTGGCTTCGCAACAATAATGGCTTCTCAAGGGTTTGAGGTGATTATTCTCGAGGTGAAATCCGAGCGCGCACGTGCCGTCGTCCGTGACGTGACGGAGATGCCTCCGTACATTCGGCAATTTCATGCATCTCAACTCGTACAAAATCTTTGGGCAGCAACGGGTGCTGCAGAATGTGAGCTTGAATACCAGCAGCGCGATGGAACTCCGACACTCGTCACTATCGCGGCAGCGACTGATTGCGACGCTGTGGGTAAAGGGTTGATCGACCCTGGCGAGTTTGGGCGGCGCGTCACCTTTAGGCAACTCGCGATTTGCACGCCACCAAATAACCTAGAAGAGCGGTTGTGAGATATAAAAGAGTAATTAATACTAAATGTAGCGGCTGCTCTAACAAGCAGCGGATGCCTTTAAACCGATCATAAGCACCCAGTTCGAAGCAGACTTCGACGGACGACTGGTATTTTAGCCGGAAGTGGGCATCAGAAATCCTGATTGCAGCATCTCTATGATGCGTATGAGAGGCATTCCCTTGGGCTAGGCTGTTCTCGGCGAGCGCAAAGCCTGATTTGGTTTTTGATAAAGCACGCTGCCTGTCTAATGCTTCGCTTGGTCCACTGCTCATGCAGATTCTCAAGGATGGCATCGCACTCCACCGGCGCACGCCGTCAGCGCCGCCGTGTTTGGCGCGGTGCACAATAAAGGTGCGTGATGCACCACTTGTGATCTTCGGCCTTCGGTCAAGCAGCATTGTGGGAGGGCTGCGCCTCATGGGATTGTAATTTAAATAATTGAATGTAATGGTTTTTTATTTAAGAGCCGACCCCGCGAACACTTGGCACACCAATTGCGATAGTCCCAGCGCGGACGCAACGGGGGTGTCCGCACCAACTCGATTCGGCAGGTGGGCCAACGGCGGCCCGCCTGCCCAGACAACGGCGTCTTCCGGTGCGAACCGGACGGCGCCGTTTTCGTTTTCCCTCCCCTCGACTACCGCTTGCTGCGGGTGGTGTGCAGCGCTGCGGCCCAACGTTTCTCGGAGATGGCGCGGATGAATCGATCCTTCTGGCAAGCCGGGCATACGCCCACGCTGTTGTCGGCGTTCCTGTATTTCGACCTGAGCTTCATGGTCTGGTATCTGCTCGGTCCGCTGCAGGTGCAGATCGCCGCGGTGCTGCAGCTGGATACGCAGCAGCGTGCGCTGATGGTGGCGGTGCCGATCCTGTGCGGGGCGGTGCTGCGGCTGTTCCTGGGCATGCTCGCCGATGTGATCGGCGCCAAGCGCGCGGGGATGCTGGCGCAGGTGCTGGTGATCGTGGCGCTGGCGGTGGCGTGGCAGCTGGGCGTGCACAGTTTCGCGCAGGTGCTGCTGCTGGGGCTGATGCTGGGCGTGGCCGGGGCCTCGTTCGCGGTGGCGCTGCCGCTGGCCTCGCGCTGGTATCCGCCGCAGCACCAGGGCACGGCGATGGGCATCGCCGGCGCCGGTAATTCCGGGACGGTGTTCGCGGCGCTGTTCGCGCCGGTGCTGGCCACGGCGTTCGGCTACCAGGCGGTGTTCGGGCTGGCCTGCATCCCGCTGCTGTTGACCTTGCTGGTGTTCGCGGCGTTCGCCAAGGACGCGCCGGTGGCGGTGCCGCGCAAGCATCTGGGCGACTACGCGCGGGTGCTGGTCGGCAACCGCGATTCGTGGTGGTTCATGCTGTTCTACGCGATCACCTTCGGCGGTTTCGCCGGGTTCGCCAGCGCCTTGCCGGGCTATTTCCACGATCAGTTCGACTTCTCGCCGAAGCTGGCCGGCTGGGCCACCGCGGCGTGCGTGCTGGCCGGCTCGGTGATGCGTCCGCTGGGCGGTGCGCTGGCCGATCGCATCGGCGGCACGCGCACGCTGCTGTCGATCTATCTGCTGGTGGCGTTGCTGGTGGCCGCCGCGGCGGTCGGGGTGGGTGGCCCGGCGGCGACGGTGGCGCTGTTCGTGCTGACCCTGCTGTGCCTGGGCACAGGCAACGGCGCGGTGTTCCAGCTGGTGCCGCAGCGTTTCGGCCGCGACATCGGACTGATGACCGGGTTGATCGGCATGGCCGGCGGCATCGGCGGCTTCCTGCTCGCCGCGGGGCTGGGCATCGTCAAGCAGCACACCGGCAGCTATGCGCTGGGGCTGTGGCTGTTCGTCGGCTGCGCGCTGCTGGCCTGGGGCCTGCTGTCCAACGTCAAGCAGCACTGGCGCAGCCAATGGGCCGCCGCCGGCGCGGCGCGCGTCTGATCCTCTCCACCGAAGCGAGACTCGCATGAACAAGCCAAGACTGGTGGTGGTGGGCAACGGCATGGCCGGCATCCGCACCGTGGAAGAACTGCTCAAGCTGATGCCGGGGATGTACGACATCACCGTGTTCGGCGCCGAGCCGCATCCGAACTACAACCGCATCCTGCTCTCGCCGGTGCTGGCCGGCGAACAACGGTTCGAGGAGATCGTGCTCAATCCGCTGGCCTGGTATGCGGAGAACGGCATCCGCCTGCACGTGGGCAAGGAAGTCACCCGCATCGACCGGATCAAGCGCAAGGTGATCGCCGCCGACGGCACCGAGGCGCCCTACGATCGCCTGCTGCTGGCCACCGGCTCGCTGCCGATCGTGCTGCCGGTGCCGGGCAAGGAGCTGAAGGGCGTGATCGGCTACCGCGACATGCACGACACGCAGACCATGATCGACACCGCCACGCGCAAGCGCCACGCGGTGGTGATCGGCGGCGGCCTGCTCGGCCTGGAGGCGGCGAACGGGCTGAAGCAGCGCGGCATGCAGGTGACCGTGGTGCATCTGGCCGACTGGCTGCTGGAGCGCCAGCTCGACCCGGTCGCCGGGCAACTGCTGCAGCGCTCGCTCAGCGAACGCGGCCTGGAGTTTCGCCTCGGCACCTCCACCACCGAATTGGTCGGCAACGCCGACGGCGAAGTGGTGGCGGTGAAGTTCTCCGACGGCAGCGAAGTGCCGGCCGACCTGGTGGTGATGGCGGCCGGCATCCGCCCCAACATCGCGCTGGCGCAGGCCGCCGGGATCCACTGCACGCGCGGCATCGTGGTCAACGACACGCTGCAGACCTTCGACCCGCGGGTGTACGCGGTCGGCGAATGCGCCAGCCACCGCGGCATCGCCTACGGCCTGGTCGCACCGCTGTTCGAGCAGGCCAAGATCTGCGCCAACCACCTGGCGGGGTTCGGCATCGGCATCTACCGCGGCTCGGTAGCGTCGACCAAGCTCAAGGTCACCGGCATCGACCTGTTCTCCGCCGGCGATTTCATGGGCGGGGAGGGCAGCGAGGAGATCGTGCTGTCCGATCCGGCCGGCGGCGTCTACAAGAAGCTGGTGCTGAAGGACGACAAGCTGGTCGGCGCCTGCCTGTACGGCGATACCAACGACGGCGCCTGGTATTTCCAGCTGCTCAAGGACGCCAGCCCGATCGGCGAGCGCCGCGAGCGGCTGATGTTCGGCGAAAGCGCGCTCGGCGACGCCGGCACCGCCGGCCAGGACCGCGCCAGCGCGATGCGCGACAGCGACGAGGTGTGCGGCTGCAACGGCGTGTGCAAGGGCACCATCGTCAAGGCGATCAACGCGCAAGGCCTGTTCACCGTCGACGAGGTCAAGAAGCAGACCAAGGCGGCCAGTTCCTGCGGTTCGTGCACCGGCCTGGTCGAACAGATCCTGATGAACTGCCTGGGCTCCAACTTCCAGCAGACGCCCAAGACCAAGGCGGTGTGCGGCTGCACCGACCTCAGCCACGGCGAGGTGCGCCAGGCAATCCGCGAGGGCAGGCTGCTCACCCATGGCGCGGTGTACGCGCAGTTGCAATGGCGCAGTCCCAACGGCTGCGCCACCTGCCGCCCGGCGATCAACTACTACCTGCTGTCGACCTGGCCGCGCGAGGCGGTGGACGATCCGCAGTCGCGCTTCATCAACGAGCGCGCCCACGCCAACATCCAGAAAGACGGCACCTTCTCGGTGATCCCGCAGATGAAGGGCGGGGTGACCAACGCCTCGGAACTGCGCCGCATCGCCGACGTGGCCGACAAGTACGCGGTGCCGATGGTCAAGGTCACCGGCGGCCAGCGCATCGACCTGCTCGGCATCCGCAAGGAAGACCTGGTGGGCGTGTGGAAGGACCTGGGAATGAATTCCGGGCACGCCTACGGCAAATCGATCCGCACGGTGAAGACCTGCGTGGGCAGCGAGTTCTGCCGCTTCGGTACGCAGAACAGCACGCAGATGGGCATCGACCTGGAAACGATGCTGGCCAACATGTGGAGCCCGCACAAGGTGAAGCTGGCGGTGTCCGGCTGCCCGCGCAACTGCGCCGAATCCGGGATCAAGGACGTGGGCATCATCGCGGTGGAATCGGGCTGGGAGCTGCATATCGGCGGCAATGGCGGCATGAAGACCGAGGTCGCCAAGTTCCTGGTCAAGGTCAAGACCGCCGAGGAGGTGAAGGAATACACCGGCGCATTCCTGCAGTTGTACCGCGAGGAAGCCTACTACCTGGACCGCACCGTGCACTACATCGAGCGTGTAGGCATGGACTACATCCGCCAGCGGGTGATCGAGGACGCGGCCAACCGGCGCGCGCTGTACGAGCGGCTGCTGTACGCGTTGGAAGGCCTGCCCGATCCGTGGGCCGAGCGCATCGCCGGGGCCAAGCAGCGCGAATTCCAGCCGCTGCGCGTGGCCGCGCCGCTGGCGCTGGTGGAGGACTGAACGATGCACGCAGCCGCTTCCGACCTCGTCGCGTCCGACAACAGCGCCGTCGACGCCGGCACCCGCCACTGGATCCGCATCTGCCGGCTCGACGACATCCCTGCGCTCGGTGCACGCGTGCTGGAGATCGCCGGCATCGACCCGATCGCGCTGTTCCGCACCGCCGGCGACCGCGTGTTCGCGCTGGTCGATCGCTGCCCGCACAAGGGCGGGCCGCTGTCGCAGGGCATCGTCGCCGGCGACAGCGTCACCTGCCCGCTGCACAACTGGAACATCGCCCTGGACAGCGGCC
>Ga0308160_10005808_pt1 | contig 12758 bp, 10 predicted proteins | sample PhyFR1_FD_201036 | JGI IMG/M metagenome (GOLD analysis project Ga0308160, IMG submission 201036) | Phyllosphere microbial communities from UC Gill Tract Community Farm, Albany, California, United States - DLSLF.R1 | ecosystem: Host-associated > Plants > Phyllosphere > Unclassified | place: USA... | reverse complement strand
CGTGCCCCCCCCCCCCCCCCATGCGATCCGCCAGCTACACATCCCATCGCTGCTGGTGCTGACCTCACTCTCCTCTCCGCGCACTGGCAGGCCCCCGTCAGCGGCTACAAGTCGCGCGAGCGCCCGGCCAAGTTCAACGAGTACTACGCCCAGCCGGCCATGTTCTACAACTCGCTCACCAAGGTCGAGCAGCAGCACATCATCTCGGCCATCCAGTTTGAGCTCGGCAAGGTCGAGGACGAGAACATCCACAAGATCATGGTCAAGTCGCTGAACAACGTGGGTCCCTTGTCCCTTCTGCCGTCCTGCCGCATCGGTCCTGACCGTCGTCGCCCCTTTGCATCCCTGCCAGGTCAACCACGACATGGCCACCCAGGTCGCCGAGGCGCTCTGTATCGACTGCCCGGCCGCCGTCGAGGTCTCGACCAAGACGACTGGCTTTGTTTCGATGGTCAACGGCGAGCACCAGGTGTTCACGGCCGAGGGCCGCAAGGTCGGCATCTACGTCCTCCCCGGCTTCGACGTCAAGGCGGTCGAGGCCGTCAAGGCGGCGCTGACGGCGGCCAAGGCGACGCCGATGATCGTCGGCGACCGGCAGAAGGTCAAGGGCTCGGATGGCGCGGCCCACGCCGGCCAGTTCACGCTCGAGACGTCGCGCTCGACCCACTTCGACGCCGTCGTCGTCGTCGGCGGCGAGGGGGGCGACTACGCCTCGAAGCTCAACTCGGGCCGCATGGTCCACGTCGTCCGGGAGGCCTTCATGCACCACAAGGCCATCATGGTCCTTGGCCAGGCCGTCGACTGGGCCGCCAACCTTGTCCTCCCGGCCCAGGGTCTCGACCTCTCGGGCCAGGACGGCAACTCGGCCGGCGTCGTCTTCTCGCGCAACATGCCGGCCGAGACGCTCAAGACGTTTGTCGACCTCGTCGCCAACCACCGCGTCTGGGACCGCGACGTTGCTACCGTTGCCGCGTAGAGCGCGACACCGCCTCTCGACCTCGTCCTTCGCACACGCACTGTAGCTCGCAGCCCCTCCCTTTCCCTCTGTACCGCTATCGAGACCCCCTCCCCTTCCGCACGGATCGCATGCATGTCCATCTCCTTTCTTCGAGTCGAGCTTCTCCATGTGAAGCAAGAGAGGGCGTGTCATGATATCGCGTGGGCGAGGGGTCGTCAGGGGAGGAAGCGGACGGGTGTGGGCAGGGTGGAGCGGCGAGGGACTCAAAGGCGAGCGCGCGGGGCGTTGGCAGCCTGCGCAAGAGGGTGGACCCGGGCGTCAGTATCAGACGGGCGAGGGAACGGCGCAAGCGCACGAGACGCACCTCGAGCTCAGCCGCGTACCGGCTCTCGATAGCCTTGCGCTTGGGCTTGAGGGTCGCCGTCACCAGCCCAGAGTCGGGGTCCCAGACGTCGGCCGTGCACACGACGGCGCCGAGCAGCTCGCGCCGGCTGAGACCGGCCGCCTTGCCAAAGCTGTTGAGTTCGCCGAGGAAGACCCGGCGGACCTTGGGGTCGCGGACGACGGCCGCCAGGGACGCCGGGTCGGTCGCCGAAGCGGCCGCCGGCAGGAGACCCCGCGTCTGGAGCAGCTTGAAGAGGTTGGCCGCATGCGGGATCGCGACGGCGCTGACCGAGTCGGCGCCGACGGCGACGACGAGGACCATGTTGGCGACCAGCGGGCAGGCCTTGTAGACACTTTCGAGCTTTTCGAGCGCGATGTACTCGCCGTTGGGCAGCTTGACGAGGTTCCTGCAGTCGGTTGGAGAAAGCGCGCGGTCAGCAGAGGGCGCCGGCAGCCAGCCGCACTTGCACGACGAGTGACCTACTTGACGCGGTCGACGATCTCAAGCGCGCCGGCCGCGGTGAAGCGACCGATATCGCCCGTGGTGAAGAAGCCGTCCTTGTCAAAGACCTCGGCCGTCGCCTCGGGGTTCTTGTAGTAGCGCCGGAAGACGGCCGGGCCGCGGATTAGGATCTCGCCCGAGGGCAGGGCGTCGGTCGAGCGGTAGCCGCTCTCTGGCCGGTCGACGAGCTGCAAGGGAGGGAACGAGTGATCAGCGTTGAGGGGCGCTGGGAACCAAGTCTCGCCGGCGCGACGCACCTTGACCTCGACGCAGGCCATCAGACAGGCGCCGTCGCCCTTAGCGCTCCAAGTCGACGGGTGCGTGATCGCGCCCATCCCCGTCGTTTCCGTGAGGCCCCAGCCGTTCATGATGGAGGCAATCCCGGTGGCCTTGAACCAGGCGTTCGTGCTCGCGCTGAGCGCGGCGCCGCCGCTGAGACAAGCGTCGAGCCGGCCGCCGGTGAAGGCGCGGACCTTGGAGAGGACGACGGCGTCACCGGCCTGGGCGAGGAGGGGGATGTTGTGCTCCTTGGCAAAGTAGCTCAGGTTGAAGAGCCCCCGGGTGACGGGCGAGGCCGACGACAGCTGGAGCTCGACCGCCTTGCGGATCGTCTCCCACACGAGCGGGACGGCGCCGATCGTCGTGGGCTTAAGCTCGGCAAGGTCGCCCTCGCAGTTCTTGACGCCGGTCGCCATGAGCGTCCGGGCGCGGCCAAAGCCGCTGCGCACGCCCTGGTACCAGAGGTTGGCCGCGTTCATCGCCTCGATGACATGGGCGAGCGGGAGGAAGGCGCAGTGCGACTGCTCGTAGGCGTTGACGTAGTGGTCGTCGCCGAGCAGGCGGTCGATCGCCGCGACGCCGCTGACCATCATCTGGTGCGTCACCTCGACGCCCTTGGGCAGGCCCGACGTGCCCGAGGTAAACTGGACGGCGTACAGGTCCTCGGCCGTTGGAGGCGTCGGCGGGGCGGGGTACGCCCGGCCGAGACGGAGGAGCTCATCGACCGAGAGTGGCCGCAGGCCGATGTCGCGGATCGCCTGGAGCGCCCGGCCGTCGGCCTGGCCGTCGTAGATGACCGACTTGACGGTCGGCGTGTCCTTGAGGATGCCGACGAGCTTCGGCAGGAGGTCGGCCTGCGTGAAGACGGCGATTGAGCCGGGGAGGTTGATCGTGTGCTTGACGCCGTCCGGATCGAGCGTCGAGAAGGCCGTCGAGAAGGGCGACGAGATGGAGGCGGCCCCCATCGAAACCAGCCGCCAGCTGGCCGACGTCTCGGCGTACATTGTTATGAACGGCGCATCGGCGGCAGCCTGCGCGCCGGCCGGCTTGCCAAGTCCGAGCTGGCGGAGGCCGGCGCCGGCCTGGAGCATCATGTCTCGCACCTCGACAAAGGACAGCCACGAATAAGGTCCGAGCTCGTACAGCTCGAGAGCGCCCTCGGCCGGATGGATCCGGATGACCGGCCGCGTACCGAGGAAGGGCCGGTCGCCGTGATTTGCGGCCGCATACTTGGCGATGTCAAGCATTGTGTAGACGCCATCCCGAGGGCCTGTCGAACGAGGGGACGAGCGTCAGTGGCGGTGAGGAGGACAGAGCGCGGGCGCGGGTGAACCGACTGGTGACGAGCGGCTCCTTCTTCTTCAGGACGTAGCTCCGCCGGATCCTGAAGCGCCAGTCAAGGTCGGACACAGGTCAGCCCTCCTGTCGCTGAGGCGCTGCTCGTCGTCCTCATGCTCGAGCAAGGCGGCGAGCCGGGAGCGCGTCGAGCAGGAGGGGGGCAGTCGGACCGACCTCGTCTCGCCGACGGGCTTGCTGCCGTCCTTGGTCCGGACCTCCCAGCTGAGCTTCTGACCACGCTTTGGGGCCACCATCTCTGCGCGTGCTTGTACTGAAGACGGTTGAGGAGGAGGCAAGAGGTGGGCGAGGGCGAATTGGCAGATGGTGGTTGACAGAGGGAAGACTGGCTGGCCCGTCGTGGCCGCTCGCTTGATTGCCCGGCCGGCCGGCCGGCTCTATGCCTAGCCGGCGGCGGGCCGCGCAGCCGACCTTCGCTCTGTGCGTCTCACTCGACCAGCCGCAAGACACGGAGCGCTCAGATACACCTTTGGACGGCTCTACAAGTCCGCGAGCTCATGGCAGGTGACTCGCTGGCCGTCGCTTACGCGGCTGAGAGCGACGACAGCTCACCACAAACTGCACGGCCAGCCTGTCCTAGCCAAGTCCCGACGGACCGCCCCCTCACCGACTGACACAGTCCTCGTTCTTCAAGCAGTCATCATCGCATCCAGCCTTCGAGGGTGCGGGGTGGAGCTCACTCCTGAGCGGCGGCGGGGAACTCGCTGATAAGGGGGGGGGGGGGGAGACGAGTCAGTGACCAGGGCAGCAGATGGGCCGGGAGGATCAGAGGGACGACGCACAAGTGGACGTCCTTGCCGGTCAGCTTGCGGTAGGTCGACGAGAAGGTCTCGAGCTTGTACTCGAGCAGGTTCGAGTCCTTGGCGTCAAGGAAAACCTTGGTGACCTTGGAGCCGTCGGTGTTGACGCGGGTGCGCTTGCCGGTGATCTCCGAGGGGTAGACGAGGTCCGAGAGGATCGACTCGTGGACGGCCGTCAGGGTGCGCGAGCGGGGGCGCTTCTGCTGGTTCCGCGAGTTCTTCGACGGAGGGGGCAGCATGCGGCGCTGAGCGAGGAAGACGAAGTGGCGGTCGAACTTCTTCTCGAGCTCGCGGGTGAGGCTGGAAGAGCAAAGGAGGGAGGTGGGAGCAGAGGTCAGCGACCGCTCCTAGCTGCATGGTGACGCCTTGAGTCCCAGTCTCGTCGCCACCTCTCATCCCCGCGACAGCTCGTCGCCCACAGGCGTCCGCCCGCAACCGTCCGGCTCGATGGGGGCAGGGTACGAGCAGCCGGCCAAGACAAGGGGTCGGCAGCTCGACCCTCGCTGCCGTGGGAGAGGGGGGACGAGGCGGCCGACCATGCTGAGTCCAGGGGACGGCAGCGCGGCGGCGTCGGAGCTCGGCTCGGCTCTGGGTGCCTGGTCCGGCCTGGCCAGACCAGACGGCCAGCCGCCAGCCCACGCCAGCTCGCGATGGCAGCCGTCGTGCCGCGCGTTTCTCCTAAGCGACTGCCTGCTGCCATCCTTCCGTGCCCCGCGGCCCATCTCCTCTTGCAGCCCCTTCCGCCCAAGCGCCCCCCCCCAGGTGTCGACGCGCGTCCAGAGGTCCCGGCCAGGACGAACCGCTGCTGGATCTTGTGGAAGGCCTTGAGCTGCGGGACGGGGACGAAGATGATGATGGCCTTCTTGCCGCCCTTGACGTCGACCTCGCGGGCAGCCGAGATCTGGAGGACGCGGAGCTCCGACTTGAGCTCGGGAACGTTGTTCTCGAGGTCGAGGATGGCCTGAGCAACAGTCTGCTCAGTCTCGTCGGGCGGGGTCAGGGGCGCGTTGGCCGTGCGGCTGATCTTGGACTGGTACGAGGACATCTTGAGGCGGAAGATGGGCTAGCTGCTGGAAGGTGCACGAGCCAGGGAAGGGGGCGAGCACGAGAGCACGAGCGCAGGTGCGGCGGAGGGAGGTCCGGGTCGGAGGGAGGCGGCAAGGGGAGCCGTCCGGAGGTCGTACGACAGCGGGAAAAGCGAGAGGGTAGACGTCAGTGACGGCTCTCTAAGAACGTCCAGACGCGTATGCCGACCTAAGCAGAGGCTTCTGTCGCGTCTAAGGGAAGGCGGGGTCCGTACCTTGTAACGACTGCTGGCTGAGCTGTTCCTGAGGCGGCGGCGCGGGACGGCTGAGCTCTGGTGCGCGGCGCGCGGGCGGACGCCGGCCTCTGCGCGCGCGAGCGACAACCCCAAGTCTCTGGAGTTTGCAGCCCATCGTCTGACGTCGCTGATTTCGCTCGATCGCTTGCGCGGAAACCAACGAACCGACCCTCGTCAATAGCCACCACCCCGAGCGTCGATTCGAAAGGAAGACCGGGCAGCTGATGGATGTCTGCAGGCCAGTTTGACGAGCTGCACTTGACCAGCCGCTGACTTGAGTCCCATGCTGCCAGGCAGAAGGGCTGGTAAAGGAAAGAGGGGGGCGGCGCGGTTCGTGGCTGCAGCCCTCGCGCCCCGCCGCCGCCAGCCAGCCGCAGAGAGAGACGCACTCACGCACCTAGCGCCGATGACCCCCTTCGACGTAGACGGTTGCCATTGACCCAATTCGACCTAGACGGTCGGCACTGACCCAACAGCCGCTGACAAGACGACGGTCTGCCACGGAGCCACCTGCTTCTCGATGGACGGCGCTGCTGTATTCCCGCCGTGCTCGGCCTGACGCTCGGAACATCGCTTATCCTCGGGAGAACGTCAACGCGCGCCTCTGCACATCAGACTACAGGCCCGTCCTCGACGGCGAGAAAGTCTCGATCACGTGACGTTGCAGTCACCTTGGTGGTGGGGACGGGCGCGGCTCAATGGAGCGCGAGTCTCGAGTAAGACTGCGTCGCACGTGCCTCCACTGATCGGCGACCCTGCGGTCTCCGTCTGATCACTCTTGTCTGCCGCGACACCAGCCGCCAGTCGCCGCCTGCTCGCATCATTGCGCGACGCCATGCACTGCCCCCAGCACTTTTTGCACTCGCCGCGGCTCACTCACGGTTGCACTGCGACCTCCATCCTGTCAAACTCCGCACCGCACTCGGGTCGCCAGACGGCAGGGAGACGCTTGTCGGACGCGTCTACCAGTGATGACGGCGACGTGCGTGTCTGCCTGTGACCTGGGACGTCAGAACAAGGGCTGACCAAGGACCGACTGGAGCGGCTTCAGTCAAAGTGGTGCGGTGCGGCGCGCATTGTCGCGGCCCAGCCGAGAACGCACTGGTCGTCCATCCCTAGCCCGCCCTTCCCTACCCGCAAGATCGTGGCTCGTAACGCCACGGCGTCCGTCGGCCAAGTCGGCACATTGCGCTCTGTGCTGCCTGCTCTCGGAGGCTCATCCGCCCCTCGTCGCCGTCGCACCTGGCTCCTCTTGTCTTCCCCCGCGTCGCGTTTCGGCAGGTAATCTAACATTCTAACATGGCTGCTGAGGACCCCACATGTAGGCCATCCGCACTCATCCTGCCGTTCTTGACCGAGGTCGCTCACCTGGACCGTCTGATTCGCTTGCGTTGCCTCTTGCCTCGCAGTGAGCTCGCGACCGTCGCCTGGAACTGCGCCATCAGCAGCGTCCCCCTCCCCCCTCCTTCCGCGTCACGCCCCGAGCCTTCTCGGAAACTCGAGAAGGCGAACTTGCTGGCGCCAGCTCTACCTCCCACGCCTGGCGCCGCTAGCGGACGCGGCCACTCCTGCTCAAGACCTCACTCGGGTCGTCGTCGATGGATAGCTCAGGGGCAGTGAGCCGGGCACGTCATGAGCGGACGGGATCTCGACGACGTTTGCTACGCAAGCCCGGAGAGGGCGGAGCTCCGACGTTTCGCGCCCTGTCAGGCAATCGGTCGTGGCAGCCTGGTCGACCTGTCCAGCGAACAGAACGCAAGCACACTCGAGGGTCTGCGAAGGACCGTCCCCGTCGCGAGGGCCGTCAAGCTGCCTGCTCCTCACAGCCTCCACTCTTGCGATGATGATGGTTTCAGCGGTGTCAGCGCACATCGTCGTCTTGTCAGCTGATCGTGCTCACCGAGAAGGAGGTCTGCGTCGGTGCTCTGACAACGATGTCTTTGGCCCTGCAGGCGCGGCCCCTTTTCTCCTTCCGGCCGGCGACTTGCAGCTGCAGTTCTCCGCCTCATCTCCGGCGCGTCGACGCGTGTCGAAGACGCGCCCGTCCGTCGTCGTCTCGTCGTCGTCGTCGTCGTCGTCGTCTCCAGCCCTCCCCTCCTCTTCATCAACCCCTCAGCCGACTCGTCTCCGACCGCCCAGCAAGTCACACGCCGCCAGCAGGATCCGTATCCTCGCGCCTCCCCCTCCCCTCCTCTAATTGGCCTCGGAAAGCCGCCCATGGCGCCCCACCAGCCGGCGCCGTCGTCGGTGCTCGCCCTGCCGGTGCACACGCCCGGCCTGACGCGGCTCGCCATCTCGCCCGACGGACAGTCAGTCGCTGCTCGAGGGACCTCTAAATTGGGGAAGAGGCCTCCGCTGACCCTCACCTGCACCTCTGCCCGGGCGCCTAGGTACATCTTCACCGGCGGAGCCGACACGCTCGTCCGCGTCTTCCAGACGGCCAAGGGCGCCGAGGCTGAGCCGAGCGTGCTCCAGGAGCATAGCGAGGAGATCACCTTCCTCGACTGCTCGGTGCGTCGGCAGCCATCGAACACCGGCACCAGGAAGCTCAGCTGACCTTGACCTCACATCGTATTAGAGCACCGCGCTCGTCACGTCGTGCGCCGATGCCGTCCTGCGGAGCTTCGCCCTGCCGAGCGCGCACGACCTCCATGGCGAGGTCACCTTTGCCGGCAACCTCACGCGTGCTGCGGGCATGCCCGTCCGCTGCGGCGTCATCGACAGCTCGGGCCTGCGCGTCGCTTGCTGTGCAGAGTGAGTCTGCCTCGAGGCGAGCGCCGAGCGGCGGGACTGCAGCCGGTTGCATGCTCGAGCTCAGGAAGCGCTGGGCTGACCACCGGCCTCCTGCGCTGCTGCAGTGACGGCACGATCAAGATCGTCATGTCGTCGCTCTCGACGATCCGGAATCCGCTCTCGCTCCCGCACTCGGTCGGGTCCTCGTCGATGGGTCACTCGTCGTCGGCGCGCTCGCTAGCCTTCTCGCCGGACGGCCAGGTGCTCCTGACGGCCGGCTGCGACGGCAACCTGCTCTGCTGGGACGTCTCGCGATGTGTCGTCAACAGCGACAGCGGCAGCTTTGATGAGGACGATGACGAGGGCTGGGAGGTGCCGACCGTCGCCAAGGCGTTCGAGGGCGTGTTCCGCAAGAGCCAGCCCGAGGAGCTGCTCGCGACCCAACCCGTGTGGCACTCGTCTGGCAGATACTTTGTCATCCCGACCAAGGCCCATGAGATCCTCGTCATCCAGCGCGACGGCTGGAAGAAGCTCGGCACCTTCTCGAACGGCGGTCACGACTCGGTGCGTCCAGAGTCGGGAAGGCTTGACGGCGTGCGAGCGCAAGGGCTGACTATCGCTCACCCCCCTTCCGACCACCCGGGCCCGCAGGCCATCGCCGAGCTGGCCTTCTCGTCCAACGGCAAGTACCTCGCCTCGTCTGGGGTCGACGGCAAGGTGCTCGTCTGGGAGGTCTCGTCCAAGTCGGTCATTGCCTCATACCAGACGGCCGAGGCCTCGCCCATCACCTCGCTCGCCTTCTCGCCAAAGTCGAACCTGCTGGCGTTCGCCGACTCGAAGGGCACCTTCACGCGTTGGTCCGACCCGGTGCCTTCGTCGTTCCTGCATCCGGCCGAGAGCGGACCGGGGGCGGCAGCGGCTGCCCCTGCCAAGCGCCGCGGCCGGTCGCCGCTCTTCGGCGACGACGAGCTTGACGTCGAGGACGAGGAGCTCGACACGCGCCGGCCGAGGGCAGGGATCGACTCGCCCGCCAAGCCGAGGCGAGCCAAGCGCGGCGGCGACGAGGGCGATGACGACGCGGGCGACGACACGGCGATGGGCTCGGTCGACGGCGAGGAGGACGAGGACGAAGGGGACGAGTACGGGGACGACTGGATCATCGACGACGATGGCGAGCATGCGAAGGCCAAGGCCGAGGCGAGGGGTCAGCTCGGCCTCGGCCGATCAAACGGCACCGGTGCCCGGGAGCTCGTCCGCGTCGCCGTCAGCCAGGCGGCCTTCCAGCCGGGCTCGACCGGCTGGAAGAGCAAGAAGCGCTACCTGAGTAAGTGCTCGGTCCGCTGGGCTTTTCTCGTGTCGCCGCGGCCCCCAGCTGATCGTCTTGACCTGCTTGCAGCCTTCAACATGGTCGGCTCGATCGACGCGACCGACATGGACACCCACCACGTCGTCAACGTCGACTTCCACGATACGTCGCGGCATCGCGGCTTCCACTTTGCCGACCACAGCAAGTACACGATGGCGGCGCTCGGCGACAAGGGCGCGGCCTTTGCCTCGGAGCCCGACTCGATCAACCCGACCTCGACCGTCCACTACCGGCCGTTCGACACGTTCTCGTCGTCGTCGTCGGCCGAGTGGACCGTCACCCTCCCGCCGCGCGAGAAGGCGCTCGCCGTCGCCGTCGGCGGCTCTGTCGACTCGGTCGGCGCCGTCGTCCTCGCGACCGACCGGGGCTACCTCCGCTTCTTCACCGGCAGCGGCGTCCAGACTTACCTCTGGAACCTCGGCGAGAGCGTCGTCAGCATGGTCGGTGGCGAGTCCGAGGTCGCCGTCGTCTACCGCTCGGGCTCGACAACGATGGACGGTACGTCTGTGCGAGGCCTTCGAGCGTTCGGACCTCGACCGTCGGCGCTGACACTGGCTGGGATGTCCGTTCTGCCCTCCGACAGGCGCCCAGAACCTGCGCTTCCTCCTCATCAATCTGCTCTCGTTTGATCTGATCCAGGAGGGCCCCATACCGCTCCTCCAGAACGTCACGCTCAGCTGGCTCGGCTTCTCGGACGTCGGCGAGCTCCACATGGTCGACTCGCGCGGCATCCTCTCGGTCCTCGACCGCTTCCGCCGGCCAGGTCAGGGCCGCTGGGTGCCCGCGCTCGATACAAACCTGCTCGCGCGCAAGCAGGGCAAGGACGAGTCGTACTGGCCGGTCGGCATCGTCGACGAGCACTACATGGCCGTCATCGTCAAGGTGCGGCGTGCGCCCGACTCTTCTCTCTCGCACTTGCGCTGACCTTCCTCTCTCCCTGCCGTGCGCTCCAGGGCCAGAACGACGGCCCCGGCTTCCCGCGCCCGCTCGTGTCCGAGCTCGACATCCACCTGCCGCTGCTCAACATGGACAACGTCCAGGGCCAGCTCGAGGAGTCGTGCGTGCGGCAGAACCTGACGGTCACCAGCCTCCGGGACCGGCAGATCGCCGCCAACTCGACCGCGTTCGAGCTCGAGATCTCGCAGGCCGAGCTCGCGGTCGACAAGGCGCTCCTCCAGCTGATCCAGACGGCCTGCAAGGCCGACAAGCTCGCGCGCGCGCTCGACCTCGCGACGCTGCTCGCCTCGACCAAGTCGATCGAGAGCGCGGCCCAGATCGCAAACTTCTACCACCTGCCCGGCCTCAAGGAGAAGATCTCGGCCCTCCGCGCCGTCAAGGAGGACGAGCTCGACGACCGGGACGAGGCCGACCGGCGTCGGCGCGAGAACGGCGCCCGCTGGGGCAACGGCAACGCCGGCCGCTACGTGCCCCAGGGGACCGAATTTGACTATGTGACCGGCAACGCCCACCTGCCGCCGCGCACCGAGCTCTACGCCCGGGCGGCCGTGCCCGACTTTGCGCCCCGGCCGGTCGGCGGCCGCAAGGCGTTCAACCGGCCGCCCGCATCAACCTACTCGCCTGCGCCCCCGTCGGCGCCGTCGTCGCGCTTCACGCTCAACTCGGAGATCGTCGACGAGCCCGCGGCCATTGACGATGCGTACGGCGGCTACTCACCCCGCCCGACCGGCGACGACGACGACGAGAACAACGACGACGAGATGGACCTCGACGACGACGAGGAGCGGGCGGCCAGCGCCGCCAAGCGCCGGCGCGAGGCCGCCGACGAGTCGTTTGGCGAGCCTGCCGACCACCGGCGCAAGCGGGCGTCCATGGGCGGCGAGTCGTCATACGACGCGGCACCTGCCCCGAAAGCTCGTGCGTCGCGTCGTCATCCCCTCTGGCCATCTCGAAGGAGGCCGCTGACCGTATGATCTCGCTTCCCGCAGCTCCGAAGAACCCCTTCGCCAAGAAGGACGCCAACACGGCCGCGACCAGTGCGACTCTGTCCCTCCTTGCATCCTTGCCCCTTTCACCACCACCGTCCCGCTGACCCGCGTGTCCCTCGCTGGGCAGACCCTTTCGCGCGGTCCAACGTCGGCAAGCCCGTCACCGTCGCCAAGTCGACGTCGTTCTTCGACCGCGTCGACGAGAACCGCGACGAGCCCGTCCGCAGTCAGTCCTCCTCCTTGCGCACGCACCTGTCGCTCGAGCCACTCGACTGACGGCTGCCTGTCTCTCCTCCCCCCCTCCCATTCTGCGGCGCAGACGGCAAGAAGGGCAAAGCGGCCGCCGCTGCGGGCCCCGCCGGCCGGTCCGGTCCCAAGCAGACGACCCTCTTTGGCCTCCCGCCCGTCGCGGCCGCTGCTGCCGGTGCCGGTGCCGCTGGCAAGAAGGGCCGGCCTGGCCGCCCGCCGGGCAAGCCGAGCAAGGAGACGGCCAAGCTGTCGGCCTCCGAGGCGGTCGCCGCTTCGATCGCTGCGATGGCCGCCGCTGACGGGGGCGAGTCGGACGACGACGACGACGAGGCGGGCGCTGCGAGGGCGAGGGGGAAGGCGGCGGCGGCGGCTGTCGCTGCGGCAGGGGGTGGGAGGGCGGAAGAGGAGGACAAGATGGAGGATGTCCCGGAGCCGGAGGAGGACAACGACGACGACGCGCCGATGGCGCCGGCAGAGGACGAGGACGACGAGGTCGGAACCCAGCGGACCGAGGAGGGCGCCGACGACGACGAGCGGGCCGGCGTGAGTCCCCCGGTCCGCGTCCTCTTACACCCTTAAAACGCCTTGGAACACTGGGCTGACCCGACTCGTTTCACCTGGAAATTCGATCCCAGACGCCCGAACGCGAGACGAGCTGGTCGCCCTCGCCGCCGCCCGAGCAGGCCGCCGCCGCCGCCGCCGCTGGTCCGCCGCCGTTGACGTCGCGCGAGAAGCTGGCGGCGTTCAGGATGCGTGCGCAGGCGGCCGAGGAGGCCGAGGCCGACGCCGACGCCGCCGCCGACGACGACGACTGAGCCCCTTCTCCTTGCTCTTTTGCTTTTCTTCACGAACCCCCCTTTCTCT
>Ga0308160_10005807_pt1 | contig 12758 bp, 12 predicted proteins | sample PhyFR1_FD_201036 | JGI IMG/M metagenome (GOLD analysis project Ga0308160, IMG submission 201036) | Phyllosphere microbial communities from UC Gill Tract Community Farm, Albany, California, United States - DLSLF.R1 | ecosystem: Host-associated > Plants > Phyllosphere > Unclassified | place: USA... | reverse complement strand
TGAGGTTTTGTCGTGGTGTTTGGCCTGTTGCTCTACTTGGGGGTTTACTCTGCAGCCGGCTTTTCTCTACCGTCTACTCTCCTCGTGGCGGCTCACCCCCTGTCGTGCCTTTGGGGCGTAGGGGTGGTGAGTAAATTCGTAATCAGGGATCTCGTCCGCTTCCGCTACGCAACCACCCTTGCCGAGGCAGCGGCCCGCTCCCGGCTGGCGAAAGTCACGGTGACTACTTTTCTCGGGTACCTGCCCCAAGACCTCAGCGGCCACCTTGGGTTCGATTCGGACTCCCGTCTGGAGGCCCCTGCAGAGGGGTCTGGGGCTTTCACAGCCTTGGCCTCCTCCTGTTTGGCTCCAATCCTCTGGACTATCGATGCCTTCCGCCAGAACCCGGCTCTGCAGCTTCATGTTGCTGCCTTTGTTTCCCTTCTCCTCTCGGCTCGGGGGCTGCTGCTCTACTTTCTTGCCTCCCTGCCCTGGACGTTCCTTGGAGGGGGCTGGGTACGCCTAACCCTTTCCTGCCGCCTTGTTCCCCTGGTCCTTGTGTTGGAGCTCCTGATCTTGTACGCCGGCCTTCCCATCACCAGGTTTACCCTGGAGGGGGGCCGTCGGTTCATTCTCTACCTCCGTATGGACGAGCTCCTTGCCGTTGCCCGGCTCGGCCGATGGGGCCGTTCAGAGGAGCCCTGTGCCTCAACTGAGGCGCTGGAGAAGTTCCTGCGAGGGGATAGGGGCCTTTCCCGGATGCGGGTTCAGTCAAGCTTTTTTCTCCCCCTAGAGGTCCCAAGCTCGGGGGAGTCCAAAAGCTCTAGCCAGCTCCCCCGTGTCCGAGCGCGGCGCCGGGGTTAGTGCGGGGGGGGGGGGGGGGGTGGCCACGTGGTCCTGCCCCTCGCCCCTTTCTGGTGGGGCGGTCTGGTACCTGCTGCCGACTGCCCCCTACTTTTGGCGCCTTGTCGTGGCCCTGCCGGCACCTCTGCCGGCAGAAAACACGCTCTGCAGCCGGGCGATGTGCGCTGCCGCCTTCGCCCCCCCTTTTGGGTGGTACCGTGTCGTGGCGGCACAGGCAGCGGCAACCCCGCTAGCCTTTTTTGGCGTAGTGCCCCTCTTCCCCTCAGGGTTTGAGGGCACTGGCTGACACCGGGTTCGATTCCCCTACCCCCTATGGGACCCCCTAAAGGGGTTGTCCTCCTCCCCCCGGTTTTTCTGGGGCCCCTTCCCGTATCTTGGCTGCTGCCCCCTCTGGGCCGGCCCCCCTATGCGACTGCTTAAATCTGACCCTATCCTTGGTCTTGCCAACAGCTATCTTGTGGACTCTGCCCAACCCAGCAGCATCTCTTACATATGGAACTTTGGTAGCCTGCTGGCCACCTGCCTGGTGGTCCAGATCGTTACCGGGGTGCTCCTGGCCATGCACTACTGCCCCAGCAGGGAGATGGCCTTTACCAGCGTGGAGCACATTATGCGGGACGTGTCCTACGGGTGGCTCACCCGGTACACGCACGCCAACACCGCCTCCCTGTTTTTCGCCTTTGCCTACCTGCACGTTGCCCGGGGCATGTACTATGGCTCGTACAGCTCCCCTACAAGCAGGGTGTGGACGGTGGGGGTCGTTATCCTTGTGGTAAGGATCCTTACCGCCTTCCTGGGCTACTGCCTGGTCATGGGCCAGATGTCGCTCTGGGGCGCTACGGTGATCACCTCCATGCTTAGCGCGGTGCCGGGCGTGGGGGTGGACCTGACCCAGCTCGTCTGGGGTGGGTTCGCCGTGGGGGAGGCCACCCTGAACCGGTTCTTCTCGCTGCACTTCCTCTTTCCCTTCCTGCTGGCCGCCCTTGCTGCGGTGCACAGGCTTCTGCTGCACGAGCACGGGTCGGGCAACCCGGTGGGCGTGGACGGCAACGCCGACCGCCTGCCGATGGCCCCCTACTTCCTGTTTAAAGACCTCGTTACCTTTTTCGCCTTTGCCCTTGCCCTCCTCTTCCTCGTGTGCTACCAGCCCAACACGCTGGGCCACTCGGACAACTATATCGAGGCCAACGCGCTGGTGACCCCCGCCAGCATCGTGCCGGAGTGGTACCTGCTGCCCTTCTACGCGATCCTGCGCTCGATTCCCAACAAACTGCTAGGGGTGGTGGCCAGGCTGGCCGCCCTCCTGGTGCTCCTGGTGCTGCCGGTGGCGGACACCGGCCGGACCCGGTCCGCCGCCTTCCGGCCCCTTATACGGGTTGGGTTCTGGAGTTTTGCCGCTGTGTTTGGCCTGCTGCTCTACCTTGGGGCCTGCCACGTGGCCGAGCCCTGGGTGGTGACAGGCCAGGCGCTGACCGCCCTCTACTTTGGGTACTTTGTCGTGGCCCTGCCGGCGCTTGGGCTGGCAGAAAACACGCTTAGCGACCTGGCGACGCGCGCCTAGCGCCTCCCCCTCTACACGGGTGGTACCTTGTCATGGTGACATTCGGTTGCGGCAATGCCGCTAGCGCCTTTTTGAAGCAGCTACCCCTTTTGGCCCCCCAGGCCGAGGGAAGGCAACCGATCCGGGGTTCGATTCCCCTACCACCTTTTGCGGGGGTCTCCTTTGCCCTCTTGCGCCCCTTTTGATTGACCTAGCAGTGACTCTTCTCGGGCTCCTGGCCGGCCTCGTGCCGGCGGGGGTCCAATGCGGATTGGGTGTTCCTGCGTCTACGGAGCCCCGCCTGGAGGCACCCCTCCCGGCAGGGCCTTCCGCTTACTCTAGCCCTTTTTATACTACCGCGCTCGCGTTCATCCGCCACCTGCCGGCCGGCCTGGGGGGGTTCTCCCTATACGGAAGGGGCCCCTACTACGAGACGGCACCGGGCGAAAGCCCTGCTCCGGCGCCCGTAACCGGTTGCCTGGCCCTTGTCGCCTACGCTTGGGACTCCTTTCGAAAGGACCCGGCGCTCCTCCAGGCTTCTGCTGCCTTCGTTTCCCTCCTCAGGGCTGTGCCGGGGCTAGCCCTCCTCTTCCTCCAGCACCTTCCCTGGCGGGTTCTCCGCCGTCCGGAAGGGGCCGAAGGGCAGCCGCGGGGTCCGCAGCCGGTAGAGCTTCTCCTTCCGGCGGGCTGCGGCGCAATTGCCCTTGTTGTTGAGGCCCTGCTCGGGCTGGCGGGCTACCCCCAGCTGGTTTTCCAGCCGCAGGGGGGCCACCTGGTTCTCGTCCTGGACAGGGAGGAGCTCAAGGGCCTAGCAGCCTGGGCCGGGGTGCCGCTTGCCGACCTTGTAGATGTTCGGCGGGCGACTCGATGGCGGTACGGCGGGCGCCCACCCAAGTTTAACCTGGGCGACTTCTTCAGTGGGCGCTGGGGTGACCGGAAGCGTTGGGGCGTTCCTCCTACCCCTTTCGGGTAGGGGCGGATAGAAAAAAAGAGGGAGAGGGCCTCGCCTGCGTCTGCGGGGAGGTGAGCTCTGCCCTACCCCTCCCTTTTGACACAGCGATGGTTGCTCTCCACCAATGCGAAAGACATCGGTACCCTGTACCTGGTGTTTGGCGCGTTGGCAGGCATGCTCGGGACTGCCTTTTCCATAGGCATCCGGGCAGAGTTGGCGAACCTTGGTACGCAGGTTCTGGGGGCAGATCACCAGCTGTATAACGCGGTGATCTCGGCGCATGCTTTCCTTATAATCTTCTATATGGTAATGCCAGCGCTGGTGGGTGGATTCGGTAACTATTTTCTACCGGTTCAGATCGGTGCGGTAGACAGGGCCTTTCCCCGGCTAAACAACATCAGCTTCTGGCTGCTGCCGGGCAGCATCCTGCTCCTGCTGGCTAGCGCGCTAGTCGAGCAGGGGGCAGGAACGGGCTGGACCGTCTACCCACCCCTGAGCGCCCTGGGGTCGCACTCCGGTGCCAGCGTGGACCTGGCTATTTTTGCCCTTCACCTGGCCGGGATTAGCTCTACCCTGGGAGCCATCAACTTTATCGTGACCCTCTGGTCAATGCGGGCGCCGGGGATTACCCTGGACCGCGTGCCCCTGTTTACCTGGGCTGTCACGGTGACCGCAGTGTTGCTGCTGCTAAGCCTTCCTGTTCTAGCGGGAGCCATTACCAGGCTTCTTACGGACCGGAACTTTAGCACCAGCTTTTATGACCCTGCGGGGGGCGGAGATCCCGTCCTGTACCAGCACCTGTTCTGGTTTTTTGGCCACCCCGAGGTGTATATCCTTATCATTCCTGCCTTCGGAATCGTTAGCCACGTGGTGCAGGCCTTTTCTGGCAAGCCCGTGTTTGGCTACCTGGGCAGGGTGTATGCAAGGAGGAGCATCGGGGTCCTGGGCTTCGTGGTCTGGAGCCACCACAGGTTTACTGTGGGCAGGGATGTGGACTCGCGGGCCTACTTTACCGCGGCCACAAGGGTCATTGCCGTGCCGACCGGGATCAAGATCTTTTCCTGGCTGGCCACGGTGTACGGCGGCCGGGTCGAGTACAGCACCGCAAGGCTGTTTGCCGTGGGCTTTCTCGGCCTGTTTACCGCCGGTGGGGTAACGGGGGTGGTCCTGGCCAACGCTAGCCTGGACGTGGCAAGGCACGACACCTACTATGTGGTGGCGCACTTCCACTACGTCCTGTCCATAGGGGCGGTGTTTGGCCTGTTTTCTGCCCTCTACTACTGGTTTCCCAAGGTGACCGGGCGTCTGCTGAGCGAAACGCTCGGCAAGCTCCACTTCGCCCTCCTGTTTGTTGGGGTAAACCTGACGTTTTTCCCCCAGCACTTCCTGGGGCTGGGTGGCAGGCCCCGACGGATTCCTGACTTTCCGGACGCCTTCCTGGGCTGGAACCGGGTGAGCTCGTTTGGGTCCATCCTGTCCAGCCTAAGCGTGGTGGTGTTCCTGGTGCTCGTGGGCCTAGCCTTTAGCAATGGCCCCGTTGTCCGGGAGGCCTCCGTCTGGGCCGGAACCCCCTTTGCCTCTAGCCCTCGGGCCGGAGGTGCCGGTGCCTCCAGCGCCGGCCTTGACTGGGTGGTGGCCTCGCCGACGCCGCTGCACGCCTTTGGGGCTCTCCCAACGGCGGCGGTCGCCTCGGCGTAACCGGGCCCCCTCCCCTCCGCGGTCTAGCCCTACGGGGTCCTTGTAAACGAACCGCCCACCCCCCCCCCCCCCCCTCTCTCTCTCTCCTTTGCCCCCTTCTAGCTTCCCCGGTCCGTTAGGGGGGATAAAGGGCAAAGTTGGCTAGAGTGTTGTACCGCCTGGATCGGCATAGATAGATACTCTATTTGCTACTTTTTTTAAGGGATATCCCCTGTTTGTTGTAAGCGGAAATGGAACGCTTAAAAGGGGCCTTGCCTGCGTACAGCGGGAGACGGACGGGCGGGCCCTGCCCCCCAAAATGTCCGAAAAGCCAACCCTGGCGTTCTCCGGCGAAAGCCAAAGCCCGACCCTCCTCCTGAACGCAAGGGTGCTAGTAAGGGGGTAGACCGGTTGCTGGGCACAGTAGGGACGACCGACCTGCCTAGATGCGGGCTGAAGGCCGCCCCAGACCCAAAGCGGACGTGTGGGGGGAGCCAGCCGGCGGCGGGCCCCCTAGCGCAGTTCCTTAGGGCGCGCCGATGTAGCCCTTGCGGTAGGCCTTGCATGCATGCGGGCAGCCGAGCCCTTTGACGGGTGCATCAACCTGTACGCCGGCGCTAGCGCATAGTAACGCGAGTGAACGGCTCCGATTAGGCGTTTCCTGAGCAGTGGGCGGGGGCAGAGGCCCCCCACCACGTACCTCTTGTATAATGGGCACGCTAGCCTTAGGCGCCGGCAAAGCCCCCGGGCTGCAGCGAAAGCGCACTGGAGTCGGCGCTAGTGCCCGAAAGGGGGTGAGCTTGGTTCGTTCCGGCAGTAGGCCTCAGGGGTGTCCGTTGTAAAGGACTCCCGTGAAACGAGCCAAGGGGTGAAAGGCCTATCACACCCCCTCATAGCTGGCTTTCAACGACATCTGTTACCGCAGAGGCGGGCAGGGGTCTTGGCGGTGTACTGCCCCGGAGGGCCTTTGGGCGGACTAAACCCTGTACCTCGACCCTCTAGTCACAGAATCCGCCCCGACTGGCCTGCCCGTCCCAGTCCGCTGGTGCTAAGGCCCGCGGACGTGAGGGAAACAGCCCCTACTACCGGTTAAAGCGCCACGCCTTGCAGGAGTCCCCGGTGCGGTCGTGCGGCTCCGTGGCATTCGGTCAGTAGGATTAGAAGCGTCCATCTGTTAATAAGGGCGTAACAGCCTGCCGACCGAGAGCCCCGGCCGCCACAATTAACGGCCCTAGTGCAAGGGCTGCAACGGTAGCCCCAGGGGTATCCTAGCCGCTAGCCGCAGAGCAGGACCCATCTGGGTGGGTAGTTGAACCTCCGGGCGGGGTGAACGGGGCAGGCCATGCCCCCGGACCGCCCGGACTGAGAATGCGTGCGTGTGTAGCGTAAAAGGGGTACCAATCCCCTTCGGCTATTAGAAACGGTTTGTAGTGGCACTGATCCTCATCCCTACATTATATCGACCGCTAAGCGGGACCGCGGCGCCCTGCCGCCCCGTGATGCGCCACCCCTGGCCCCGTGCCCGGAAATGGCCGCCCTCGTACCGGATCCAACAAAGATTTCTAGCTGGCCGGTCCAGCAAGCCGAAGAGCAAATGGCGGCCAAGGAACTCGGCTAAAGGCTTCCGTAAGTTTGTCCATAAGGAAGGGCTGCCCCGGGCTGCGGTCCGGGAGCGGCCAAACTATAACGGGGGGCTGCGTCTGTTTACCCAAAACACCGGCCGGTGCCGACCCAGTGGGGATCTGTATACCGGCTGAGACCTGTCCTATGGGGGTCGGCAGTACACCCCTCCTTATCCGTGGGGTGGGCTAAGCGACCCCTCAATGACCGCCTTAACTCTGAGGGTGCTAAGGTAGCGAAATTCCTTGGCATTTGACTGGTGTCCCGCATGAATGGTATGACGATGGCCCCAGTGTCTCAGCCGCCAGCTCAGCGACGTCGCAATAGCCGTGAAGATGCGGCTCGGCTCCTGCCAGACGAGAAGACCCTAGGAGCTTTACAACCGCTGCCTCCCGGTGGGCCAACGGCCTCGGACGAGAAAGCAAGTAGCCGCCCCCGCGCGCGCCCGCTGAAATGCTTGCCCAAAGCTGTACCCCACCGGATGGGGGTGTGCTGTTGTTTCTTTGGGACGAAGGCCTACAAAAACGTATCGTAGGCGAGCAACGCCTTGCAGAGGGGCGGAAGGAAACCGCCGGGGCAGGGCCGTTAAGGGGGAGACCCCCCTTCACCCTAGGTTATAACCCTTGCAAGGCTTACCAGGCCGAGCGATAGCTCCACTGGTTAGGCAACTAGGCTTAATTGAACAGCCGGCGCCCTTCAAACGGCCCGGCTTTCATCAAGAAAGCTACCCTAGGGATAACAGGGTTATCTGCGCCGAGAGCTCATATTGGAGCGCGGGTTTGCCACCTCGATGTCGACTCAGCGCATCCCTCCGGTGCAAGTGCTGGAAAGGGTCGGACTGTTCGTCCGGTAAAGCGCTACGCGAGTTGGGTTCAATACGTCGTGAGGCAGTATCGTTTCTATCTTCAGGAGCACTGCCCCAAACCCCCCTGCCCCTCTAGTACGAAAGGACTGAGGGGCTTGTTCCTCTGGCGGGCGGGTGGCCCACGCCCAACCTGCGCGTGGCACCCGGTAGCTACGAACACCCCGGTTAAGCGCTGAAGGCGTATCAAGCAGGAAACCCAGGGGGCGCGGGGCTGCAGGGTGGCAGACCACCACCGGTCTAGCCGGCGCTGCATCGGCCCATGCCAGAGGCGACCGAGTCTAGCCCTGCAGCGGTTTACAACAAACGGGGCTCTGGGGCCGGGGGGTTTTATCCCCTGTGCCCCCCTATGACCTTTTCTCCCCTCCTCTCCCCCTTTGCAGATGCACCGGCGCCCTGGAGCCTCGGCTTCCAGGATGGGGCCTCGGTCGCCTTCGAGGGCATTGCAGAGCTCCACAGCTCGGTGATGTTTTACGTGGTCGCGATCGTGGTTGGGGTCTTCTATAGGATCGGGGCGATGGCGGCCCGGTTCGGGGGAGCCGCGGTAGCGGCCAAGTACCTGACCCACGGCACCGCCCTGGAGCTGGTGTGGACGGTCTCGCCCGCCCTGCTCCTCGTGGCGGTGGCCTTTCCCTCGTTCCGGCTCCTGTACCTAAGGGACGAGGTCGTGGCACCCAGCCTCACCGTCAAGGTGCTGGGCCACCAGTGGTTCTGGAGCTATGAGTACAGCGACCAGACCGCCGGCGGCGAGGGGGTGGCCTTTGACAGCTATCTCCAGCCCACCGGGGACCTGGAGGCGGGCGGGCTGCGGCTCCTGGCGGTGGACGAGCAGGTGGTGGTGCCGACGGGGGCCCATGTCCGGTTTGTCCTTAGCTCCACCGATGTCATCCACTCCTGGGCCGTGCCAAGCCTAGGGGTCAAACTGGATGCGATCCCCGGCCGACTAAACCAGACCAGCACCCTTGCCGAGCGCGATGGGGTCTACTTTGGCCAGTGCTCGGAGCTGTGCGGTGTCTACCACGGCTTTATGCCTATCGCGGTGCGGGCGGTGCCCGTAGGGGAATACCTGTCCTGGCTGCTTAGCCAGTAGAGGTGGGCCCCCCTCTCCTCTCCTCCTCTCCCAGACACCAGAGCCCCGGCTCTCCGACACGGGCGCCCCCCTTACGGGGCCGCGCCCCATAGCCCACCTAATGGATTTCACTATGGTCCACTCTAAAGGCATTCTAGGCGGGAATTACACATGCAACGCCTCTCCCCTCCCCCTGGAGACTAGACCGGTTAGTGAGGACCGTCGCGGCACCCCCCTGGTGCCGCGCAGGGCAGACTACGGCCAAACGGGGCAGTAGGAAGCCAAGGATGTGGGTGAGAGCCCCAATCCTCACGGGGGGTACGAAAACCCCTGCCCGATTGGGCCTGCAGTGTTGAGTTGTCGACCATGCCCCGCCGGGGTGATCGCGCCTGCCTAGCCGCGGGGTACACCCTGTACCCCGCACTCCCGCTGCCCCCCTGCAGCGCCGGAGCCACCCTGGGGGGACTAACCTACGTGCCAGCAGTCGCGGTAACACGTAGCCCTCGGGTCTTAGAGGTGATAACCGGGTATAAAACTGTTGTAGGCCGCCCCACCCGGGGCTATCGCCTGCAGCCCGCGCCGGTTGAGCGGGGGTCGAGAGGTGATGTAACGCTGACGCCCCCGCGAGACACCCGGATGCAACCGCAACCGGCAGGGCGCAGGCTGAAGCCGAGAACAGAAAGGCAAACCGATTGGAAGGCGATTAGAGACCGCCCTACAATGGCCCGTTAACCATGGGGACTGGGGCGGCCACCGGTGCCACCCCTCGCGAATTGCCCAGTCCCCTACCTGGGCGGTAATGCCGTAGCAACAGTGCGGACAACCAAATAGTGAGACAGTGGCCCGACTCACAGCACGGGGAATGGTGTTTAATGAGATGCCCCCCTCCCCATCTTACCACCGCTGGCAGGGGCTCCAGAGGCCCCTCCGGGATTGCATGGCTGTCTCCAGCTCGTGGCCTAAGCAGTATAATTTGCCTTTGCAACGGGTGCAGCACCTGGTTGGGCCCCCACCGGCTCAGCTCCTGGCTAAGGGCATGGCGTGAAACGGGGGGCCCTCGGGCCCCTTGCGCTGCCCCAGTGCCAGGCTACAGGTCAAAAGACTAGCCGATATGGTCTCTATGCGGTGGGCCATAGCCGTTCCGCTCCGCGGGCCTAACCCGCCCGCGTTGCCCCGCTCGGACCCCCGGCTGAAACCCGCCGGGGCGAAGCCGTAGTGCTGAGTAATCGCGGATCCCCATGCCGCGGTGAAGGAAGCTCGCGTCGTGCACTCATTGCTCATCAATGACCTGAAGCGGTTGCTAGCCAATGCCCGGCTCCCCCGGGAGCCGGCAGTACTGGGAGCCGTAACGGGTTATAAGTTGAAACACAGTCGCCGTAGGGGAACCTGCGGCGGACGGTAACCCCTGGCCCCGCGCCACCCCACCCCCAACCCCCACTCCCTTTCAGGACCCCCCCTCCTCGCCCCCCTTTGACCCCCCTGGCCACCCTTGCCCTCCTGGGCGCCCTGGGGGCGGTGACCGCCGCCTCGGGCTATAGCGGGCTCGCCTACCTGGTGCTCTGCTTTGGCGCCGCCGGCCTCTACCTGCTGGCGGCCGGCGCCGGCTTTATAGGGCTGGCCTACCTGGTGGTCTACGTGGGGGCGATCGCCATCCTGATCCTTTTCGTTGTGATGCTTACCGGAGGCGGGGTGGCCGCTGCCGCTCGGGGAGGAGGCCTGGCCCCCGCCCTGGGGGTCCTCGCCCTCCTCCTGCCCGCGGCCCTCGTCCGGGGGCTGCCCGGGGCCCTAACGGCCCCTCTCGCCCCCGCCGCCCCCCTTCCCGCCCCCACCGCCTCCACCCTGCCCCTCCTTCTGGAGGCCCCCTTTGCCGGGGTGCTCCCCCTCACCCTCCTGGCGACCCTCGTGCTGCTGTTTGCCATATGCGGCGCCGTGGCCCTGGCCAAGGGTGGGTAGCCCCCGCCACCGCTGCCGAAGTGTTGTGGTTGCACAGGGGCTTCCTGAGCCCTGGGCAGGGGTTCGATTCCCCTCGGCAGCTCTAGGGGTTAAAAAAAAGAGGGGGACGGGGGTCCCCCTCTACGCCCAAACCATGCCTCAAATCACCTTTCCCTACTACTACCTCGCCGACCTCTCGGCTGTGTTCCTCCTCTCCGGCCTACTCCTCGCCTTTAGCGGGGTCTATGCCCTGCCGGCAGAAACCCGAACCGACGCCTCCCGGGCCGCCCTGGCCCTGGCGCCGACCCTCCTGAGCCCGCTGGAGCAATTCCAGGCGCCCGCCCTGCTGGGGGTGGACGCCTTCGGGCTCCACCTAGGGCTTACCACCCTGGGGGTGTGGGCCGCCCTGGCCGCCGGCGTTTTCCTGGGGCTGCACCTGCTGCGGTCCCCCGCCCTCGTGGGCGACCGGTTCTCCGCCTCCCTCCGGGCGGTCTCCGGCTCCGTGTACGGGCTGGCGAGCGGGGCGGGTAAAACCCCCGGCCTGGCCGCCCTTCTGCCCTTTTTCTACACCGCCTTCCTTTTCCTGCTTCTGCTTAACCTGGTGGCCAACGTGCCCTACGGGTTCAGCAGCACCGCCTCCCTCGTGGTGGCCCTGGGGCTCAGCCTCACCGTGTGGTTCTACTGCACCGCCCTTGGCCTGGCCGCCAAAGGGCTCCACTTTTTCGCCCACTTTGTGCCAGCGGGAACCCCCCTGGCCCTGGTGCCCCTTCTTGTGCTTATTGAAACGATCTCCTACACCGCCCGGGCCCTCTCCCTGGGGGTTCGGCTGTTTGCCAACATGCTGGCCGGGCACACCCTGCTGGCGATCCTTTCCGGATTCCTTGGCAAGCTCCTCCTTTCCGGCCCGATCGTAGCCCTCGTGTGCCTGCTGCCCGGCACCATCTTTGTTGCCCTTGTCGGGCTGGAGGTGGCGGTAAGCTTTATCCAGGCCTACGTCTTCCTTGTGCTGGCCTACAGCTATCTGGAGGAGACCGGCGGGGTGGAGCTCTAGCCCCCTCTACACCTGGAGCTGTCGTATAGTGTTAGTACTAGGCCTTGTGGCGGCCTCTGCCCCGGTTAGATTCCGGGCAGCTCCTTTGGGCCCCCTTTGGCCCCCCTTTAGGCTTCTCTCCCTTTTGCCCGTTTTCCACCCCTTCCACAGGGTCACGGCCTCCCCGTGGCCCCTGGCCATCTCCGTTGCCCTATATAACCTGGCGGTAGCGGCGGTTGGCAGCTTTACCGGCCTGGCCGGTGCCGGCACCGCGCTCCTCTGCGCCCTCCTGGCCGTCGCGTTTGTGCTCGCCCTCTGGCTGCGCGACGTGGTGGCCGAGGGCACCTACCTGGGGGACCACACCTCGGACGTTGTCCGGGGCATCGGCCTCGGAGTGGTGCTCTTCATCACCACGGAGGTAAGGGTGTTTGTCGCCATCTTCTGGGCCTACTTTCACGCCGCGCTTTCCCCCGCGGTAGAGGTGGGGGTCTCCTGGCCATCGGCCGGGATTGCCGCCATCGACCCCTTTGCCCTGCCCCTGCTCAACACCGTGCTGCTGCTCTCCTCGGGGGCCGCCGTCACCTATGCCCACCACGGCATTGTGGCCGGCTCACGGGGAAGCGCCCTGGTTGGCATGGCGCTCACCCTCCTGCTGGCGGTGGTGTTTACCGTTTGCCAGGGGGTGGAGTACCAGACCGCTGGGTTCAGCATGCAGGACGGGGTATACGGCACCGTGTTCTACGCCTCCACCGGCGCACACGGCTTCCACGTCGCCCTGGGCACCCTGTTTCTCCTGGTGGGTGCCCTTCGCCTGTTTTACGGCCACCTCACAACGGGCCACCACAGGGGGCTGCAGTTTGCCATTGTCTACTGGCACTTTGTGGACCTTGTCTGGCTTGTTCTCTTTGTTGTTGTGTACGGGTTTAGCGCCGCCTAGCGGCCCCCTCCGGGGCTGCCCTGCAGCGCTATTCCAGAGCCCCCCGAGCGGACGGTAGGAGGGGGCGGCAGAGCCCCCCACCTTCTACCCCGCCCACGGCTACGGCGAGAGCCGGCCGGCCGGGCTTGTACCCCCCTTTACCGGGGCGCCTGCTGCCCCCCTCCCGCGGGGGGCTAGGGTGATTTCCCCACCACCCCTTGCTGGCACACTGCTACCGTTGTCCAGTAAAAAGGGCAATCCACCACTCTCAGACTCCTCCCCCGCTCCCCTCCCCTGCTCCCACCCCCGCTCCCCTC
>Ga0308160_10005806_pt1 | contig 12759 bp, 18 predicted proteins | sample PhyFR1_FD_201036 | JGI IMG/M metagenome (GOLD analysis project Ga0308160, IMG submission 201036) | Phyllosphere microbial communities from UC Gill Tract Community Farm, Albany, California, United States - DLSLF.R1 | ecosystem: Host-associated > Plants > Phyllosphere > Unclassified | place: USA... | reverse complement strand
ACCCTTTTTGCCATCTGCCGAGCAGAAAGGGCGGTCGAGAATCCGACACCGTTGCTAAGGGGGTATCTGAGGGAGGAGCGCGCAATGCAGCTTCCGTCCTCGTCGCTCGCCGCTCAAGTGGTACTCATGGGCCGTCCTCATTCTTGCTTGCAACTCCACTGAGCGCAGGAGGGTCTGCCGACGGTCCGAGAGGCCCGCTCGAGTCATCCCGAATGTAGGAGGTCGAGAAGGCCGCTGCTGCTGCTGCGCGCTGCGGCTGCCCGATCGCTCCCCGGGCCCCGATGCCAGCACCCCGAGTCGGCCTCCGCCGTCGGTCGGTCGAGCGTCCGCCTTCAGTCGCCGCCAACCTGAAGCCGACCTCCCCTTCCACCCACCCTTGCATCTCGGACGACCCTCGCACGAAGGCCCGCTCGAAAGGCACAGATTCAGACGGCAGAGAGCCATTCGCAGGGGCGTTCAGACGAGCGCTCAGCGGCCTGCCGCCTGCCTTTCCTGCAGCCCAAACACCGGCAACTTCAACCTTCCTCCTCCCGCCGCGCCGCCGTCCCGTCTTCGCTTCGTCCACCTCGGATCCCAGCTACCCAGCCAGAGCCCTCGAGGCGGCCTTTACATCCAACCGCCTCCTCTTGGACGTCAGCCCTTGCTCAGCAGCAGACGAGACGCATGGGCCAACATCATTCGTCCTCCGCTGGCGGCTCGTCGAGCGGCGGCCTAGCCGTCGGGTCAATCTCGATCGGCCTCTTTGGCTTCATCCTCGCCGGGGCGGCCCTCATCGTCTGCGCCGTCGTCGCTTGCGTACGTCCCTCCGTATCTGTATGCGGTAGAACCGTCGAGGTGGGCCGACAGGGCAAGGGGGTCGAAGCTCTTCATCCGCGCCCACCCTAATCGGCCTGACTGACCCTGCCGACCTTCCTTCTTTCGGCCTCCTTCAGTGCTCAACGCCACGTCTCCGGCGCTCCTTCGTCAACTCGCCACTCAACCCTAATCGACCCCCTCCGTCCTCCCTCCCTCGTTCCGACAATCCACGGACAACCGCCGTCCGAGCGCTTAACGGCGAGCATCCGTGGTTCGAAGATCCGTTCGTCCGGCTTGCTCGAGAACGGCGCGAGCTCGACGCTTGGCGACAAGCTGTTGGTGAGGAGGAGAGGCTTCTGAGAAGGAAGCCAAGAATTTTTGAGCGGCAGGTCGACGGCGAGAACGACGCCGACGGCGGCGGCGGCGACGGAGGGGTCTCACAGCAGAAGAGGCTCCCGCTAGGCGCCCAGCTCGTCCGCCCCCAATCCTTGTCGTCCGGCAGCGGCGGTGGCGTCCCTGGTAACGACAGTCCCACACTGAACCGACCGTCCGACCCAGTACGCGCCCTCGTTGTTGTCCGGACGGCCGTCCTCATCCGGCTTCCCTGTGCGCCAAAGGTCGAGCCGAGCGAGATGGAGCCGCACGCAAGAGGGAGCATCGTCGGCCTCGCTACCAAGGGCGAGTCGAGCGACAGGCCAACCCCCGCCGACGATGAGGAAGAAGAAAAACTCGAGCAGGCCGATCTGCCCGAGCTTGAAATCGGGCTTGCCTCGCTCGAGCTCGAGGGCGAGTGGCCTTGATTGAGGCCGGCCTTCCTCGTCTTCAAGTCTCTCAGCTGGTCATCAGACAGAGAGCACCGGCTCGCGTTTCGTCCTCCGGATCCGGGCACGCACCTAGTCTGTCGACAGCTTCGCGAGAAGTACGACAACGGCTGCCTCCCCTCCCGCTCTACAGAGCTCTCCCGGCGGGCAACTATCGGGCCAGAAACTGCCCGAAGCGGCTCGTCAAGTCCACCCTCGTCGGCCCTTCGTCGCCTCAGAGTCCCCTCGGGACGGACTGCATCTCCTCCGCCCTCTGGGAGGCGTCAATCTCTCAATGAGGTCGACGCGGCCGGAAGCTGTCGTCATTTGGCCTCTCGACCTCTCGCCCGTCCGCTTGGCCTCTCTCGACTTCTACGGACAATCATCCCACTGCGCATTCCTTCACGCTACGCAGCTCCACAATCCCGAGACGCATCGGGCGCCTGTCCACCAGTCAAACGTGCGGCCTATCCCAGCCCGCGGCTGCCGCCGCCCGCCATCCGCCACGGGGCGACTGGTCGGCCTGGCGCAGCAAGTTGCCAGGGGCAGTCTGCAGACCCTTCACGCAGCCGGGTCGCCTCTCGCGTCGGCTGCTGCAGGCGCTCGAGCGTGGGGGCTTCAAGGTCAAGGGCCCAATGGAAGATAGAGAGGTCATTCTTTCCATGGGCGTGAGCTATAAGTACACCGAATCAAGCGGGGGCAGGGGTTGCCGAGATGGGTGGCCGAGTATGTGACAGGGAGTGAAGGAAGGGGCGCGTGCGTTTATAGGAGGCCGACCGCAAGAGCCACCGCGCCGATCGCAAACGAGGCCTCGACGCCGCGAAGGCGAGCAAAGCCGGCCGAGCCGGGGTTACCACTGCTTCCACCGCTGGTCGTGCTCCCGCCGCTTGTGCCAGCGGCCGAGCCGCCGCCGACGCCCTGGCCGGTCGTGGCAAGCTTTGGGGAGGCCGAGAGCGGGCCCGAGTTGGCAATGTACGTCCACATGGCGACGGGGTCTTCATAGAAGGCCTGGGTCATACCGATTGTCGAGCCGGCTGCTCGTGCGCGGCAGGCGAAGCATTTGGGTTAGCCCGGTGCAAGAGAGAGCGCAGGAAAAGGTCAAGTCAGGGGAGCGCACCGGGCGAGCTGGAGTATTGGATGAACTGGTCGGTCGTGCCGGGGACGAGGTGTCCGCGCCAGGAGAATCCGACGACGGCTTCAGCGATCATCGGCGGCGGGGCATCGATGTCGGTCTCGAGATTGTCAATCTCGAGCTCGGTGTAGATGCCGGTCGAGGTCAGCGCCTGGCCGGCCTCCTATTGAGCGAAGGGGCGAGAACCTCGGTCAGCTCGGAAGCGAGCAATGCGCGTGAGGACAAATTGAGTGCGACGCACAAACTGCTGGAACTCGGTCTTCTCCCCTGGCCGAGGGTGGACGACAACCGTTTGAACGTTGAGGTAGCGGACAAGGTAATTTGTGAAGGTTGCGCAGGCCGAACCGCAGAGACCGTCACCAAAGATGACGACGTTGGCCGGGTTGAAGGTCGTCGTCGCGAGGTAGGTCGTCGGAAGCGAGTCGCGCAGACTGCCGAGTGAGGGGGGGGGGGCGATCAGACCTTTGGACGAGTTCGATGCGAAGAGCAGGGGCAAGGGACGCACATGTTGGAAACGGGGAGCTGGCCGCCATCGATCGAGATATTGTAGCCGTTGCTAAAGTAGTTGCCGCTCGAGCTCGTCAGCGCCCTGCCGTCCTGGCTGCGAAAGTTGCTCGGCCCATAGTAGCCGGCCGAGGACCGCGTCTTGCCCGCGCCGGTCAGGTGCGCGTTGAGGCACTTGCGAGCGAGCGGCGTGTCACGCATGACCCCGGAAAAGTTGATGTCGCCGAGCAGGTTGGAGGGGGCAAAGAACGACTGCCAGACCATGCTGAGCGCGATGGAGCCGCCGCCGTTGCCGGTCGTGTCGATGATGATCTTCTCGACACCGGCGCGGGTAAAGTTCTACAGGAAAGAAGAATTGTCAGCGACGGCGAGGTCCCGGCGAGCAGCAGCGTCAACAACAGCAGTGGATGACGCACGCGGAAGCCTGCGTTCGTGTCCGTCAGGAATTGGTTGGTGCAGCCCGTGCTAGGGCTGAAGGTAGCGAGCTGGAGGAAGAGGGCCAAGCTCAGCTCTAGAATTATCTCTCAGAGGACGACGGGGCGAGGACTGACCCAGACAACGCCGACCGGCTTAGCGTTGGAGCCGTTCGCGGGGAGGACAAAGAACTGGATGTCGCTGCCGCCGATGTAGGTCGCGCTGCTGCGAGGGTCCCTCGGCGTGACGACATAAGGCTGGCAGGCAGACAGACATGTCGGTTCAGCGTTGAGACGGATGAGGGCTGGCGGAGCGTTCGAGCAACTCACGCCACGCGAGCGGTCGCACTGGCTCGACGACGACTGGCGCTTCTCGTGGATCTGGCCGCGCCAGCCACGCTCAGCGACGAGTCCAACCTCCTCCGGGAAGAGGGCGAGCGGGTTGCGCTGGGCCGCCGTCAGCGGGGGCTTGGCGGCAAACGAGCCCGCGTTTGACGACGACGTTCCCGCAGCGAGACAGTTGTTTCGCTTGAATGACGCGGCGCTTGTGTACTGGTAGTCGGACGTCCTCCGGGCGACGTAGGGGATCTTCAGGGGACACATCGAGCCTGGGTCAGCCCGATGGTGACCGATCGCCGCCAATCCATGGCGCGTTCGAAACGTACGACGTAGTCCTGGCCCCCGATCGTGTACGTCACGTTGTCTCGGTCGGGCCACGTCTGCTGCGCGACCGAGCCGAGCGTCCTCGCCGACTCGACGCCGACAAGACTCCTGCCGGCGAGCGCGTTGGTCCGCCGGGCCTGGAGCGACTGGTACGTGCCGCTCTCGTTGGCGATCTCATCGATCCGGTCCCAGGGTGCTTTGCCGTCGATCGCGGTGATCTCCTTGCCAGCGAGGAAGGCGGCGTCGAGGCCGAGGTCGTTGTAGTAGTCCTTGATGTAGAAGTACTAGAGGAAGAGTTGAGCTGAAAGGGTCAGTCGCTGGAACAAGCAGAGAACTCGCAGAGGCAGGGACCGACCTCGTCGTACTGGTCCATGATTGACTCAGCATCGTTGGCGACATAGACTTTGCCCTGGTCGGTCGACGTCGGATCCGAGACGAACGAGACGGGCGGGAAGGGGTTGAAGGAGACGAAGGCCGAGCCAAAGCAGTCGGAAAAGTAGTAGTGGCCTGTACAAGGGGAAGATAGGGCGGAGGGGTCAGGATCGAGGGCTGACACGGGATCGTAACAATGACCTGCCAGTCAGGAAATCTCACCGTCGTTGAGAGAGTCCATGACCCGCGACAGGTCGCGCGAGAATGCAAAGTCGGTCTCGTACGACTGGGCCTTGATGCGGGCGAGCTCGGCCCTGGTCGGGCAGGGGAAAGTCCGAGGAGACGTCAGTCGTGCAGCCCCCTGGCATCGCTCGAAAGGATCGTGCGACGGACCGGACGTCGACCTGCTGGGTGAGCGGAGCGGGCGTGTTGCGCTGGTTAAGCTCAAAGATCGACTGCTCATACATCTGGGTTTCGTCGTGAAGGGCGGTACAGCATACTGGTCAGCGACTCGCCAGATGGGACGCTGCGCTGCGCAAGTCGCGCCAAGAGATGCGGACGAGGGCGGACGGACCTTCTCGACGACCTCGAGCGTGTTGGTCTTGACCTGCTCGTCGAGCGGGATCAGGCTGGAGCGCAAGAAGAAGCGGAGTCAGCATCGTTGTTGCTTGAGCGAGATTGGCCGAGGCGAGCAAGCAAGAGTGTGAAGGCGTGCATGAAGGCGTGCATGCTCATGCAAGGGTCAGGCGCAGCCCCCCCCTTGCGGCGCGCTGCGGCGGCGAGGTGAACGCCTCGCCTTTGCACCTGGCGAGTTTCCAGCTCGCTTTCGGACCGCTTAAAGAGATGAAGATCGGGCAGGGAAGGAGGGGGGGAGGACGTACGCAAAGCAGGCCCTGATCTCGTCGTGGGTGAAGAGCGTGCCGGCGACGCTGGCGTTGAACAGGCTGCAGGCATCGCCCGTCCCGGTAGCACTCGGCCCAGGGGCGGTCGCCGTGCCCGTCCGCGAGGAGCCGGTCGCCCGAGGCGTGCCTGTCGCCGTCGCCGTCGCCGTCCGTGTGATGGCAAGAGACGACTCGAGAGGCTCGGTCCCGTTGAGCTGGCGCCGGTCGAGCTCGGCAGCGGCGGCAGGGAGGCGGCCGGCGAGCGGCGGTGGGGGGGGCGAGAGGAGGTGCTTCTCGCGCTCGAGGATGGCCAGGGCGGGCGCGGCCGCGGCGAGGGCAAAGGCGAAGGCCTTCATGCTCGGGTGGGGAAGGGTAGGAGATCGGTGTGCCCGTTGGCAGAAGGAAGAGAAAGGAAGGAGGTGGGCTGGCTGGCTGTGGGGAAGGTGAAAGGCGGGCTGAGGCGGCGAGCCTTTGAGCCGAGGGGGGGTGCTCGAGTCGTCGGCACGCGTGCGTGTGTGCACCCAGCAGCAGTCTATCGATGTTTGGCGTCGGGGGGCGATCCGACCCTTCCCCCCTCTGGCTCGTCCCTTGCAGCGGGTCGGTCGCGAGAAGCGGTCGAGCTCGGGAGCGTCAGGCTCTGCGCCCGGCCTCCCCTGCGGAAGGCTGCCTGGGCGACTTCCTGCCTCCCTTACCTCGTTAGCGCCCACGTCGGATGGGCTGTCGGTTCCGGGCGCGGCCCGAGGGGCTACTGCGCGACCGGTTGCGTGCCGCTTGCTGGCAAGCTTCGCCCGCCTTCCCCCACCCCTTGAACGTTGACGACCAAGCGACGCTGACGACTCGGCCGAAACCACCAGGCGACGACTTCCCCACTTCGCTGCAGTAGGATGCGCTAGCGCACGGTCTATCGTCCGCTTCGGCCGGACGTCACCGTCCGAATGGGGCGGGACCATCGAGCCAAGCCGGCTGCTGCATGCTGCTACCACCGACGCGCCATCTCGCCCGCCCGACGCTCGTGCCGCGATCCGTCCGAGCCGTCGAGGCCGGCCGGACCCGGCAGGCCGGCGGATACGAGGGAGAGAACGTGCTGGCCGGACGAACCACCAGCAGCTACCTGTCGAACCTCAAAGCTCGAACCGCCTCCAAACGATCCAAGTCCCTCGCTCGGCCACCCGTGCTCGCCCCCCTCCCCCTTCTGCCCTTCTACCTATCCAGCTCTCACATCGGATCGACCCCGCTCCCTCGCAACGTGTCATGTCGGCCAGCCTCACCTCTTCCGCCAGCCCGTTGTCAACGTCGACGATCCGCGCGTCAATCACGGAAGCCGTCTCGCGCAGCACCTCGCTCTCATCCGCCCCCGACGCCCTCTCGCGTCTGTCGACGACCCTCACTCGCTCGGCAACGACGACGACAGCCCGCTATGTGACGGCAACCGGTCGCTTAGGGACGACTACCATCCGCCGACTGACGGCGACGGCGTATGCTACGGCAACAGCGAGCTCACGACCGAAGGCGGGCTCAGGTGGAGGCTCTCGACTTTCGGGTGGGTCCTCGGAAGCGACCGTTCGACCGAGGTCTCGCTATCTGACGGCAAAAGCTCGACCGAAATCCCATAGGGCTCATGATCCTGCCCCTCTTCATCGGCGGTTTTGTCGGCACGCTACTCCTCGGCATCGCAGTGAGGCCTTCCCTTGTCACCACTGCCGATACCGAGGCCGAGACTGAATGGCCCACGCTTTGCCCTCGCCAGCTCTGCCTCATCTTTTCGAAGACGTGCCGCCAGCGCCTCCGGCGGTCCAACAACCCCTTCAGCTCGTCGTCCTACCCTCCGCCCTTGGCCCAGCAGCCGCCATCGCTCCCGCCCCGCCTCGGCCCAGACGGCTTCCCTCTAGCCGGCGCTGCCCTCCGCCTGTCGCGCTCGCTCGAAGAGGCCGACCTTCGACGTGCGCGGGCGGCTCAGGCGCGCGTAAGTGGGGTCTCTGGGAGCGGGCTTGCCGCTTCTGGCCGGTGGACCGAGGGATGGTCGACGGCCAATTGGCTGTTTGCACGCATCGTCCTCGACGGCCTCGACGACGACGGCGATGAGGGCAAACCCCCGCTCTGGGCGGTCGAGATGCGGCCGGTTGACGGCGCTGCTCTCGTGAGTCGCCAGCCCCCCCTTCTCTCGCTGGACGGCAGCCAGCTGACGGCGCTCCCTCGTCGCTCCGCCCAGCCTGTCGGCCTCGCCGTTCTCGGAGGCCGTAAGGCCGAGAGGACGTTCCTCGTCCAGCTGCCCTGTCCATCGTCTGCGGCGTTGGTCGCTGGCGAGCAAGCCCAGCTGCCCGAGCTAGAATTCGGTGTTGAGGTCCTCGCGCTCGAGGGCGAGTGGCTGCCGAGCAAGTGATGTGATGTGCACATGCCCTCTCGACCTTTTGGACGACTCATATCTACGAGGTCGGGGCTGCCTCTGTTACCAGTACCCGAGTCACTCTCGTCTCGATCGGAAACTCCCTGCGGGCGACTACTTAGCCGGCTGAGCCGAACGAGCGCCCGCGGAGGACCAGCGCAACGCGTGGCTCCTCCCCTTGGCCGCGCCCCCTTGGCTGGCCTGCTCCTGCTCCTCCTGCTCGCCATCAGTCATTACCCAGCTCGGCCCTGCTCATCCTAGCTTGCTTCGCTGCACGCTCTCCTGCCCCGTCCCTGCCCATCCGCTCCTGGACACGGACGACAAGTTAGCGGCTTCTCTCGACCCGATCGACCGTCCGCCTTCAGTCACCATCTTGCCCGCGCCGCTCGCTCTTGAAACAGCAGCAGCGCATGCGACCCCGAACGGCCGCCGATCCGACCTCCTCCTCCTCGCAGCCGTCCTCATTCTCCAGCTCAACCTCGGTCTCTGCTGCCGACCGCCGCCAGGACGCCGACGAGCTCGTTCTGATGCCCTCGCCGACCTACGCCTCCGCAGAGGCATCGACGCCGTCGCTTCCGAGCGGCGCCCTGCCGCCGCCGCCCCAGCTCTCGGCCGGCTACCATCAGCCGCACTCAGCGGCGGCAGCGGCGGCGTACCTCCCTGGCCTGGCACCGTCGCAGGCCTACGGTGGCAGCAGCGGTCTCGGCGGCGTTGGAACGCCTTACGGCTTCGCGATGGCTCCGAGCCAGGCGCCCTTCCACACGCTACCCCCGCTCCGGCCAAACTACCACGACGCCAGCGGTGGCTTCGGCCTAGCTGGACCAGGGCCGTCCTCCTTTGCCGCAGCGCAGGCGGCCAACGGTGGCTACTCGCAGCCTCTGACGATGCAGCTGCCCTCGACGACTGAAGGGGCGAACCACAAGCGCCGGGCGTCGACCATCTCGCTCCCGGCCGCCAACGGCGCCGTTGGGCCGGAGAGCGCCGACGGCCACGATGGGGAGGATGGCCATGACGGCGGCAAGCGCGTCAAGACGCCAAGGGCGTGCGACCGCTGCCGGGGCAAGAAGACGCGGTGCGATCTCATCATCGGTAGCGAGCCGCTCATCTGCAAGTTCTGTCAGAAGGTGCGTCTTGTTCTCACCCCGGTTGTCCGCTGCCAAGTCGCAGCACTGACGGCCCGGAGCTCCGGGTCCTCTCCCTCCGCCTCTGCAGAACGGACTCGAGTGCACTTTCTTCCTGCCAATCACCGAAACACGCTTCAAGAAGCGGCGGACAGAGTCGACGAGCGGCCCGCATGACGAAGGGCCCGGCGAGCGCAAGACGACTGCTAAGCCGGTCGTCAAGTCTGAGGAGGGCGTTCGGTCGGCGGCGAGTACGGGGCCGGCACCGCCTCGTGTGACGCAGCAGCTCGCTCTCACCCAGCCGCCGCCGCCCGACAACTACTTCAACTTCTTCAAGACGCCGCCGGCCGCTCCTGAGCCCGCCGCGCCCCAGACGCTAGGCCCACCACACACCATCTTCCACCACGCCAAGCCGATCTCGCCCCGTGTAGCGGCAGCCAAGCCGTCAGCGGCAGCGCCCCCGAAACCGTCGCCGGTCCAGTCACACGGCTCGGCCTCTGGTTCGGCCGGCCAGACCTCGTCGTCCGCGGCCGACCGGACGCACGACCGACTCGCGCGAATTCACGGCCCGACGAGCATCCCCTTCCTCATCCACTCGAGCGCGTCGATTCCGCCGTCGACCTTCTCCCAGTACGATCTCAAGCACCACACGACGTGGGAAATCTCGGCCGGCGGCGACGGCATCGTCAAGGTGCTCGCGCCGCCCTGTCCGCCTCTAGGCGACGGCGGGCCCGGCGAGGAGGTCGGAGCCGAGATGCTCGAGCGGCTCGTCAACCACTTCTTTGAGGACATCTCGCCCATCTTTCCCGTCGTCACCCGGCACGAATTCCTCAGTCTCGAGAACCCCTCGCCGCTCCTCCTCTACTCGATCTGTGCCGTCGCCTCGACCCGGCGGTCGATTCCCCGTGGCGTTTTTTCCTCGCTCCGGACCATCATCAACGGCATCATCCGGTCGAACGACGTCCTCTCCGACACCTCGCTCGTCAACGTTCAGTCGCTCCTCATTCTCGCGCTCGTTGGCGACTTGCACGTCAGCGTCGGCGCCGGCGGTGCCGTCGGCGCAGCGAGCGTCAGGCTCGGCGTCGCCATCCGGATGGTTCGTCGTCCTTCATCCCAGCCTGCCTATCGTCTCGACCCCCGTCGGACTGACCACTTGTTCTGGCTGGCTCTCGCAGGCGCAGGACCTCGGCCTGCACCGCGACGAGATCAAGTCGACCATCGAGATGTCGGAGCACGATCGGCTCGAGGAGCGTGCCTTTCTCGAGCTCAAGCGCCGCGTCTGGGCCGGCTGTGTCATCATGGACCGCTGGTACGCGGCCAGTCTCGGCACGCCGATGCTGATCGATCTGCTCGACTGTGATGTGCGTTGCTGCCACTTCTGCACTTTGCGCCCCCCCCGCTCGCCGTCGAAAGCCGGCCGCTGATCCGCCGAGGGCATCCTCCTCCAGGTCCTCCTGCCTGACCCTTGCGAGGTCCCGCTCCCGGCCCGCCTCAGCGATCCGTCGTGTCAGGGCCAGCCCTATGCGTTCGCGTCCGAGCTGCTCAAGCTGTCGATTCTCCTCGGCCGCGTCACCAAGGTTGGTGCTCGTTCCTTCGCTTCGCTGGTGCTGGTGATTGGAGCTGACCGTCCTTTGCCCTTCGCTCTGCCAGACGATCTACGGGCCGACCGGTCTCCTGCATGCCAACGACCAGCAGCTCGACTCGCTGCTGACGGATCTGAGGAGTTGGAAGCTCTGCCTCCCCCCGTCATTGCAGTTCACCGGGCCGACGGCCAGCGCCCCGGCCGGTATGCTCCACATCCTCTATGGCGCCATCGTCTTTCTCTTCTGGCGCGTCTTCATGCGTACGTTTGGCATCGGCTTGGAAGGCAATCGCCCTGCGCTTCCGCTTGACAACGCTCTCCCCGCCGCTCCTCTGCAGGCATCTCGTACCAGTGCCCCTCGCATCTGCATTTTTCGCTCGAGGTCGCTCAGTGGACCGAGGTCGTCACGCTCGCTCACGACTCCATCCGCTGGCTCAATCTCGGCAGCAACGCGCAGGTGCGTGTTCAAAAGCGGCGCCTGTACCCTCGATTGGTTCGCGCAGATCGGCAGACTGACGCTCTGCTTCCTTCCAGATCCTCGACTCGCTGTTCATCACGAGCTACGCGACAACCTCGATCGCGCTCGTCCAGTACCACACGTGGGCTCGGCGCAAAGATCCGGCAGCGCTCGAGTCGCTCCGCATCCTCAAGGACATCGTCAAGCGCTGGGAGGCGACCGTCCAAACGCCGGACGTCGTGCACCCCATGTCGGTTCGGCGCAAGACGCTCGAGGTCATGGGCCTCCTGTACTCGGCCGCCAAGCACACGTCGTCCCGCCCATCAGATACGGCGTCCGCCGGCGGCTCGAGCGAAGGCGGGGCTGAGGAGCGCACTCTGAACCCAACGACCGGCGTCGTCAACCGCGGCTCGCTGATCGGCCAGAGGGTGCTCTGGGTCAAGGACGCGTCGCTGCCCGGCGGTGGCATCTTCCTCGCCGAGGACGCCGTCCGCAAGAAGCTCGAGGCCGAGGGCCTCCGCCAGAACGTCGTTCTCGGCATGCTGGATGCGTCGGCCGAGGAGCCATCGGCCAGAGGCGGGGAAGGTGGCGCTGCCAACGGGGCCTCCTCCACGATGCCCTCAGCAGGAAACGAGGGGATGCTGAACCTGAACCCGCACATCCACGTGCGTGCCCGAGAGAAAGAAGCAGACTTCTGAGCTCTCCTGAGACTGACACTCCCTACAACCCCGTTCTACCCGCCAGGATATCGGCCTTTCCAACATGAGCGCCGCCCAGGTCGACGCCTCGGTCTACGATCCGACATTCGGCGGTCTCTTCCCGCAAGACGTCTTTCCGCCGGCGACGCCGTCCTCGAACGCTGCCACCGGCGCGGGCACGAGCAGCATGGCGATGACGGGTCCAAACGACATGCTCGCAGGCCTGCCCGCCAGCGTGTGAGTCGTCCTGCCCTTCCCGTCTCCCGTCTGGACGCCAGGAGTCGTCAGCTGAGGCTGATCCCCCCGGCCCGACGCAGCTTCGATTGGCCCTCGTGGGACAGCTTCTTTCAGAAGAATGGCGGACTCGACGTCGACGCCAGTCCCGGCTCCGACTTTCCGCTGAACCCTGCCACATCAGGGACTGGTCTCGCGACGCCTGCAGGCAGCGCCGGTGGCGGAGCATCGCTCACGCCGTTTTCTGCGCCGTCGTCTTGAGCGACCGCGTCTTACTTAGAACTTGTCCCGTCATGACTATCATTTTGACGCCCCCCCCCCCTTCCTTGCGCGCTCGCGAGGGTGACTAAAGTGAGACGACATGCGAGGGGGAGTCCGGCCGGTGCTGCTGCTGCATGACGACGCCCGTCATACCGGACGACGTGTGCTCTGGCTTGCGAGGGCCTCTACGACGCGCTCTCTTTCTGGTGTTCACGCTGTTGACCGGGTCGCCGCGCCAGCGTAGGTCGGCTTGTTTGTCGGCCCGGCAGCCCCGGACCATCGTCACGCCGAGGCCAAGTTGCCGAGGCTTCACCGCACGACACGCAGCGCAGCCCTTCCTTGCATCTCCTGCTCCTCCTCACCCTACACACGCACGCACTCCTCCCGCCTCTCTACTCCATCCCTCAGGCTTCGTCCAGATCTCCTCCTCCCTTGAGACTCTCCCCTACGAACAGCACAACAA
>Ga0308160_10005805_pt1 | contig 12760 bp, 14 predicted proteins | sample PhyFR1_FD_201036 | JGI IMG/M metagenome (GOLD analysis project Ga0308160, IMG submission 201036) | Phyllosphere microbial communities from UC Gill Tract Community Farm, Albany, California, United States - DLSLF.R1 | ecosystem: Host-associated > Plants > Phyllosphere > Unclassified | place: USA... | reverse complement strand
CTTACCGCTTGAAGATAGCATGTGCAGTGGCCAGTACACCGTTGTTGACGACGAAGTCATCCGCTGTTAAGCTTGCGACGAGGTCCTAGCTCTCAGCTGACTCTCTTGATCTAGATTTGGGCTGAGGAACTCACGTCGACCAAATTGGACCATTTGTGCGGGAAATCGTAGGTGGCTACAGCTGCCAGACCTTCTCCGATCTGGGCCTGCAGCAGACTCGTCGATGGCTTGGCGAGACTGATCATAGCGGGAACGAGCTGGCTTTTGATAGCATCCTTGTCACTCTCGCTAATTTCGAATCCAGCGCCCTCTTCACTCTGTTGACATCAGTTTCCAGCACTTGTATGGACAGAGTGGGCGGTACTCACCTCTTCAGATTCCCATAATCGCTTCACAGCATTCTTGAAGTAGACTCCCGCTGCCTGCCTCACCACCATCTCGACGTCGTCCGACCGGACGAGGTCGAGCACGAGCTGAAGGAAGCCGGATTGCTTTTCACCATTTCGGAGCTGTTCTTCGGCGGCTCGTCGAGTAGCGCTATCTGGAGAGACCGTTGAAGTGAGGGCCTGAGATAAGAACTGCAGGTTTTCGGGTGTTGCTTGCATGATGAAGGAATGCAAGTGAAGTGTTACAGAGAGGATATTGTCGAAAAGTCAATATCAACCTGGTCGGCAGGGTTCAAAGTGGACCACCGGATGAGACGCGATGCGTGACGTAACTTTATTTGAGAACCCGTGTTTTTACATTTGCCACCCGGTGGCGATTCGAGCAGGATTACATGCATAGCTACAAATGGGATTATACACAGCGAGCTGATTATAACAAGGCTCAGTCCAGGGAAGACTAAATGACAGATGACTATGCAAACAGACCGGATCGATCTTCCTTGCGCTATCGTTAGCGAAAGCATTGTCATCCGCACATACCGCTCGCATGCCATGACTAGCCGCCAGATACAGCTTGAACAGGCGGCCGCAACCCTCCACATCGGAGAAAGGGTACTTGGCACCCAGCCTGTACGCAGCTGAGAAACCAGAAGCTACAGCCAGCTCGTGCATGTTCAAGATAGTCCTGACGGTTAATTCTTCGCGTTTGGCATTAGACCTACCAAGCGCCGGCGAAGTAAGTGTGGTTCTTCCCGTTCAAAAACATCATCCAGGGGACAACCTTGTAGTAATGCTGCGCCCTGTGTGATTGCTGCAGCGTTAGCGGCCAGTCGACATGCGAGATCAATTTCTGCCCACCTGCTTCCACCATTTCTCGTAGATTCGCTTGTCGCTGCGAATCTCTTTGTCCGTCCATAGCTCCTTGCTCCCTTCCTTGTCGAGGAAGATGGTCTGGAAGACATGGTCTTTCAGCTCGGCTTCCGGTTTGCCATCGGGATTCTGGCCTTTCCTGGCGCTTTCACCAGTCTTGTCGTGAAGCGAGCTGAAAGGGTCGGTGGGATCGTTCTGCGTGGCAGTGGAGTCTGAGGAGGAAGACGCTCGGCCTTCCGACTCTGGTGGTCCCTCTGCTGGCATACCTCGAAATTGCGGCTGGTAACTGCTAGATCAGCCTGGTCCAGCGCGCGCGGCCTATGATTACTTACTGCGTGAGATCGAAGCTCATCTCAATCTTCGCTCGGTTCTCCTCGTACTCTTTGATGTAGTACAGCGGCCTGAAGTTTTTCTCTGCGAATTCAAATGCCTTGTCATCCTCCTTGCCGGTGGACTTGGCATTAAGTTCTGGTCGGTACGATGTCTCGTAGTGCTTCTTCATGTAGTCGAGATCGTTGTGCGTAATTGTCACGTCGTGACTTTTGTAAGCTTCACCCCCGTTTAAGGTATGATGCTCACAGATACAGGACATTGCCTAACACTTTCCGCTCTCTCCAAGTCGCCGACTTGCCCAAGATCTTCAACGCCGAGTCAGCATCTGTGGGTAAGCATAGTCACTTAGTAAGATCGACCAAGTATACTCACCGACGGCTAGAATCAGATCGTCAAAGTGCGCATCCTCGGTTTCTCCATCCGGCGTCTTGTACGCGATGACTACTCCCGCCTTTGATCGATCTCGTACTTCGAAGACTTCATGTCCCAGCTTGTAGGTCACGTTGCCACCCTCTTCAACCTTGCTCTTCCAAGCAGAGTAGGTATCGTGTAGCTACTTGTCAGTATTGCAGCATCGCAAAGCCACTCACATTAGGGAATCCATACATCGTAGGGATACTGGCCAACAGACTCTTCTCGTCGAACTCGAACAGCTTCATGCTTGGGTCAAGGAAGACCCGCTCCAGGATCGCGCTGGAGACATATGGAGTCTGATTTCCGGTACCGAAGAAGAGTGCGACCAAGGGGTAAATCATCCTCTCCCCAAAATCGGGGGAGAATCGGAACACCTTGAGCATCTTGTGAACCGGCATGAGCGCAAAGATCGGTTCGAAAGCCTTGATGATCTTGAGGGCGCGGCCGAACTTCTTGATGTCTTTGGCAAAAGATCGAGATAACTGAGTCGGATAGACGTTGCTCCAGTAGTTCTCATCCTTTCCAAATGCGACCTGCATGCCGACGGGGGTGGGCCTGGATGTCAGCTGTATCCGGAAATGATTGTAAGTCTGCTCACTTGAAACCAAGAATCTCGAACATCTTGATAGTGTTGTAACTAGAAGTCAGAAATTTCGTTGCTACTCCCTTACAATTGTGGACTGCATCCTTGCACACCGTCGTTGATGTACCCAGCGCCGTATTTGTCCGCATCGATCTTGATCTGATCCGTTAATTCGGTCGGATGAGTTGGTCGAATGGGCAACTCACCGATGTGGCCATTCCACCCGCTTCCTTCTCCTTGTCGAAGATTGTCACCTCGAATTCATCAGGGTGTAGGGACAGCGCATATGCCGCGGACATTCCCTGTATGGTCAGACGAACTCAATTGATGATCGGGAAAGCAGCTCACAGATGCACCTATCGTCAGTCCCTTCGTCGCCATACTAGCAGAACCACTCACCTGCTCCTACAATACATATCCGCTTTTTCTGTCCTGGTCGTGGCATCTTTCTGAATCTCGAGATATCAGACAAGTGAAGAGGTCGATTGTATAGAAATGCCGATTCTCATGTGGTCGTCAACAAATCTCAGATCGCTGCACACGTCATCGGCTCGTGGCGTGCCTGTCAATCGAGTATCATCACGTGTTGAGTAGCTGTTCCGTGGCATCGCCCCATCTAGACAGTGCATGTACACAGCGTATCATATACAAACATACAAGAGAACACGATCGAAAGATCTCGCAACAAGCAACTCAATCTAGATACACATCCGCATTCCCACGCTGGACCATGAACCTGCATAAGTCAGCTCGAACGGCGCAGAACTCACCTTCTCGGATCCGGTTTCATGGCGTGCGCATACTTTGGCAAACCGTATTGGGAAGTTCTGCCTGCCACCGGACCGTCCATGAAGGTCATGGCACTTCCAGCGACGCTCGCGCCATCATCGTACATCTCTTCTGGCCCTCCTCCGACCACACTGGGTGTTTGATACATACTGGCAGCGCCCCTAGGTCCGTCCACCTGCATCGAGACGGCTCTCTGTCGACGGTAAGGGTCTTTGAAGAGGTGAGCGTCTTCCACTGAGAGTGGAGGAGACGGTGCCCGATGTGAAAACATTTCGGATGGCGCTGGATGCGGTACGTCTCGGGGTTGGTGGAAATGCGAATGCGAGTGGTTTCGGCGACGAGGTGTCACCCTAAGATCTTCGAACTCCGACAGGACACTGGAAGCTCGTCGCTGTCGGCGAGTGACTTTCCCTTGATCGATGCGGTTTTCATGGCCGGCGTCACAATGAGAATGACGGTGACCATGATGAGGATGATGAGGATGATGACGGCGGTGGTGATGCTGATCTCGATCGGCCTCACTATGGGCTACCTCCCGTCTCGGGGGCTGTTCGTCGGGCCCGTCGGCTCGATATGGCATGTTACGGAATGCGTGATCCTCGACGTTGTCGAAATGTCTTCCAACAGCATTGAGGCTGTCGCCATGGATCGTTTCGTCGCTGCTTCGATGCGGGAACGGTCGAGACGCTCGCGTTCGCACGCTTCCGCTATGTGAGCCAGGCTCTGAGGGTGGAACGAGCTGTGACCTTTTTCGTCCCCTCGGGTCTTCGTCCCCAGACTGATATCCCCTCGGTTCTGGTGCTCCATGACCCCGGTGTGAGTCGTGTCTGTGCCGCTCACTCTCATATGAACCGACCCTGGGACCAAGCCCCGGATGAAGTCGATTTCGGGTATCCCGGTCCCCGTTCGCCTGATCTACCGGGCTGCCATTTCGGGACCCATTACGAGATCCTTGTTTGGACCTAATGGGGGTCTGAGATCTCCCGTCGAGGCTGTTGGGAGCTGGTGGAGGCGGAGCGCTGGGGGAGAGTGAAAGTGGCGAAGGTAAATTGGGCGAATATGAGTTGCCCAGCGGGCTGCCACTTGGAGAATGTCGATGACCATGTGAGTTCCGGTGATGATGACCCAGAGAGCCTGCTCGGCGATGTTGCGATTCTTGGTGTTCCCGGTAGCTCGACAGATTGTCTTGAGATGAGCCCATTGACCCTGAGCGCGAACGATGTTTCGGTCGAGCATAGTATGACACATCCGACGATGCATCGTCGTCGTCGTACCTTGATGGAGAGTGTGTGTGGTGGTGCTGCCGAGGGGCTATCATGCTATCCCCTGTCTGAAGTCGAGGCGCAGGTCGAGGCGCAGGTAGCGAGGAGGTGTACCACCCCTCCGATCCTGTATCGGTAGGAGCGCGCAGATGATCTGGTAACGGCTGGCGAGAAGCATTACCGTTGTACATTGACCCACCGGCGTAGATCGATCTGTTTGCAGGGAACATCTGTGTCGGACCCCCTGGATTGTGCGACAGGTGTGTGGATCGGAGTTGAGGCGCTGTATACCCTGCATCGGCGAGGGCGGGAATGGCGTCATGTGGATCTGCGGTCAGTATGTCAAGCATGCCGTGAAGCAGATCATGACTTACTCGCGATACCACCGGGATTGGGAGGGATGATTGCGGATGCGCCGGCGGCTGCGGGTCCGTAGCCACTCGAGGATAGCCCACCAGGCTGTGATGTAGTCTGGGGATCGAAGAGAGGGGTGAAGGGTAGTTTCATCGGATATGGTCCGGGTGAGACTATGGTCAGTAGTGGGCTCCCGTATAAAACCTAGCTTACCTTCGAGAGGCATCGTGAATGAAAGGCCAGGATACGGGAATGAGTTGTATAATCAGAAAGAGCAATCGACTAGTCCGCTGGCGAAGATGGTGGTTGCGTAGCAGCTGTCAGTGGTAGCGAGGAGTTCCAGCGAGGAGTTCCAGCGCACGAAGTCAAGCTCTGTTGTATAGGCAGTGGCAATGGATCAGAGCCCTGCAGACCAGTCCCAAGGGTAGATAGAGAGAGACCGATGAGCTCATCGTTGCATCTCACCGTCGTGTGATCAAGCAGTTCAAAGGAACGTCTTGAGCCTCGACGAAGCTCCTTTGTCCAAAGTGGAAAGGGTGAATGGGCAGATGTCGGCCGAGAGATCTCTCGCGGCATGCCGCGTCAGTTCAGCAATAGATCTGACCTTCGAAAAACAAGCGTCATCAGTATCAGAAGCAAGAAGCTTAAGTTTTGGTATGGAGCTCGATCCGTGCGAAGAGCGAAGAAGTCGACATTATCATGAGAAGCGGCCTGCGATCACACAACAAGATATGACGCGATGTCCATTTCTCGCCTGCTTCGACATCTCATATCCGGGTCTAACTGTTGTTACGCACGCTGTCCCATAGATCCTCCCCATTGTCTTTCGCGGCCTGCAGCAGGTTGCCCGGCGTGTAGTGGTTTGAGGTCGGCAGAAGGCTGTTTCGCGATCGTAATGCCTGCTCCGCCATCGTATCTTGCCAGAAGTACAGCGCGAGGAAAATCGTTCCCACGAAAAGCAAGATTTCTGCCGAAAGCCAACGTCTCGCATAGTCTACGATCAGTTATATTTTGTTCGACCGCCAACACACTTACAGGCCACTGTATGCGAGCTCCCGTACTATCATCAGCGATGTCTTGCCACGGCCTGAAGTGCTCACCTTCTCGTTGAACCGATGCGCCATTTGTGTACAGTCCGAAACAGCAACTTTGCCGTATTTGACGCCGTCGAGGTGGACATCCCAGATAGCGTATAAAGCGTTGATGGTGCCTAGGAAGAGTATGACGAAGCGAAGGAGAAGCGAATCGTACAGTCCCCATCCTACAGCGATGATGGCCCCGAGGATAAGAGATGTCAGAGCGATACTGAAGTCAGTGCACGTTACAGCTTCGCTCATACAGCTGGATCGAAGCCACTTTCTCCTTGTCCGTGACGTCCGTTTTGTGTTTCGCCTCAACCTTCTCAGCCCAGATTTTCCGCTTCTTTTCCTCGTGGTCGGCTCTCAATTTTTCATACCGCTTGATCTTCGCCTCGCGGCCAAAACGTTTCGCAAACCATAGACGCGTCGCATACTTATGTTGTCGGAAAAGCTCTTTGGGGAGGATCAAAGCGCACATGACAGTGGATCCGATTGTTATGGCGGCGAAGACGAGCGCGGCGACTTTGCTGGCAACGGCGTCAAATCCCGCGAAGACGAAGCCACATCCGATGAAACAACTGCCGGTATAGCCAGCAGGAAGGGTTAGAGTATGTGAAGGTTGCCGAGCAGGTTTGGGGGCGAAGAATGTCGCGCCTCCCTCGTTCCAGTCGACCAAGATCAACGTGACTTTGCCGCCGCTGAGCGTTCCAACAACCGCATGGCAGATTTCGTGGTACAACACCGTAAGGTATTTGATCGGCTGCACGATACCGAAACGTGTCCATTCGTACATCCACACTTGTTTCGTTTGTGGCTCGCGTCGGGGCTCGCCATCGGTCTCGCGTATGACTTTGCCGTCTTTGTCGACGGCGTCCACTAAAACGTACTCGCCTCGATCGTCTGTCACGTAGATGTCAACTAGATGATAGTTGGTGGGGATGCCCTTCCTGCTCAGGTCAGTCGCGCCTTACCGACCAAACGCAGGAGCAAGACATACCAGAAGCATGCCGCAAATACCACCGATACTCCGATCCACATGAGAGACTCTTTTTGCGCATCGTTCAGCCGATAAGGGAAGACTTCAGCGCCGTTATATTGACCAAGCCATCGATCGAAAAAGCTGCGCGCATTGTCGACCTGGTCGGCGAACTGGTCCGCGACGTCCATAACGCTGTGATGGCCTGATCGGAGAAGAGCTGACACCCTCTAGTTTGCCTGCGCCCAGTATCGAGGATGACCAGCGGCGATCGCTCGGCCGGAGCGGATGAAAGGACGCTAGCAGAATGCGACCTAAGGGGTATGCGCTTTGATATACGCATTTCTGTAACTCTTGGGTTTGTCAAAGGATCCAATCATCTGTTCGTAGGCGGGAAGAGAGCGCCAAGAATCTGAACGTTGGTTGCTTTCCGACTTGCGCACCTGGATCGCGAAAACTCACCTCATCGAGTACGCATAGCACGATTTGTTGATTCAGGCGCTTGTCTTGCAAAGCGCCGAATACCCTTCTTGCAGCCCGTCGGGCATTTCCCCGACCGATCATATTTGCAGCCACATCTGATAATCAGAATGTGCCCACTCATATCAAGACGGCAAGCTCACCAGGAATGAGCAGGCCTAGTTTCTTGCCCGCTCTCTGTCGGGTTTCCGATCTTTCGGCATCTGTCCTCGGTTCGGACGCGGGCCTCCTCTCACCGCCTGGCCACATCATCTCTTGGAAGCCTGTCAGAGTGTCGACAAGCGAGTTGGCCGACAGAGCGGTTTTCAATGTGTCCCGGACTTTTCTGCGAATGAGCTGGTGCTATGGATCTGGCCTACCTTTCTATCGTACTCCCTAGAAATTGCTGCAGTATCACTACAATCGCCTGTCGCCTGAGCCAATTGTTCTCCTTCAGGTCGAAAACTTCGATAAAGAGATCGCATATGGGTGTGGTGAATGATCCGCTTCCTGATTCCCCACCCATCGGGGCGATAGGGGATTCTGAACTTGGCGCTTTAGCGGCAGAGTCGGCCAAATCCTTTGACCAGCCTGTCTTGAGCGCTTGAGGCAAGAACGAAGTTCCAAGACCGGCGATTTCTTCGGTACCAAGTCCCATCATGCCTCCCAAGTCAATCAGCTGTCGGTTGAGCGTTGAATACATGAGGTCAAGCATATTGGGTCCGAGGAGGTTGTCGTCAAGCGATGTAGCCATAGTTCTGTATAGAGATTTAACGATATTGTGCGGCGCCAGGGCTGACACGCTGCTGGTTCCATTTGCTGCGTTTGAGTGCGCCATCGAGCGGGATAGAAAAGATGAAAGTGCCCTGTTCTGGCAAAGAGCAGGGGACGAGGTCACTGACTGCCGTTAGTAAGTCCACGACAACGACTCGCTCACCTGTAGATATCGCTGCAGACCGAGCCTTCTGGTTTCGATAAATCCTGCAGACAGGTTTGGAACAAGCTTCTTCGGCGGCAGCTCGTCCACCCCTTTCATCAAACCCGTCTGACCTGTCGCGATCGACCACTCTCTGAGACTCTTGTCGAGGTCCCAAAAGTCGTTATATCGTCTGGACACGGTCCATGTACCATTTGTTACGTCTCCATCCTTCTTGATTTCGACGGTGTAGCGCACGACCTGCTTTCCACCCTCGTCGTCCGCGCTTGCGATGATCGTCGACGGGATTGTAATCATGGTACGTCCTGGCACAATTCGGCTCTCCTCTTCCTGTTGTTCATATTGCGCTTTCTGAAAGATCGCCGACCGTTGTTCGCGTCTCACTGAGGCATGTGAACGGTTCAGGATTGCCAATTCGGCTGAATTGCCGGTCAGCTCAGCCTGTCGGATGAGACCATCCAGCAGATGCTCTTGTTTGACGAGTTCCTCGATCTTGTCCTGTAGCCGTGCGATCTCGCGGCTGACGTCGATATCGCTCGGCAGGGAGACTTGCAAGAAGCTTTCAATGCTTTCTTCCACCGCGTTCTCCCTGTCTTCGTTGATCACATCATCTTCGAAAAGGTGTCGTTCTTGTTGACTCACATCCACCGTATCTTCAGACAGCCTGCGAGTCAGAGAAGCAACTCTCGATGACCCGGTCGACGCTAAGGCCGGGCGTTTCGCATGAGGATCTCGGAGATCATCGACGCTTCTTGAGTGCAATTTGCCTAACGGTTCGGTTGATAGGTCTTTTTGTGGGGCAATCATGGATGACGAGACAGACTGCGCTTCTGCGGGTACATATCCGGGCTTGATGGCGTCGGACTGTATCGTTTGACTCGTCATGAGGCCGTCGGAGGCAATAATCTCGCTCAACGCTGCTTGAATCGCCCGCATCCTCTCCGCTTGTATAGCATCCTCCTCTTCCTCGTGCAAAGCGTCTTCGTCGTCATCTTCGTCGAAAAGCTTCGATCGTTCTTCCCTGACTTCTTCGACTTTGTCGCTGATGAGAAAGTCTAGCTGGGAAGAACGGCGAGCGGACATCGAGGGTGTAGTTGGCAAGCTGTTCCGAACGCCACCTACATCGCCTTCGCTGCTGCTGAGCTTGCGCGAGGTCGCCGGTCGAAGATCAGTGTGCCGGCGGTCGATATCCGGCGGCGCGAACATCACACCTGATACAGTTGACGGGGCGGCAGGCGAGAAATATCCTCCGAAAAGAGCAGGCATGGATGGTTTAGGGGACGTCGGGGGTCGCGGTTCCATAGTCCGCCGTTGAGGTGCAGCCAGCGTCGTCATGACTCGATGACTCTTGCGAGGCGGTAATGGAGGCGGTAAAGGAGGCGGTATCGGTATCGAGGTGGACATTTCGGGAGAACCGACCGATAGATCGTGCGTAACTTTGGCTTTTGATAGGTCCGAGCAAGCTTTCAAAAAAAGCTCGCTCTTCTTGAAACTCTCCCAATCCTCCTCTTGCATCTGCTCATAAACGGCCTGTTGGCACATGAACATGGCTTGTTTCGCTCTCTTGACATCGGCCTGATTAAGCGGGCTGGCGACCAATGTGGCTATAGTATCGATATGTTTTGCAGGTATGCTGAGAAGCTGATCGGGTCGAACAAAGTATGTCTGATGTAGAAAGGACAAGTCTTCGTGAACCGTTTCGGCGCTCTGAGATGCGGCATGGTCCGCTGATATGAGCGTACCATCGATCGATGCGTTCTTCCCGATGCCCTCGAGTGGGTCTTTGAAGCTTTCGACGGTCAGCCAGAATTGCACAAGTCGAGACCGGAAGCGTCGTTCCATGAATTCGAGCCAGTACGCCAGAGATGAGGTGTCAGAAAGAACAGAGTAGAGGTCTACCGCAGAAGCTTGACCATGAGGCCCATTGTCATTACCCTGCTTGGCTGACGCAACTGATGGCTATCGTCAGCAAGGCACGACCGTCAACTCGAGAGATCTCACCTTTCCTGGAGATCGCGACAGAATTGCAATTCTCGCGTCCACTTCCAGTCTTGCTCGCTCGAGACGCTTGACGTATTTCCTCGCCTTCCTCACCTGCATGTCGTTTTCTCTCTCTGAACCATCGGAATGGAGAGACCGATCTAGCGCGGCTTTTGCCGTACGTTGCTCGCGGTCGACATCTGCTCGAAGTCGTCGCGCTTCCCCGAGCGTTCTCACTTTCGGGATGGACTTGAGGAAAGCTTCAAACTGGCGAGTTGAAGATGAAGCCGTGATCGATGTAGACGTCGGTATCTTCCGGGAATTTGCAGGCGAATTCTGTCGTGAATCAGAGGCCGGGTTCGGTAAGCTAGATAAAGCAGAGAGGAACTTGTTGACCTGCTTTCTGATTGTCAGCTTTGCAAGGGCTAGTACTCACTGTTCATGCAGGTATTTACCACCCTTCTCGTCTATCTGTCTGTTCCAAAAGTCACTCTCGCACATCATCTCAAAAACAGGCAGTAAAATAGTACCGAGGAGCACCTCCCGTACAATTGTGGTGACTACTTCGGACTGGTCCTTTTCCGGCAGTATGCCGTGCACGACCCGCTCGAGCACGGACCGAAAGTGCGCTTCCACAGGAGCGAGCGGTGCTTTCCCAGACACATGCGCTTGTTGAGATAGAGCCGGATGACTATCTAAAGGTAAAGGCAGCGGCAAAGCGGTATCGGGCGGCCCACCGGCCGAAGACAAGTGTTCGACTGAGCGATAGTGACGGACATGATCCGTCAAAGTCGGTACGATCCTTGAGACAATAACGTTTGACCAATCGACATGGCCTGATCTCTCCACCAGATCAGAAAGAGCCTGGTGGATCAAGTCGTCCACAGCGGTAGGAAAGGACTTTGAGGGGGAAATCCGATTATACCACGGGAGAATGAAGCTGGAGCGTATAAGCTTGAAGATCGCATCTAAGCGATCATCCAAGTTGTCTGGAGCGTTTACATTTTGCGGCCGAGCTGGATTTGAGGACTCCTCCCATTGGTATTTGGTGAGCACCGCCGACCAAGCAGAAGGAGTGGTGAAGGCGAGCGTATGAAGGCCATAGCGTCGGGCGTATGAAGGTGAAAGCTTTCGCTCGTATCCAACGAGGGAATAGAGGGCCCAAGCAGCGGATATGACAGCAATAAGAGCCGTCCACAGCGGTAGCAGGACGACAGCGCGTAGCGAGTTGAAAGAGTAGCTGAGAGCGAAGCCGAGCGTGAGCAGCCCTGCGACAGCTGCAACTGATAGCGGCATGCTTCGCAACACGGTCACCGGAAGCTTTCGCAACCCTTCACTGTTCGTTTCGACTTTCCGCGTGAGCTCATGGAATAGTGGTCGGGATTTACAACATTATGATGATCAGAGTCGAAGTCAAAGCAAGGGAGGATTGTGACGGGATGAACCAAATACGAACCGGCTTCGGCACCAGGTTTCGTTTCAACCTTCACCTTACATTGTCCTCGATTTTCTCTCTACATTGGCAGCTTTGCACTCCGATGTCTGTTAGAGGAGGAAACGGTAATTGCCCTGCATGACTACACGTGCGCTTGCCCGAGCAGGTCTTGCACCTGTACCTCATATAGACTTACCTGTCGGTCCTCGACCTCAATATATGAATGACCGGGGTATCGAGATCGACAGCGACGATATCCGGCATGTGCTCGACCTGACCGATGGCGCCAATCCCCACACAGCCCTAGGCGAGGATGCAGATGTCGGAAACATGGAAGAGGAGGTGGACGCAACCATAGAAGTGGACGCTGAGCCATTACTCAGTTTAGCAGAGAGGTGAGCAACTCCAGAGTGTGACAATGGGCGAACAACTGACTCGACCAAGCCTAGTGCTACCGTTCTCTCTAGCGCAGACAAGGCAGCGACATCTCACGCATCTCCTTCCACACGCCTTCTCTCATCCTCCTATCCCTTCCAATGCGAAACCAAGAGCTCGGGGTCCACCAAAGGGTACCTTCTTGTTCCCGACACCTGCTCTTCCGCCTGCGCCGCTACCGCTGAAGGAGTATCACGGGTCGTCTCGACAGACTGAGCCGGCTGTTGGCTCGCCCGCTCCGGCCACGCCCGCTGTTGAGGGGCAAGACCCCACAGAGGCTAGCACGTCGGGCACAGTCAATCCAGCTGCCGCTACCGCGGACACGCCGACCGCGACCAAGGCGAAAAGCAAGAAGCAGGAAAGATATAGCGCACCTGCGCACGAAATCGACTGTATCGCTCGTATCACATTGACAATTGGACCAGTCTCTTATCCCGGTACTGAGCTGTGGATCGGCCGTTTCGTAGA
>Ga0308160_10005804_pt1 | contig 12760 bp, 10 predicted proteins | sample PhyFR1_FD_201036 | JGI IMG/M metagenome (GOLD analysis project Ga0308160, IMG submission 201036) | Phyllosphere microbial communities from UC Gill Tract Community Farm, Albany, California, United States - DLSLF.R1 | ecosystem: Host-associated > Plants > Phyllosphere > Unclassified | place: USA... | reverse complement strand
CTCGCCGCCAGGTTGCCCCGCGCTGCCGTTCGACTTGCATGTGTAAAGCATGCCGCCAGCGTTCAATCTGAGCCAGGATCAAACTCTTCAGTTCAATCTCTGTTTGTTGGCATTTCTGCCACCCTGCATTGCTGCAGGGGTCGCTCACTCAAAATACTGACCGTTATCTCATTGCTGAGACAACGTATTTCTTTTTTGTGAACATTTGATAATTTAAGTAATCAAGAACCGAAGTTCTTGGCACCTTCATCAAACGCCCACACTTATCGACTGTTAATTTTTAAAGAACTTTATTCGGTGCTGCTTCTGCTGTTTGCTACGAAGCGTTGTGTTCGTTAGCAGCAGAGAGGCGAGATTATGAAGTGTTTCTCAATTTTCGTCAACCCCTTCTTTCCTTCGCTGTCGCTGCGTTTCAGCAGCGTCTGCGTCGGGCAGAACGAGACTATAACAAACCTGTGACATGTTCGGCAAGGGGCTTCTGAAATTCTGCGACCTATCACAAGAGGTTTTTCAATAGGAAGGCGCTATCAACACGGTAGAAATATATGGCTTTGTGTGCCAATCGAGAATGACTATCATTTGCCTCTATCGTATTCATCCATGCAGTCCCAGGAGCCAAGATGGTCGTCGCTGCCAAGAAAACCAGTCAAGTCATCACCCACATGGCCATTGCTTTCGCCATTGCGTACGCGCTGACTGGTTCGGTCATGTTCAGCGGCCTCGCGATCATCATTGAGCCCGTGATCAATGTGCTGCTGCTCCCTTTCCACGAGAAAGCCTGGGAGGCCATCCGTGCCCGGGCGCGTTCAGAGCGCGAACGCTATGCCCGACGTGCGGCTGAGAAGGTCAGCCAGACTGCCCTGCACATGGTCGTGGGATTTACCGTCATTTACTGCGCGACCGGCTCGCTCGCCTCCGGCGGTATCGCGGCCATCCTTGAACCGGTGTGCAACGTCCTTCTGCTGCCGATTCACGACCGCTTCTGGGACCGGCTCGAATTGCGCGTCGCTGCCCAGCACGGCGCTGCCTGAGTCACTTGCGGCGCAGGTTGCGCAGTCCTGCCGGCAGCAGGTTAAACAGCCGGACCATCCAGTGCAGCTGCCATGGAAAAACGCAGCGCACGGCGCGCTGCTCGATCGCCTCCACCATGCGACGCACGGCATCTTCTTCGGGCAGCAGGAACGGCTTGCCGCCTGCATTGCCGCCATTGAGTTCACGCAGGCGCGCCGTATCCACATACCCGGGCACGATCGTCGTCACTGCGATGCCCCATGGTGCCAGGGCCTTGCGGTAGGTATCGCAGATGCCAATTGCCGCCCGCTTGCTGGCACTGTAGAGAGAATCTGCCGGATAGGCCTTCAGCAAACCGGCGATCGAGGCCACGACCACGATCTGCCCGCGCCCCTGCCCGCGCATCAACGCCCCAGCGGCGTCGAAGGCCGCAACCAGTCCACCGATATTCGTCTGCGTCAGTCGCAGCCCCAGTGCCGGTTCTGCGGCCAGACCGGCTGCGTCGACATACTGGCCGGCAGTGACAATCAACAGATCCAGACCGTCGCCACCGAAATCCTGCACAGCGCCAGCCACCGCAGCGCGGTCGGCAATATCGAACGCGTAGGTGCGTACGCGCTGCGCGCTGGCCAATGGATGCCCGCCGAGCAGTGCGAGATCACGCCCGCACAACGCCAGGTGAGCGCCCTGCGCAGCGTAATGCACGGCCAGGGCGAGGCCGATCCCGCTCGTGCCGCCGATGATCATGATGTTCATTGCTGCGCTTTCTTCAGAGCGGCCATCCCCTTGCGATAGCCATAGTCCCATTGCATGCGCACCTGCGCCACATAGGCATCGTGCGATTCCGGTACGTCCAGGCCGATGCGATTGGCATGCCAGTCGATGCGCTTGCCGATGCCGTGCGCACGCAGGTCACGCCCGACGTCGCGCGTGTCGACCCAGGCTGCGGCCTGCTGCGCATGAACATGTCGCAGTCGCGCCGCGCCATCGAGCCCCAGCACCGCGCGTAGCGCCGGCAGCGCCAGCCACGGATTGAAGGGCGACTTGCGCTCCATGATCACCTCGCGTGCGAGTGCCTGCGCCAGCTCGATCGGGAACAGGTCGATCACGCCCCCCGTGTAACGCCGCCCATCGCTGACATGGCTGGGAAAGTAAAACATGTCGGCCACCGAGATCCGGACCGCATCGTCCACCGGCATCGCCGTGTCGGTCTGCAGATGCGGTGCGATGGCGCCGCTGCTCCAGCGCGGATCGGCTGCCGGCGCCGCATGCCCGGCCAGCAGCGATGCCACACGCTGCGGCCCGAACACGACCTCCTCGAACAGCGTGCGCGCGCCGCGCCTGGCGCCGACATCCTCCGGCCCGAACAACAGCCGGCCACCGACGATGGCCAGCGCCGGCGCATCGGGCAGCCTTGCCTGGGGCAGCGGCAGCACCTCGGGCAGCTCGAACAGATAGTCATCGAACAGGTCCGGCACGCGCGGCGCCGCGGCGCCCGTGATCCAGCGCCATGCAGCGCCACCCAGCACCTGCGGCAGCGCTGCGTTGACGCCGGGCCGGATCGCGCGCAGGAAGCGGTGCATCGGCGTTGAGGCGATCCAGTCCAGGCGTGCTGGCGCATCGGGCAAGCCAGCGATCACCGCCGCGGCGATGGCGCCACCACAGGTGCCCAGCAGCAGATCGGGCCGGCGCCCGCAGTCTTCCGCCGCCGCATGCACGCCAAGATAGTAGGCAAAGCGAAAGCCGCCGCCTGCCAGCACCAGGCAGCGTGCGTACTGTTCTCGAGTCTCCATCCGATGCATAATGCACAAATGCAACAGCAACCACAAGTCCAACGCCTGCCGCGCCAGCCAGGTGGCGTGTCGATGCGACAGCGCTGGCTGCACCTGGCGCTCAATGGTCTTGTTTTCAGCATCTGCTACCCGCTCGCGAATCTGCTGGCGCACCAGCAGCACACCCGGCGCAGTCTCGCGTTCGCGTGGGATGAGACGATTGCCTTCGCCGCATGGATGGTGGTGCCATACATCACGTCGGGGCTGATCTTCATGCTGGTGTTCTTTGCCGTGCGCACGGCCGAACAGCTGCGTGTTGTCAGCCGGCGCCTGCTGCTGGCCACCGTCGCCGGTTGCCTCGTGTTCGCCACGGTACCGGCCCGTTTTGCATTCGACCGGCCGACTGTGCACGATGCCGTGCCCGCCGCCCTGTACGGGTGGCTGGACCTGGTCGACCAACCGTATAACCAGTTCCCGTCGCTGCACGTGGCGTACTGCGTGATCTTCTGGTGCGCCCTGCGCCCGTTGTGTGGCGGATGGACCAGAGCGGCGCTGGCAGCCTGGCTGCTGCTGGTTGGCGCCAGCACGGTATTCACGTGGCAGCACCATCTGCTGGATGTGGCGGGCGGCATCGTGCTGGGGCTCGCAGCCGCCGCAGCGATCCGGCCCGGCGCAACGCGCGCCCATGCGGTCGCATTTTCTTACCTGATCATGGCCTCTCTGGCACTGTTTGGCGCGATCACGCTGGGCAGTCCGATCGCAGCGTATGCGGCGGCCAGCCTGCTGCTGGTGGCGGCCGCGTACCGCACGCGACGTGCCGGGTTCCTTGGCAAGCAGGCTGGCCGCCACCCACTGCGCGCTTGGCTGCTGTTCTGGCCTTATCTGGCGGGTTACCGCCTGACCTGGCTGCTGGTGCGGCTACGCGAACGGCGTCGCCCCGCGCTGATGCAGATGACACCCGGCCTGTGGATCGGCCGCCGCCTGAGCAACGCCGAAGCACGCCGGCTGCCGCCCGATTGCCATGTCATCGACCTGAGCGCCGAGCTGCCCGAAACAGCGCGCCTGCGCGGTAACTACCTGCATATTCCCCTGATGGACCTGCACGCGCCCCGCCCCGCCCAACTGCGTGCGGTGCTGGCCGCAATCGCGCAGCAGCATGCGGCAGGCCGTCCCGTCTACGTCCATTGCGCCATGGGCTACAGCCGCAGCCGGCTGATTGCCCGACTCTATCTACGAAAGCGTCCGCCATGTCCTTCTCGATCTACCAATTGAAACCCCGCTTTCAGCAACTGCTGCGGCCCGCACTGGCTGCCCTGGCGCGCGCCGGCATCACGCCGAACCAGATCACGCTGGGCGCGATGGTCCTGTCGATAACCTATGGCCTCGCGCTTGCGCTCGATCCGGGTAATGCCGCGCTGTGGTGTGGCCTGCCGCTGTTCCTGCTGCTGCGCATGGCCTTGAATGCCATCGACGGGATGCTGGCCACGGCGACCGGCAACAAGACGGCCCTCGGCGCCTTGCTCAATGAGCTGTGCGACCAGTTGTCCGACGCCGCGCTGTACCTGCCATTCGCGCTGGCGGCCGGCATCCACCCGGTTGTGGTGGTGCTCGCCGTCGTGGCAGCGCTGCTCACCGAGTTTGCCGGTGTGCTGGTGCAGGCGCTGGGGGCGCCGCGCGGCTTCGAGGGCCCGATGGGCAAGAGCGACCGCGCCTTTGCCTTTGGCGTCGTCGCGCTGCTGATTGGTACGGGCGTCGCGCCTATCTGGGGCAACGGCGTACTGGTACTGGTGCTGCTGCTGTCGGCGCTGACGGTCTTCAACCGCCTGCGCCGGGGGCTGCGTCCTTGCGCGCCAGCGACACGCTGAAGATCCCCTCCACACCGATTGCCGTGTCGAGCTTGCGCGCACCGGCCAGGGCAACCAGCGCATCCATCTCGGCCTGCGGGCGCGGGCGCATCTTCCAGGGCTTGCCTTGGTGGTTCACCAGCGTGTAGGCGATCATGTCCAGCTGCGGATGCCACGGCTGTGCAGTGTAGATCAGGTAACCGCCTGGCCGCAGGCTGCGCACCACACCCTCGAGCGAGGCCAGGACCTGCGCGTTATCGCTGAACAGCTCATACAGCCCGGAGACGATCGCGATATCGTAGCGGCCTTCGTGACCAGCGTAGCTGTCGGCGCTGAATGCATCGCAGCGCTGCACGTCGACCGGCACCTGCAGCTGGAGCGTCTGCGCCAGCTGCAGCGCATTGTCCACGTTGTACTGCATATAGTCGCGCAGCGTGACTTCGATGCGGCGGTCCTGGAACCGCTTGACCGTCTCGAGCACGTAGCGCGCCGAGCCGGCCGCGATGTCGAGGATGCGCAGCGGCTCGTGCACCGGATGGGCCGCAATGCGCTCTGCCAGCATGTGCTGCAGCTGCACCTTGCGCACCCGCACGCCGCGCCAGCCGACCGCGTCGAGATAACCGCGGTCGATGATCTTGCCCACGCCAAGCCGGCCACCGGCCTGGTTGCGGTAGACGTAATCGAGCGACTCGCCCGAATCGAAGCCGTTCTTCAAGCCGATGCGCATGCCGTCGCTCAGTGGCCCGAGCACACCCAGCATCGTGCGCTGCAGGCCGAACCAGGCGCGCGTGGCGGCGCTGCCGCTTTCATCGCGCTCGAGCGCCGCATAGGCCTGCGCCGTGTGACCACTGCGGTCGGCGCCGAGGTACTGCGCCGGCGCGCGCGGCGCAGCGGCAAAACAGGCGGCGATGAAGTCCACGCTGGCCTGGATTGCCATCGTGGTGTCGCGCTCATAGAACACGGCGTGGTAGCAGTCCTCCAGCCGCACGTAGCGCTTGATCGGGGAACTGAGGCGCTCGAAGAAGCGCTGCTGCGGCGCTTCGGCCACCACGTAATCCTTGTCCGCGGCCAGCATCAGCACCGGCACGTCGATCGCCGCGGCATCACCGACGATCCGTTCGGCCGTGTCGTTCAATTCGAGCAGGATGCGGGCCGAGATGCTTTTCGCGATCAGCGGATCGCTGGCGTACGCATCGGCTTCTGCCTTCGAATGCGTGAGCATGCCGGGGCGGATGTAGCTGGTGACGAAGAGGTCGGGTTTGAAGCGCCGCGCAAAGCGCAGCGCAGGCTTGGCCAGCGGGACGTACAGCTTGATGCTGAAGGCGGCAGCGGCCATGATCAGACCCCGGATCGCCGGCGCGTAATCGTGCACCCAGGTCGCGGCGACGACCGCGCCGACGCTGTTGGCCACGACGATGGTGTCTCGCGGCGCGATGCCGTAAGTCGTGGCGACATGCTGCGCGAAGCGATCGAGGTCGTCGACGAGCGTCGCGAAATCCGGCGCGTCGCCACGTTCGCCGGGCGAGTGGCCGTGGCCGCGCGCGTCATACGTAAACGCCCAATCGCCCTGCATGCCAAACCGCTGGACCAGCGGCGCGATGCGCCCTGAGTGTTCATGCCCACGATGCAGGAAGATCAGTGCGCGCGGTGGCCGCGTCGCTGGCAGCACCGCTGGTTTCCAGGCGCGGTAGAACAGGCGCGTGCCGTCACTGCCGGTGAAGCCGGATTCGATCGTGGTCCAGGCCATTGGGTGTTCGAGTTTCATGCTTGTCCTTGTTGGGTGATGCGCAGCAGGCAGTACAAAAGGGGGGCGGTCAGGACCAGGCTGTCGACGCGGTCGAGAATACCGCCATGGCCTGGAATCAGGGCAGAAAAATCCTTGATGCCCAAACGGCGTTTCGCCGCTGAAAACATCAGATCGCCCGCAAAGCCGGCCAGCGACAGCAGGAGACCGAACACGGCAAGCGTGAGTGGGCCGGCCAATTGCAGATAGCTGCCAAGTGCGAGACTGACGACTTGCGATACCACGATCCCGCCGGCCAGGCCCTGCCAGGTCTTGTTGGGGCTCACGCCGGGTGCGATCTTGTGTCGACCGAACAGCTTGCCCGAGACGAACTGCGCGATGTCGTTCAGTGCAGTCAGGATGAACAGATACAGTGCCCATGCAAGATTGGTCTGTTCGCCGAACGGCAAGGTGGTGAAGAGGGCCAGGATCAGCATCGCACCGGCGGTGACCAGAAAAGTCAGCCAGATCAGTGCGCCGGGCCCGGGCCGGCGCCAGCAATACAGCGCACCGATCGCAAGGACAGTCGCAATCAAGGGTGGTGCCATGGCCGGCACGAAGACGCCGATAGCAATGGCACCAAGCAGGATGCCGCCAGCACCGAGGCGGAAATGCCGGCCGTCGACATGGGTGTCAAGCTCGGCAATGGCCAAGATGCACACGAGCAGGCACAAGGCGGGCAGGCCCAGCGGATAAGCAAGCAGCGCAAGGGTAACAATGGGGAAAATTCGCCACCAGGCATTGACCTGATGCTGCAGCATCGAGGGTGGCGCGCCGCGCGCCGCGCGCCGGATGGACAGCGACGCCGCTGCGAGCAGCGCATACAGTGCGGCCAGGGCAATGGCGGGCTGCGGTCCGGCGTCAAAAAACGGAAACATCGTGGCTGCCGAAAGTTGCTATCAGTGAATTATAGCGATATACCGACTCTTCGTTGCCTATTTAGCAGCTTATTGATGGTGTTGGGACGCCGATGCGCGCGGACATCTCGGCCAGTATGGCCATACCGCATCGGAGGATGACTACTTCGAGGCATGCAGCTCGCTGTCAGACGCATCGGCCTTCATCTGACGGAACAGATGCCAGGCCATGGCGGCAAGAGCGGCGAGGCCGCATACCAACATGCCCCATAACCAATACCGACGGTTGCTGCCGGTAGTACCGCTACCCTCCGCGGTCGTATGCGACCGTTGCTGTCGCACGAGCGCCCCGGGTGTCGCGGATTCCAGCTCGACCAATTCGCGGAGTGTGAAACCCGGCGCAACCTGGGATAGCGGAACGCTCGCAGCTGTCGCGCTGGCGCGCCCGAACGCCAGGTGGTAAGGCGCCTTGCCGGCCGCCACAAACACGATGGTCGCAGGCGCCCAGCGCAAGCGCAAGGCCGGCCGTTCCAGGATAGGCGTCAGTGGCCGGGCCACCCAGGTGGACGCATTGGTGGCGGTAATCTCGACGTCGCCCGATACGCGCTGCTGTCCCTTCTGCGACAGTTGATAAAAGGTTGTATTCACGATGGGCTGCAACTGCGTGACGACCCGTTCCCCGGGTTTGCGACTACGCGTGGTCTGGTACTGCCCCACCATCACCGGCATGACGACGTTTTGCCCCTGAAACACGAAGCCGACAGTGATTGCCGGAATCGCGACAGGTGCGGCATAGAGTACATCGCGGCCCTCGGCAGCTGGCACCCCCGGCAGAACGATGGTATCAAGTTGTGTGGCAGCATATTGCTGCACGACATATTCGGCATTGATGTCGGCAAAGGCGAGCGGCTTTCCGTCGAGCCAACGAAGACGGGCGTAACGAAACGACTGCGGCGAAAACTCGATGCGGTGCTTGCCGACACTTGCGCCGCGATCGTTGACCAGCCAACTGACTGCCGCTTCGGCCAACAGGTCCCAGTCTTGCAGATCGTTGCTTGCATCGAGCGCGACATGCGCGTTGTAGCTGCTCACCCCTGCGGGCAGCGATAACGTGAGTGCGCCCACTGGGGCGGCGGCACTGACCTTCGCCGCCAGGGCCGCCGGTTGAAGGTCGAGGATCAGGCTTTGCAGCGTATCGCTCGCTGCGCGCGATGGCGTGGTCACCGAAATGACGGCGCCATCGCTGCGGGTACGGATCTGCAGGCTTTCGGGCATCGGCCCTGCGTCCCGGGCCGCGCCGTACAGTGGAAAAATGGCGACTGGTGCAGCGGCTCTCTTCTCGACGGCGGGTGGCGCCTGATCGACCAGTGCGAAAGGCATGGATGCGCCGGCAGCGTCGAACACGCGCAGATCATGCAACGCCGACGAACGCGCGTTCAGATAGACCGCACGCGGCAGTGGTAGTTGCACGACGGCCTGACTGCTGACGACGCGCAAAGGGAGACGATACGAATAGTCGGCAGGCCCATCGGTGGGGATGGCTGGATTCGCGGTGCTGACAGCGCCCGCCAGCACGAGTGCCATGATGGCGCAGCAGCGTCTGCAAAGAGAAGTCGGCATGGGTGAGGCTCCCGGTCGGTCAAGCTGGCGCAGCGATTGACGCCTCTTGTGGTGCTTTCGGATACGGCGCCAGATAGCCGACCAGCAGCAGCAACAGGCCGACACCAACGAACGACACGACGCGCGCCATGCTGCCCTCACTGGCCAGATCGACCAGGAACAGCTTGCCCACGACAATGCCGTACAAGAGTGCACCGACCCACCAGAGCCGCCGTTGGACCATCCGTGAGGAAATGCGCATGAGCACGAAAGCACTCGCCCCCCAGGCCAGGGAGAGCAAGGCCTGCACCGTTTGCGAAGCAGCGAGGTCGGCAAGCCGGTAATCGATGCCCAGATAGTGCGCCGCGCTTCGTAGCAGCATGAGATTGCACCATAGCCACGCTGTCACCACACTGGTCATCCGCAGCGTGTGCAGAACGGGCTGGTCCAGCGCAAGCCGGGCGGCAAGCTGCCGCAAAGCGCTCACCCACAGTATCAACACGAACCCGGTGGTCAGATCGAGCGGATTGAGTAGTGGCAGGTAAGGTAACGGCGCCATCGCCCCATCGTGCCGCAGATTCCACAGGGCGATCGGCAACATCGTCAACATGATCCCTACTGGAACAGCAATCGATCGGTACCAGTCGGCAATCGGCGCAGTAGGCCAGCCCCCCTTCATGCTTCGGCGCAGCACTCCGACAAGGACCAGCATCATTGCCCACGTCGGCAGGTAATTGCTCCATGCCGCGTCCGTGATCCAGCCGCCCTGCAAGATCAATGCGCTGTCGGTTGGCGTGGCGAGCCAGCCGTCGATCAGGATCGCGCCGGTTGGCCACAGCGCGAGCCACGGCCCCCCCGTGCGCACGGCGTGCAGCAGCTGCAAGACGGTGTGGTGCAGGAATGACCCGCTGGTATGCCAGCGTAGCATCGCCTGTTCGCTGCCCAGCCATGCAACTGCCCATGCGATCCAGAGCGCGGTATCCGGAAGCGCATGCATGCCGTACAGCAGTGCAAGCGAGCGCAGCGTGATGATGCCCAGTGCAGTCCAGCAGACAAGGGCAAACCAGCGCAGATCGGGCCAGGTGAAGCGAGCGGCGTAGCGTATGCAGGCGATCGACGTGGCCGCGATGCCAAGCACATACAGTGCGAGCCAGCGGGAATCCATGCTACCCAGGATGGCAGGCAGATAGTCGACGACCCGACCGGCTGCGACACTCAGAGTGCAGACCCACCAGATGCCACTCCACAGCAGCAGTAACGCTGACAGGTGGCTGCCGTTTTGCCTGGACGCTGCTAGCTTCAGCGAGCGACTGGTGGCGAACGCCGCCACGGCCAGGATCACCAGGCCGAGCAAGGGCATCTCGTCATTTGGCTCGACCATGCTCAGCCATGACAACCCAGGCCTCGCAGCGATGGCCAGACCGATGGCGCCTGCGATCTGGGTAGCCAGAACCAGTTGGCGCGCGGTTGTCCAGACCATCCGCAGACTGAGAACATACAGCAGCAGCGCTGTGAGCATCGCCCCGATCACGATCCAGTCTGCCAGGATGGCGCCCGAGAAGCGCAGGGTCGCTTCCGTCAACCATCCGGCCAGCAGCCACAGCGCCGCGAACATCAACGCCGTGTTGGCCAACGTATTGGCGGCCAGTGAAGACAGATCCTGGTTGTCACTGCTGTTGTCGCTCTGTCGGAATGCCAGAGCCACCGCAAATGCGCCGGCGGCGAGCAACAAGAAACTTAGCCACAAGTTCGCCGTCAACGCTGCAGCCATGTCGATGTGAGACAGCGCGGTCATGAAGCTGATCCAGGCGCCAACTTGCAACAACAGTCCACAAACCCAGATGGCACGCCGCTGGTGGCGCAATCCGAACCACACGAAGCCGAATCCCTGCAGCGCCCAAGCGGCCGAGGTCCAGCGCGCATCCAGGGCAAACGGGATCGTCAGCGTGCCGAAAATGGTGCCAAGGACGGTAAAGGTCCGGACCAGGGTACGCCAGCGCTCCTTGCCGGCACGCCAGAGAATCGTTCCGGCCACGAGATAAAATCCGCCCAGCCCCAGTGCCGAAAATGCCAGTCCGAATGGCATGTCCCTGACCAGCCCGACCTGAAATCCGAAGGTCAACAGCGGTGTTCCCATGATCAGCGTGACATCGACATAATCCTGCAACCGTGTTCTCGTGCGACCCGCGAATGCGAAAGGGATAGCTGAGTAGCACAGGAAAAAAAGAATCAGAAATGCCTGCGCCGACGTGTAATGGTCAGGGGTGTACTGCAACCCGCCCCATGCCCCGGCGACACCGAACGTGAAGACAAAGCCCAGCAGATTGAGCTGGTGCCACGAACGCTTGAACGCCAGCGCAAACACGCCGACGTTGAGCATCGCGTAGTAAGAGAACAAGGCGATGTGATTGCCCTGTCCGGTCGACAACAGCAGCGGGCAAGCGAAGCCGCCGGTAATGCCGAAGGCCGCGAGCCACGGTGCCTCCTGCAAAATGGCCAGGAGGCACGTGAATACCGTGAGCGACACCAGCAAGGCAAATGCGAATCCCGCAGGTATCAAGGCGTAGCGCTGGAATGCGCTGAAGATCACCAGCATCAGGATGGCGATGGCGGTTCCCTGTACCGGCAAGCCGATCTCCCTGCGTGTGCTACGCAGGCGCCAGCCCCATCCCAGAAGACCCATGTCGGCCAACACCAGCGCAGTCAGCCGCAGTTCAATCGGGATGGTGATGGTCGCTGCGACATACTTGAGCAGAAATGCAATGCCGATAAACAGGATAACCAGGCCGAGCTTGGCGACCAGATTCCCGGTCATCAGCCAGGTTTTGACCGCAACCAGCCAGCGCGGTGGCGGAGATACCGCGTTGGTTGGAGCATCAGGGTCCAGCGGCGGCATGATCGCTTCGCGTTGCATCGGGCTGCCACGGCTGTGGCCGCGGCGGGGAGTACCTCGTTTTGCTTGTGGCGACCGATGGATTGTCTGGGCGTCATCGACGCTGGCACTGGCACCGTCCACGCCCTTGACTTGTGCATGGGCGCTATCTGGCAAAACGGCAGGTGGTACCTGTTCAACATCATCCTTTGGCATTGTGGAAACGGCCATGTCGGCAGGACGAGGCGCCGGTGTTTCAAGAGGTGCCGGAGAGAGCTGTTTGACCTTCTCGCGGAGCAAAACCAGCTGCTCTTCCAATTCGTTGATTTGATAGCCGCGTCGCAGCCCCACAAGCCAGGCTGCAATGAAGGGATAAGCCGCTATTATCAACACCCATGTGGCGATCTCACTCATGGCGGCCCTTCATGTGAAGTACTTGGTTCCGCCAGTCCGGGCCACGCATCATGCGACAGTCCCCTTGGCGTCAAAGAAATAGTAAGAGCCAGAAGCATGCGCAGAAATGAACCTGTTTGACCGTTGCGCCCGGTCAAATCATGGGGTTGATACGTGGGGTTTTGCTGCCACAGTGTGGTCAGTGGCGTATGACAGAGGCGGCAAATTCTAGCGAGCCTCAGGATAAGGCAGCACGCCAAACAGGAATGATAGCTTGCGGGTTGGATGATCGATGGGCCTATCGCATAACATCGATCGCCCAAAGCGAAAAGCCCCACTCAGATCACTGAGTGGGGCTTTTCTATATAACTAGCCTGACGATAACCTACTTTCACACTGGTTGCAGCACTATCATCGGCGCAAAGTCGTTTCACGGTCCTGTTCGGGATGGGAAGGGGTGGGACCGACTTGCTATGGTCATCAGGCATAACTTGTACGAGCTTCGTTGCAATGCAACGCTGCTCTGAATCTGGAAGAAGTAGTTTTATTTGGGGTCGTATTTGTATCAACAACAGCTGAACTCTTGCAACCCTGGACTACCAAGGTTATAGGGACAAGCCGTACGGGCA
>Ga0308160_10005803_pt1 | contig 12761 bp, 10 predicted proteins | sample PhyFR1_FD_201036 | JGI IMG/M metagenome (GOLD analysis project Ga0308160, IMG submission 201036) | Phyllosphere microbial communities from UC Gill Tract Community Farm, Albany, California, United States - DLSLF.R1 | ecosystem: Host-associated > Plants > Phyllosphere > Unclassified | place: USA... | reverse complement strand
CATTTAGCGGCCCGCTTCGCGGGGCTGGAGGCTGGGCCGGGGGAAACGTCCCGGCGGAGGATGGTCAGCGGACGCCGACCCTGTTTCCTGGAAGACACTCCGGCCGGCAAAGGATGCGTGCCGGGCGGCGGGAGTGTGATGGGCGCGTGAACGGGGTTTGCCGGCTCTATGGGTGGACTGGGCGGGAACGGCGTGCGTTCCGCGCTGACAGCCCCCAGGCCGGCACCTAGATTTACTGTCCATAAGACTTTCAGTCTACAGGAGCACCGTTCCCCGCGACCGGGGTGACTTCCGCCGCCCGGGGGCCCGTTACCAGCTCTGCGGGACCGGGCGGCCTTCCTCGTATCCGGCGGCGGACTGCAGGCCCACCACCGCCCGCTCGCGGAAGGCAGCCAGGTCCGTGGCGCCGGCGTAGGTCATGGAGCTGCGCAGGCCGGCGGTGATCATGTCCAGCAGGTCCTCCACGCCCGGGCGCGCCGCGTCCAGGTACATCCGTGAGGTGGAGATGCCCTCCTCGAAGAGCGCCTTACGGTCCTTGTCGAAGGCGCCCTCGCGCTGGTTGCGGTTCTGCACCGCACGCGCCGAGGCCATGCCGAAGCTTTCCTTGTACTGGCGGCCGTTGGCGTCGAGCTGCAGGTCGCCCGGGCTCTCGTGGGTGCCGGCGAACCAGGAACCGATCATCACCTGGCTGGCCCCGGCGGCCAGGGCAAGGGCCACGTCGCGCGGGTAGCGGATGCCGCCGTCGGCCCAGACGCGGCCGCCCGCAGCCCGGGCGGCCGCGGAGCATTCGAGGACGGCGGAGAACTGCGGGCGCCCGACGGCGGTCATCATGCGGGTGGTGCACATGGCCCCGGGGCCCACGCCAACCTTCACGATGTCCGCGCCGGCGGCGATCAATTCGCGGGTCGCCTCGGCGGTGACCACGTTGCCGGCAACGACGGGGACGCCGGGGTTGAGGCCCTTGACGGCGGCCAGGGCGTCGAACATCTTCTGCTGGTGGCCGTGGGCGGTGTCCAGGACCAGGACGTCGACGCCGGCGGCGAGCAGTTCGGCGGCACGGCCGGCGACGTCCCCGTTGATGCCGACGGCGGCGGCCATCTTGAGGGCTCCCCCGGCGTCCAGCGACGGACGGTACAGCGTGGAACGCAGCGCGCCCTTGCGGGTCAGGACGCCGGCCAGCACACCGTCGCGCTGGACCGGGGCGAAGTCCGTGCCCGCGGCATCCATCGCCTCGAACGCCCGGGGCAGCGCCTGACCCGAATCGTGCCCGGCGGCGTCAAGGTCGGCGGCGTCGAACACCAGCGGCTGGTGGCGCATCACGGAGCCCAGCGACGCGAAGCGGTCCTGGCCCTCGAAGTCGGCGGCGCGGACCACCCCGGCGACAGCACCGGCGTCGTTCACCACGACGGCGGCGCCGTGCGGACGCTTGCCGATCAGATGCAGGGCGTCGATCACGGTGTCCGTGGTGCTCAACCGCACCGGAGTTTCGAAGACCGCGTGCCGGGACTTGACCCATGAGGCGACATCCCGCAGCACCTCCAGCGGGACGTCCTGCGGCAGCACGGCCAGGCCGCCGCGGCGGGCCATGGTCTCGGCCATCCGCTTTCCGGTCACGGCCGTCATGTTGGCCACCACCAGCGGAATCGTCGAGCCGGTGCCGTCGTCCGCGGCGAGATCGACATCCAGCCGGGAGGTTACCTCCGACCGGGACGGGACCAGGAAGAGGTCCGAGTAGGTCAGGTCGGTGCTGGGCTCACTGAGGAAACGCACGGTTGCTCCTTGCCGGAAAAGGGGTTCTCCGAACGATTCTAGGCGAGCCCCGCGACACTCCGGCGGCCGCCCCGAACCCGCTGTTCCCGGCCCGCTACGGCCGGGCAATGATTTGAGTCACGCTTATTGGCGGTTTCGCGCGGGTCGTCACTAGACTGGCAAAGGTCTGGGTTCACTGGACGCGGAGAACTGGTTCGATTGACGTGCTGCGGCACCGTGGAAACCAGCGGGAATCAAACTCATGGAAGAGGCGTATTTCAAGTGCCAGAGCAGCCAAGCCACCGTCTACCCGAGGAATTTGGCGGAAACGAGTGGCTCGTTGACGAACTGTACGAGCGGTACCAGCAGGACAAGAACACGGTAGACGCCAAGTGGTGGCCCCTGTTCGAGTCTTTCGAAGCCAGCGACGGTTCCTCGACCAACGGCGCGACGGCTCCGGCCGCAGCCCACCCCACCACCCGCGAACTCCCTGTCGTGGCGCCCGCCGCCCCGGCCCAGGCAGCCCCTGCCGCTCCGGCCCCCGCGGCTCCTGCCGCCCCGGCTGCTGCGCCCGCCGCTGCCGCCCCGGCCCCCGCCGCCCCCAAGGCTCCGGCCACCGTGGCCCGCGACGGCGCGAAGACCGCAGAGCCCGGCGCCGGCACCCAGCCCATCCCGGCCCAGCTCCCCAAGAACGTCAAGGCACCGACCGCCCCCGAAGAGGACGTCGTCTCCGTCCTCCGCGGCCCGGCGAAGGCCATCGCCGCCAACATGGTCACCAGCCTCGAGATTCCCACCGCCACCAGCGTCCGCGCCATCCCGGCCAAGCTGCTGATCGACAACCGCGTCGTGATCAACTCCAACCTGGCCCGCGCCCGCGGCGGCAAGGTTTCCTTCACCCACCTGATCGGCTACGCCGTCATCCGGGCCCTCGCCCAGTTCCCCTCCATGAACGTCTACTACGACGTCGTCGACGGCAAGCCCTCCGCGGTGCAGCCGGCGCACGTGAACTTCGGCATCGCGATCGACATGCCCAAGCCGGACGGCACCCGCCTCCTCATGGTCCCGAACATCAAGAAGGCGGAGACGCTCAACTTCTCCGAGTTCTGGCACACCTACGAGGACCTGATCAAGCGCGCCCGCAACGGCAAGCTGACCGCCGACGACCACGCCGGCACCACGGTCTCGCTGACCAATCCGGGCGGCATCGGCACTGTGCACTCGGTCCCCCGCCTCTCCAAGGGCCAGGCCGCCATCATCGGCGTCGGCGCGCTCGACTACCCGGCCGAATTCCAGGGCGCCAGCGAGAAGATCATCGCCCAGAACGCCATCAGCAAGGTCCTGACCCTGACCTCAACCTACGACCACCGTGTCATCCAGGGTGCCGGCAGCGGCGAGTTCCTCAAGCTGGTCCACCAACTGCTCCTTGGCGCGCAGGGCTTCTACGACGAAATCTTCGAATCCCTCCGCATTCCCTACGAGCCCGTGCGCTGGAGCCCGGACCTGCAGGTGGACCCGGCCGACGAGATCAACAAGGTCGCCCGGATCCAGCAGCTGATCCACTCCTACCGCGTCCGCGGCCACCTGATGGCGGACACCGACCCGCTCGAGTACGTCCAGCGCAAGCACCCGGACCTCGACGTCCTCACCTACGGCCTGACCCTCTGGGACCTGGACCGCGAGTGGCCCACCGGCGGCTTCGGCGGCAAGCCGATGCTGAAGTTCCGCGACATCCTGGGCGTGCTCCGCGACGCCTACTGCCGCACCACCGGCATCGAGTACATGCACATCCAGGACCCGGCCGAGCGCAAGTGGTTCCAGGACCAGCTGGAGCACCCGTACTCCAAGCCGAGCCGCGACGAGCAGCTCCGCATCGTCTCCCGGCTCAACGCCGCCGAGGCCTTCGAGACCTTCCTGCAGACCAAGTTCGTCGGCCAGAAGCGCTTCTCCCTTGAGGGCGGCGAGTCGCTGATCCCGCTGCTGGACGCCATCATCTCCGACGCCGCCGACGACGGCCTCGACGAGGTTGCGATCGGCATGGCCCACCGCGGCCGCCTGAACGTGCTGACCAACATCGCCGGCAAGACCTACGCCCAGGTCTTCCGCGAGTTCGAAGGCACCCAGGACCCCCGCTCCGTGCAGGGCTCAGGCGACGTAAAGTACCACCTCGGCACCGAGGGCACCTTCACCTCGGACAACGGCAAACAGACCAAGGTCTACCTCGCTGCCAACCCTTCGCACCTTGAGGCCGTGGACTCCGTGCTCGAGGGCATTGTCCGCGCCAAGCAGGACCGCCTGGACCAGGGCGAGACCTTCCCCGTGCTGCCGATCATGGTGCACGGCGACGCGGCCTTCGCCGGCCAGGGCGTCGTCGCGGAAACCCTGAACCTCTCCCAGCTGCGCGGCTACCGCACCGGCGGCACCATCCACGTGGTGGTCAACAACCAGGTCGGCTTCACCACCGCGCCGTCGTCCTCGCGCTCGTCCACCTACTCCACCGACGTCGCCAAGATGATCCAGGCGCCGGTGTTCCACGTGAACGGTGACGACCCGGAGGCCGTGGTCCGCATCGGCCAGCTGGCCTACGAGTTCCGCCAGCGGTTCCACAAGGACGTCGTCATCGACATGGTCTGCTACCGCCGTCGCGGCCACAACGAGGGCGACGACCCCTCGATGACCCAGCCGCTGATGTACAACCTCATCGAGGCCAAGCGCTCGGTCCGCAAGCTCTACACCGAGTCCCTGATCGGCCGCGGCGACATCACCGAGGAAGAAGCGGAGCAGCTGCTGCGCGACTACCAGGAACGCCTGGAGCGGGTCTTCGCCGAGACCCACGCCGCGCAGACCTCGCCCATCCCCGTCATCACCGCGGACACCGGCGCCGTCTCCGACCTGGAGCTCCCCTCGGCCCAGCAGTCCGACACCGGTTCGGGCGCACCCGAGTCCACCGCGATCTCCGCGGAGACCTTGGCGCGGATCGGCAAGGCCCACATCGAATACCCCGAGGGCTTCACCGTCCACGCCAAGCTCAAGCAGCTGCTGGAGAAGCGTGAAGTGATGTCCCGTGAGGGCGGCATCGACTGGGGCTTCGGCGAACTGGCCGCCTTCGGCTCGCTGACCATGGAGGGCGTCCCGGTCCGGCTTGCCGGCCAGGACTCCCGCCGCGGCACCTTCGTGCAGCGCCACGCCGTCTTCCACGACCGCGCCAACGGCGACGAGTGGACCCCGCTGGCCAACCTCACCGAGGACCAGGCCAAGCTCTGGATCTACGACTCCCTGCTCTCCGAATACGCGGCCATGGGCTTCGAATACGGCTACTCGGTGGAGCGCCCCGACGCGCTCGTGCTCTGGGAGGCCCAGTTCGGCGACTTCGTCAACGGTGCGCAGACCATCATCGACGAGTTCATCTCCTCGGCCGAGCAGAAGTGGGGCCAGCGGTCCTCGCTGGTGCTGATGCTCCCGCACGGCTACGAGGGCCAGGGCCCGGACCACTCCTCGGCCCGGATCGAGCGCTTCCTGCAGCTCTGCGCGGAAGAGAACATGATCGTGGCCAACCCCACGACCCCGGCCTCGCACTTCCACCTGTTGCGCCGCCAGGCCTACAGTCGCCCGCGGAAGCCGCTGATTATCTTCACCCCGAAGCAGCTGCTGCGCCTCAAGGCAGCGGCCTCCTCGGTGGAGGACTTCACCTCGGGCGCCTTCCGCCCGGTCATCCCGGAGCACGAGCAGCTGCAGGCTGACGCCGTCGAGCGCGTGCTGCTGGTGTCCGGCCGGCTCTACTACGACCTGCTGTCCACGCGGCAGAAGACCGGGGACACCACGACGGCGATCGTCCGCGTCGAGCAGCTCTACCCGCTGCCCGCCGAGGAGATCGCGGCCGAACTGGCCAAGTACCCGAACGCCGAGGTTGTCTGGGCCCAGGACGAGCCTGCCAACCAGGGTCCGTGGCCGTTTATCGGCCTGAACCTGCCGGACGCCCTCGACCGCCGCGTGCGCCTCGTTTCCCGCCCCGCCTCCGCCTCCACGGCGGCCGGGTCGATGAAGCGCCACGCAGCCGAGCAGGACACTTTGCTCAAGCAGGCGTTCGCACGTAAGTAGTACCGGGCTGCCCGGCCGGAAGTGGAACACCACGAACCGGCCGGGCAGCGTCGTTTAAACCAGCAGCCGGGTACGTGGGCAGCGTCCCGGGACGGGGCGCAGGGAGTGAAGAGGTAGACGTGGAAGATCGTAAGCTGCGGATCGCAGCCGTGGGAGATGAACTGCTGGCCGGCATGGGCGATCCCCGCGCCCTGGGCTGGCTGGGCCGGGTCCTGGCGCGCACGCCGCAGGACGGCCTCAGCCTCGAGAGCTACCCGCTGCCCTGCCCCCAGGAGGGCACCGAGGGCCTGGCCGAGCGCTGGCTGGAGGAGGCCGGCCGCCGGTTCTCCCCGCAGAGCGAGAACCGCCTCGTCATCGGCCTCTCCGGACGCGACATCGAATTCGGCCTCTCCACCGCCCGCAGCCGGCTCAACCTCGCCAACATCCTGGACTCGGCCTCGCAGAACAAGATCGAAGTCTTCGTCGTGGGGCCGCCGCCCACCCTCGACCCGGCCCAGAACCGCCGGCTCGGTGAACTGAACACCGCCTTCGCCGACGTCACCACCCGCCGCAAGCACCTCTACGTGGACACCTTCTCCCCGCTGCTGAACCACGACCAGTGGCGCCAGGACCTGGCCGCGAACGGCGGGACCCCGGGGCAGGCCGGCTACGGCCTGATGGCCTGGCTGGTGCTGCACCGCGGCTGGTTCCAGTGGCTTGGCATCGCCACCCCGGAATAGAACGCGATATATCTTGACCCCGCCCTCCGGCGGCGGTAGCGTGGTGCCATCAACGCGATATATCGCATCCTGCAGCCGAAGAGGAACCATGGAAGAGAACTCATGGACCGTCACCGGTCCCCGGACCATCGACGTCGACGGCGTCCGCTCGCTCAAGCTCGGCATCGTCCGGGGCCGCTTCGACATCGTCAGCCATGACGAGGACGTGGCCCGGATCGAAGTATCCGCGATCGACGGCGACCCGCTGGCCATCAGCCTGACCGACGGCCGGCTGGAGATCCGGCACCAGCTGCACGGACCCCAGGGCTGGTTCAAGAACCTCATGGGCACGGTCAACAACAACTCCACCAACTCGGTGGTCATCAGCATCGCCTTGCCCGCCGGCGTCGACGTCGAGGCGGGCACGGTCAGCGGCGACGGCATGGTCTCCGGGCTGACCGGCCACACCCGGCTCAACACCGTCTCCGGCTCCGTCCTGGCCGACTGTACCGAGGGCGAGCTTGGGGTCAACACGGTCAGCGGCGAGGTCATCGCCCGCAACCACCGTGGGGTCCTGACGGCCAAGAGCGTCTCCGGCGAGGTCACCGCCTCCGGCGACTTCAGCAACATCCGCGCCAATACCGTCAGCGGCGACCTCAGCTTCGACCTCTTCGGCTTCACCCAGGACTTCGGCGCCAACTCCGTCTCCGGCGACGTCACGGTCCGGCTCCCCCACGACGTCGGCGTGGACATCATCGCCAAATCCGCCAGCGGCGCCGTCGTCATCGACAACCAGCAGTACACCCAGCCCGGTGGCAGTGTGCAGACCATCGCCGGCCCGGACGCGAAGCTGATGCTGGTGCGGACCAACTCGGTCTCCGGCAAGACCGCGCTCTTCCACCGCCAGCCGGAACCGGGCAGCGAAGCGGGCCTCTGATGCCGCCCGTCTTTGCCCACGGCGCGCTCCGGCTCTACCTGCTGGCCCTGCTCGAGTCGGGTCCCAAGCATGGCTACGAGCTGATCAAGGCCCTCAGTGACCGCTTTGGCGGCACCTACTCCCCCAGTGCCGGAACGATCTATCCCCGGCTCGGCAAGCTCGAGGAGGAGGGGTTGGTGGCCACAAGCACCGAGGGACGGCGCACGAACTACAGCATCACCGACGCGGGCCGGGTGGAGCTGGACCGACGGCGGGACGAACTCGCCGCGGTGGAAAGCGACATCTCCGCCTCCGTCCGGCGCCTGGCCGACAAGCTGCGCGAGGACATCCGGAGCAACATGCAGGGCCTGCGGGCAGACCTGGCCGCGACCGCCGAAGCCGCCCGCGGCGCGGCGCGGGCCGGCGTAGCGGCGCGCTACTCGCGGGAGGGTGACCTCCGGCTGCGCGAGGCCGAGATGCTGGTGCAGTCCTTCCGCGACGACATCCGGGTGGAACTGCGCCGGCACGCGGGGCAGGAACCGGTCAGCCCGGTGACCCTGGAGACCGTCCGGACCGTCCTGGACCAGGCCCGGATCTCCATCCGGAATTCCCTGGACGGGTGACCTTCCGACCCTGGCGGCAACGCCCGTCCGGTTCGCGGCGGCCCCGCCAATGTGGGAGACTTGAGGGCAGCTCTTTTGAGTACCAAAAATTAAGGAGGCCAGCTATGAGCAAGCGTGCACGTAAACGTCGTGACCGTAAGCGTGGCGGCGCGAACCACGGTAAGCGCCCCAACACCTAAGCCACGGCTTGGATAGACAGCTTTAAAGCCGAAGACCCCGGAAACCATCTGGTTCCGGGGTCTTTTGCTGTCTCGGCCGGCCGTCGTGGCCGGTGGCCGGATCAGGCGTCGGCCGGCTTGTACGAATGGATGCGGTCGAGGATGGAGTTCTTGAGGTTCTCCGGGGCCGCCTCGGAGCAGGATCGCTTCACCATGACCCGGATGACACACTCCAGGTCATACTGCTCGTGGCATTCCGGGCACCCGTCGAGGTGGTCCTTGATCTCTGCAATGTCGTCGTGCGTCAGGGCGCCGTCGAGATACTCGTAGATGCGCTGCATCCGGGTGTCGTCGCAGTCGCCCAGTCCCTGGCAGTCGCTCATTTCCTGTTCTCCTGATTGTTGCCTTCGGCCGCGGCGGTCTCGCCTGCGGCCCTGAAACCCCGTTCGGCCGCGTAGTCGGCCAGCATGTCCCGCAACATGCGCCGGCCGCGGTGCAGCCGGGACATGACGGTCCCGATCGGGGTGTTCATGATGTCTGAAATTTCCTTGTACGCGAAGCCCTCGACGTCGGCGAAGTACACCGCCAGCCGGAACTCCTCCGGAATGGACTGCAGCGCCCGCTTCACGTCGGAGTCGGGCAGGTGGTCCAGTGCCTCCGCCTCTGCCGACCGCAGCCCCGTGGAGGTGTGCGATTCGGCGCGGGCCAGTTGCCAGTCCTCGATGGTGTCCGAGTTCGACTGCAGCGGCTCGCGCTGACGCTTGCGGTACAGGTTGATGTACGTGTTCGTCAGGATGCGGTACAGCCAGGCCTTGAGGTTGGTTCCCGGCTTGTACTGGTGGAAGGCGGAGAAGGCCTTGGTGTAGGCCTCCTGCACCAGGTCCTCAGCGTCCGCGGGGTTCCGGGCCATCCGCATCGCCGCCGAATACAGCTGGTCGACGTACTGCATGGCGTCACGTTCGAAGCGGATGCGCCGCTCCTCCGTGCTTTCGACGTCGGTATCCAGCGGCGTGCCGCTGCCGTCCACCGCGACGGTTTCGCTGGCGGCGCGCTCGGCCGCAACGTCCTCGACGGCGGTCTCCCGGTCCGACGGGGTGGCGGCGGCTTCGTTCCCGGCTGCCTGGTGCTTGGCCGCGACGGCCGGATCCATGGTGCTCATTGCCTTCAAGTCTACTGTCACCGCGGGCCTGCCACCGGTTTTGGGGGTTCCCGGCGGCCCCGCGAAGGCGCGGGCCCAGGGGTTGGCGACGTCCGTGTCGGTCCGTTCCGTGGTCTGAACCAGAGTCAAACTTCCACCTCTCCTCGCTTTTTGCGGCACTACCTGCACAACCCCCGTAAACGGGCAAATATTCCGCAAAAGTGCAAGACTAGAACCGGTTCCCCGCAGAACACCCGCGGTTCATCCACCCAGGAGGAAATTCATGTCGCCAGTCCGGTTCTTCGCCCGTCCCATGCTCGCCTCCAGTTTCGTGCTCGCAGGCATGGACAAATTGCGGAACGCGGACGATACGGCCACCCAGCTGTCCCCCCTGCTGAGCCGCGCGGCCGACGCCCTCCCCTTCCAGACCTCCGAGAAGACCCTGGCCCGCGTGATCGGGGGCGCCCAGGTGGGCGCCGGCGCCTGCTTCGCCCTCGGCAAGTTCGCCCGCCTGTCCGCGACCGTCCTGGGTGTCATCTCCGCCCTCAACGCGTACGTCGAGTGGCGCTCCGCCGATATCTCGTCCAAGGAAGGACGCGAGAACCGGCGCAAGCAGCTGCTCAAGAACATCACCCTGACCGGCGGCGTGCTCCTGGCCTCGGTCGACACCAATGGCAAGCCGAGCCTGGCCTGGCGCGCCGAGCACCTCGCCGCCGACGCCCGCCGCTCTACCGCCCACCTGGCCGCCGACGCCCGCAAGAGCACCGGCAAGAAGCTGAAGAAGGCCGACAAGGCGGTCCGCAAGGCCGTGGACAACGCCGTCGGAGCCTAGAGCGTCAATGACTGGTACTGCCCCCGCCGCAGCTGAATCCGTGCCCGCCGGCGGCGGCCCGCACTGGCCCGCGCCCTTCGCCGGCCACCCCATCGATGCCACCGTCACGGTCCCGGGCTCCAAGTCCCTCACCAACCGCTACCTGGTGCTCGCCGCCCTCGCCGACGGCCCGTCCCGGCTGCGGGCGCCGCTGCATTCGCGTGACTCGGCTCTGATGATCGCGGCCCTGCGCCAGCTCGGGGCCACCATCACGGAGGTTCCCGGCGACGGTGCGTTCGGCCCCGATCTCGAGGTGCTGCCGGCGCCCGCCGGGGCGGCCAGCGCCGCGGCCGACATCGCCTGCGGCCTGGCCGGTACCGTGATGCGGTTCGTCCCGCCGCTGGCCGCGCTCCGGCAGGGCCGGACGGTGTTCGACGGCGACCCGCACGCCCGGCTGCGGCCGATGGGCACCATCATCGAGGCCCTCACCGGCCTCGGCGTCGACGTCGCCACGCCCGACGGCGGCCCCGCGACGGCCCTCCCCTTCGCCGTCGAGGGCACCGGCGAGGTCCGGGGCGGCCACCTGGTCATCGATGCCAGCGCGTCTTCCCAGTTCGTCTCCGCCCTGCTCCTGGCCGGCGCCCGCTTCACCGGGGGCCTGCACCTGGAGCACCGCAGCAAAGCCAACCCCGGCCAGCCCGTCCCCAGCCTGGACCACATCGCGATGACCGTCGCCACGCTCCGGGAGCTCGGCGTGACCGTCGACGACTCGCGCCCCAACCACTGGATCGTCTCCCCCGGCCCCATCCGCGCCTTCGACCGCAGGATCGAGCAGGACCTCTCCAACGCCGGACCGTTCCTCGCCGCGGCCCTCGCCACCCGCGGGACCATCCGCATCCCCGACTGGCCCGAGGGCACCACGCAGGTCGGGGACCTCTGGCGCGGCATCCTCGCCGCGATGGGCGCGACCGTCAGCCTCGAGGGCGGCACCCTGACCGTCACCGGCGGCCGGTCCATCAGCGGCGGCACCTTTGCCGACACCAGCGAACTCGCCCCCACGGTCGCCGCGCTCTGCGCCCTGGCGGACGGACCCTCCACCCTGACCGGCATCGCGCACCTGCGCGGCCACGAAACGGACCGGCTCGCTGCGCTCGTCACCGAGATCAACCGGCTGGGCGGCGACGCGGAGGAAACCCCCGACGGCCTCGTCATCCGTCCGGCGAAGCTGCACGGCGGGGTGGTCCGCAGCTACGCCGACCACCGGATGGCCACCGCCGGCGCCATCCTGGGCCTCGCCGTGCCCGGCGTTGAGGTCGAGGACATTGCCACGACGGCCAAGACCATGCCTGACTTCCCGCAGCTCTGGGCCGGCATGCTGGCCCCGGCCGCCGGCACCGGTACAGACGAAACCCGCGCAGACAAGGACGCCGCCGGTGGCCCGCAGCACTGACTCCTGGGACGAATCCGACGTCAGGATCCGCCCCAACAAGAAGGGCTCCCGGCCGCGCACCAAGGACCGGCCCAGCCACGACGACGCCGTCACCGGCCGGATCATCACAGTGGACCGCGGCCGCTACACGGCCGTCGTCGCCGAGGGCACCGATGCCGAGCGCACCGTGATCGCCGCGCGTGCGCGCGAACTGCGCCGCAATCCGGTAGTGGCCGGCGACTTCGTCTCCCTGGTCGGCAACGTCAGCGGCGAACCGGATACCCTCGCCCGGCTGGTGAAGATCCAGGACCGGCGCACCCTGCTGCGCCGCAGCGCCGACGACACCGATCCGATCGAGCGGGCCGTGGTGGCCAACGCCGACCAGCTGGTGGTCGTCGTGGCCGCCGCCAACCCGGAGCCGCGCACCGGCTTCATCGACCGCGCGCTGGTGGCCGCCTACGACGCCGGGATCGAGCCGCTGCTGCTGATCACCAAGGCCGACATCAAGGACCCGGCGGAGCTGCTCGCGAACTACCGCCACCTCGACCTGCCCGTCATCATCTCCAAGACCGCCGACGCCTCCGCCTCCGGCATCGATGCGCGCTCCGACGACGGCCTCTCCGCCCGGCTGGACGGCCCCGCCGTCGCCGAACTGCACGGCCACCTCGACGGCAGGGTCACCGTCATGCTCGGCCACTCCGGCGTCGGCAAGTCCACCATGGTCAACGCCCTCACGGGGGCGGAGCGCGCCACCGGCGGCGTCAACGCCGTCACGGGCCGCGGCCGGCACACCTCCTCCTCCGCCCTGGCCCTGAAGGTCACGGACGCCCCGGCCGGCAGCTGGATCATCGACACCCCCGGCATCAGGTCCTTCGGGCTGGCCCACGTGGACCCGGACCGCATCCTGCGTTCCTTCCCCGACCTGGCCCCCGGCACCGAGGACTGCGAGCGCGGCTGCAAGCACGACGCCACCGCCGTCAACTGCGGCGTGGACGCGTGGGTGCAGGCCGGCCACGGGGGACCCTCCGGCCCGGCCCGGCTGGCCTCGCTGCGCCGGCTGCTGGGCACCGACCCGCGGCAGGAAGCCCAGGAGACCAAGGAACTGGGCACCGTCTCCTGACCCTACGTCGCCCCGTCGCCCCGC
>Ga0308160_10005802_pt1 | contig 12767 bp, 18 predicted proteins | sample PhyFR1_FD_201036 | JGI IMG/M metagenome (GOLD analysis project Ga0308160, IMG submission 201036) | Phyllosphere microbial communities from UC Gill Tract Community Farm, Albany, California, United States - DLSLF.R1 | ecosystem: Host-associated > Plants > Phyllosphere > Unclassified | place: USA... | reverse complement strand
CCGGCGTCTTCTATAATGTCTTTGACAGCGCTAGCTTGCAGGCTAGCATGATGTTCAATCACTCCGGATGCGGAAAGAACATTCACGCTCGCACTTATGACCTTGTCGTTTCGTCGCAGGGCTTGAGTTATCGAAACAGAGCATGAGGCACATGTCATGCCGTGTATAGACATTACTGTCCTGGTGATCCCGTTCAGGTCGAGCGGGAGATCACGAGCGGTGTTTGCTGAAAAAGCAGAGAAAGGCTCTTGACTTGCATCCGCTTGATCGCCGATTAGTTCTGCTCCGAATCCAGCATCTTCAATAGCATCACGAATGTCTTGCAACGAGATGATACCAGGAAGGTATTTCACAGTAGCAGACGCCGCCAGGAGGTTCACGTCGCAAGACATTATTCCCGGTTGAAGGGCAGGCTGAAGGTTACGCGCAAGGGATGTTGTGCAGGCCCTAACATGTACCAGCGCCATAATTTGGATCACTAGGTGCTTTCAAAGTCCGGTGAGAGAAAAGATGGAACTCACGCGCAAGTCATGCCTTCGACAGCGTAGGTGGCCTCTCGAATTTGCTCTAGGTCGGTCAAAGAATCCTTTGATTCGCCTTTCTGGGCATCAGCTCCGCTATCAGGCGTGCTGTCGACGGGGATATCCTTCGTAGCCAAATTCGCCTGACAACTCAAGCAATTTTCAAGATGTCGAGAGAATCGTTCCTGACTGCTCGTGCAAGACTTCGTGCTGAATAGTCGAGTCAGCCAAGAGAGCGCTTCTCCGGGTCTGGCGAGACTTCCTAGCCGAGGACTGATAGCCCTTTCAGCGTCCCCAAGAGTGCTGATTGGGTATGGGTCGACCAGCCCTTGGATGTCAAAACCGCCGATGTCGGTAAGCCTTTGAACGATTTCATCGAGAATCTTCCGTCTGGCTCGATGGTCCTCGTCAATCTTAGCACGAAGCAGACGAGCCCCCTTGATCAAAGGCTTCTTCTGGGCGGTAAGAGCGAAGGAGACAGTGTGGGCAAGAAGAGACACCGATACATCGCTTACCAACGGAGCAATCGAATTGGAAGGATTGAGATCGATCTTGGTATGGCGGCCTTCTTCTGAAGGGGAGGCAACGTAGGGCGAAAGTAGGGTGGTGATCTTGTCGACACATGACGGGCAGTGCAGATTGCGGATGACCAAAGTCACGTAAGAGTCCGTTCCCAACATCCTGAAGATGTCGATTTGCTACCAGTGAGGTCGGACGATACTGCCCAGCTGGAACGAAACCGTAGGATCTACCGTGACCCAACGTATCGCTGTCTTTTATGGTAGTCTGGTAGAGTGAGGCAATTTCGCCGCAACTCCCATCTGCGAGATCACGGGCTGGGCAGTTGCATCAGCGTTTGGAAAACATCATATGCGCTAGTTGTTTCTACTCCCGGGGGATTCCCCTTTTTTACAAATTGCTTCATTATTGCCCTTGCGACGTGTCGAGTATTCATTTAGAATAGCTGTTATCGGAGCTTAGGCTGATCAAAGGCGTGCCAAGCGTGCCGGTGACCCCTTCGCAGGAATTCAACCGATCGACAAATCGGAAGCAATTGATGGCAGAAAAACCTCATCTGACCACCCCTTCCTGTCTCGCACATTGAGGGCTTTACCCTAACTCTATCGGAAGCAGTTGATGGCAAAAAGGCCTCATCTAACCAAACCCCTTTCCTCTTTCTCGCCTTTAACACTGCTACAATGGTTTTGCTATATAATACGTTACCTGATACAATCTTTTTCGGTTGAATGAACATCTCCCCTGCCGGTCCACGTAATTCACCAAGCAGCAGGTCAAGAATCTGGACGATCACCCTTCGATCATAACAACAGTACCGTCGCCTCATCATGAAGATGTTGCTGGCGACCTATGGGACCTTGCTGTCGACCATCGTATTTGCTATAACAGCAATGGTTAATGGGGAAGTAACGTCGCACATACCAGAACGCCGCTTTGCACTTGAAATATCCTCGACGTATGGTGCACCTGGTGAGTCATTAGCGTTCTTAGGTAGTGTTGCTTTCGGTCCAGCGCCTCATGCTAGCTTCGAACATGTATGACGTCGCATCGTGCACGAAGATGGCTATCCCAGAATGTACTACACGATCAACGGAGAAACGCCTGGACCTCTACTATCTGCCACTCAAGGGGAGCTCTTCGTTGTTACTGTACTTAACAAACTACCTATGGCCATAGCCATGCATTGGTGAGAACCGGGTATTAGAGAGCGCTGTCATCCTGCTAACCTCCTTATGGTAACGCTTCCAGGCATGGCCTGCATCAACGCGGCACACCTGAACATGATGGAGTTCCTGGCGTCAACCAAGTTTGTCTTTTGATTCGCGCATCCGAGTTGATATTAATTCGTGATCGCGCTTCCGCCGTCCTTTCAGTACGGCATTCCACCTGGTGGCAACTTTACCTACAGGTTCGGTACCGAGAATAACTATGGAGCCTACTGGTACCACGTCCACGTCCGTGGTCTATACCAGGATGGCCTGCGAGGACCTCTGTTGATATACCCTGCCTCAGACGTTATGCGCCCGTTTAGCGAAATTACGAATGTCTCTGCGGATCTCGCCGAAATTTTGACCGCTGAGCAGGGAGCGCCTGTCGTCATGATTCACGACTGGTTCCATGACAGCAGTGAAGAGATTATGGCTCGATTGGGAGCTACCAATGATTCAATGATGCCGCTCTGCTCCAATAGTATCTTGTTCAATGGCAAAGGCCGGGTAACTTGTCCGGCCCAGACGAATAGCACAGACTCTTTCGGGTGCGAGTCAATGAACACTGGAATGAGACACTCGGACGCTTCGGCTTCAGAGGTGGAGAGAGGGATAAACCTAGTAGCTGGTAAGATCGGTCAGAATTACGCAACAATCACATCTCGCTCATCGCGCTGTTTATTTAGAGACCTACAGCGAGAAACGAGCTGTGGTATCAAGGAGGCAAATGGAAAGCATGCCAATGCCTCCGGGCGCATCAATGGAAGGCGCGTCTTCCATGTCTGACCTTACAGCGGTCTTACCAACCAATACGATGTCCATGCAAATGTCGACTAAACTGACTGGACCATCTATGTCGAGCGTCACATTAGCCATGGCAACCCCCTCTACCGGACCAATGACTGGTTTGACGAACTTGACATCTGAGACGTCAGCCATGTCATGTCAAGACACCAACACGACACTGTTCAACTTTGCAGCTCCCGGAAATAGCAGCTGGTTCATGTTTCATTTGGTCAACGCCGGAGCTGCCCAGGAACTTTCCTTTTCCATTGACAAGCACGATCTTTGGATCGTTTCCGCAGATGGAGCATATGTCAAGCCAATCAAGGTTCAGGTAGGCAAGACTTTCAATGCGAATCGCGGGCAACCTACTAAGAATCGGTCTCTAGATTCTGGACCTGGCGATCGGGCAACGCTATGGTATTCTCGTACAACGTCCCGAAGGCGGATTCCCCAACTATCACGTTCGGGCTATTACCCGTACCCACCAGCAATATGAGGGAAGAGCGCTTCTTACTTATGGCCAGGCGGAAGAGGAAGTGAGCCTTGGACGCCGTCGTCCTGCTCTGGATCTCAAGTAGAGCAGGCTGACGTCGATCGACAACACTACTTCCTATAGGTGCTCCCGGTGACTGATCCTTGGATCATGGTCAATGGCTCATTGAAGGACAACAGTACGGTATTACTGTCGCCGTCCGTCCTTTCCCCATATCCACCCATCGAAATGGCGACTGCCCAACGACAGATCTGGCTTGATGTCAATCAGACTGAACCAAAGATCTGGGTAATCGACAAAGTCCCGTTATCACTCAATAACAACCAGGTGGTACCGCTGCTTTTCGCACCTCGCGATGCTCCCGCCGTATTCAGGATCAACACTACAGAGGTAATCGATCTGGTCTTGCAGGTATGTCCCGATGCTCTACAGCGCAGGCATGCTTTGAGCTGAAATTTGGTTTGTTTCAATATGATTCCGTAACGAGCAGATTTCGCCCGATAGCTTGGACGATATGGCACACCCAATCCACCTTCACGGTCATTATTTCCGCGTGCTTGGGAGTCTTGGCAACTCGAACTTTCCGGCAAATATGACCGTCGATCAAGTTCTGCAGCAGATGCCAGACAGCGATGTTGCGCGGGCGTTAGACGTATCGTCCCATTCTCCGCGCCGCGATTCTATAAGTCTTCCACAAGGCGGCTGGTTGGCGATTCGCTTCGTAGCCGATAATCCTGGTGCCTGGCTACTGCATTGCCATATCAACTCACACCTATCGGTAGGTCAATTTCTTGCGACGCTCCTGTCACGACTTGTGCTCACGATATGATGTTCTTTACAGTCGGGTATGGCAGTAGTCTTTCTGGAACTGGAAAACGAGTTCCCAGTTTTCAGCTCTTTAGTATCATCTCCTCCTGTGCTTGCTCCGTTGACTGATATATTTGAGTCCTGATAAGACTTTGAGCCGCCGACCGCGCGTGTGACCTTCAACCATGTTGTCATTTCATTATCGATGTTCATTCCTTTGACGAATCCAATCCTGAGATGTCGAGTGACCGAAGGCTTCCTGTGAGAAATACTTCGGTCGGCCCCACACAAGGTCGCTCGCTCGCCTGACAGCATATTTTGATTCTGATAGCATATGAAACGAAAGGTTTGTATGATGAGGATATGAGCAGGAACGAGCACCAGGTGTGACGGAGCAAGCCTATTTCCGCGATTATCAGCTCCCAAATGATTGGGGGCATTTGCACTCGGAAGCAGTCCGGATCAGAAGATTCGCGATCTTTTCATTACTTCAAACCAAAGCGACACCCTACCCAACCACTTCGGGTGGCCAATTCCTCTCGCACAGAGGTTATCGGAGGAAGGAATGCCCAGTCAGAACAGCTAGCCGGGACGAAAAGAGAGCCTCGAGATATCTTGCCAGTCGAGAGCGGAAGAAAATAATAAACAACTGAATCTTTCAATCGCGAAACTTGAAGCAATGTCGAGCTTGACCTGAACCTATTAACTCGATAAGATACACCGCAAGACACTGACACATAATTCGGACCATTCCAGAATGTACATGGACTCTTCTCCACCGCTTACTTCGTTGTCTTTTGATTGCTCGATTCGTACAAGCTTCCTAGTTTTCATTGCACGAAGAAACGCCCATCTAAGGGTCGACGCTTTCCCACCGATCCTTGTCGGAGAGGCTGGCCCCAGAAGAGAGGTCAAAATCTCGATGTTCTGGTGTTGTAGCCGTCAGTACCGAGACTCACAAATCCAACGCTACAACTTTGAGAGGATTGGTCAACGTGACCGCCAGCATTGTCCTCTATCATGTGACTATTGCTCATACAGGTCGCTTCTCTACTCTGATCTCTTCTATTACTTCAGAAAGTTATGACACCGGATTGAACTTTGTTGCGTGTAGATACATCCGATATGCTGAGTGCCATGCTTGAAACCGGGGAATCTGGCTAAGATATAGTATACGGTAGAAATACAAGTACGTGCAGCACAGGAAAATCCCCGAAGAGGAACCAAGGACCCAAACTTATTGGGACTGCAGTAGTACCAGAGGTTGCGGAAATGATGGACAGGTGTGGTTATATAGACTAGCAGCTTACGGAAGTTCGAAGCAGCCCACCTCAATTGCATACCAACTCGTGATGGATGGTTACTACGGCAGATCGTTAATCTCATGCAGATACCCCACATGTCTCCTAATCCTTCTATCACGCCATGACCCTACAGACTACCTCCATCATCGGCGCCTTGGCGCCTATCCTCTTGCGGCAAACCGAATCGGGTCTTGCCCACCTGCTTGTGTTCGACTTTTGCCAGTTTTTCGGTAGTGGTGTTATCATTGCTACGGCGTTTATGCCGTAAGTTTTGGAACTGATCACATGCCATACAGCATCAAATTGGGTGTGAGATTGACTTGGGCCTGATATACTAGCTTGTTGACCCCTGCCTTCGAAGCGTTCGGCTCGGAATGTCTGGTTGGAGGATGGACTGAATACATCAGTCACGATGGGGTGACCTTCCACTCCGATTTATCGAATTACCTTGACTCCTGCTTCACGGGCAGGACTGGGCTCCAGCCATCGCCATAATTTCCATCTACGGAATCTTTTTCGCCGAGGTCACCGCCTACAGGATCGGAAACGGAAAGACGGGCAAGCTGGAACTAACCTACAATAGTCACGCCAACCCTGAGGGTGAGCACGGACACTGGCACCCCACCGACCCAACGTTATCACCACCATCAGTACTTTTTGTGGGGCCGCCGTGGGCAATCTCAGTACAAGTGATGAGGCCAAAATGGCCGAAGCTGGGTTTGTTCCGTCCGACAGCCTCGATACAAACGCTGCTAGCACCGATTATGACATTTCTACCTCGGAGGGTGTCGCTCAATTGATCGCGGTCGCCGTCTACGAATCCAGTGTGATCTTGCACTCGATTATTACCGAGCTGACCTTGGCGTCGATGGACGGATGTGTGACTTTGTTCGTTTTCAGTCGAATGCTCATGACCATAAGGCGACGTCGCTGGGACTTACGTCATGATCGAGTACAAGAGAGCGGCGGCGTAGGGAGCGAATCGGAGCCTGCTGGGGAGTCAAAGTTGTGAGAGACGGGATCCCAAACCAAGACCCTCGAACATTTCCTTAATGAAGCGCAAGGACCATATCAGCGATCGACTCGATCGATGTAGATAATCAGAAAGTCTTCGACTCACGGTGGAAACTGATGGCGACGAACAAGGTGATGAACTCGTCGCTGAGGGACAAGGTCAACCCGATAATGATCGAATGATTAATAACCCCAAACTCCAACACTCCCACAGCAAACAACTGAGCCACTCCCTCGCTCGTACTGATATCGTAATCCAACCTGGCCACATCACTCGAAGCGTCACTGCTCGAATCATACCCCGCCTCGGCCATCTTCTGCTTTTGCTCAGTCGTCGTGCTCTCCTCTGCGCTCCCAACCGGGGAGACTCCAGCGCTTCCCTGAACGGGGTATTCGTGAGCATGACCATGGGCGGCTTCGGCATCTGCGTGGGTGTGGTAGGTGATCCCAAGTCGTTCCATCTTTTTGTTCCCGATTCGAAAGGCAGCGACTTCGCCAAAGAAGATGGCGATAGCGGGTGCCCAGTCCTAGCGAGATGGAACGCGGGAAGGTCAGGATGAGGAAGCAGAGTTTTTGCGCTGGTCATAACTGACATATTCAGTCCATCCTCCGGTCAGACATTCAGAACCCAACGCCTCGAAAGCCGGCGTAAGCAGACTAGACGAAATTGATGACCGTCGATGCGTTGCTCTTCCTCGTGAGCGACTTGATGTAACTCACTGCATGAACGCTGTCGCTATGATGACTCCACTACCAAAGAACTTGAAAAAGTCAAAGATGAGAGGATGGGCAAAGACCGATTTAGCCCTTCGCAAGAGAATCGGGGCCATCGTTCCCGCCGTCGAGGTCGACGGAGTTGTCAGTACATGTTCGGCAGGAATGAACATCTTACGTATCGCCAACAGTGAGTCGATTAAGTGAGCTGTTTCTCGCGACTTTTGCTGATTTCGATATGCGTCTTCTCTCCTCAACAGTGTTCTTCCTAGGTAAGGCGTTCGTGCCTCCTGTAAGGATCCATGATGAGAAGCTAATTCAAAAGTTGTCTCCTCTCACTTATAGCTATCGCTATTCTGCAATTCTTCCCCAAATTTGCAACCGTTTCGCCTGGTTTGGTCATCCTTCCTCTCTTGGCCGTCTTGGGCATCACCGCGCTCAAAGACGGTTATGAGGACATCAAACGACACCGAGCTGATCACAAAGTCAACACCACAATAGTTCACGTTCTTAGAGGCGGAGAAGGCCATGAAGGCGCTCATCTGATGCTGCACGGCAACAGCGCGCTAACCGAGCCTAAACCCGGCTACCATAATTACAACGCCATGATGAAGAAGGACAGGACTTTTGTAGCCGCTATTCCCTTACCAACGGGGAAAAAGCGGAAGGTTGAAGCTAGAGAGGAGGAGCTGAGCACTACCGACAACTTGAGCAACAGCCTTAAGGGTAGTCCCGACAAGGACCGGCAAGCTACGCGTCCCTCAGGACTTGCTTATGAGAGCGGGTCATTCTCAAAATCTCATGGCGACTTCCCTAAGGTGGTAAACAGCCCTGCGACAGACCCCGATTGTTTCGAGGATATCAAGACGCTCGGGTGGCAACAGACCATTTGGGAAGACGTAAGAGTTGGGGACTACGTCAAGATCTATGACAATGAGCCAATTCCCGCTGGTGAGTCCCGACACCCGCACCATGTGGTCATCGCTCGCCGCCAACCCCTTCACATCGCGCGATCATAGACGTTGTGCTGTGCTGTTCATCTGAAGAAGAAGACGTATGCTTCATCGAGACCAAGATTTTGGACGGGGAAACCAACCTGAGATCGAGGCATGGCGTGCCTGAATTGACGCATTTACGAAGCCCTGCAGCTTGCGAAAGAGCTCGTTTCCGTATCGACGCGGAGCCTGCCGATGTCAATATGTACAAGTTGAATGAAGCGGTTATCTTCCCTGACGAGGAACAAGGAGCGCCGGACGGAGAACAGTTGGTCCATCCTATCGGTCTGGAGATGACCATCCTGCGTGGTTGTGATCTAAAAAACACCGGTTGGATCATCGGAATCGTACTTTTTACAGGTGCAGATACCAAGATTATCCTCAACTCTGGGGGAACCCCTTCCAAGCGATCCACAGTTGAACGTCAGATGAACCCTCAAGTTCTGCTTAACTTGGCTTTGCTTGCTGCTGTCGCTATCATCTGTCGCATCATTAATTATACGAACGAGCGACGATGGACCAATCAGCAAGCGTACTGGCAGCTTTTCGCCGAGTCGTCGAACGACAATCCTGAATTCAACGCCTTGATCACGTTCATGAACGCATTTATCACTTTCCAGAACATTGTTCCGATCTCGTTGTACATTTCGATTGAGTTCGTAAGAACAGCTCAAGCGGCTTTCATCTTTTGGGATCACGCTATCAAGCACGTCAAGAACGGTGTGACGACTCGGACAACGGCGAGGTCATGGACCCTGTCGGACGATTTGGGGCAGATCGATTACGTGTTTTCGGATAAGACTGAAACTCTGACGCAGAACGTCATGGTCTTTCGACAATGTTCCATCGGTGGCAAGGTGAGCTAGCTAAGCTGTTCGATAAAGGCTACAAATACTGATATTGGCAGCAATTTTAGGTCTACGCTGGCGACGATATGGTTCCTGACAACGTCTTCGTTGATGGCCAGGCAAGTCTAAAGAAGAGCGACGTTCCCTCATACACATCCTTCGATACCCCTATTGCCAAGAAGCACGACCCTATCCAGACCGACGACGCGAAACCTAAGATGGTCCTGCCAAAAGAGGTCCTCGCGCCTTTCCGCGATCTTGAGCTTCTCAAGAGTCTTAACGATATCGGGAGCGAACGATCTCGCTTGCTTCATGGCTTCTTTGCTGTGCTCGCTCTCTGCCACACCGCCCTTGCGGCTAAACCGGAACCTGGTATCATCGCATACAAGGCCCAGTCTCCCGATGAAGTTGCGCTTGTGCAAGCTGCCGCAGACGTTGGTCTCGTTTTCCGAGGAAGGGATCGAAATACCTTGAAGTTGACTACACCATTCTCGGAAGTGGCAGACGAGTACGAGTTGCTTCATGTCCTGGAATTCAATTCGGCAAGGCAACGCATGTCAGTCATCCTAAGAAAACTCGACGAGAACAATCGTCTCTTGCTCTTGTGTAAGGGAGCCGATAATGTTATCTTCGAGCGACTTGCTCCTGGGAACGAAGAGAACAAGAAGAAGACGGATGCCGATTTGCAGTACTTCGCTAGTGGCGGTCTTCGAACCCTGTGTCTCGCTTATCGATTACTTGATGGTATGCCTGATATTTCGCACCGGCTTACTTGCAAACGCTGATACTGGTTGTCTCTGCGTCAGACTCGGTTTATGAACAGTGGCATAAAGAATTCCGTGAGGCGAGCGTAGCAATGGAGAATCGTGAGGACCGCATCGAAACGGTCCCTGCGATAATCGAAAGGGATTTGGTTTTACTTGATGCTACTGCCATTGAAGACAAATTGCAGGACGGCGTACCGGAGACTATAACTGATCTGCAGCGGGCCGGCATCAAAGTCTGGGTCGCTACAGGAGACAAGCTCGAAACTGCTGTTGCCATCGGCTATACCACTAATCTACTTACCAAGGACAGTAACATGATCATTGTACGCGAAGGACGACACCAAATTTATGATCAGCTAAAGAACGCGATCGAGGGTTTCTTCGGAGAGGATGTGCGAGAAATGGATAACCAGGGCGACTTGCGATCGGTGGATGATATCGGTGGGCATGAGCTTCGTCGTTTTGACACAGGAGTGACCTCGCTGGCTGGTCGAGATAATGGAACACGAGTAGGTGGATTCTCTTTGATCATCGATGGCGGTGCGCTTCATCACGTAAGTCGCCTTGGAGCGATTCCACCGAAAAAATCCGCTTATCTATTTGATCAGGCTTTCGCTGACGCTGCTACTGAAGAGCTGCTGCTTCATTTGTCCACACAATGCAACACCGTGGTTTGCTGCCGGGTTTCTCCGTTGCAGAAAGCTCAAATCGTGCGCTTAATCAAAGACAACCTTGGAGTGACGTGTTTGGCGATTGGGGACGGGGCCAACGATGTCAGTATGATCCAAGCAGCGGATATTGGGGTCGGAATTTCAGGAGAAGAGGGTCTTCAAGCCGTTAATTCCTCGGACTATGCTGTTGCCCAGGTCAGTCTTACTTGATCGTAATATCCTGGAAGCGCGACGAATGATCTACCTTACCCTCGCAGTTTCGATACCTGAAGCGATTACTTTTCGTCCATGGACACTGGTCGTATTTGAGAAATTCCAATATGATTCTGTGCGTTTTCGGGCGACGCAGCCTGGAATCCAGAATGCCCGGCTCAACATAATACTCCTTGACAGAAACTTTTTTTATAAGAACGTCATGGGTGTTGGTGTTTTGTTCTGGTTCCAATTCTACTGTGGTTGGAGCACAACATAGTAAGCCCGATTCCAGAGTTGTCCTCCCGCGATACCCACTGACCCTGCAATCCCCTCAGCGTTTTCGAATATACTTACCTGCTATTTTGGAACATCTTCTGGACGCTTTTGCCCGTTACCGCCCTTGGTCTCTTCGATCGAGATATTGGTGAATAACAAAGGGTTCAACTTCGCGCGGTGGTTAATACTACATTGCTCTCCAGATGCTGAGAGCCTGATGACCCTTCCCGAGCTATACCGAGTCGCCAAAGAGGGTCACTGGTTCGGTCTTCGACGATTTCTGTCCTTCATGCTCCAAGGAGTATATCAGGCAAGTAAGACCTGAACACCTTCCGGGAGCCCATACCCCATCCCTTTTGGCCTTGTGATAGTCCGCTGTGGTATTCTTCTTTGTCAATTATGCGTACACTACCACGACTGCCAGAACCGACGGTTACAACCCGGGACAATACGAAATGTCTACCGTAAGCGGTTTATGAGAACCATAGTAGACTCTGCTTCATACAACATCGTGACAGCATAGGTCATGGTCATCGGGGCTGTAATGGTTTCTAATGTCTTCACTGGTCTCTGTACCGAGTCTTGGAACGGTAGAGTTTGGTTTGCGACGCTGGGACCCATCCTGACTTGGATCTACACTGTGAGTTAATGACTCAGCTCCATCTCGTTATTACACAGCGAATAAACGCTCGCTTCCAGGCGATCTATTCGATCATTCCTCCTGCCATATTCGCCACGTGAGTTCGATTCGTTTGAAAAATCTATAGTCATTAGCTCACCGAAACCTCATACGATGTTCAGCAATGCTTATGGAAACGAGTAAGTAGGTTTTCCGCATAGTTGGTTTAAGACTGACGTGTTTGCCTTTCAGTCATTACATCTTCCGCTCAACTCTATTCTGGTTTGGCTGGATGTTTGTTTTTATTCTTGCCTTGGCTCCGCAGGCCGATTTATGCATAGGGCATATGCTTCGAACGACATCAATATCGTCAACAATATCAAGCAAGCATGAGTCAAAGCTAGAAATCTATGCGGAAGTGATTAACGCTAACCTTCCACTGCTGTTATCCCCAGGCGTTACCATCCTGAAATCGATATCGCTACTCATTCTCAGCTCGATGGACGGCCTGAAATAAATACTGGACCGCAGGATCCACCAGCGTCAAGGCCATCTATGTCATGCGGAGCATCGCAGTCAGGCAATGTCATGCGGCACATCGGTGTCACGGATCAGGACCATCTGTCTGAAATGTCTGGAAGACCGTCATATTCTGAGACTAGCAACGATGCGCTTGAAAGAATGCAGCCTTCCTCGCTGAGAGGATCAGAGGTCGATAGTGAGCCTTACCTATGAGAGGTCGGCGAGAAATGAGCACTTATCCGCGTTTCACAATAGTGTCAAACGGGCTTCGTCGAACAGAATCGCGTGGTTTCGACTGTGACGTAGAGGAACGCTCGATCGCTGTTCAGCGATTGAACTCCCGCTTATGGCGAGTCTCAGCGACGAGGCGTAGTCAGACAGGCCAAGCCGATCGAACTACAGATTCGCGGACCAAGAGCCGTATGCGCCCAGGCAGGACGAGTATAGGCGGCGGATTCAGTAATCTTCGACATCGAGCTGAAGCAGTGCTGAAGCCGAAGGATGAGCT
>Ga0308160_10005801_pt1 | contig 12768 bp, 18 predicted proteins | sample PhyFR1_FD_201036 | JGI IMG/M metagenome (GOLD analysis project Ga0308160, IMG submission 201036) | Phyllosphere microbial communities from UC Gill Tract Community Farm, Albany, California, United States - DLSLF.R1 | ecosystem: Host-associated > Plants > Phyllosphere > Unclassified | place: USA... | reverse complement strand
AAAAGTTGGTGACCAAGATCACGTCTCCTGATCCATGCATCATCAATGTTGCTTGATACACAGTATATCCTGGTGCAGAATGACCGTAGGAGCCAGAATCACTGATTGGAATCAGCATAGGTTGTATGTAGAAGAAGTTATGTGAAATGAGCAGACTTACCGGTAACCACCCCCAAAGAATCCATTGTCCACCAATCACTCGAGACCTAGTCCAGCATCACTAACCACACCGCTCTGTACCAATTCTGCTATCCAATGTATTAAAGCTGATCGTTGCAGTTTACTACCGCAATCTTTGTCGGAGCATCGAACTCGGAAAGGACTCCTGTTATGGATTTGATAGCGATGATCTTGATCTCCAGGTTCCTCCTTGCAAGGCAAAGCATGAAACTCGGCATTCTCCTTGGCTCTCTGAAACAGTTCCCTGATCTGGTCATCAGACTGATAGTTGGCGATGAGCTGCCGAAAGATGTTTGCTCGATCTGTTGAGGGAGTTGCATGCCACCAAGCATTTGGGTCGAGGGACTTGGTAGGTCTTCGGATACCAGCATTCCATCCAAGAGCATTCAATATATCAACAATTGCCTGGATCTGTTCTTTGGAAGGTTTGTTGGCGGCGGCTCCAGTGAAGACATCGGATTGCGCAGCTTGATTGTAAACCCAGTTGGCATTGGCAAGAAGTCCTTCCCGAGTGACAAGCTTAGCAGTCAAGCCTCTTCGAGCAACATGTCCATCGCCAGCCTTTAACCAGTAAGATGGATCCAGAAAGCCGGTATCATTCACAAGTTGGTGTGCTTCTTGTAGACTCTTGGCTTTGACGGTGACCTCTATCCGGAAGCCTCCAACACCACGATTGTCCTTGCTGGCAAGGTTGTGAATCATACGGAGTGCTGAAGCCGACTGATTCCGTATGCCCTGCAGGGTCTTGGGTATGGATCCTTGTAAACGACTGTTGAATGACTTGATGAGATGCACCATTCGGGGATAGACCTTGACCCTGAAGTTCCGGTTACGATGGGTTGCTTTGATATTGACCGTTCCATAGTTGCCCGATCCTGGAACTAACATAGGATAATGCTCCATCCCATGTTGTCGACCGTCTGTCCCTGCAAACAACCAGATGTATGGCGATCCAAAACTACACCCAATGTCCCACTCATTGTGTATTGCCCATCGGTGGTCAATTTCGGCAGGTTCCTATTGGACAAAATCTTCATCGATTGGTGTCTTTTGCCCATATGCCTTCAGCCTAATGGTGTCGCAACCAGCCTGGGACAGGCACCGAACAAGACTGATGTCGAGAGGTGTACATTGCCTTGGCTGGCTTGAAGCGGGAGTTGACCGGGCTAAGCGATTTGGTACTGGTCAAGTTTGGCAAAGAATGGGTCCTTGAATTGTGGGTCGACCCAGAGCTGATAGTTGGCTTGGGCAAGAAGTAACCAGCGATCAAAGCCTGGTCCTCAATGAAAGGTGGTATGGAGCCGGCGGAGGGGAGCTCGACTGATGAGTTGGACTGCTGCCAAGGTCTCCTTGAACCGACGTTGGTATGCTTCACGGATAGGACCAGCTCCGAGCGATCAACCCTCGGAACCCCCAGTCCGTATGTCGGTATTGGCGCAAAATTTGCCACAGTCCGTATCTTTTCGTCCGAACTCGCTCCTAACCGTACTCGTGGAGCCCTAGTCATGTTCTGACAATCTTGGCGTGGTCGCTGGAATCTCCATCGGCTTTTCGGCAGACTTAATCGTCAAGGACACCGGATCGATCGCTTGGCGATTGCAGCTGGGCCTGGCTTTGATTCCCGCTTTGGTACTGGCTCTCGACGTCTACTTTTGTCCCGAATCGCTCCAATGGCTGATGAAGCACGGCAAATTCGACAAAGCACTCGGATCATCCTCGAGATCCGAACTTATTCCATCATAGCTGCTCGTGAATACTACTATCAATATATCATTTACGAGGAAGTGAGGGAAGTTTCCGGTGGAAGGAGCTACATTACTCGAATACGCGATATCTCCACGATCCCTCGGATTCGCCGGGCCAATTATGGTGGATTTACCGTCATGATCGCACAGTACATGTGTTTGCCCAACAGGGAGTTATCTCCGACTGTTCATCCTGACCGCCAGTCATCTCTTTCTGTAGCAGTACTGAACCAGCTTCTAGAATGTGGGTCGCACCACTGAACAAGGGGTACACGCTTCCCTCTATTACGGTGCTATCCAAGTCGTCTTTATCCTATTGTTTTTGATCGATCCTATGGAAGGAGGCGCTTATGTCTCATGTAAATCCGTACCACAACAAATTTGAACCTAGACTTTGCCGTTCATGTGCACAATTACGTCAACAGCTGGTCTATCCCTACTCAATGACACATGAAGTCAGGCCGCATAACCGGTCCCGTTGCTCTTTCGTCTACCTGTTCGCGATTGCCTACTCGCTCGGCGAAGGCCCGGTCGCTTTCCAGTACTCGGCCGAGGTGTTTCCCATCATTTAGCGAGAGCAAGGCATAGCCTGGGTCATCTGCATCAACGACACTTTTGGTGCGTGACTAGGCACAATGCGAAGCGACAACCAGCTGGTATACTAGGCTTGACGCTGCCCCGAACGCAAACGGTAATGACCCGACTGGTGCTTGTGTGTGCATTCTCTCGAGGCTCATCAACAATCGGTCGGTTTTGCGCTGGACTGAACTTCATTGCTTGGTTCGTGATGTTCGCGTGAGTCCGGAAGGTAAGTAGTGGGATTCCAAAAGTTCTACGATCGTGCTGACGTCCTAGACCAAGCAGTTTACTCTCGAAGAACTAGATCTTACATGATCAGTTGCTTCATCGTGTCGGAAATCAGAGGTCTTCGAGCTCCCAACCGCTAAATTCCTCTGGCAAGTGAAGTCTCGTTAAATGAAGCTCCCCCACTTAATTTTGAGGTACGAAGCACGATTTAGAACTCCCTGATTTTTTAAGCGAATTTTGCTTGTTCCAGAATCATCTAGCCACTCCACCTCCAATCACAGCGGCAGAGTACAAGCAAGAGGAGCGAGAAAGATTCCCGATGGCGGACAGGCGATGAGGGCGGCTCGAATCGGTTTTGGTCCAAGGTCTTCAGGTAAGCTGCCAGAGTGACAGGTACCTCATCGGTTTTAGTTGTTCGAATGATTACCCACCACAAAAAAATAATGCATACATTCCCAATGGCATGTACATATCACACCATATCCCTCATCAGCAACTAAAGTGGAGCCAACATTCCTGATGTCTCCGCGTCCGCGAGGCCAAATGCCCGCAGCCAATCCTCGGGTAAAACTCCAAACAAGGCCTCAAAGTCAATTTTGGGTACGACACCGTCATCCGAATTCTGCTCATTTGCCATCTCAAGCATTCGTGCCGGAACTCCTCCAACCTGAGACCGAATTCGTTCAGCAGCTTTGTTGACACTCGGCACCAGCGTTTGGTGCCAGTCATTCCCCTGCTTCCGCAGATACGAAATAGAGCGTTGTTGAACGGATATACTGATGACAGTCTGAAAGTGAAGGTGGGCGGGTAATGTGTGCAGATCATTCTCGGCGAGACCCGCGTGTTTGTCGGACTAGTTGCATCGGATGCTTTATGTAGGCACCGCTGTGGCGGTGTTTACAAAGTCTGCTTGTTACCTTTCATAGGGCAAATTGGTGACCAGAGCGCTCCACTGATATTTTTGGGGTGGTTACGTCGAAGACACAACAAATTACTGGAAACAGGATAACCAGGTACCTCAGCGTGGGGAAAAAGGACGGCGGCGCTTCTGTGCGAGGCCGGATGACCCGGCAAGGAAGGCGGTACCTGCCGGAAGCGCGTTCCTGATCAAGATGATGACATCAAGCGAGTAGACAAGCCAAGCGCAAACACAGGACTCGACGTGTGCCGAGCAATGGGGACACATGCCTTTTAGCCTGTGCCGTAAACCACAACTTTAATATATTTTGATCATCTCTTATGTCAGTCAAGCCACCAGGCAGGTGACCACCATCAAGCCTTTGACATACGACTACGAATCTGTTCTATTCTGATCAAGTATGATCAAGTATAATCTCAGTTTACCTAACGGGCAAATGACATCTCTTTGTAACTATATAATCAGACGGCGTGAGACCCCGAGCTCGCCACAACATGTTTTACATCTTCATCTTCATCCTCGCATTCGTCTCCATGACAATGTCTTCGCAACCTACCAGCGAGCATATTCAAACCGCAATAGCTGCTGGTAATGTTTTCAACTCTCGAGCAGAGCTAATCGAATTCGCAAAAGAGCTAGAAGGTTTCGACTTTGACAGCTACAATGGCGTATGGGCATTCTGGAACGGTAATGTCGTAGGCGCGGTTGCCACCGACCAATATTCCAGATCATTGCAAACAGCAGTGATCGAAGAAGGTCAATGTTCGCAGCGTGCCGATCAAATCATGGAAGCCGCCAATACACTGGAATCAGCCGGCAATGAACCGGCACCGAATAGTCTACAGGATCGAGCAGACGGAGGTGCATGAACTAGACCTAAATGCCCATCGGGGTCGCACGACTACTGTTATGTCTACAACTTCTGTGGAGCATGCCTCACGCGCGACCATAAATGTATTTGAATCGTGACATATACAGAGTAAGCGGACAGACGGTAGAACTGCTATCTTTGCTGACTGCTTCCGATGCTATTCATCCAATTGTATATGCGGAAACTCTTGCGACTGGTCGGTAATATCGAACTCCGTTTGTAGGCATACATTACGAAGCAGCAGTATCCTGAATCGACGAGGTGAAGGCGAGAATATATGTAAGCAGAATGAGGCTGAAACTGAGCATGCGTAAATACATTTGAATATTCACGACATCCATTTCTGTGACGGAGCGAGTATACCGCGAAGACGAATATCCTTTCTGCTGTCCTTTTCGAGCGTGCAAACCTCAGTATCTACCCAGCGTGGGTAGAATGTACATCCGTGGCTTCTATCGTCCAACGAGCAACCACGGCTATCGGCGATGTAGAAGGACAAGTCCTAGAGGCCGAATTGAAGGCGATACAAGATGTCCGGGTCGCGACGAAAGGATGCTCAGTTCAGACGGTGATGCAATTGGCGGCGCAATAGCCAGCATCTGTCGACGAGAAACAACGCGTAAATATAGAGTACGGCGGTCGAAGTCGAGCAGTGAGGGGCGTCGATAGTACTTGACGACCAGTAGCAGGCATGATGTGGTTCCAATATACTGATAAGTTGTAGCTGGAGCCGGTGCGACAAGGGTGATTTGACGATTGGCAGGAGCTGGGGGCGGAGCAAAAGTATCGAGGATTGGCAGCGAACATTGATAAAACGTGTCGAAACCGCTGGCGAGTCGTCCATGTAGCTATGACCGACCGGCTAGTGGCGAGCAAGACCAAGTCGAGATTCAGCGGGGTGTCGTGGCAGAAGAAAGGGGTTTGATGCATCTCATGGTGTTCCATGTAACAAAGCAATAGCTGAGAAGCGGAGTGGGGAAGAGCGTAATGCAGTATAGATGTATTGATTCGTTGCGGTTTGATAGCACGCGATAGTGACCAGACGTCGGCCTGGATCGTGCGAGAAAGGCACCTTTTCGGGCTGTTCGCAAGGATATATCTGATTTGAGCGTACAAGGGAATGACGCTAATGGGGGGCGATTGGGCGATGCTGTGCCGATACATTGTGAGGCTGATTTGTACAGGAGAGACTGAGAACCGGAGCTTGAGGTGCGTAAAGTCGAACTAGATAGTACGATAGCGAGAAATTAATCGACGTGAAGTGTGCTGAACCACGGGGATATACCGAGCGGAATTGTACGCGATAGGTAGAGCGACACGGAGCGCGCGTGGGATGAGGGACCGAGGATCGAGCGTGACGTTGCATCGAGTTTATGATGGCAAGAGAGCGACGATGCCAGCAGAGCAGTCGTAGTACAAACTAAACGCAGGATAAGAAGCGAGAGGCTTTCGATATTTTATAAGTCGCGATGAGGGTTGACGACGCTGAATCGTTAGCTTGATTTTCAAGACAAAATGTACGAGGTAATTTTCAGAGCAGGAAATGATCCACCAGCAGACGGAGGAGAGTTCGGAGGAGGTTTGGGAGGTGTGTGATGACGAAGGCTAGGAAACAAGAACTCACGACCTCGCACATCTCAGAGTCCAAATTTAAGTCCCTGTCCGAGCGTCTCAGAACTATATCTCCTTGATGGCACCATCGTCTATCTCCACCTACTCCCCTTGCCCTGACTCCAGGTCGCAGTCCCGTTGAAACGTAATGACGTGGTTGATCTCCGAAACTATAGGTTGTCGAAGACCATTCTCCAGTAGGGTTTCGCAGTAATTCAAGACAAAACGACCAGGTTGGAAGGTGTGATCGGTCGCGTGTTGATCATAGTCAATCATCCTCGAGTGTCCATGTTCTATCCGTCAAATACAGTCCCAGCCCACGATCCGTGCCCAAACGGGGTCCTCCTTTTCTGCTCCTGCTCCTAGTATCATGGTTCGCCCAGGAATTGGTACTGTGAGCGATTGTCGAATCCGTCAAATAGCAGTCAGATCGAGGTTTTGATTAGATCGGCCTTATGTCGGTGATGAGCATCGTCGATGTGTTGGACCGGATTGCGTTTTACATCTTCAGTTTGATCCGTAGTATCTAAGCCTGAAAATCAATCTCATCCATCGGAGTCGAGCCGAGATGTGATCACAGTATTTGGGTGACATCGAGATCGAAAGGAGAATTGATCTCGATGCAGTCGAGACCGAGGTGGAGGTGGATCGGTAGCATCAGAGACCGAACGCGAGCCGTGATCTCAATTCAGCAGATAGTGTCGGTGTCGGAACGGGATACGAGAATTCGTAGTGCCGAGGTCCAGTTGAATTCACGATTCAAAGACACCGAGACCGAGATACGACATCGATCCTTCGGGGAGTCCGAAGGCCGGGAAGCAGATCCGATCTCCATCTTCAGAGGTCGAAGTAACACATCCATGAGTTGTACGGTATTTAGGGATTGAGGTGTGATCACGCTCCATCGGGTAGAGCCAGGTCGCGGTCTCAACCCGATCCATCCAACAGTATTGAGGTCGAGGTGTGGTCGTCCCGATCCATCCAACAGTATTGAGGTTGAGGTGTGGTCTCGATCCCATCCAGTAGTACCGAGGTGAGGCTCAATGTCGAGATGTCCAGTAACTCTGGGGTTGTGCTGTGACGTCGATCATCCGATAGCACTGGGGTCGGGATGAAACCTCGAACCATCAGGTGGCATTGAGGTCGGGTGTAACATCGCTTCAACGTGCCGCGTTTGGACTGGAGGTGTTGTGCTGTGCATTCAGATAGTATGTTCTAGGAGTCAGCGCTGTTACGATGATCAATGCCCAATGGGCGATGAGATGATATGGGGTTCAGGACTGAGGAGATTATCGGGGTATATGTCAACGTCAAAGGAGACGAACATAGGTATGACCTTGTTGGGACTGAAGGTGCACATGGCTCAGCATCCGGTTGAGTGAGGTAGAGGTTAAAATTGAGGCGACGACATACCGATTGACTTTGGTAGGATCCAAGCTCAGCCCATGTCACGTATACCCATCCTTCTTCCCGTCACCATACCGATCGTGCTTCCCGCTCCTACCAGTACCATCACAGTATTCCTTACCTTCGGCCTCTAGTGAGTCAACAATGTAAAGTATGGTGCAGAGTAGATAGTGCAACCGAGTATGTGTTTACCTCTTCTCCATGACCCAGCCAATCATAGACTCGCAGATGAAATTCCCTGTTTGAGTAATTCAACCCATCTCACCAGTCATGGTGCGTCTCAGCAAACTTGACATAGCTCATGAACTTGTACTCGTATCAAGTAGACTATCGTCGTCTACAAGCATTCCGACGGTCAGAGGTAGGATTGCACATTGAAATGTTCTAAACGTTATCATGGAAGATCTCATACTCTATAGCTTTGAATCCATACAGGATCGGAGCAAAGCCGGACCTTGGACATTATTCAAGACAGACCTCTTGGGTGGGGCCATGGACCAGGTCTTCTCGCACCTGGTTTGACGTTTCTAATTTGTGGGCGTCGACATTATGCAGGTCTTTCCAGTGTCCATCAAGAGCCTTGTCCTGGCCAAGACACTATGGATACGATGCTCACGAGTAACGGCTTTAGACGATCTAAACAAGCTGCACGAGATTTAAGGGGATTTGGAAAGAAGAGTGTACATCATTAGTCACTTACACAGGTAAGTAGGGCCTGATCGGTAATAGATTGTATTGTAGTTTGGTACATATAGTGCATAGACATGAGAATAGAAACCAAGAGAAGCGAGAAGTAATACAAGCGGGAATCACTCGGGATGTCTCGAAATGACCCGGGATAGCTCGGGATAGCTCGGGTTTGAGGAAAAATTACTCGGCCTTGAGTGTTGCTCGTCTCTCTTCCTCGGTTTGTATGGATATGCCATAAAGATCCCTGGCCTCTTGCTCGAGGACTATCCATCAGCTTTGCCAAATCGAGACCTACATCGTGCGCTATCGATCTTGGCCTTGTCTGTGTCGACAAAGTACAGCACCACGCAGCCAAGCATGCCCATACCCAACAGAAACCAAAAGGCGATGTTGGGGTTGCCTGTTTTGTTGATGATGGCCGAAGTAATGAAAGGGCCGACGAAGCCCGAAGTCTTGCCCACAGTGTTGAATAGTGCGAGGAAGCTATGATGAGTGACACGACTTGAAGTAAGCTTACAGATAGATTTTCGGAGCAGGAACGACCTCGGAGATCATCGTCACCGCATAAGACCCAAACGCGGCGGTCTGGAAGTTGTATGCGGATGCGAGCCAGAACTCCCATTCTGCGGTCAGTGCAGTCTTTGCCATGGCGACCTACCATGGTGGAAACCAATGGTCTGAGTGTAGGCTCCAATGACACCCCAAAGGTTACTGCACATCAGTATCTTTTGCGCAGGTCGACTTACGGTCCAAGTGTCATGATGGCACCGTAGACTAGCATCTTCTTGACCGGAATCCTGAATCGCCTCTGGACTATCTGGCATAGAACGGTTCCGCCTCCTCCGCCGAGATACGATACGAGGTTCAGCCCCGATAGATCGAATGTATTGAAGTTGATCATCTTGTTTTGCAGGACCCCGACAACATTGAAAGATGTCCCGAAAGCTACTGCTCAGCATGGCCGCTGCAGTATACTCACATTCCTGGAGCAGAAAATACGCAATCAGATAGAGCAAAGGTTGCTTGAGATCCTTGAGGTATCTCGCCGCTTGATAGACCTGTCTAGGGCCGGCCTGCCACCACTTGGTACCGTCAGGCAGCTTCTGTCCCGGTCGGTGCTTTCCGACAATGAACCATGGTGTGGTACAGAGGACAGTCATTGCTCCAAACATTCCGAGGAGGACTTGGTACGATTTCAGCGTATCTTGTATAGTGGCTGAACCGATGGCGTAGGCAACGCCAGTGGCAACTCCCTGTTATATATTAACTCGCTGACATATATCATCGGTCCATAGCTTGACGTACGAGTAAGGCTAGATTCGTGAAAGATCCAACGATATTAAGCCAGTTGTACAGCTTCGATCGCTCTAACATGTCTGCTTCGGCCAACTCTGCAGGTTCGCAGTTTCCCTCAGCCACTTCCTTCTCGAGCTCGATCATGTGAGGGAGATCGCGAGCGAGACCGGGAGTGGCAGCGAGGTAGAACACATTGGCGACATTCAGACCTGCGAATCAGCTCAACAGACGGCGTCGCCTCACCAAGATTTCCGATCACATATAGCGCACAGGCAGCTTGCCATTGGGATGGTTTATTCAAGCCAGCCATGGCAATCGTGCAAATGTTGAGAACCGTTTGAAACACTGCAATCAGTGATACATCGCTGGGCTACTCACCGATAGTCAGCCAAGCTCTCCATGTTCCGTAATCTGCTCAGGGACCAAGAATGAGAAGACAGGCTAATTGAGCAGCGAATAAGATGCCGTTCAAATCGAGCACTACCGAAGTCACTGATCGTCAGCAGTGCGAGCAATTTAAGCTCACCTGCTTGTGTCTGTCCTCCCCAGAAGACGAAGCCGCTGGGGTTCGCCGCGGTAAGAAGCGCCTGCTGTAATGACCCTCCATACGAGCCGATACCGACTCCTTGACCAGAGAAGTCTGCGGTAAGCGCCGAGATTCGTCACGGACTTACAGAATAGAGTGTACAGCCACCATTCGAGGTTGGAGGTGACCTTTCTTTCGCCGGCGATGGGGATCACCCGAATCTGCTCTACTGCTGCCAGACCCGCTTTGCCTCGAACACCTTCGACGGCCTCGGTCAAAACGTGAGGGGGATATTCGTCGAGGTGCTTCTCGTCTTCCTTCTGTCCAACATTCTGTTCTAGGGACATGATTGGCATAGGATGTTGAGAGGTGGTCGTCCTTCGGATAGCGTAAGTTATATATACACGCCGCTATCTTGGAGACCGATGAGCAGCGGTGATCAGCCCATGGGGCTCGGAGGTCCACCCTGAACTCGGGGACTTTATCCGGGGTGTACGCCGGCTGGTGCATCGTCACCGACGTCAGAGGCTATACCTCACGCGAGAAGTCCAGGCAACGACCGGTCTGGCACGTATGGTATCAAGTTACACCTCAATGCGGAGATCACCGATGAAGCTCAGGGCGTCGGAAAGATCGCCGCAAAACCTCCCGAGGGGTAAATATGACTTCTCGTGCTTGACGACGCATGTATGTGCATCTACCATACAGCAAGCTCCTCATCTTCTGCAAACACACAACGAAGATGTCAGGCTCCTCAAACGTCGGCATCCCCAGATACAACCTCTCTGCCAGTAGGTTACACCAGCTTAGATCGCCCAGGAGCTCACTCAGTAGATGGCAAGTCCGAGCCCGCCCTCCTCAAGGTACGTACATGGTCGAAAGCAGCAGCTCATGGGAGAGAAACGTCTATCGAATTTTCTCACAGGACGCTACTCCTCCTACAACCTTGCTTTCCTGCTCTATTACGGACGAAGCGATGCCCTGAGCGCCTTGCGGATGACTGTATGGGCAGCTCCGGAGCTCGACAAGCCCCCTTTCGACCGTGTTGTCGCGAACGGCCAGTTCTCAGCAAATCTGTCTGCTGAGGTCAGACCATGTGCAAGAGGGCACTCGTTCGGTCCAAGCTGTGAGTGTCTGTGTAATTGCTTGGCTGATGGGGCCAGGGGTATGTGGGAAGAAGTATGACACAACTGAAGACAGTCCAATCACTGGGTACGCTTGGAGATAACCATCCCGGAAGAATGGCGTGATCATGAGGAGGTGCAACGTGAGCTTGCGATCACATAACATGCTTACGAGTCCTAGTGCTTTTCGATCCCTCTGGCGAGGGTCTGATTTTCACCGAAGACGGCAGGGCAGTGCAGGGCATTACTGGGGGTGAAGATGAGAATCGCCGCATCGAATATATCATCCCAGTCGAGGAGGTACGCGCTGGACGTTGTGTCAGATTCATCGAGGTCACTGCAAATCACCTCAATGGATGCGGACAGGACCCTCCCGACGTAAGTCTGATTGCGGTACGGCGGCTGACTGAGATAGGATAATCAGCTCTATATCGTGAGCGACCTTGTTGGCATCGCTGAAATGCTGACATGAATAGCTAGAAGTCGCAGAGCTAGTAGTACCAAACCTCGAGGCCTGGTAAGCTTTGAAAAGAAGGGACACGCTGATCAGCGAAGGCGCCTCAAATATGATTTTACGGTGTTGGAAGATATCGTGAATCGCCTCCCTTCAAACTCACCTCTCGCGAACCTAGCTTTGACTGTCGCAAACGACATCATGAATGTATTCGATGGTACCTCAGCGTGTATACCGAGGTGCCGTAAGATGGCAGAGAAAGTATTGGGGCAAGGCTGGGAGCAGCGGACAAGAGCTGGTGGATGGAAAGACCACTCCGGTAGTCTCTGGGGTCTGGGACATTGCCATATCGATACCGCCTGGTTAGTGCTATCTTTTGCCGATCTGATGGTAGGCTGTGGCCATGGAGTGTGACTCAGCAGAAGGTTGCAAGATCGTGGTCGACACAGGTAAGCTCATGTCTAGCTCCGCTGACCTCCAGCTGGATCTGATCGACCGGTATCCCGAGTACAACTTCATAGCCACGTCTGCTCAGCAGTACAGTTGGTTGGAGGAGCTATATCCGGATGTCTTTGCGCGGGTGCAGGAACAAGTCAAGCAGGATCGATTTGGTGAGTCCAGATCTTGCCTTTCAGATCTTGCCTGACTGGCGGACAGAGGTACTGGGGGGCACTTGGCTCGAAATAGACGGCAACATGCCGTCGGGCGAGTCTTTTTGTCGCCAGTTCCTGTATGGCCAAAGATACTTCAAGTCTCGATTTGGCAAGATCTGTGATATCTTTGTGCTCCCTGATACTTGTACGTCGGTTTTCATGCGTCTCCTTCTCTGGACTCGCTTGACCGTAGTTGGATATTCTGCGCAATTGCCTCAAATCGCTAGGATGAGCGGGACCACCAGTTTCTTTACCCAGAAGCTGAGCTGGAATGCGACGTAAGCTCCCACAACAGCAGCGCTGATTTTAGCAACGCGTTTCCTCATACGACATTTAATTGGGTTGGGCTCGACGGTACTGAGATTTTGACCCACATGACTCCTGTCGGTAATTACGACTCGCGATGCTCTTTAGAGGATATAAATCGAGCACATACGCATCATCTTTCTCTCGACACCACCCCTTCCGCACTGCTGCTCTATGGT